>Ga0209536_100017779_pt1 | contig 10046 bp, 9 predicted proteins | sample DeeMarSeWOR28_12_FD_187461 | JGI IMG/M metagenome (GOLD analysis project Ga0209536, IMG submission 187461) | Marine sediment microbial communities from White Oak River estuary, North Carolina - WOR-2-8_12 (SPAdes) (version 2) | ecosystem: Environmental > Aquatic > Marine > Intertidal zone >... | reverse complement strand
TCGCGGCGGCGCGCCCGGCTCCTGCATCGCCCCGATCGTCGAGGGCACGCGCCCGATGCTGGTGGAGATCCAGGCGCTGGTGGCGCCGGCCGGCTACGGCACCGCCCGCCGCACCAGCCTCGGAGTGGACGACGGCCGCCTGGCACTGCTGCTCGCGGTGCTCGACCGGCGCGCCGGCGTCGACCTGCTCTCCTGCGACGTGTATGCGAATGCCGTGGGCGGAGTGCGGGTGGGCGAGCCGGGGGCCGACCTGGCGGTCGCACTGGCGATCGCGTCGAGTCGGCTGGACCTGCCGCTGCCGACCGACGTGGCGGCCTGCGGCGAGATCGGGCTCGGCGGCGAGGTCCGCCGCGTCGCGCGGACCGACCTGCGCGTGCGCGAGGCGGCCCGCCTCGGCTTTCGACGCGTGCTGCTGCCAGAGCGGGTGCCGGAGGCGCGCGAGGCCCCGGCCGGCGTGACGCCGGTCCCGGTCGCGGACGTCGCCGACGCGGTCGCCTGGCTGCGCGAGTCCGGCTCGCTTCACGGCGGCGAGCACCATCGTTAACTAGCTGGAATTCATCCACTTTTTCGACTCGCGGGCTTTGACAGCCGGAGGTCTCGTGGCTAGGCTGGGCCGCGCATGGCGCAGCCCCCCCTCGCGTCCTCGTCCAGCGCGTCCGATCCGGCGGCATTCGCTGCGGCGCTGGCGCGCATCGCGGATCCGCTCGCGCTGGTCGACCGGGCGATGGGAGAGCAGCTCGAGAGCGCGAGCGAGCTGCTGGCTGCGCTGGGCGATCACGTGCTGCGATCCGGCGGCAAGCGCATGCGCCCGGCGCTGCTGCTGCTCGCGTCCGAGCTGTGCGGCTACACCGGGCCGCGTCGCATCCACGTCGGCGCAGCGGTGGAGCTGCTGCACACGGCGACGTTGCTGCACGACGACGTGGTCGACTTCTCGCAGCTCCGTCGCGGGCGCCCCTCGGTGAACGCGCTCTGGGGCAACCGCCGGGCCGTGCTGGGCGGCGACTTCTTCTACGCGCGCGCGTCCTCGATGATCGTCGAGGACGGCGACCTCGAGATCCTGTGGATCTTCGCGAACACGATTCGCAGCATGGCCGAGGGCGAGCTGCTGCAGCTCGAGCGCAGCTTCGATCCGACCGTCACCGAGGCGCACTACTTCCTGGTGATCGAGCGCAAGAGCGCCGTGCTGCTGGCGGCGGCGACCGAGGCGGGCGCGATCCTCGGCGGCGTCACGCGCGCCGAGCGGCGCAAGCTCGCCGCCTTCGGTCGCGAGCTCGGCCTGGCCTTCCAGCTGCGCGACGATGCGCTCGACTACGAGGATCGGGAGTCCGATCTCGGCAAGCGGCCCTACGACGACCTGCGCGAGGGCAAGGTGACGCTGCCGCTGCTGCTGGCCCTGAAGCGCTGCACGAATGCCGAGCGCGACGCGATCGCGTCGGTGCTGAAGGGCGCGGCGCGCCAGGAGGGCAGCGCCGAAGCGGGCGCCCCGCTCGACCTCTCGCCCGCGTTGAGTGCAGTCGAGCGCTACCTCGGGGTGGCCGACACGATCCGGCGCGCGCAGGAGCATGCCGAGCGGGCGGCCGCGGCGATCGCACCCTTCCCGGACTGCATCGCCAAGCGCGACCTGCTGGCCGCCGCCGAGTTCTCCGTCTCGCGCGACCGCTGACGCGCGACCCGCCTCTCGCCCCGGTCCCGGGGAGCATCCCAATGATCGGAACCATCGGACGTGCCACGCGCATCGGTGCGCTGGCACTGGCGGGCCTTCTGGCACTCGCGATCGGCGTCGCGAGCACCAGCGCCTTCGCCGAGGAGCCTGCCGGGCTGACCGGCAAGGTCAACGTCAACACCGCGACGCTCGAGGAGCTCGTGCTGCTGCCGGGCATCGGCGAGTCGCGGGCGAAGGCGCTGATCGAGACGCGCAAGCGCCGCGGCGGCTTCAAGAGCGTCGACGAGCTGCTCGAGGTGAAGGGCATCGGCGATGCCAGCCTCGAGCGGCTGCGGCCCCACGTCGCGGTCGAGGGCAAGACCACGGCCCGCGTCACACCCTGAGTGCCGGGCCGGCGGCGGGCGCCGAACCGCCGCCGGCCCCCACCCCGATCCCCGCCCTCGGGACCGGCCGCGGCCGAGCCTCGCGGGCGCTGCGCCGGGCCGGACGGGATCGCGGCCAACCGACCATGGCCAACCAGCAGCACCCCGGATCCGCACCCGGGGGCATCCGACGCAGCGGGCGCTCGCTCGCCGCTAAGCTGCGGCCGTGATCGGACGACGCCTGCTGCTGACGCTGCTGCTCGGGCTTGCCTCGCTGCGGTCCTTCGCGGAGCCCGGGCAGGCGCTGCCGCGCGTGGTCTCGCTCAACCCCTCGCTGACCGCGATCCTGCTGGCGCTCGACGCCTCGCCGGCGCTGGTGGGCATCGACGACTGGTCCGCCCGCACACACCCGCAGCTGGCGGCGCTGCCGCGGGTCGGGGGGCTGTTCAACCCGAGCCTCGAGGGCATCCTCGCGCTCGAGCCCGATCTGGTGGTCTGGGTGCCGTCGGCCCAGCAGCGCAATCTGCAGCAACGGCTCGAGGCGCTGGACGTCGAGGTGCTGACGCTCGACAACATCACGTTGCCCCAGCTGCTCGACTCGATCGAGCGGCTGGGCGCGCGGGTGCAGCGCGAACGCGAGGCCCGGGAGCGCGTGCGGGCGATCCGCGCGGCCTGGACTCGCGAGGAGCGCCGCGCGGCCCGGGGTCCGCACCCGCGCACGGTGCTGGTGCTGCAGCGCGACCCGCTGTTCGTCGTCGGGGGCGGCAGCTTCCTCGACGCGATGCTGCGAGCCGCCGGTGCCGAGAACGCGGCCGCGGACTTCGGCGAGGCCTACCCGCGCGTCGGGGTCGAGTGGCTGATCGCGGCGGCTCCGCAGCTGATCATCGATGCGGCCGAGGGGCCGGAGCGCGCGCGCGGTCACTGGTCGCGCTGGCCCTCGCTACCGGCGGTCGCGTCGGGACGGGTGGTGACCGTGCCCGCCGACCTGGTCACGCTACCGGGGCCGCAGCTCGATCGGGCGGTGGCGCTGCTCGGTCGCGTGGTGCGAGGCGAAGACGTCGGGATGGCGCCGTGAGGGTGCTCTCACCGCGCCGCGTGGCACTGACGCTCGCCGCGCTGACGGGCCTGCTGCTCGCGACCGGACTGGTCGGCACGGTGGCCGGGCCCAGCGCGCTCTCTGTTCCGGACGTGATCTCGGCGTTGATCGGCGACGACGGCGGCCCCGCCAGCGACATCGTGCTGCGGGTGCGGCTGCCGCGGGTGCTGCTGGCTGCGTTGGTCGGGGCGTCGCTGGCGGTCGCGGGCGTGCTCTTCCAGGCCCTGCTGCGCAACCCGCTGGCGGACCCGTTCGTGCTGGGCGTCTCCGGGGGCGCCGCGGTGGGAGGGATCGCAGCGCTCTCGCTGGGCAGCGCGCTCGGCTGGGGCTATGCGGCGGTGCCGCCGGCGGCCTTCGCCGGAGCGGTGGTCACGACCGTCGTGCTCTACGCGGTGGCGAGCCAGGACGGACGGGTCTCGGGCACCCACCTGCTGCTCACCGGCGTGGTCTTCAACGCGTTCGCGTCGGCGACGATCGTGTTCCTGGCCTCGCTCGCCGGCCTGACCGAGGGCGCGAGCATCTTCTTGTGGCTGATCGGCAGCCTGTCCGCGGCGCGCGCGGACGTGGCCGGCTGGGTCGCGTTGTTCCTGGTCGCGGGCCTGGCGACCGCGCTGCCCGCGGCGCGCAACCTCAACCTGCTGGCGCTGGGGGAGGAGTCGGCGCGGCAGCTCGGCGTGGACGTGGGTCGCCAGCAGCGGCTGCTGCTGGTCGCGACCTCGCTGATGGTCGGAGCCGCCGTGGCCGTGGCCGGGCTGGTGGGCTTCGTCGGCCTGATCATCCCGCACCTGCTGCGGCTCGCGTTGGGCCCCGACCACCGGCTGCTGCTGCCGGCGTCGGCGCTGGGGGGAGCGGCGTTCCTGGTGGCCTGCGACACCGCGGCGCGTACGCTGCTCGGAGGTCGCGAGCTGCCGGTCGGCGCGCTCACCGCGCTGGCGGGCGGACCGCTGTTCCTCTTCCTGCTGCGCCGTCAGCACCGCCGGGTCTTCGCGCCGTGAGCTCTCCCGCGCTGGCGTTCGACGGGGTGGGGATCGGGCTCGGCGGCAGCCCGGTGCTGCGCGACGTGAGCCTCGAGCTGGCGCCGGGCGAGATCGTCGGCCTGGCCGGCTCGAACGGCGCCGGCAAGACGACGCTCTTCCGGGTCGCCTCCCGGGTGCTGCGCCCGGATCGGGGCGAGGTGCGGCTGGCCGGGCAGCCGATCGCGACGCTGAGCCGCCGGGAGCTGGCGCGGCGGCTCGCGGTGGTGCCGCAGGACGTCGCGGTCGCGTTTCCCTTTCGGGCCGGCGAGGTCGTGTTGATGGGGCGATCCCCCCACCTGTCCGGGCTCGGCTTCGAGTCGGAGCGCGACGTCGGGATCGCGCAGGACGCGCTCGCGGCGCTGGGGATCGCGCACCTGGCCGAGCGCTCGATGCTCGCGCTCTCGGGCGGCGAGCGTCAGCTGGTGCTGGTGGCCCGGGCGCTCGCTCAGGATCCCCGGGTGCTGCTGCTCGACGAGCCGACCTCCCACCTCGATCTGCGCCATCGCACGCGGGTGCTCGAGCGGGTGCGCGACTTCGTCGCCCGCGACGGACGCAGCGCACTGGTGGTCTCCCACGATCTCACGCTCTCTGCGCGCACGGTGGATCGCATCGCCCTGCTCGAAGGCGGCACGCTGCGCGCCTGCGGACCGCCGGCCGAGGTGCTCACTGCCGACAACCTGCGCGTCGTCTTCGGTGTCGAAGCCGAGATCCTCCACGCGCCCGATGGCCACCCCCTCGTGATCCCGCGCAGCCTCTCGCCCAGCGCCTGAGTCGGGACCTGCATGCGCTTGCGTCCGACATCGGCGCTTGCTCGCGAGGCGATGCAGGGCGGACCACCTAACGCGACGAGCGCGGTCCCGACCCGCGCCGTACCGCTCGAGGCTCGGCACGCCCGTGCGAGCACGCCGAGGCCGAGCGAAGTCAAAATGGCTAGCCTTCGCGCGCCGCTCCGCCGAAGAGCACAGCGAGGAGGTCCCGTGGCCGAGACGATCGCGAGCGTACGTGCGAGAGAGATCCTGGACTCGCGGGGCAACCCCACCATCGAGGTCGAGATCGAGACGTCGACGGGCGCACGCGGTCTGGCGGCGGTGCCGTCCGGGGCCTCGACCGGCTCGCGCGAGGCCCTCGAGCTGCGCGACGGCGACGCCGAACGCTATGCCGGCAAGGGGGTGCGCAAGGCCGTTGCGAATGCGAACGGCGAGATCGCGCAGGCGGTGCGTTCGCTGCCGCTCGGCGGTCTGGCCGAGCACGCCGACCTCGACCGCGTGCTGATCGAGCTCGACGGCACCGATACCAAGGCGAGGCTCGGTGCCAACGCATTGCTCGGCGTCTCGCTCGCCGCGGCTCGCGCCGCCGCCGCCGCCGCGCGCCTGCCGCTGTACCGCTGGATCGGAGGAGACGAGGCGACTCTGCTGCCGGCGCCGATGATGAACGTGCTGAACGGCGGCGCCCATGCGGACAACACCGTCGATCTGCAGGAGTTCATGCTCTTTCCGGTCGGCGCACCGACCTTCGGCGAGGCACTGCGTTGGGGCGCCGAGATCTTCCACACGTTGAAGAAGCTGCTCGCCGACAAGGGCTACATCACGGCCGTCGGCGACGAGGGCGGCTTCGCTCCCAACCTCGAGAGCAACCGCGAGGCGATCGAGCTGGTGCTGCGTGCGATCGAGGCTGCCGGCTACCGGCCCGGCGAAGACGTCGCGATCGCCCTCGATCCGGCCTCGAGCGAGTTCCACCGCGGCGGCAGCTACGTGCTCGAAGGCGAGGGCGCCACCTTGTCGACGGATCAGATGGTGGGCTTCTGGGCGGAGTGGGTCGATCGCTACCCGATCCTGTCGATCGAGGATGGCCTGGACGAAGGCGACTGGGACGGCTGGCGCACGCTCACGCAGCGGCTCGGGGCGCGCACCCAGCTGGTCGGCGACGACCTGTTCGTGACCAATCCGAAGATCCTGGCCGAGGGCATCGAGCGCGGCGTCGCGAATGCGATCCTGATCAAGGTGAACCAGATCGGAACGCTGACGGAGACGCTCGAGGCGATCCGCATCGCGCGCGCCGCGGGCTATGCGGCCGTGGTCTCGCACCGCTCCGGCGAGACCGAGGACACCACCATCGCGGACCTGGCGGTGGGCACGGGCTGTGGCCAGATCAAGACCGGCTCGCTCTCGCGCTCCGACCGCGTCGCCAAGTACAACCGGCTGCTGCGCATCGAGGACGAGCTGGCGGATCGGGCGGGCTATGCGGGCCGCTCGACTCTGGCCGGAGCGTCGCGATGAGAAGGCTGGCCGTCCGGCTGGCGCTGCTCGTCGCGCTGCTCGCGAGCGGCGTGCAGGCGGCGATTCCCAGCGCGGAGAAGATCGCGGCTGCGATCGCCCGATCGAACGACAAGGCCGGTCGCTCCGGCCCGCTGCTGCTCGGGGTCGTGCTGCGCGTGTCCGGCGGCGGCGCCTCCGCGGAGGGCGAGATCGCCACCCATCCGACCGGGCTGGCGCGGCTCGAGCTGCGCAGCCCCCAGGGCTTCGTCGAGCGCCATCTGCTGGTGGGCGACGAGTACAGCGCGAGTCGGGACGGCGAGCGGCTGGCGAATCCCCACCCGTTCCTGCCGCCGATCTTCCTGCTGCAGGCCACGTCGGGGGCCGCGCTCGAGGCGGCGCTCGGGAGCTTCGGGGTCGCGCGGAACGAGGTCGTGCTGGGCCAGCTGGGCGATCACGACTGCTACGTGTTCGGGGGGCGCCGACCGGCCACTGCGCCGGGCAACGAGTCCCTGCTGCCCTCGTTCTGGATCGACATCGTGAGCTACGAGGCGGTGCGCATCGTGCGGGCCGACGGCACCGAGTACCGACTCGGGCCCATCCGGCCGATCAACGGCATCCAGCTGCCCGCCTGGATCGAGATCGATACCGGCAACCTGCGGGCGCGCCTCGAGATCCAGACCGCGGCCCGGGCCTCGGCCCCCGCGGCCGCGTTCGCGGCCGACTGGCTGACGCTCGCGTCCCCGACCGAGTAGGGCAGGCAAGGCCCGGGCCGGCTCGCGCCGCCTGGCCCCGATTCCAGGCAGCCCCGAAAAGAGGCCGCAGCCTGGAATTCAGGCCTACAGCAATCGGCCAGGAATACCGAAGAGTCTTCCCAAGGACGCACCGGTTCTCCGAGTCGCCCGATTCCACGGGGTTTTCGGGGCCGGCGTCGAAGGGAGACGAGATGTCGGACAAGAGCCGTCTGAACGTGCTGGTGGTGGATCGCGACGACGCCACCGTGGTCGATCTCAAGGACCTGCTGGCCGCCCAGGGCTACCGCGTGCAGGTCGAGGCCGAGCCGAGCCTGGTGCTCGAGCAGGTCAAGAGCGGGAAGGCCCAGCTCGTGATGCTCGACGTCTCGCCGCCGGCGGACCGGGGCATCGATCTGCTCGAGCGCATCCGGGCCGTGGACTCGGACGTGTGCGTGATTGCGATGACCGCGATGCCGACGGTCGAGGTGGCCGTGCGGACGCTCAAGCGCGACGCGTTCGACTACCTCCAGAAGCCGCTCGCCGACGAGGAAGTGCGTGCGGTGATCGATGCGGCGGTGCGCGAGAAGGGGCTGCTGATCGACATCGAAGCGCGGCTGAACCAGATCGTGGGAGAGCGTCTGCGCGCGCGCCGCCAGGGCGCGGGGCTCACGCTCAAGCAGCTGGCCAACCGCACCGGGCTGTCGGTGAGCCTGATCTCCCAGATCGAGCTGGGGAAGAGCGCCGCCTCGATGTCGACGCTCCACAAGCTGGCGACCGCGCTCCAGATGAAGATGACCTACTTCTTCGAGACGGTGTAGCGACGGCGACGGGGCCGATGCGGCCCCGGCGCGTGCTTCCCGGTATGCTTCCGGCGTGCGTTCCGTCGAGGATGCCCGACCGCGCCCCGGCCTGTCGGTTCCCGTGCTCACCGCCCTCGACGAGGCGGGGCGCCTGGTGGAATCGGACCAGCGCGCGCTCGTGCGCTGGGTCCTGCAGCAGGGCTACGGCGCCGACGTGGTGTTCGCCGCCGGAACCACCGGCGAGTGGGACCGGATCGACAACCCCACCCGCCAGCGGGTGGTGGCCATCTGCAGCGAGGAGGTCGCGAAGGCCAACCGCGCCTCGAGCGACGGCACGAGCCGACCGGTCGAGGCCTGGGCCGGGGTGACCGCCCACACCCCGGACGAGACGCTCGAGAACCTCGACTTCGCGATCGCCCACGGTGCAGACGCCGCGGTGCTGGCGCCCCTCTCGATCCGCGGCATCGCCGACCCGGTGCGCTTCGTCGCACGGGACGTGTCCGACCTGCTGGACGCGCGCTCGCGTCGCATCCCCGTGTACCTCTACGACAACGCCGACATCGCGATCGACCCGAGGCTGTCACACATCCGCACGCGCCAGGTGAAGGCGATGAGCCGGCTCGACTTCGTGCGCGGCATCAAGGTGTCGGCGTCGCGCCGCGTGCTCGGCAACTACACCAAGGCGGCGGCCGGCTTCAAGGAGCGCGGTGAGTTCGGCATCTACGTCGGCAACGCGCTGCTGATCTTCGACCTCTTCCGCACCTACCGCGGCTGGTGGGGCTCGCTGCTCGAGCACTGGAACCGCTACCGCATGCGCGGCGGGATCCCGATCGGCGTCGTCTCCGGGCCGGCCAACGCGTTGCCACGGGAGTGGGCGCGCGCCTGGCAGGTGTGTCGCGCCGGCGACGAAGAGCGCATGGGCGAGGTGCGCAGCGTGCTCGAGGCCTTCCGCGAGGCGACGCGCCGCGCCGGGGCGAAGTGCTCGATCGCGTGCCTGAAGCGGGCGCTGGCCCAGCGCGGCGTGATCGCCCACGCGGCGGTGGCGCCGGGCACGGCCGCACTCTCCGGCGCCGGGGCCGAGCGCTTCGACGCGGACTTCGAGATGATCCGCGAGCTGGCCAGTGAGCGCATCGGCGCGCCCTGGGTCTCGCTGCCCGGCGACTCGGGCGCGGCGGCGGAGCCGTCTGCGTGAACGACGCGCGTCTCGACGTCGTGGGCATCGGGAGCATGGTGGTGGACCGCGTGCACCGCGCGCCGCGCATCCTGGCCGGCGACGAGAAGGGCATCCTGCGCGACATCCCGGACGCGGGACCGGTGCGCTCCGCGGTCGGCGGCGTCGTGCTGAACCACCTGGGCTGGGCGGCTGCGCTGGGACTGCGCACCGGGATCTTCGGGCGCCAGGCGCCGGACGAGCACGGCAGCTTCCTGCGCACCGCGATGGACCGGGCGGGCATCGAGCGCGACCTGCGGCTCGACGGCGATGCCAGCTCGTTCGCCGAGATCTTCGTCGACGACGGCGGCGAGCGGGCGATCTACATGGCGCCGGGTGCGACGTCCCGGACGACCCCCGCCCAGGTGCGCGAGCACGAGGCCTTCATCGCCCGCGCAGCTCACGTGAGCAGCGAGGTCTCGCAGCTGCCGCTGGCCAGTGCGCTCGAGGCGCTGCGGCTCGGCCGCGCCCACGGCGCGGTGACGGTGCTCGACCTCGACGTGCCGCCTTCGGATGCGATCGCGTCGGGTCTCGGTGACCGCGACGAGCTCGACGCGCTGCTGCGGGCCGCCGACTGGCTGAAGCCCTCGAAGGGTGCCGCCCGCGAGCTGGTGCCCGAGGCCGGGGCCGATCCGCTCGCGCTGGCCCGGGCGCTGCGCACTCGCTTCGGCTCTCGCGCGGTCGTCGTGACCGACGGCCAGTCGGGCAGCGCAGTGGCCGCCGAGGACTTCGAGGGCTTCGTCCCGACCCGTCCGGTGAAGGCTGTGGATTCGACCGGCGCCGGCGACGCGTTCCTGGGTGGCCTGCTCCGCGCGCGCTGCGCGGGCCTCGACTGGCAGGCGGCCGCGCGGCTCGCGAACGCCTGCGGCGCCGCCTGCGTGGAGCGCATCGGCGCATTTCCGGAGGACGCCGT
>Ga0209536_100017777_pt1 | contig 10047 bp, 11 predicted proteins | sample DeeMarSeWOR28_12_FD_187461 | JGI IMG/M metagenome (GOLD analysis project Ga0209536, IMG submission 187461) | Marine sediment microbial communities from White Oak River estuary, North Carolina - WOR-2-8_12 (SPAdes) (version 2) | ecosystem: Environmental > Aquatic > Marine > Intertidal zone >... | reverse complement strand
CCACTGACCTCCACGATCATGACCCCCTGACTGTACCCGAATCTGGGAGAGACTCTCGTGCCATAAAGCATAATGGCAACTTTCATAATCAACTCCGGAGAACTGACTGAACCTGTCAAATCCCACAGTCCACCATCCATAAGGGCAATATCTGTGCCATATGGGTATTTCGACATTAACTAATTAATATTGCATGATAATCTGGCAATGATAACAATTCATTGGGTAGGCAAAAAGGGGAAAAATGGTTGCAATATTGCAACCACTTAGATATAATTACCAATGATATTAATTTTTTACACTTTTTTGCAATTTTGCAACCAGATTACGACGCGCAACATTTTTTTAAACTGAAGGATTGAGAAATGGCTTATGACAATTATAACAATAAGAACAATATACCAACACAGGACGGTCCTTCTTGGACCCAGCTGATATTAGATAGTATCGCAGACGGCGTTTTTACGGTTGATCACGAAGGCCGGATTACCTCCTTCAACAACGCTGCCGAGAGAATCACTGGTTTCTCAAGGGAGGAAGCTGTCGGTCAATACTGCCATGAGATCTTTAGGTCCAATCTATGCTTTGAAGCGTGCGCCTTAAAACACACCGCCGAAACCACTGAAACTATCGTCAATCTAGAAGTCAACATTCTCAACCGAGACAATAGGGAGATCCCAATAAGTATCTCGACGGCAGTCGTCCGGGATGAAACTGGCAATGTAGTTGGAGCTGTGGAGACCTTTCGAGACCTCTCCCTGATCAAGGAGTTGCGCAAGGAGATCTCCAGCAGCTACTCCTTCCAGGACATTTTAGGACGCTCCAAATCCATGCTAGACCTCTTCCAAATCCTGCCCGACATAGCCCAGAGTGACGCCACTGTGCTCATAGAGGGAGAGAGCGGCACCGGCAAGGAGCTCTTTGCCACGGCGATCCATAACCTGAGCACCCGCAAAGATAGGCCGCTAATAAAGGTAAACTGTGCCGCCCTCCCAGAAACTCTGTTGGAATCGGAGCTTTTCGGCTACAAGAAAGGCGCTTTTACGGATGCAGGAAGGGATAAGCCTGGACGCTTCCGTCAAGCCCACGGTGGCACAATGTTATTGGATGAGATAGGTGACATGAGCAAGGGAACCCAGGTGAAACTTCTGCGTGTTCTCGAGCAAAAAGAGTTCGAGCCCCTTGGCAGCACCAAGACCGAGAGGGTTGACGTCCGCATCATCGCGTCCACCAACAGAGATCTGATGGAGATGATGCATCGGAGGGAGTTTCGCGAGGACCTTTTCTTCCGGATCAATGTGATCCGGCTCAGTATCACCCCATTGCGTGAGCGTCGTGAAGATATTCCCTTGCTTATTGGTCATTTCATCGAGCGTATTAATCTTAAGCAGTCCAAGCAGATAAAAAAAGTCTCGCCCTCAGCCCTGAGGACCCTTTTGAATTATGACTTTCCTGGAAATGTTCGTGAATTGGAGAACATCATCGAGCACGCAATGATCCTGACCAAGGGAATTGAGATCCAACCGAGAAATCTTCCTGCTTATCTAGGCCGCGACAAGGCGGAACATCTTCCTCAGGCTTCAGTGGCTGAAGAACGAAACCTCGCCGTCCTCGAAGCAGTCGAGCGCGATCTCATCGCCCGAGCATTGGAGCGACACGGGGGACGCACCGCCGCAGCTGCTGAAGAACTGGGTATCCACCGTTCCACCCTCTGGCGGAAGATCAAGCGCTACGGACTATGACAATATCACTCTCTTTCGATATGAGGTTTGATATCAAGGATAGGCGTCCCATCCAGCATATCCAGTCCCCTGACATGAATTATATTTCCTTTGACCTTTAGTACCTGCAAAACTGACATGCCAATGGGATTGGGTCGGATTGGTGAACAGCAGCTGAAAACCCCCAATCTCTCTTTTCCGTGTGGCGGAGTTTGGGTCAAGAAGCGCGCAGCGAACCTAGGGCTTCGATGAAAGTGGAAGATCACGACGATTTGTTGACCAGCTTTAACATCTTTCAGCCCTTGCAAGTATTTTTTCTCAACGAGCAACCTTCCTTCCACCTCGGAAACGGTCCAACTCCTTGGCAGCTTCTTCGCTTTAGTGTGCACAAAGCCTATAGGCTCCATCTCAATTATCATTTGGGGATCTTGCTCTTATTACATTTACGATTCGCTAGTTTGGTCCGCATTATGGCGGCAAAACCAGGCCTGATTAAATCCTAAATGCGAATATCGAAATTCTCCTGACGTTATCCAAGGGCTTTGGGATTCTCCCTTAGTTGCCAGCATCCTTGCGCAGCCAGGTCTTCGGCGGGGTCCACATCGTAATCGCAAATCCAGGGATTTCCCTTGTCATCTATGACCACTTTCACGCGATTAGCGCCACCTGGCAAGTCTTTGCATGGAATCTCAACGTACGTGTAGCCCCCTCGACATGTGAATACGAGTGTCCTCTTATTCACCAGATCATTCAAGGCCGCCTTCACCAGCGACGCGGAAACCTTTGACTCAGCACAGATACTGCCAATCACTTCCTTAGGGCTCTGACGCTGACTCTTACTAGCTTTGATCGTCTCTAAGATCTTATTTTTGATCCAGTCGTCTTGAGTCACCTTCACAGTTTCCTTTGACTTTCTATTACTCGGAGATCAAATAATCACGGGATGATAGCAAGTGAAGTTTCTAGCCCGGCTGCTCATTCCTACCGTTTTATGCAATCCGAAAAACCCCTCGGTCCGCTACCTTGTAGAGACTTGGTTACGCAACAGATATGCCAGGTCTGCATAGACCTGTCTGAACGTGAAATAACCGAGGAATTCCTTTTTGAGGCAGGTTTGCTGCTAGCAAAGTTTAATGGGAGAATGTCAATTCGGATAGCAATAAAGCTACTCTATAACAAATAAAAGTTGCAAATCTGCTACTCTTTTGTGCGGCCATCCTTGGCAGGGAGCGTGATGTTAAGCTTGCGGATCTTCCGAAAAAGAGTTGTCTTGTGGATTCCCAACTCCTTTGCTGCTTCGAGCCGATTCCACTGGTTTCTGCGAAGGGCATTGAGAATCAACTCCTTCTCATATTCATTCACCAAATGCTTGGTCCCAACTTGCGGTGAGCTCAATTTTGGCTGTAATTCTTCGGGCAGGTGAGTCGCCTTAATCATGCCACCGGGGCAAAGGACAAAACCGTGTTCGATAATGTTTTCCAGTTCTCGAACGTTTCCTGGATAGTCGTGCTTCAAAAGGATTCCCAGAGCTTCGGGAGAAACTCCGGATATGTCCTTCGCCTTCAGTGCCGAAAATTTTGCTACGAAATGATTCACCAGTAGGGGAACATCTTCCATTCTTTCTCGAAGGGGAGGCAATTCCAACCGGAACACATTGATACGATAGTACAGATCGGTCCGGAATTGACCTTCTGTGACCAATCTACTGAGACTCCTGTTGGTGGCTGCGATGATACGGACATCAGCCCGAATGCTCTGAACTCCACCCAAGGGCTCAAATACCTTATCTTGGAGCACCCTGAGAAGCTTGGCCTGGATGACAGGGGAAATATCGCCGATTTCATCCAGAAAAATCGTTCCACCTTGGGCAAGGGTAAAACGGCCGGCTTTGTTTCGGCGGGCATCGGTGAAGGCTCCCGCCTTGTAGCCGAAAAGCTCCGATTCCAGGAGGGTGTCAGGTATGGCTCCGCAGTTTACTGTGATGAAAGGGCGGTCGACTCTGGGGCTCAGATTGTGAATAGCCCGGGCCACCAACCCTTTCCCGGTTCCGCTCGCCCCGGTGATCAGCACCGTGCTGTCACTCTCGGCAATAGCGGGGATCATATCGAACACATGCTGCATAGTACCACTCTTGCTGATGATGTCCTCAAAAGTATGGCGTGCATCCAACTCCTTGCGCAGTTGCTCGACCAGGCTAAGATCCCGAATTGTCTCGACCCCGCCGATAATTCTCCCTTGCCTATCCTTTAAAATGGACGTTGAGATGCTAACGGGCACCTTATGACCTTTTCTATTCACGACACTAATTGCCATGTTAGAAATGGGTCTTCCGGTCTCCATGGTAAATCGCAAAGCGCAGGCCTTTTCACATATGTTGCTGCGGAACACCTCATGACAAGACCGCCCGAGTGCCTGCTCCCTAGGCACTCCTGTAATCTCTTCGGCGGCAGGGTTGTAACAGGTAATTTTCCACTGATCATCAACGCAGAACACCCCGTCGTTGAGGCTGCGGAGAATGGCCTCGAACCATTCGTCTGTTAGTGCTGGCTTTGAGGACCCTGCGGTACTTCCGGACATCACTTAATCATCCTTAAAGATAAGCCTTACCCTCAATATATTCCTTCCTTGTCTTCCTTTCAACCATATCACATGTCAATTTTTGGACACTGTCGCTTTCTGCAGACTGCCTCCTACTGACTGCTAACTGATTAAGATGGTCGCAAGAAAACAAGGCTATCTAACTTGCGCTTTGTGTACTCTTGAAATCATTACCGCCTGCTTCTCGTAAATCTCGCATTGATTATGTTGCCAAAAATTATATATGCTAGGAAAGGAAATCTCTACCAGCTTTGGTCAGGAGCTGAGTAATGAATCGTCTCCTTCTCTTCGCTCGGTTCAGTGGGATAACTTCACACCGATTCAACCTACAAGGAAACAGTAAATGCGCTCAAAGGAAACAGGACTGGTCTATGGTGAGGTATATCTGAAGCACGAAACTGGCCGCCACCACCCGGAAAAGCCTCAAAGACTCACAGCTATCATTGAGACCCTTGAAGCCGCGGGACTTCTCGATAAACTTCTCCTGATAGAGCCTGCGCCTGCGGAAAGGAGCGTCCTGGAACTCTGCCACACACCCAGGTACATAGATGAATTTAAGAGTGCGGTGGAGCACTCCGATCCTTTTCTGCACACCCCAGAATGCATCTTGAGTCCTGCAACTTTTGAAGTTGCCCTTTGCGCTGTTGGGGGCGTGCTGAAGGGTATAGACAACGTGATAGAAGGCACGGTGCGAAATTGCTTTTGCGCGGTACGGCCTCCCGGCCACCACGCAGAAAACTACCGGGCCATGGGATTTTGTTTTTTTAACAATGTGGCCATCGCGGCACGATACCTTCAGAAACAACATGCCATAGAACGAATTGTAGTAATAGACTGGGATGTCCATCACGGCAACGGCACCCAGTACATGTTCGATAAGGATCCAACTATATATTTCGTGAGCTTGCACCAAGACCCTTCCTCCTGCTACCCCGGTACGGGAAAGGGTTCAGAAACGGGATATGGTCAAGGGAAAGGATTTACCCAAAACTTCCCCATGCCTGTAGGCGCGGGAGAAGAGGAGTATCTAAAAGCCTTGGAAAAGGTTGAGCGAGAGATGGAGAAGTTCAGACCCAATTTTGTCCTTATCTCTGCTGGCTTCGACGCCCACGTATCAGATCCCTTGGCGCATCTAAGCCTCACTACGAAAGGGTATGAAGAGCTGACCCGAAGGATTAAAAGCATCGCCGAGCGTTACGCAGAGGGTAAGCTTGTCTCCGTGCTTGAGGGTGGCTACAACCTTGAGGCACTGGCCGAGTCGGTTGAGAAACATATACGGGTCCTCATGGAAGGGTGAGGCTAAAGAATCCGTGGCCAACGAATCCGGCATTGGTTTACTCATAGTATTATGAGTCAGCGGCAATTTGGCTTCGCTGTCATTTGCCTGCGGAGTTAGAATCAGCATAGAGCATGGGCATGGAGCATGGAGTAAACCAAAACCAGCTAATAAGATTCAGATCTTTTCCCCTCTGTGCTCTTTGCTCTATGCCCTATGCCAAATAGGAGCATTCCATGGCCGAACACAGAACAAGAATTTTACTGGCAGTGGATGGTTCGGATCAGGCTTTCGAGGCGACGCGTTACGTGAGCCAGTTGTTTGCACCGAACCGTATTGACGTGGTTCTTTTCCATGTGACTACGAAGATTCCAGAAAGTTTCTGGGACATTGAGGAAGACTCCGAATTGGGGCGCAATGAGGCCGCCCCAAGTGCTTCGGAACATCAGCAAGAGGAAAAGATTCAGGAAATCATGGAAAGAGCACGTCAGCTATTTCTGGACCGTGGCGTGCCGGAGGACGCAGTAATTACCAAAATTCAGAAAAGGAAGGTGGGTATAGCGAGAGATATTATCTACGAGTCAGAACGTGATTACCAAGGCGCAGTTCTGGGGCGCTGGGGAATGAGTTTGCTGAAAGATTTTTTATGGGGAAGCATTGCCAACAAGCTCCTTGGACGTCTTACACACGTTCCCCTCTGCGTGGTAGGTGGAACCCCTCATGTTGGTAAAATACTTGTGGGCTTAGATGCTTCCGAAGGAGCAATGAGAGCCGTAGATTACCTTGGCACCATGGTGAGTGAATATTTGGAGGTCACCCTCTATCACGCGGTTAGAGCACTGGATGAGGAGATATTCCATAAGGCTCAAGAATCCATGAAGTCTGTTTTCGAGAAAGCCACCAGTCGCCTGGAAAACGCTGGCTTTCGTCGCAACCAAATCACCACGAGGACGGCGACGGGAGTACTCAGTCGGGCCGGAGCTCTTATCCAATACGCTCTGAAGGGTGAATATGGGACCATTGTTGTGGGGCGCAGAGGTCTTTCCGAGGTTGAAGAGTTCCCTATGGGCCGGGTAAGCAACAAGGTCATTCATATGGCCAGGGAATTGGCAGTCTGGGTTGTGAGCTAGGAAAAACGCCACAACTACGCTGATAATATGAAGGAATGCGCTTGCATATTGAACAGTACCTATGATTAAGGATAAGGAATCCGGGCCCTGAGGATCCTGCTTTGACCCACCCCCAGAGTGGGCTCTTGGCATCTTTCCTTTACGCGGAAGTCTGCTGGAGTCATCACATTTCGGATTGGAGATCTCGGATTTGTCCTTCGGACTCCCACCCTTCGGGCGGGTTCCCGGTTTCGGATTGAAAATACAAAGACGAAGTTCGAAAACTACTTGAGATTTCCGCAATCCGCATTCCCAAATCCGCAATCGAGGTACTCCAGTACTCCAAAAAAGCTCGCAATCTTTACCGGAAAAGCCATTGAACTCTGATTTGGCCCTTAGGACCAGGCTTTCGATGTTGAATAAGGCTTTGCTACTTGATTATCTGTCGCTGAGATGGTTGCATAAATGCAACTGCATTAATGCATTGATATAATTACTTAATATCGTCTTTATTTCAATACCCTCACCAATATCCCACCTCCTTTCGGCTGGCACAGTTGCCAGACTAGAAATAATTCTTGTCAAATCAATACCTTACCAATAGAAGAAGTTCGATGGCATGATTGTTGCCATTTCAAACATGCAATTGCGACCGGGGGCATTGTGCATCCGGGAATCGAACAATGGTAATGAAAATGTCGAGAATAAATTCATCCCAACCAGTTAACAGGGAGGGGCCTAAAGTCATTGACTGCCCCTTCTATGGCGATTGTCTCATGTATGCAGCCAAGCGTAGCTGGAAAACTTGGACGTGTGAAGAATGTCCAAGCCGAGAGTTGAGTTCGGTTTGTCGGAAGCTCAAGTTTATCGCGCCCTACTATCAGTTGTTTGCGGAAATCTATCCGGAGTTCAAAAGCAAGTATGAACCAGCAATGAATGCCCTTCACCCGAAAACCTAAAAAGAGATACTGGTCTGAGAGAGCCCAAGGCCGCAAGGGTAGTCAGTGACCAGTAGGCAGGGCTTGAACCTGAACTCTTATGGCTTAGAGTGCTTCATGGTGAGGGGAGAAATGTAGTGAGCAGAGCGAAGAAAGGAGGAATATAAAGAGAATGGGCGACGACGGTAACACACATATCGTCAGCCGAACAGAAACGCCTTGGTACGAGGACCACCCTAGCCGTCCGTCAACAAAAGCCCTACCAGTTCTGACAATTATCTTCTGGGCGGCAGAGGATGGGAGTTTGTCTCGTGTCATTGGATGGCTCAAAGAGGTCATCCCGGATGATCTTGTGCGGCAAAACCTAAATAAGGTCATCCATCAGCACTTAGAAGATATTCTGGCTGAGATGATCCGACTAGGGCTGGTAAAGATCGATGAGGGCGATTTCGCTTTAGCCAAAGGAGAATGTGTTTAGTCGATGGAAGTCCTTTCTAAGTGCTTTACAGAAATACACATTCAGACGGCAGATCTCCTGTTTGCGATCCACTTGACACTGGCGACTGAGAGTTGAAAGCCTCTAGTGGGCGAAGATAAATAAGAAACAAAAAGCTACCTAAGGAGACTGAAAGGAGGGGCTTATGTCTGTGAGCACCTACAAGGTAATCGAGGTAGTGGGGGCGAGTGAGGTCTCCTGGGAGGATGCCGCCAAGGCTGCTGTGGAGACCGCGAGCAAGACTTTGAGGGATTTGAGAATCGCCGAGGTTACAAAATTGGACATGAGAATTGAAAACGGAAAAGTTGCTGCCTACCGGGCCAGAGTAAGTCTGTCGTTTAAGTATGAAGGAGGAGAATAAAATTCTCAAGAGAACTTGAATTTGAGGTCGCACTCGGATGGTTGATGCGAAATCTGGCATAAAATCACAATTCATAAAGACCATAAGGAAGGAGAAAAACCATGGGAAACGCATTTTTGTTCAAGAAGAAAGTGTTGTGCGATACCTGCTATCAAGAAGAGCTGGAATACCTAGCAGGTAGGGAAGAAGCCCCGCCTAGGAGAATGGTGGATGCAGTCGAATGCGATAAGTGTCACGCAGTACTTGACCCGGAAGAGACACTATAAGGTTTGACTGGGAAAGGCCGGTGTGGGCTGCGATATTCTAGAACAATTGATGTGGGATTAAAGATTTTTTTGGGAATTGGTATCCCACAACTCAAGTCTCACATTTCACCTCCGACTTGAAATTGTTTCGGATTTGTTCTGTACTGGGGGTCTGCGTTTATCTACCTTGCTTTTCTGGTGTAAATATATCTTCCTTTTCCCTCCTATTGCTTTCATACCTGTACCATTTTCGACTCAAAACAATGGTCTCTAACAAGGCCTATTTTCTTCTCTGTTGGCAAGATTCCTTCTTGACAGTCAACTGAAATCCGTGCCAGTATGGTTAGAATACGACTCCTAAATCATACAAATTCCGTACACTCCTGGGGAATGTCTCGACTCTGGCCATCTTACTTGCTCTTCGTTGGCACGAGATACCTGTTGCTCTCTTTCTCTTGCTCGCGATTGTTTTTCGACCCCCCAAAGACTCCAGGAGAATATTGCTATGTCTGCAACATTTGTGGCGCAAAGATTATGGGGAGGCAGATATGACCACCTATGATGAACAATTCCTCACCAGGGTTTTTGACAGCGTTACCGAGCCCTTCACCATTTATGATCGAGAATTTCGAATTTTAAAGGTCAATACGGCTATTACGGAAATCTTTCAGAAGGAGCAAGAACAACTGATTGGGAGATTTTGCTATGAGGCATTTTACAACCGCACGGCCGTGTGTGATGAATGTCATGTTCAAGAAGTTTTTCGCACTGGTGAATCGCGTATGCTCGAAAAGAGCATTGCCTCGCCAGATGGAAGCGAGCGTACTTTCGAAGTCTATTCTTACCCCATCAAGGACCACACAGGCCTAACAATTCAGGCCGTCGAGCATGCGCGAGATATCACCGAGCGCAAAAGCCTCAAAACCCAGCTGCAGTCATCCCAAGAATTCAGCGAAAAGATCATCAACAGCATCACCGACAATGTTATTGTCGTTGACCCCAGAACCCACACAATTGTCCAGGCAAACGATGCCTTTCACTCCCGGGTTGGCCTGCAACCTCCTGCCGCAGTGGGAATGAGGTGTCACGAGATTATGCTCGACAAACCCACACCTTGCGCGGATTATGGTATTGGATGTCCCATGGAAGAAACCCTTCGCACCAAAGGTCCAGCCATGTCGGACAGACTTTATCCTAACGCCGCGGGAGAGGAACGGTTGCTCGAAGTTGCAACGTATCCTCTTCTCGATTCAGAGGGTGAGATACGCTCAATCATCCGACTCGAGCGGGACGTTACCGAAAA
>Ga0209536_100017776_pt1 | contig 10047 bp, 8 predicted proteins | sample DeeMarSeWOR28_12_FD_187461 | JGI IMG/M metagenome (GOLD analysis project Ga0209536, IMG submission 187461) | Marine sediment microbial communities from White Oak River estuary, North Carolina - WOR-2-8_12 (SPAdes) (version 2) | ecosystem: Environmental > Aquatic > Marine > Intertidal zone >... | reverse complement strand
AAAGCCGTATTGCCGAGGCTTTTTCCGATCAGCTGAATCACCAGGGTGTTTCAGAATCCTTTTCACCGCTTTGTTCCTCAAAAAGATATTGCATAATCCAGGTACTTTCCGTGCCGGATTCTTCAAGCAGGCGTTTGACCTGATCCCGCATTTCATCCGGGGTTTTTTGGGCCAGAGACGGTTTTTCGGATGCCGCGCTCAATTCGCTCAACTTATCACGACAGATGGTTATCTTTCTTTTAATTTCGAGGGAATCCGGATCAATCACATGATAACGCTCATAGTAGGTGAGCGCTCGACGCCAGTTTTGTTGGTTGAAATAGGTATCACCGTGCCGGCGATAGAATAACTTCATCTGCTCGATGCGTTGCCGGGCTGGATCGTCGGCCGACGCTGGTGGGTCCATGGGGGCTCCTTGGGCGAGCCACTGGACCAGGGTGCGGTATTCGGCATCATCGAGATTCGGCATGCCGTAGGGCATGCCCCAGTCCGGGTGTTGGCGCGCAAAGTCATCGAATTCCGCCAGTGTGGCGCAGGTTTGCTTTCGATTCAGGCCCAGTTCCAGGTTGTCCGGCAGCATGCCGACACGCGGCTGTGGATGACGTTGTTTCAGACGCAGCATGTGATACATGACAGAGTTTTCCAGGTTTTGCCGCGGTTCTTGAGTACCTTCGTTCAGCACTGTGTGGAAGTTCTTCTTTCTCCATTGTTCCGTGCTCTTGGCATCGATAAACAGGCGGGTCGGTTCTGCGGCCAGAATGCGCGCACCGTCGTAGACCTTGTTCTTGTTTGCGCCGCGTTCGATACCTTCCGGAGAGGACAGCTTCAACTGGCAGGGCGCGTCATAGCAACCATGACAGACCACACAGCGGCGACCGAGAACAGGTCTGACTTGTGACTGGTAGGAGATGTCTTGCGCCGGCAGTGACAGCAGCAGTTCCAGATCCACCGCGGTCTGGCCTTCGGTCGGCGCTGTTTGCATGGTGCCGGAACAGGCTGCGAGCCCGAGAATGATGAACGTGGCACAGGCTAATAGCAATGTGTGCCAAGCGGAGCAAGGATTGCCAGCTTGCTTCATGCTGTCCTCTGGTGACATGGGGTAACCGCTTCCTGCAGCATGACACCGGCTAGGCAACGAACGGTCGTGGAAGGATACTGTCGGCTGGTACAAATAACAAACCGCCACAATCCGTGGGCGACGGTGCTTAGGTACTTTATTTCTACTTTGCTTGGCCAGGGTTGCAGGGCCGAATTCCGCCCGTTTCGCCGTGAGCGGCCCTGCCGGGCGTTTGTGTCAATCGTCCGGATTGTCCAGGTCCAGCAGTTTGGCGATTTCGCTGCGGGCGTCCAGGCCATCCTGGTAGCCCAGTTCAATGAGCTCCTGGCAGAAGGGTGACTCGAACAGGAGATAACTCAGCAGGGGGCGGCTTTCGTGTGTCAGGGCACCGAGGCTTCTCAGCAACAGTCGCACCGACCGCGGAAAATCCTTGGCATGCCGTTCGGAGATTTCACGAACGTCCTTGCTGGGCGAGATCATGAGGAACTCGATGGGTCGCAGGGTCGTGTCTTCATGTTCCACGTATCTGCTGCGGGTTTCGCCGATGATGTGGTTGACGCGATTCATGCGTTCGATATCTGAATCCAGTCTGTCCATGAACAGCGTATCGAGCATATAGCCGGTAATCTGACCGATGGTGGGATAAGGCACGTCTTCATCGGCGGAGGGTCGTGGATCGAGTGCCGGATTGCGCACGCCGATGATCAGCAGACGATCTGCACCCAGATGGATGGCCGGACTCAAAGGTGCACTTTCCCGCATCGAGCCATCGCCATGATACTCGTCATTCAGCCATACGGCCGGAAATACCAGGGGGATGGCGGATGACGCCATCAGGTGGTCGATGGTGATCTCCTCGGCCACACCTTCGCGGCGGGTGCGCTGCCAGGTGCGTAAGCCCTCGACGCCCTGAAAGTAACTGAACGACAAACCGCTGCTGTAGCTCGATGCGGTGACCGACAGGGCGCGCAGCGCGCCGGTATCGATAGCGTGTTGTATGCGGGCCAGGCGGATATGGCTTTCGATGAATTCGCGCAGCGGCGTGTTGTCCAGCAGCGCGCGCGGTGCGGCCCGGCCGAGCGCGGCCGTGGCGAAGGAAGACGTCCAGCTCAAACCGCTTTTCAGCGCTGTCCAGGTGTCGACGTTAAAAATCTTTCCGCAATGGAAGTTTTCCCAGATCCCGATCATGCGGGCAACGCCCTCGGTGAACTGCGTGGCATTGCTGGCGAGTATGGCGGCATTCAGCGCGCCCGAGGAGGTTCCCGAGATGACCGGGAATGGGTTTGGCGAATTCTCCGGCAGGATCTCTGCGAGCGCCTTGAGAACACCGGCCTGGTAGGCATTGCGCGCTCCGCCGCCTGGAAGTATCAATCCATTGAGCGGGGGTGATTCTGTCTTTTTGCGCGAAAACCAGTACACAGCGTGGATTGGATTCCTGAACGGCAGTGCTTACTCAGACCATGTTAGCGGCCGATGCCTCTGACTCTCCAACGTAGCGACAGGGGTTGGTTAATTAAAAGTCATTGATAACATATATTTAAACTGATATTATAATAAATAACATTAAGTAATGTCTTGGTGAGGTGAGGTGGTTTGGCGGCTTCGTCGCGGCAATTTCAGCTCAGTATCGGGTGATACGGGCCCTGTGTCCTAGGAACTGGCCGGCTTCAGGGCGAATAGGACTGCTTGCGTGCGTTGTAGCCGGCGACCAGTGTATCGACCTTGTCTGCCTCGAAGGCTCGCAGGCCGCTGAGGATCATGTTCTTTTCACCCTGGCCAACGATCTCGCCAGATGCTTTGAGCTGGAATTCGAGACACACCTTACCCCTTTTGCCGCTGACATCGAGGTTGGTCCCCGTCAGCTCCAGTTGCGGATCGGCGATGTCCAGGCGCTGCAGGTTGATGGCCATGCTTTCGTAAATGACGAGTGGGCGGTCCGGGTTAATCATCACCTGTTTTTGCGACATCAGCGGAACCAGCACGTGTGGAAACGTCTGGCCGGAAAATCGCACATAACTGTTGGTCAGATCCTGAATCAGCTTCTGATCATCGGACGTGTCGCCCTCGCGGTGCAGGCTGAGATATTTCTTGCCATTGTCCCCGTATATATCGAGCTGGGGGGCTGTGGAGTCCGGCAAGCTCAGTTGTACTCCGTCCCCCACCAGTTCCGAGAACAGGAAACGCATGCGCTGACTCAGACCGTATTTTGACAGCACGAGTGCGAACAGCAGGTCGCCCGGGACGCAGAATCGCTTGGCTTCCGGGTCATGGATAGGGTTGAAGTCGCCGGCAACCTCCTTGGCGAAGCGGCTGGCCTGCTGGCGCGAAAAGTGGATCCCTTGGTGGTTTTCCTGATAGTACTGTTCAAGAAGCATGGTCTGGATTCTTCCCTGGGCTTCGATGGAAAGAACAAAGTATATCGGAATCCTGGCTGCACCGGTTGACGCCGTTCGGGCAAGGCTTGCCGGTGCAGTTCCGTCCAGCGGGCCACTCCGCCGTCGGGCTGCAACTGTCGGCATATGGCGACATCTGGAAATGTGGGGTCTAACTCCCTATGCTTCGTCGGTCCTTCCGTGTTTCCATTTCATGAACGACATTGTTCGAGGTAATTGTTATATGAGTAATAAACTGGCGACAATCATTGTGTCAGCAGGGCTGATCGTGCCCGGCTTGCCGATTCAGGCGGAGCCGATCGACAAAACCAATACACTTCCGCCCGCGAAACCCGGGCAGTGCTATGCGAAAGTGATGATCCCGGCCAAGTACGAAACCAAGGCGGAGAAGGTTCTGGTGCGGGAAGCCGCGGAAAAGATTGAGACGATCCCGGCCAAGTACGAGTGGGTGGAGAAGAAAGTCACGCTCAGCGCGGCTCATACGGAACTGGTGCCTGTCGCCGCCAAGTATGAAAAGGTTACCGAGAAGGTCGAGGTGAGTCCCGCGACCAAGATGTGGGTCACCAGTCTTGACAAGGGTGGTATTCCGGTCAGCCCCACGCTGCTGAGCGCAGCGAAAGCATCCGGGGTCAAGTTGGACGAAGCCGTGCCGGGAATGTGTTTTCGCGAGTATTACCAGCCTGCTCAGTTCAAGACCGAGACGAAAGAAGTCCTGGTCAAGGAGGCGGCGGAAAAGGTTGAGACCATCCCCGCCCAATACGAAACCGTGGAAGAGAAAGTGCTGGTCAAAGAGGCATCGAAAAAGATTGTCGAAGTGCCGGCCAGCTACGAGACAGTCACCGAAAAGGTGCTGGTCGAACCCGCCAAAACGGTGTGGAAAAAGGGTTCCGGTCCCATAGAGCGCATCGACAACACCACCGGCGAGATTATGTGTCTGGTGGAGATACCGGCGAAATACAAGACACTGCAGAAACAGGTCATCAAAACCCCGGCCACCACCAAGGAAGTGGAGGTTCCGGCGGTCTATGAGACCGTCAAGGTGACCAAGCTGGTCAAACCTGCAGAGGAGAAACGCACCAAACTGCCGGCCGAACACGTTCAGGTCAGCCAGCGCGTCAAGACCGCGGATGCGTCGTTCGCCTGGCATGCCTCGCACGATACCGCTAAACCGCAGGGTGCAGCCACCGGACAGCAGGTCTGTCTGAAGGAGGTGCCGGCCCGCTTCAAGACTGTCGAGAAGCAGGTTGTAAAGGTACCGGCGTCGTTCAAGAAAGAGGAAGTCCCGGCGGTGTTCGAGACCGTCAAGGTTCGCAAACTGGTCAAGCCGGCCGAGGAGAAGCGGACAAAAATTCCGGCGGAATACAAGGAAGTCTCGAAGCGCGCCAAGGTCAGCGATGAGCGACTGGAGTGGCGTCAGGTTCTCTGCGAGACCAACATCACCAAGGATATCGTCAGTCGCGTCCAGCAGGCGCTGATAGACGCCGGCTTCAACCCGGGTTCGCCAGACGGTGTCATTGGCGGGGCAACCTTGCGGGCGGTGGACGACTACCAGCGTGCCAAGGGTCTGCCGCGCGGTGGCCTGACCATCCGTACGCTCGAGTCATTGGGCGTGAAGATCTAGGCTGTGTAACTGCTATGGGGACAGGGATGTTCCCGCCCTGACAATCATGACGGAGTTCTGGATTCTGTGCGCCAGTGCCTCCAGGCTGTCGGACCCCCTGGTTAGCACGGTTGGACCGCCTGAGCGCGGTGTCTGCGGCAGTGACTGCAGGAGTTTTTCAATCCGGTCGGCCTTCAGGGCGTAGTTGATGTTCGCTATTGGCCGGGCTTCGCCGTTCGCGGATTCGCTGGTGCCGAGCATGGAGGTAATGAGGCCGACGACTTCGCCGCGCATATTGAGCAAGGGCCCGCCACTGTTGCCCGGCTGCACCGGCACGGAAATCTGGTAGCTCGTGGGGTCGTCGTACAGGCCGTTCACACCGCTGATGATGCCGAGGCTGAGCTTTGGTGTCTTACCCATGACATCGACGCGTGGAAAGCCGATGGTGAAGACACGCGCGCCCAGCCGAGCGCTGGTGCAGGCGAGGGGTAAGGCTTCCGGCAATCTGCCGCGGTCGGCCACGCTCAACAGGGCAACATCGTTGACTTCGTCGCTGGCGACTATGGTGGCGGGCATTTCCTCGCCCCGGCTGTTGACGAGAATAATCGGTTCCTTGCCGGACACGACGTGATAATTGGTGATGGCGTAACCGCTCGCCGTCAGCCAGGCCGTGCCGGTCTGCACCCCGGATTGCAATCCTTCGCCGAACTCCTGTTCGGGCAGCGTCGACTGACGAGTCAGCTCTGAGTCGAGCCGCTGAGACAAGTCGTGCGTCGGGCTGATCTGCCGCAGGGCGGCGGCAGCGCTGCGGGCGCCATCGGCATCTCCGCTGGAAAGATAATTCACCCCGGCCTCATACAGCCAGTCTGGGGCCTGGGCTATCTTCGGCTCTCCGGCGGCGCCTTCGGCGTACATCAGCCCGAGCTGATACTGTGCGTCCGCATAATTCTTCTCAGCCGCCTTGAACAGCCAGTACAGGCCGTCTTCATTGTTTGCGGTCAGCATTTCTCTGTCCGCCAGAAACAAGCCCAGGTTGTACTGGGCGATGGGGTTGTCCTGACGGGCCGCGGCCTGGTACCAGCTGAGCGCGCGCCGGATGTCCTGGGGCACACCGATTCCATGGTCATACATGACGGCGAGATTAATTTGTGCGCTGACGTGTCCCTGCTGCGCAAGTGGCAACCATGCATCGAGCGCCTGTGTATAATCACCGCGCTCGTAGGCTGTCCAGCCGTTGTCGAATGCGTCCACGCCGACGGCCGGGAACGCGGTTGTGCCCAGCAGCATGGCCAGCCACAGCGCTATGGCGGCGTTGCGAGCCACTGGGCTTTTTGGCAGCGTCATGGTCATGCTGCTCCGCGTAAGCGGGTGGCCATCGATTCAGTCGCGCCCTGGAATAGCATGCGCACGCTGTTGTGAAGTATATAAATCATATAAAACAATAAAATATATTAATTTATTAAAGTTATTTGTCGATATTGATCAGGTGTATATAGAAGGTAGCGGCAGCTGCCGGGCCGGCTTCACCGGCCGGCAAAATCAGCGCACGGAAAAACACGAGGCAAAGTTGTGGTTGAGAAACGAAAACACATCCGCACCGAATTCGGCGGGCGGGTAAGGGTGATGCATCCGCAGTTGGGTTCCGTGGACGTGGAAATGCGTGATATCTCCAATGGCGGTGTTTTTCTGTTCACGGGAAATCAGCTCGGCTTGCAGGTGGGAGAGATTGTCCGTCTTCAGGCTCTGGATCTGGAAGATGCGCCCGTGCTCAACGCGCGCATCGTGCGTGTAGAAGAAACAGGCATTGCCCTGATGTTCGAGGAGGAGTGAAGGCGGTCGCGCTAGAACGGTGCGGCGCTCTCGAAGTACAGTTGTTCGCCGCTCAGCGGATGCCTGAAAGCCAGGGAAGCCGCGTGCAGCAGCAGGCGATCCGCCTTGTCCCTCACCGTCCTGCCGGCGTAGAGTCGGTCACCGAGTATGGCGTGGCCCAGTGCCTGGAGATGGACGCGCAACTGGTGGGTGCGGCCGGTCTCGGGTGCGAGGTCGACGCGTGTCGTGTTGTCGCAGGGGTTGTGCTGCTCGACGCTGAAGCGGGTTCGCGATGCTTTGCCGTTCTTATAGTCGACCTTCTGTCGGGGGCGGTTGGGCCAGTCGGCGCTGAGGGGTAAGTCGATCTCGCCGCAAAACTGCTGCATTCTGCCGTCCACGACCGCCACGTAGTGCTTGTCGACCTGTCGATGCGCAAACAGCTGGCTCAGCTGCCGGTGTACACAGCGGCTGCGCGCCATCACCATCAGCCCGGAGGTTTCCATGTCCAGCCGGTGCACACTCATGGCCTCCGGGTACTCTTTCTGGACCCGTGCGGTCAGGCAGTCCTGTCTGTCGGGGCCGCGTCCCGGCACCGACAGCAGGCCAGCCGGTTTGTTCACCACCAGCAGCGCCCCGTCACTGTGCAGAATCTCCAGCCCGGTATGGGGAGGTGGTCTGTAGGCGATCGGCATGGTTTCCACTCACATTTCGTCTTCCTGCAACAGAATTCGGGTTCCCCCCACCGCAAGTGCTTGCTCGTCGATGAATTTGAGATTCAGGGAGCCCAGGGCAAGCATATCACCGTGCTTGAGGAGTTGCTTTCGGATCGGTTTGCCGTTCACCAGCGTGCCGTTGGTGCTTTCGAGGTCTTCGACGCTCACCTCCATGCTGCCGTCCAGATAGGGGCTGGGTGTCAGAGACAGGCAGGCATGATTGCCACTGACACTGGCGTTGTCGGGTTGCAGCTGATTGCCGGGGTTGCGCCCGATACGAAAAACGCCCTCCTGCAAAAGGTGTTCTCTTGTGACGTTTCCATCCACCATTTCAAGTAACTTGTACATCTCTTCTGACCTCTCTTGGTTGCTTCTCAGGCTGTCATGCGCCGGCTACTCTTGAGCTGTGCACGGCATTTTCGGATCGCCACAGCCATGAGCTGACCGTCGGCGAAACGCTTGGCGGGATCTTTCTGCATGGCTTTCGTGACCAGTCGGTTTACGCAGACCGGTAAACTCGGACGCAGCCTGCTCATGGGCGGTGTTTTATGGTTGGCAATCTGGTACATCAGGGTGGCCACAGAGTCAGCGTTGAAAGGCAGGCTGCCGCTAAGCATTTGATAGAGCGTGGTGCCCAGTGAAAACAGGTCTGATCGCCCATCCATTTTCTTACCGGCGACCTGCTCCGGCGACATATAGCAGGGGGTGCCGAGAACGGTCCCGGTGCGCGTCTGGCTTGCATCGACGATGCGGGCGACGCCAAAGTCGGTGATCTTTACCGTACCTCTGTCGCGATCGTAGATGATGTTTCCGGGCTTTATGTCGCGGTGCACGATGTTACGGCCGTGCGCATAATGCAGAGCCTCTGCGACCTGTGCCGCGATCTCGAGGACTTCCCACACCGGTAGCAGATCGGCTTTGGCCGTCCAGGCATCGAGACTCTGACCGCAGACATAGTCCATGGCTATGTAGGCTAGATCATGTTCCCGCCCGGCATCATAAACGGTAACGATGTTGGCATGATCAAGCCGCCCGACGGCCTCGGCCTCCTTGAAGAAACGACCGGCGGCCGCTTCCTGCTCTGGTTCTTCGTATGTCTGCATCAGTGGTAGTGTCTTAATCGCCACCGAGCGGCCAATGGTTGGGTCTGTGGCAAGATAGACGGTGCCCATGGCGCCGCGGCCGAGTTCCCGCTCCAGCCGATAACGGCCCAGCACCGGCAACTCCATGACAGGTGCATCGAGCACCAGGGTCTTGCAGCCCTCTGATGTGCTGGTAGTGGGGAAACGGGCGGAGAGCTTGGTCAGCTGATCCAGGCGCTGGGTCGAGTCGCGGAAGCCTTTGGCGGACCTTTGTAGTTGCGTATAGATGGTCTGGGCCTTGTTGATCTGACGGTGTCTTTCGTATTCGAGACCCAGCTCGTAGAGTGGCTGCAACACGGGGAGTGCCGGCAGGCACTGCAGGAACTGATGCATCGCCAGATCCAGCTGACCCTGCGACTGCAGGTTGTTGCCCAGCGCGACCCGCGCCTCTACCGCTGCCTGCTGCGCCGTGACCAGCCGTTTTCGAGCACGCCAGGCAAGCGCCAGCAGCAGTTGTGTGACGATAAGAAACAGACTCGGTCCGATCACCGGCAGCCACAGCCCCTTGACCAGGAGGGTCACCAGTCCCGTGTTCAGCAGTGCGGCCGCCAGCAGAGCCGAGGCGACTACTCCGGGGACACCGTGCCAGGACGCTGGCACCAGCACAAGGTACAGTGCAAACAGGACCAGCAGGGCCCGCTGTACGCCGTAGAACCAATCGGGTACGTCAAACGCATCGCCGTTCAGCATGCTTTGGAGCACGTGGGCCGACCAGGTCACCGGGCTGAACGACCGACCCTCCGGCGCGCTCAGCTCGGGTACAGGCGCGGTCGGTCCGAGCAGCACGATTCTGTTGCCCAGGCTGCTGGCGAGGCGGTCGCTGGCCAGGACATCTCTCAGTGAGTACACCGGTGCTGCGGTGGCTGGCCGGGGGTAATAACGCAGATCCGGGCTGGAGAATGCGTTGTTGTCGTCCGCGACCGCGACCCCGCCGGGGATCACTCTGAGTGCGTTGATGTCGAGACCGCGGGCGATCGCCAGCAGTGACAGTTCGAATCCCGGCAGATACCGCCCCCCGGCCTCGATGACCAGCGCGCTGCCAGGTAGTGTCGGCCCGGCGCCGGTGGAGCCACTGGCGCCAATGCTGACAACGCTGTCAAGAAAACCCGATTGCGGCGGATGGAGCGTGAGTTGCCGCGGAACCGGTGCTGACAGCAGCCGTTGCACAACGGCCCGGTACCAGGGCGCCGGCTCGCGGTCGGCGTCAATGGTGAAGCGGTTCAGCTGCCGGGGCAGTGTTGTCGCCTCACCTGAGGTAACAGCGGAAACGGCAAGCACAACCTTGCCCATGTCGGTGAAAGCCTGCCGCAGCTGCGAGTCGGTATCGAACCTT
>Ga0209536_100017775_pt1 | contig 10048 bp, 7 predicted proteins | sample DeeMarSeWOR28_12_FD_187461 | JGI IMG/M metagenome (GOLD analysis project Ga0209536, IMG submission 187461) | Marine sediment microbial communities from White Oak River estuary, North Carolina - WOR-2-8_12 (SPAdes) (version 2) | ecosystem: Environmental > Aquatic > Marine > Intertidal zone >... | reverse complement strand
GTGCCAATCCGGCTCTGGGTTTTGTTCCTGCAAAAATTAATTCTTTTTTGCGATGGACAAGTATTCTTTATTGACAGGGGCCTTTTAATGGGTGCCATTATGCCAACTTAACGATTTTTACGGATATGAAACGAATATCAACGCTTTTTCAAATTCCAAAACTATCGATAAACAGCAAAAATCAAAACTGCGGACTTAAGAGAGGTTATCAAGCTATTTTTCTCCTCATACTTGCCGTTCGATAAAATAACTTTTTTTATGTATTTAATTACTCCAAGGTGGATTGGGGCAGGAGGGTACAGAAGAAAAGCAGCGTTGACAAACCAAACCTAATTTTTGGGTAGAAAATTCACTTCAAAAATCGTTGGCCACAGCTTTCCGGTCAGGTAGAAAGTTTTCTGGCGTTCATCATATGCAATTCCATTTAAAATATTGTCCTCTGGCATCGGGGGCATTCCTTGAAGGAGTGTGTTAGCCTCGATAAGCCCAACCACTCGGCCGTCTTCAGGGTCAATTCTGGCGATAAAGCTTTTATACCAGATATTGGCATAAATATAGCCGTCAGCATATTCTAATTCATTAATTCTGTTCAAAGAAATGCCATTCAATTTCACGTGAATTATCCTTTCGATCTCAAATGTCGAAGGGTCCCTGAAATATATTTTGTCGGAACCATCGCTCATAATCAAATGACGGCTATCAGCGGTCAATCCCCATCCTTCGCTATCATACCGAAATGTCCCGATGGTTGTAAAATCGGAAAGCTTATATATGAAAGCTATTCTGTTCCTCCAGGTCAACTGGATCAGTTGATTTTTCCACCGGGCCAGACCTTCCGCAAAAACATTCGGGACCAAAAGCTTCTTCTCGACGATTCCGGTCCGTGCATCAATACGCTGGAGTGATGATTGGCCATTTTGTCCAGTGCTTTCATATAATTTGCCGTTGTAAAATAAAAAACCCTGAGTAAAACTTTGCGTATCATGAGGTAAAGACCTTATAACTTTTACCGATTGCTGTTTGAGTGATCCAGGTTGCCTGTTTTCTGCATATGCATTGAAAAAGGGCATAAAAATAACCGCTGCCAATAAAAAATAGTCGCGTACGTTAATGCGTTTCATTATTCTTTCCAAAATGCTTCTCAGGAACCAGGACATACCCCTCCATCAGGCGGCGGGCCGTGCGACCCAGCATCGCTTTCGAGTATTTGCAGCCGACGCCCTGCCCTTTTAACTCCACCCCCACCTCGATGACACCCCCGGGGTGCCCCAGGCGGATAAATTCCTTTTCCAGAGCCCCGTGGCCAATGATTTCATCAACAATGGTTCCTTCGACCCGGGCCGCACCGGCTGCCGGAATGGCGCTGGTGACCGCAAAGGCTTTGTGCAGCATGCCCATGGATATCACCCGCGCCACCAGGTCAATTTTGGATGCATCGATTTGGGTGCCGTTCAGGTCCGTGTAGTGCCGGGGGGCAGAGACAAAGGCGATCCGCGGCACCGTCGGCCAGCTCAGGCTGGCTTCTTCGACGGTCGCGGCACAACCCATGATAACGGTCGCACGGCTGCGGATGGCTTCGAGCTGCTCGCGGATGTCGGCCCGGCTGTCGATTTCCCCGATCTCGATGCCGGTCAGGCCGAGATCCCGGGCGGCAACCAGAACCAGCGGATTGGCCGCGTCGATAACGGTACAGCGGATGCTGCCAAGCCCGGGAACATCCAGGCTATCGATGACGTTGCCGGTGGGGAACAGCTTGCCGGTGACCGCCCCTCCGGGCTCTGAGAAATGGAGGGCTATTTTGCCGCCGGTGCCGGGTACGCCGCTGATGACATAGGCGCCCTCCTCGTTATAACGGCCGTCTTTTACCGGCACTTCGGCCACGATCAGCGTATCGGTATTTTTTTGATGAATCCGGACGGTGGTCACGGGCTCTTCCACGTTGACGAGGCCCTCGTCCACTGCAAAGGGGCCGACGGCCGAGGAAATGTTGCCGCAGTTGCCCTTGTAGTCAATGCTGGGTCGGTCGATGGAGACCTGGCCGAAATTATAGACCACATCATATTCAGGGTCCTTCGCGCGGCTGATAATGGCCACCTTGCTGGTGCTCGAAATCGCCCCTCCCATGCCGTCGACCTGGCGCCGGTTCGGATCGGGGCTGCCGAAGGCGGCCAGAATGACGCGATCCCGGATGGCGGGGTCCCGGGGAAGATGGTTGTCATGGAAAAAAACCGCTTTGCTCGTGCCGCCCCTCATGTAGACGGCGGGTAGTCTCCTCTGCATTTAAAAAATCCTTTCAAAACAAAATGCTGGAGTAATGGAGTAGTGGAGTGCTGGAGTATTGCGACAGAACGTTCAGCATATCAAACATTACTCCAGTACTCCAGCACTCCATCACTCCAAAAGCAATTTAAAGTTATAAAAAATTTTCAGATTAGCTTTGTATTCGTAAATGACTTAGTAAATTTTTACTTTACGACCAGCGCTTCGCCGACGATTGACCAGTAAGGAATGGCAACCACCACAACGACAATGAAAGCGGCCAGGGTCATCAGAAGGCCGAAGCGAAAAATTTCGGCGGCCGTCAGATGCCCGCGTTCATAAACCACCAGGGAAGATGCGCTCTGGGCAGGATAATATAAAACGGCGTCACCGGCGATCATCACCAGCAGTCCGCAGACGATGGGATTCAGACCGGTTGACGTCCCGATGGACATCGCTATGGGGATCGTAATGGCTAGAAACCCCGTAATATTGGGAATTAAAAGGCGTATGGGCGCGGCCGCGCAAAGCAGCACCATCACAACCAGCAGCGGGTATTGGGACATCGACGGAAACTGGCTCACAATCGAATTGGCCAGCCACAGGCCGGCGCCGCTTTTGATCAACGCGTGGGCCAGAGACATGGACGATGCGATCACAAAAAAATTGGACCAGCCGAGATTGCGCTCGAATTCCTTCCAGGTCAACACGCCGATTTTGGGTGTCAGCAGCAACGCCCAGGCCAGCAAGGCCGGCAATGACGGGTCCAGGTGGTGAAACGAGTCGGTGAGCCAGAGCACCGAGGCCCCTAAAGTTATAATGATGGTGCGGATTTCCATTTTGGAAAAAGGCTTCGGATCAGCCACCGGAACCGCTTCCATTCTCTGTTTAAAGCCGCGATGGTAAAGGGCGTAAATGAGCAGCGATCCGAGAACCAGCAGGGCCAGGTAGGGAACGAGCATCAGCACCAGCCAGCGGCTCCAGTACATGCCGCCCACAAGTGCGGCTGACAGCACCGGGGTGATGCCGCCGGTGAGAATGGCGGTTGATGCCAGACGGTTGACCGAGTTCAGCGCCATCATGATCGCCTTTGACAACGGCGCCTCGGGGGGCACCTTGCTCAGTATGAGCACCTGCTCGTAAACATGGACCAGAATTCCGGATCGGGTTGTGGCCGACGGCAGCAGCAGGGTCAGCAGGGGAAACGCCGCCAGCATCTGTGCAAACAGCGCCAACGGACGCGCACGGGAGTAGCGCAGGAAAACCCGTGCGCTCCGTTCGGCCAGACCGCTCTTCTGGACGGCCAGGCCGATGGTCAGGACAGCGATCAGAAAATAAGCCACCGGTTTGGCAAAACCGATCAGGGCTTCCTGATAGCTGGAGACACTGCCGGAAACCATTAAGGCGATAACCACCAGTATGCCTGTGACGCCCACCGGCAGCACCTCGGTGCCCCAAAGCCCGATTGCGATAATGGCAATGCCGAGCACCTTCTGTCCGGCGCGCGAAAGCCCCGCCGGTGTCGGTGACAGCATCAGGGTAAGAGCTAACACTAGTACGATACCCATGATCAGCAAGGCCGGATCCACACGTTTGGGAGCTTCAGTTCGGGCGCTGTCTTCCATCTTCTCCTCGGGGGCAATGACGTTTGCTCTGGTTTCACTATGCTTTTGAAGAATATCTGATGAAGGAACGGTATGTCAACAAAGGGTGTTTAACTTTTTAATGGCAATTATTAAAGATCGATCCCATTTGATCCGTCTTTTTAAATCCCCCCTCGATCCCCCCTTTGCCAAAGGGGGGAAGTTTGACAGCACCCATCATTGATGCTCATTTTTTGAGTCATGCCGACTTCAAGCTGATCTCCGTCCCCCCTTTATGAAAGGGGGGCAGGGGGGATTTTGCAGTTCCCAGCTACTTTGCTTAACGGCAGATATTTGTGGCAATAACTATAGGGGTTGCTTTCGCGCCCTGAAAACGGTATGTGAAGCTTTAATCTCGCTTCGGATTGTCTATTCGTAAAAAAGTTTTATTTACATCACGCAAGCAGTTTTTAAGTCAATCGGCCAGCTCTCTTTCCCCTCCCTTGAAGGGAGGGGATCAAGGGGAGGGTGAACACCTCCCTTTCAATTCCCCGTATATCGGACTGTAGATGAATTAGTATACACTAAAGGGACAGACATTTGATCAAAGTTTTTCAAAGAAAATCAAAGCAACAATTTACAGTCGATCTGACCCAAATTTACGACGTACTGGTCATCGGCGGGGGCAACGCCGCCCTGTGCGCCGCCATGACCGCGCGTAAAGCCGGTGCAACCGTTGTGGTGCTCGAGGCCGCTCCCCGGGAGTTTCGCGGCGGCAACAGCCGCCACACGCGCAATCTCCGTTACATGCACGCCAGCGCCAACGAACACCTCACCGGGCCTTACCTGGAAGACGAGTTCTGGGAGGATCTGTACCGTGTCACCGAAGGACATACCAACGAAACGCTCGCCCGTTTAACGATTCGCCAATCCAACAACGTGGGAGCCTGGATGGCCAGGCAGGGCGGCATGTTTCAACCGGCCATGCGCGGCACGCTCCACCTGGCCAGGACCAACGGTTTTTTTCTGGGCGGCGGCAAAGCCCTGATCAATGCCTACTATGCCACCGCAAACAAAATAGGGATCGACATTTTATACGATGCCGAAGTCCACGATCTGCAGATACAGGACGGCCGGTTTGTCGCGGCATCTTTTGTCACCGGCAACACCACCCGCAGGGTGCGGGCCCAAAGCGTTGTGGTGGCCTCCGGCGGGTTCCAGGCCAATTTAAACTGGCTCAAAGAGGCCTGGGGGCAGCCGGCGGATAATTTTATCATCCGCGGCACCCCCTACAACCAGGGACGCCTGCTGCGCGTGCTCCTCGACCAGGGCGCCAAACCTGTCGGCGACCCCCGCCAGTGCCATGCCGTGGCCATCGACGCCCGGGCCCCCAAGTTCGACGGGGGCATTGTCACCCGGCTGGATTGCGTTCCCTTCAGCATCGTGGTCAACCGGCATGCCAGGCGTTTCTATGACGAGGGTGAAGACTTCTGGCCCAAGCGTTACGCCATCTGGGGCCGCCTCGTGGCGCAGCAGCCGGATCAGATCGCCTACGCCATCATCGATGCCAAGTGCATTGATCTGTTTATGCCTTCGGTTTTCCCCCCCATCCAGGCCGATTCGATCAGCGCGCTGGCCGCCAAGCTGGAACTCGATGCGGCCGATCTCGAAACCACGGTAAAAGCCTTTAATGCCGCCGTGCGAACCGGAAGTTTCAACGCCGACGACCTGGATGACTGCGCCACCGATGGGCTGTCACCACCCAAAAGCCACTGGGCCCGTCCCCTGGATAAACCGCCGTTTTATGGCTATCCGCTCCGGCCCGGCATCACGTTCACCTACCTCGGCGTGACCGTCGACGCGAAGGCGCAGGTCGTCATGCAGGATGAGCGGCCGGCACCCAACATCTTTGCCGCCGGCGAGATCATGGCCGGCAATATTCTGGGCCGTGGCTACATGGCCGGATTCGGGATGACCATCGGCACGGTTTTCGGGCGGATCGCCGGCAAGGAGGCGGCCCGCTATGCCATCGGATAAGGTTTTGAAAGAAGCGGACCGGGTGATGGTGATATGCAATGCCTGCCGTTACTGCGAAGGGTTTTGCGCGGTTTTTCCAGCCATGGAGCGCCGCCGGACCTTCGAGGATCGGGATCTCAAATACCTGGCCAACCTGTGCCACAACTGCCGCGACTGCTATTACGCCTGCCAGTATGCCCCGCCCCACGAGTATCAGCTCAATGTCCCCCGGGCCCTGGCCGAGCTCAGGCTGGAGACCTACCGGGATGCCGTCTGGCCCGGTGTTTTTGCCGGTCTGATCAAACACAACGGCCCGGCGGTGGCCTCGATCACCGTTTTAAGCATTGCGGCGGTCCTGCTGCTGACAATTGTTTTCAGCGGCCCACCGACGGTCTTTTCAACGCATCTGGGGGAAAACGCTTTCTACCGGGTGATTCCCTATGCGCTGATGGTTATACCGTTCTCGTCGCTGGCGATCTATTTAATCGTCGTATTCTTGATCGGGCTGAACCGTTTCTGGCGCGATGCGGCCGGAAAGCCCGCTGATTTCACCGATTTTCGCGCCAACGGCCGTGCCCTGTGGGACGCACTGCGTCTCAAATACCTGGCCGGCGGCGGCTATGGGTGCAATTATCCGGATGAGCGCTTCAGCCACATCCGACGCTGGCTGCACCATTGCGTGTTTTACGGGTTTTTGCTCTGTCTGACATCGACGACGGTCGCCGCCATCTACGATCATTTCCTGCACCGGCCCGCGCCCTATCCGGTTTTAAGCTGGCCGGTCGTATTGGGGACTATCGGTGGGGTGGCATTACTGGTTGGAAGCGCTGGACTCTTATATCTCAAAGCACGGATGGATTCTCAGCCGGCTACCCCCCGATCGCTGGGGATGGACATCGGGTTTCTGGTACTGCTTTTTTTAACAAGCTTATCGGGCCTGCTGCTGTTGATCCTGCGGGAGACACCGGCCATGGGCACCCTGCTGGCAGTCCATCTCGGCATCGTCATGGGCCTGTTCGTCACCATGCCCTACGGGAAATTCATTCACGCCATCTTCCGCTATGCGGCCCTCGTTAAAAATGCTCATGAAAGTTTACGCGAAGATAATTCTCGATAAATTAGCCGCAGACCAGTCGGCGATATCAGAAATTCCCCTGTCCCCCTTTAAAAAGGGGGAACGCAAACCCAATTAGAATGGTATCGACTTACAAATTGCTACAACAATTCATCATGTTGTCAAGCATTCCCCCCTTTCTTTAAAGGGGGGTTAGGGGGGATTTTAAGCCTATATCAAACGGAACATATTTTGGATATCCTCTATAAATCCCGCAGCCGGGACCTTGCCGGACTAACATTTTGCAGAATCAATTTTTTTCAGTTCATCCTGCAGGGCTTCGACAGCGGTTTGCATGTTTCCGTCAATACAACCAGCCGGCGTCAGTGCAAAGCGCTTGTTTTCGAAGGCCTGCCAGACCGCTTTTTCCAGCATGGCGGCTGCCCGGGTTTCGCCCAGGTAATCGAGCATCATGGCGGCCGACCGGACCTGGCCGACCGGATTGGCAATCCCTTTGCCGGCAATATCCGGTGCGGTGCCGTGGATCGGCTCGAAATAGGCCACCCGGTCGCCGATGTTGGCCGAAGGGCACATCCCCAGCCCCCCCACAGTGGCACCGCTCAGATCGCTGAGGATATCCCCGAACATATTCTCCGTCACCACTACCTGGAAATGCTCCGGACGCGTCACCAGGGCCGCGGCAGCCGCGTCGACATATAAACATTCAGCCTCGATCTCAGGTGTCTGGCGGGCGACATCCAGAAAGATCTCCCTGAAGAAAGCAAAGCTTCGCAATACATTGCTCTTATCAATCAGGGTGACCCGCCGCTTGCCGTCCTGCGGCGCACCCCTCTTTTTTTCGCGGGCCAGCTTGAAGGCCAACCGCGAGATCCGTTCGCATCCTTTGCGGGTAACCATCAGGGTGTCGGCCACGGCCTCGCTGGTGACAACACCAATGCCCCTGGACAAATACAAACCTTCAGTGTTTTCCCTTAAAAAATAATAGTCGATACCGTCGGCCGCTTTGTCCTTGAGAGGCGTCGCCGTGTTGGGAAAAAGCCGAATGGGCCTCAGATTGGCGTAAAGGTCGAAGGGAATGCGCAACATACCACCCAGCATGCCGGCTTCGGTGCCATCGGGTTTGCGCACGCCGGGCAGCCCGGTGGCGCCCTTGAAAATGGCGTCCGCCTTTTCAATCGCCTGCAGGGTTTGAGCCGAAATATTCTCGCCGGTGTTTTGATAGCAGGCCGCGCCGGCTTCGTAAAACCGGTAGTCCAACTGAAAATCGCCCAGATGATTCTGCAGCGTTTCGAGCACTTCCAATGCGCCGTCGACAATCTCGGGTCCGATACCGTCACCGCGTAACACCGCAATGTTATAAGTCTTCATTTAAGCAATCCTTTACAATGGGTGGTCCTATAAATAAAATCAATGCTTCTTATCCCTCCAGCGGCTCAGATAGTATCGCAATTCAAAAACCCGACAATTTCCAATCGTCATGCCGGGCTTGGCCCGGCATCCAGGAATACAAAGTGAAGAAACAGGTCTGGATTCCGGGTCAAGCCCGGAATGACGGGTGGGAGACAAGACGCTGTAGTTGAAATTTGTACGAGCAATATTCTTAGCACACAGAGTTAGATTCTATTTTAACTGCTGCAGGCAGATTCAACCACCCGGGGGACACAACTGACCGCCTGGGGCAGGACCAGTACGCGAGCGTCTGCTCCCTTGATCGCAAGCGCCCTGTCGACAGCCTCCTGGGGCGATTGCGCCGCATGAAAGAACATCTGCTCCAGCTCGTCGCCAGCGATGCCGCTGCAGTAAAAATACACCCGATGATGCTCCAATGCTCTGGCGCACATAAAGGCTTTGGATGAATGGTCCCGGGTAAATCCTTCACATTCAAACCGTTCGATGACCTCACGGGGCGATCCGGCCTGTTTCAGCCAGTCCGCATATTTGCCGATGCCGTCCCGGCACTCGGCCACCAGAACAATGATCCCCTCTTTTGCGATCACCATTTCCGCCGCCGACATGGCTTTTTGCGACTGGTGCAGATCGATATCCCGCGGAAATCCTCCCGGGCTGACAATCACGATATCATAGGTATGGGGCAGGTTCAGCTGCCAGATTTTTTCGCACAAAGCGACGCCGTGCTCGTGGGCGGCCTCGAGTTCACCTGCCACGGCTGCCACCACCTGGCCGCACGAATTCTTGACCACATTGAGAATAAAGTCGACGCCCACATTGCGGACAACCTTGACGGCTTCCTCATGAAAGGGATTGCCCTTCATCCACCCGAAGGCCGGGTGATAGGGTCGGATGGGCAGTGAGTGATGCCGGTTCAAGGTCTCAAGCCCGGCCACTCCCGGCAGGATGCTTTTGCGGCCGCCGCTGTAACCGGCAGCATGGTGAGGGGTAATCAACCCGGTCACGATTTTAAAAGAAGCGGATGCGACCAGGGAATTGATCCAAACCGGAACCCCCGTATCCGTTCGTCCCAGCTCCGTCAGCAGGCTTTTGTTTTCACAATCATGGTTGACCACCCGCAGGCGGGACGCCAGGTCCGGGCCGATCATCCCCCGGATTTCGGCTTCGTCATTGGGACGGTGGTTACCGGTGGCAATCACAACCGTGATGCTGTCCTCCTTTATTCCGGCCTGTGCCAGATCCTGCAGCAGTTCCTCGAGCATCAACCGGTTCGGGGCGGGCCGGGTGATATCATTGATGACAATCACGGCATCCGCTTTGCCCCTGGCCAGCTGTGACAGTGAAGCGGTGCCGATGGGGTCGTTCAATGCCCTTCGGATTTCCGCCCGTTCATCCGGCAGTCCCGGCATTTCCTGCGGGATAACGACCCGGGCAGTGTCCGGCACATCGATCTCAAGAATTGAGTCCCCGTAGGGAAGATCAACCTGCATGCATTACCTCCCAAACTTTTTTCGCATGTTTCAGTTTCAAAACATTTTTTCAAAACGCCATTGACGATGGCGGTCTCAAACCTTGGCCATCCGGTCGATAATCGCCCGGGTCAGCTTTTCGGTGGTTGCTTTGCCCCCAAGATCGGGGGGGTGATTGCCCGGAAGTCTGAGCGCATCCTTAACGGCCTGCTCAATGGCATCAGCCGCCTTCAACT
>Ga0209536_100017774_pt1 | contig 10048 bp, 8 predicted proteins | sample DeeMarSeWOR28_12_FD_187461 | JGI IMG/M metagenome (GOLD analysis project Ga0209536, IMG submission 187461) | Marine sediment microbial communities from White Oak River estuary, North Carolina - WOR-2-8_12 (SPAdes) (version 2) | ecosystem: Environmental > Aquatic > Marine > Intertidal zone >... | reverse complement strand
GATTCTCTGTTTACCGGTTTTGATTAAATCCAACAAAGCATTGGCACCGGAAATATAAGCTTGATAGTAAACACGGCCTTTGGTTTCAATTTCTTCGTCTGACCAACTGTCACCTTCGGTAGTACTAAATGTTTTAATAAATTCCTTCATGCCGAATAACTTGCACAAGGAGGCGAACTCTTTAAAATCTTTATTCAGTTGTTTTTCGATTTTGTCCATGTGCAGTTTGTGTTTGAAGTCGACTTTTTTGCCGTTACGCCCGAACAAGCCGTCATTGTGCTCCAATGCTTGTTTGGCCAACTTTTTAATCTTTGTGATGGTGTACTGGGCTTTGTCGAATTCTTTACCGGCTTGTTGATAGGAGGCTAGACGAGTCGCCGAGTTTTCCACAGGTAATGCACTACGAATAGTATCTATAGCGGGTGTATCTAAAGTATCGAGTGTAATGCTATCCAGAGGCACAAAATCCACATTGTGCATTCTTGCGGCGTTGGGGGAGGGGTTGATGAGTCGGCATCCCTTCTCTTTCGCGGTTTTGGCTTGGCTCTCAATACCTTTAATGGCGGTGAAAAACGCATTGTCAGTTTCTGCGGTGTTTCCGTTGTTGGTTGTTACGGTTTGATCGGAATAAGCTAAAAACGCACCAGCTTTTCTTTCGTCGCTGCCTTTGGCGTGGGAGAAACCTTCCGCACTAAAGCATAAATCCAAGCCGGCCAGTATAATTTGTTTGCACCCTAAAGCGACGATGAGATTGATCGCGCTATTGCTAACTGTTGGACCTACGCCATCAACCATTTTGGAATCCGTTTTCCAAGGGTAGCGATGATCAAGATACAAGCTTGGTCCAGCCCATTGCCCCAGTAACAGTGGGGTGGCGTGAAATGCGTTAACCAATACCGTATGCTCGTAAAATCTGAGCATGTGTTTGCTCACGTCAAAACTGCAAGAGTGCGGGTCTACGGTCACGATAAAATCCGGGTGAAAGTTGAGTTGTTGCAACCGGCGGCTGATGCGGGATACTGCTACCACCACCAGATTGTCTCGGTGTTTCACGACCCAGGGAAGGACATCGTCCAATGAAGGTCCACCGGCCAGCAAGACCGCGGTTTTATCTTTGAACAGATCTTTTAAGTAATAAGCCGAGTGCCGGTTCTCGCAGACATTTTCAATTTGCCGGGTGTAGAAAGTTGAATTACCCAGCTCGATTTGAAAAGTCCATAGAGTTCGCTGCGTGCTTTGATCCAATTCCCGCCACAAAGTCCTGTAATCTGGCAGATTGGCGTCCTCTACCGCCAGTGAGCGGACGATTTCTATGGAGTCTAAATAGGCGTATTCAGCAAAAGAATGGTGACGTGCGATTTCTAGCCAGTTGTCAGTAGTGCTAATAAGAATCCTGTTTTCAGATATGCTCTGGTCTATGAAAGACTCGCAAATTGCAACAAGAGGGGCAAGTTCCACAAGCAAATAACGACTTCCCTTGGGCAAGCCTTTTTTTTGTAAGTAGTGAATCAGCATGCCGGAATCACTGCCCGCAACAATATATAGTGTGTTTTCCTTAAACAAGGAATCACCCCAGCGGGAACGGTAAACCGCATCCGAGCCGATATGATCGAAACAATGGCGGTTTATAGAATATAGAATTTGATCACCAAATGAATTGGTAATAAATTGCTCGTTGGCAAGCTGTTCAGAAATGAGTTGAAGGTCCAATGCGCACACCGACAGTCGGTCAATTTGAATATACATAAAATGCAAGAATCTTGCCGGGCATTGGTTTCTTGTTCTAATTTCAATAAGTTGTAGCTTAAATATAGACCCGGTTTCAAGAAAAAACTGCACCCAAACTAACAAAGAAAAAATCCATCTTGGGTGTTAAAGAATTAAACCACGCAGACGATACATTGGGCAGGTGGCGGTGAATACGTATGAATCCATGATGGACTTTCAGGTATATCCGCTCGGACAACTCTCTCTCTGTGGCCTAAGGATGGTGTCGCTGAGTTACAGAGGAGACATATAATGGCTCAATATATCAATACAAATATTTCTTCGTTGAATACTCAACGAGCTTTAACCCGTTCGCAAGCTTCTTTACAAACCTCACTGCAAAGACTTTCTTCCGGATTACGGATTAATAGCGCCAAAGACGACGCTGCAGGTCTTGCTATTTCTGAGCGTTTCACAACGCAAATTCGCGGTCTTAATCAAGGTGTTCGTAACGCCAATGACGCGATTTCGCTGGCGCAAACCGGTGAAGGCGCATTGCAAGAGGTGACCACTGCGCTGCAACGTATTCGCGAAATCGCGGTTCAATCGGTTAACGCTACTAACAGCAGTAAAGACCGTACGTCCCTGCAGGAAGAAGTTTCTCAATTGCAAGCGGAAATCACCCGTATATCCGGTACGAAATTTAACGGAACCGCGATTGTTGGCGCAGGCGCGACCAGTTTTGTTTTCCAAGTCGGAGCCAATGCCGGGGATACTATTAAAGTCAGCACCACTAATATTACCACAGCGAGCGGATACGCTTCTGTCGTAACCAACGGTACTGTAGCGAATACAAGTGGCGCTTCTAAGCTTCTCACTGCTGTAGATGGATATTTAGATAAAATTAATAGTTTCAGGGCCGAACTTGGTGCAATTCAAAACCGTTTTGAGTCAGTGATTCGTAACGGCCAAAATGTTTCAGAAAACTTGTCGGCTTCCCGTTCTCGTATCCAAGACGCTGATTTTGCGGCTGAAACTGCTAATTTAACGCGATCTCAAATCCTGCAGCAAGCTGGTGTAGCCATGTTATCGCAGGCCAATGCATTACCGCAAAACGTATTAGCTCTGTTGGGCTAATAAAACAAAAGTTGGAACGCATTCACTGACAAGGAGGTCGCATTAATCGCTATAGGAGTTTATGGAAATAAAGGATTGTTAGGACACAGCTGAATGGACTGGTCCGGGAGATGGACCAGTCACATTCCGCTGAAATACATTAAATATTCTCAAACGCCTGCCGATAGAGGTAGAAGGGAATATTAGGAAGTTTAAGCAAAGGAGAATGGACTATGGCACAAGTGATTAATACCAATATTGCTTCGTTGAACACACAACGGGCATTAAATCGTTCACAAGGCGATTTGCAAACGGCGTTGGCGCGACTGTCCTCGGGATTGAGGGTAAACAGTGCGCAAGACGATGCAGCGGGATTGGCAATATCTGAGCGTTTTACCACTCAGATTAGAGGATACAACCAAGCGGTTCGTAACGCCAACGATGCGATTTCCCTGGCTCAAACCGGTGAAGGTGCTTTGCAGGAGGTGACAAACTCTTTACAGCGTATCCGGGAGATTGCGGTGCAGTCAATCAATGCAACCAACAGCCAACTGGATCGGGCATCGTTGAATCAGGAAGTGGCGCAGCTGCAAGCGGAAATAACCAGGATCTCTGGTACCAAGTTTAACGGTGCTGCCATTATTGGCTCAGGAGCAACATCGTATGTGTTCCAAATTGGTCCGAACGCGGGTGATACGGTTTCGGTAACCACCACTAATATCACCAGCACCGGCACCGGATACGGCTCGGTCGTAAGTACGGGTACAGTATCAACAGTTGCAGGAGCGTGCGCGATACTGAGCGCTGTAGATGGATACCTTGATGTTATCAATAGCATACGGGCTGAGTTGGGTGCGATACAAAACCGCTTCGAAGCAGTGATACGAAACGGACAAAATGTCGCGGAAAACTTAACGGCTTCGCGCTCACGCATTTTAGATGCTGATTTCGCCGCTGAATCCGCCAGTTTGACCAGAGCGCAAATATTGCAACAAGCAGGCACTTCCATGTTGGCGCAGGCTAATTCATTGCCGCAAAACGTGCTATCACTGTTGCAATAAGACGGATTGAATTGAGGTCCAATTCGCTAACTTTCAAGGAGAATAAGGGACTGCGGATTTAGATTGGATTGTTAGTTCTGTTGTAGAGGTCGCGACCTGAAAAGCAGTCTTTTTAGGTCCAATATAAGGTGAACACTATGTCGTCTGAAATCGCTATTCATCTGACTCAACCGCCTACGCAGGATGCACTTAACAAAAGAAGCTATGTGGACAATACCAAGTCAAAGGTTTTGCCTTTGGCGACGAAAGCTTCGGTTGATTCAAGTACAGGCAAATCATTGCCGAATCAAGGCAGTGATATGCCTGTATCCGTTTCCCAAAATCAAGCAATCAAAACATCCAATGAGCTTTCTACTGAAGAAGTTCTCGAAGCCGTGCAGAATCTCAATGACTTTGTGCAAAAAACCCGAAGAGAATTAAATTTCAGCGTGGATGATCAAACAGGACGCACGGTAGTGAAAGTGATTGATCACGAAACAAAAGATCTCATTCGGCAAATACCCGCAGAAGAAATTTTAGAAGTGGCGCAGCGGATGTCCGAGCAACACGAGGAAATGGGCAACCTATTGAAGATCGAGGTTTGACTTGGCGTAGATTTTGCCCTTTTGTCAAAAGGTCACAAGGCCAATAAAACACAAGCAGCTTCATCGGAATGCAAACATTGAGTAAAGTATTATGGCAATCACAGCAACAGGTCTAGGCTCGGGGCTCGATATAGAGTCTATTGTCAGAGGTTTAATGTCTCTGGAGCGTCGCCCCTTAGATGTGCTTTCAAAAAGACAAAGCGAAATAGAATCTAAGATCAGTGCTTTCGGCCAATTAAAAAGTGCGGTTTCTAAGTTTCAAACCGCAATGAGTCCTTTGCAAAGCCTATCCAAATTCCAGGTATTTTCCGCCACATCATCCAATGAAGATACATTTACGGCAACCGGTAATTCCAGTGCCGTGGCGGCGTCATATTCCATTGAATTTTTAACGGCCAATGCTGACCATCAGCTTGCGCAAGCACATAAAATGAACTCCGCAAGTTTCACCGATGCCACTTTCAGCACGGGTGCCGCCGGTACTATGCAAATCGATGTGGGTACAAACTCTTTTACTATTGATATCGATGGTTCCAACGACACGCTGGAAGGCATACGAGATGCCATCAATGATGCCGCAGGGAATGATAATTTGGTAACCGCCAGTATTATTAAAGTCAGCGATACTGAAAGCCGGCTCATTTTAACGTCCAACAAAACTGGCACGGACAACGCGATCAGCTTGACCGACAACAGTGGCAATGTGGCGGCGACGCTGGCGATGACCACCAAAGACGCCGCACAAAATGCAAAATTTTCTGTTGATGGATTCCTTATCGAACGATCCTCTAACGTAATCGACGATGTCATAGAGGGCGTGACCATTACCTTAAAAGAAAAAAGCGACAGTTCGCAAACTTTGGATGTGGCTTATGACACCGATTCAGTAAAAGAGTCAGTGCAAGGCTTCATCGATGCCTACAATGAAATGAACAGCACATTGAGATCGTTGCGCCTGGGTGGTTTACAAGGGGACAATGCGCTTCTCAGCGTCGAATCACAGTTTCGCTCAGTGTTTAATACCAGACCTACCGGGTTGACAACATCTTTAACAGCCTTGTCCGAGATCGGAATTAAAACCACGGAAAACGGCGATCTGTCTTTGGATAGCAGTGAGTTGGAGTCCAAACTAGCCAGCGATTATGAAGGCGTGGCGCAACTGCTGGCAAACGATGACCAAGGATTCATTTTTCGTTTGGAAAGCGCAGCCGATGCCTTGTTGGATACGGAAGGTCTCATTACTATCCGCCAAGACAGCTTGGATTCGCAGGTGGACGCCATCGAGGATCGCAAGATTAGTATTGAATATCGGTTGGAACAGGTAGAGAAACGGCTACGGTCGCAGTTTGCGGCGTTGGATACGTTAATGTCCAATTTGAATGCCACTGGAAATTATCTTGCGCAACAACTTACTAGCTTGCCTGGTGCGCAGCAGGGGTAACGGAAAAACTCACGTGCGTAGATAGATAGTCATAGGAAGGAGAAATCATGAATAGCGGTGTTAAAGCGTACAATCAGGTGGCGGTTCAAACCGGTGTTAACGATGCCAGTCCGCATCGGTTAATCCAAATGCTATTGGATGCAGCGTTGGAAAAAATCGCCAAAGCAAAAGGTTTTATGTTGAACAGAAAAGTCCAAGACAAGGGTGAGAACATTGGCTTGGCGATTTCCATTATCGATGTATTGCGGGCTAGTTTGGATATGCAAGCCGGCGGTGAAATATCGCAAAATCTGGAAAGTTTGTACGATTATATGACTCGTCGTCTAACAGAGGCCAATCTAAAAAACGACGTTATGCTACTGGATGAAGTTACCAATTTACTGGTGCCTATCAAGCAAGCCTGGGATGCCTTACCTCAAGAGGTGCGTGATGCCCACCAACAACAAGCGCAAGGAAATAAAGAACAAGCAGCTGCAGGATAACAGCTGGATATATACAAGCATTAGGAGTCGAGATTGTGAACAAGGAACGTGAAGACCATTGGTTGTCTATACTAAAAATCAGCGCCAAGATGCGCCAATTAGCCCAAGAATTGGAATGGGAGAATTTGGCACAATTAGAAAACAAACGCCATAACCTGATTAAATCGTTTTTTTCCAGTCCTGTTGAAGTGGAAGATGCGGAAGTGATACGTGAAGGTATCCACAGGATTTTGGATATGGACCAACAGATCATTTCCATGGGCAAAAGGCACCGGGGGGAGATCAGTGGTAAATTGGTGGATTTCACCAAGCATAAAAGAGCGGTATCCGCGTACAAAACCCACTCCCGTTAAAGTAGGCTTTTTCAAACACCACGAAGCACGCGAAGAGCACGAAGGATATTCAACTAAATCCTTGGTGATCTTCGTGGCTTTGGTGGAGGATTCTTTTTTGACACCAGTTGGCTATACTTCTCTAATCTTCGTGGTGCATTCTTTCATTAGAATATCTTTACTAAACAATGGAAACCGCTGAACAAGAACTAGATAATCCCATCAAAAATCACCTGGTTTGTTACCAGCAAATGTCTGTGCGTTGGCGCAAGCGGGAGCAACCCATAAGCGATGCGCAACGTTTCCGTATTCAAAACGACAATGTAAAACTTATGGAGGTATTGGTCAGCAGTGAAGAAAATATGGAAGTTGAACAATCCTTGGATAAAGACGCCAGTAAAGAACTTAAAAGGCTGGATGCCAAGTTGAATTTAATGATGTCTTGGATTGGCCAATTGTTGCTGCAACAACAAAATCTGCCACCGCTACAGGCTGTCAGTTTAAGCCCCAAAGGGATGCAATTCACTTGTGACACTCAGGCATTGGCTGAAAATGATAACTTGTACATGGAAATGTTTTTAGAACCTCGCTATCCTCAAGCGTTCGTTACCTTTGCCAAAGTGGTTCAAGTCGTACCGAACGACAAGGGCGATGAGGTAATTGCACGATTTCAGGATTTAAACGAGTATAACCAACTCTGGTTGGATAAATATGTTTTCCAGTTGCATCGCCGGCAAGTGGCGGCGCGGAAACAACATACAGGTAAATAATTAATAATGAGTTGTTTATTACTTATTGCAATATAAACACTGTCTCAATGCTCCACACCTAAAAATATTTTAACTTCAAATATCAGAGCTAAATCTGATAAAAAGTGCAATTAAAACAAAGCCATTGAAATTTCCACTACTTAGCAATGAAAATTTTTTTGCGACAATATTTTGACATATTGAAATCTTGGTATTTACTTATAAGGAGTTTCCTAATTTTATTTTTTCGTCATCAAACAAAAGGGGAGTAATTAGAATGCCTGAGTCTATGCCACTGCTGCTAATTGAGAACGATGAGCAACAGCGCTTGCAACTTTCGGCTATTTTTGAATTCATCGGATATAACCAGATAACCAATGCAACCACAGAGGATTATCAGCAACGCGTTGAGGCGGATAACTTGGATGCGGTGTTGATCGGCCAATACGGTACGCAAGAAAAATTGCAGGAGATCTTCGATTATTTTAATGAAAATGCCCGGGAAATTCCGATCCTATTATTAATGTCCCGGGAGTCTGACCGGCAACTGGACAACGACTTAGTCAAACGCGCATTCAGCATTGTTAATATTCCATTGTCCTATTCAGAATTAACTGATGTACTGCACAGAGCCAGTTTGTTCCGCTCCAGCAAGAAAAAGAAAGCCGGCAGCAGCTTTAATATCGATTTGTTCAGAAGTATGGTGGGCAACAGCCGTGCTATCCGTCAGGTGAGAAGTTTGATTGAACAAGTGGCAAAGTCCGATGCCACCGTGTTGATTTTGGGTGAGTCCGGAACCGGCAAAGAAGTGGTTGCGCGCAACCTACATTACCACTCCTCTAGAAGAAGTAAGCCGTTTGTGCCGATTAACTGCGGCGCTATTCCCGGTGAACTTTTGGAAAGTGAATTATTCGGCCATGAGAAAGGCGCGTTTACCGGCGCCATCAGTGCACGTCAAGGACGGTTTGAAATGGCGGAAGGCGGAACGTTGTTCCTGGATGAAATTGGCGATATGCCCATGCCCATGCAAGTTAAGCTATTGCGTGTGTTGCAGGAGCGCACTTTTGAACGCGTGGGCGGCACCAAATTAATCAACGCCGATGTGCGTATTGTGGCGGCGACCCACCGTAATTTGGAAGAGATGATCACAGAGGGCAAATTCCGCGAAGACTTATATTATCGATTGCAGGTTTTTCCCATTGAAATGCCGCCATTGCGCGCGCGCATGGATGACATCCCATTGTTGATCAATGAATTGATTGCACGCCTGGAACATGAAAACCGGGGTTCAGTACGCTTTACCCCTTCGGCGGTGATGGCGTTATGTCAATATAAATGGCCAGGGAACGTGCGGGAACTATCCAATCTCATAGAGCGCATGGTCATCATGCATCCCTACGGCGTTGTGGACGTGCAGGATCTGCCGGAAAAATTTCGTCCGGCCGGCAGTAATCATCACCTAGTCGAGACGGAAGCCGCGCAGTTTGATCCACACTTGGCGCCTATGGAACCGATTGTATCCAACCGTTTGCCGCGCGATGGCATCGATTTAAAAGAACATATCAGCAATTTAGAATGTTCTCTGATAAAGCAGGCGTTGGATGAAGCCGGAGGCGTGGTCGCCCATGCAGCGAAGCGTTTAAATATGCGCCGTACCACTTTGGTGGAAAAACTGCGTAAATACGGATTACAGCGCTCCGAGTCTATGACGGAAGTTTGACAGTTGCTTTCTATCAAATCCGCAACCATGCATAACTCTATGAAATAAAACAAACAAACCCCTAGGCATAGTTATTGCTCAAATAAAGCTCGATTCTTGTTCAATAGGACAAGACGCTAAGGCAGATAAGACGGGCATATAAAAAGGAGCATTAGCTGTATGGGCGTAGTCACTTCTAGTCGACTCAAAGGATTAGAAGAATCTTTTCAGGCTTTCAATGAGCTCAGCCAATCATTAGAGACTACGTACCATAGTCTCGAAGATCGCGTGGTCGAGTTGCAATCTCAGTTCTTGCAGACGCAAGAAGACGATACGCAAATCCAGCTTGAAACTCAGGACCGGTCAAGACTTTTATCCAGCGTGTTAAAAGTCTTGCCTGCCGGTGTCTTAGTGCTGGATACCACCGGCCGGGTTCAGGAATGTAATTTGGCATCGGAAGCTTTGCTTGGCCAGCCGCTGCGCGGTGAGCTTTGGATAGACGTGGTGAAGCGCTGTTTTGCGCCGCAACATGATGACGGACACGAAGTGTCGTTGCGTGATGGACGGCGGGTGAATGTATCCACTTGTCCTTTGAGCGATCAGCCCGGACAAGTCTTACTGCTGACTGATGTTACCGAAACTCGTAGTTTGCAAGACCGACTGAGCCAGCAAAAGCGTCTTGCTGCGTTAGGGGAGATGGCCGCCAGTCTCGCCCATCAAATTCGCACCCCGTTATCAGCGGCCATACTGGGTGTGTCACAAGTAAAAAACAACCGCCTTGACGAAAGCAAGCGTCACGAAATCGTGGAAAAACTGCTGGCCAATATGCGCCAGTTGGAAAATCTGGTAAACGACATGTTGTTGTTCTCGCGTAGCG
>Ga0209536_100017773_pt1 | contig 10048 bp, 11 predicted proteins | sample DeeMarSeWOR28_12_FD_187461 | JGI IMG/M metagenome (GOLD analysis project Ga0209536, IMG submission 187461) | Marine sediment microbial communities from White Oak River estuary, North Carolina - WOR-2-8_12 (SPAdes) (version 2) | ecosystem: Environmental > Aquatic > Marine > Intertidal zone >... | reverse complement strand
GCGCGAAGCAGGGATATCTGACATCATCATCCCCGCCTATGACCCGCCCTCCTGGGACCGGCTGCTTGCCCTCAGAAACCATGCAGGCCTCCACCTGGCCTTCGGCCTGCACCCCTGGGTCGCCGACCAGCCCCTCGACCTGTATCAACTCAAGGACCTGCTGCTGGAATCGGGTGCGGTGGCCGTGGGGGAAATCGGTCTCGATTTCAAGATCACCCGGCCAGGCCGGGCGCGGCAGATCAACGTGATGACGGCCCAGCTGCAGCTCGCTCTCGACCTCGATCTGCCGGTCATCCTGCACTGCCGCAGCGCCTTCGAGGAACTCCTGCAAGTGCTCGGCGATAACACCACCGGCTTGCGGGGGGTGGTTCACGCTTATTCGCGCGGCCCGGAACTGGCGAGCCGCTTCACCGAGCTCGGCTTGCACATCGCGTTTGGTGGAGCGCTGACGCGGCCCAAGGCCAGGCGTGCCCGGCGTACGGCCACCAGCTTGCCGTTCGACCGCATCCTTTTGGAGACCGATGCACCGTCAATCGGTTTGGAGGGGGTAGCGCCCGCGGATACCGAGCCCCGTCACATCCGCGATATCGCGTCCGTTCTGGCGGAGGTCCGCAGCACATCGATTAAGGAGGTGGCTGTCCAGACCACCGCCAACGCCCGCCAGCTGTTCGGGATATAAAAGAGTCGTCTGTTTTGAATTTCATAGGTTCACAAATTTTGTTTAGTATTGTGGGCAATGAAATCTGACGATTCCAAAATACCAGCCCGCTTCGGCCGCACCGCCGACCTTTACGGCGCCCAGGGCTTCGCGCGCATCCGCACTGCCACCGTGGCCGTGCTGGGCCTTGGCGGCGTCGGCAGCCACGCTGCCCTGGCGCTGGCGCGCAGCGGGGTGGGAGAACTGCTTCTGGTCGACTTCGACCAGGTCACCGCGTCGTCGCTGAACCGCAGCCCCTTCGCCGGTCTGGCTGACATCGGCAGGGACAAGGTCGCGGTGGCGGCCGAGTGCCTGGCCCGCACCTGCCCCGACACCGTGGTGACGACCCGGCGGGATTTCGTGCACGAGGATTCATTGCCGGACATCTTCGCCAAGCCGCCCGACTGGGTCGTCGACGCCATCGACAGTCTGAATCCGAAAGTGACCCTGCTGGCCTACTGTGTGCAGAACGACTTGCAGGTACTCAGCAGCATGGGCGCCGCTTCCAGGCGGGATTTCACCCGGGTGCGCGTGGGGGATGTGAGCGAGACGACCGTCTGCCCGCTGGCCAGCCAGGTCCGCCAGCGGTTGCGGCGGCGCGGCATCGACGGCGGCTTCTTGTGTGTCTACTCGACCGAGAAACCGGCGGCAGCCCTGCCGCCGGATCTGGGCGACCGCACCTGCGACCGCGGGCGCGTGCGCAATCGCCTGCCCAGCCAGATGAGCCTGCCCGGCATCTTCGGTTACGCCGTGGCGGCCGCTGTCCTCGATCGCCTGGCCGAACCCGACCGTGTCGGCCATTGATATTCTACGCAGTGGCATTGCTGTGCCCGGTCAGTTGCTTGCAGCAGCAGGACGCAACGATGCTCAGCGCACGACCTCGATGTCGCCCGAGCAAACCAGATCGCCGCTCAGGATGTGGGTGGCATAGATCCCCGGCGCTACCAGATCGCCCTGCGGATCGCGGCAGTTCCAGGCCACCCGGTGCGGTCCCGCCGTCAGGTTGCCGGCGAAGATCGTGAAAGCCGCCCCACCGTCGGGGGGATGGATCGTGATGATTGCCTGCCGGGCGGACGTGACCGTGACGGGAAGGTAGACCCTTTCCTTGGCGGGATTGGGATAGGCGGGGCCGAAGGAATCTGCGGGGGGTACGAACACCACCCCGCCGCTGCTGAGCTGCCCCTGAGCCGGGAGCATGACCGGAGCCGGGTCCTGCTGGGCCCGGATCATGATGTGCCCCTGGTACACATCGTCGCCCTGCTGGATGTAGGTGGCCTCGATCCAGAAATCCTCACCCGCCGCCAGGGTGATACCGGTCGGCTCGAGACTCAGACCAGTCAGATCGGTCATCACCTCGATCTCAACAGAACCGTGGGAATGGTTCAAGACGCGGAGTGTGGCAGTGGTCGTGTCGCCCGGATCCTCGCAGATGAAATAGGTGCGATCCCTGCTCACGTAGATATGTTCGGTGATGACGACGTGATCCAGGCACCAGTCGTTCGGATCGAGGGTCTGGATGAAACCCAGGGTATCGGTCCGGGTGATGCCCAGGTGGCCGATGGGCGGATCGGTGGGATCGTCACCACAGCTCGCCAGATAAAAAATGATGAAAGCCAGGAATGTTGTGCAGGCCAGGCCGGACGCCGGCCGACCCTGCGGCTGCGGGATATGGGATTTCAAGTTGGTTATCATGGCATCCTCGCTGGCCGGTGCATGTGTTACCATCTAGGTGATTCTATATTGCTGAATGTTGGCGGTCAATTTGCAGCGACCAGCATCCGCCAACCGACGCTCGGTAGCCAGTATCCGGCAACGGCCACAACCGTCCAGGGAGCCAGCCCTTGAGATTACCGCTCTGGAAGTACGGCCCCGCGCCTTCGGAATCCCAGCAGCAGGATTTCTACCAGAAGCTGCGCCAGCAGATTCGCCAGTGGGCTCGGAGCAGGAGCGCCAGCACCCACAAGACGGCGGAGCTGGTGCTGGCCGCTCCCGACCTGTTCCACCTGCTGACCAAGCTCGCGCTGGACCCCCGGGTGTCCAGCGGACAGAAGGCCAAGCTGGGCCTGGTCCTGGCCTACTTCGTCTCGCCCCTGGACCTGCTGCCCGAAGCCTTCCTCGGTCCCCTGGGCTATGCCGACGACGTCGCTCTGGCCGCCATCGCCATCAACGGTCTGATCCAGGATGCGGGTGAGGAGATCGTGCAGGAGCACTGGGCGGGCGAAGGGGATGTGCTGCAGCTGGTGCGCGGCATCGTCAGGGTGGTGGATCAGAAGCTCGGTGCCGGCCTTGCAGCCAGGCTACGTCGCATCCTGGGTTGATCGGCAACGTCATGCCCCGTAAGGAAGCGAGGGCCATGACTGCACTGCCCACACCCGGATCCCTTCAGGGTAACCTGGGTGGCAATTACCAGCTGAGCGGCACGTTTCGCACATGCAAGGTAAGGAGTTGATGCTATACTGCCCGGCATTTGTCCCGGGCCTGGTCGAAAGGAGAGCCGGTCGTGCGACCGCAATTACGTTTCTTGAGTGACGAGCTGATTCAGCAGATCGTGGGTGAAGCGCGGGACCTGCTGGCCGAGCTGGGCATGGAGGTCAACAACCAACCTCTGTGCGAGATCCTGGCCGACCACGGCGCGCGCGTGGACCCGACCACTCGGCGCGTCCATTTCCCGGGGGCCTTGATCGACAAGGCCCTGGCCACTGCGCCTGCCGCCTTCCAGCTGTACGACGTGCTGGGCAACCAGACCCACGATTTTGCCGGCGATAACATCCACTTCACGCCCGGCTCGGCTGCCATCAACATCCTGGACCACGCCACCGGCCAGCTGCGCAAGCCACAGACGGCCGACTACATCGCCTACGTCAAGCTGGTGGCCGGCCTGCCGCATCTTGCCGCCCAGAGCACCGCACTGATCCCCGCCGACGTGGCCGAGCCGATCTCCGACAGCTACCGGCTCTTCCTGAGCCTGCTCTATGGCGAGAAACCGGTGGTCACCGGTGCCTTCACGATCCCGTCCTTCGATCTGATGCGCGATCTGCAGCTTGCCGTCCGCGGCGGCGAGGCCGCGCTGAAGGAAAGGCCGCTGTGCGTCTTCTCGGTCTGCCCGACGGCGCCGTTGCGCTGGACCGACGTGACCAGCCAGAACCTGGTGGACTGTGCGCGGTACGGCATCCCCGTCGAGTACATCAGCATGCCGCTGAGCGGCTTCATGTCACCGGTCACGCTGGTCGGCACCCTGGTGCAGCACACCGCCGAGACAGTCAGCGGCATCGTCATCAGCCAGTGTGTCGCTCCTGGCACGCCGGCTCTCTACGGCGGCTCGCCCGCGGCCTTCGACGTACGTTACGAGACCACACCCATGGGTGCCGTCGAGACCCAGATGATCGACTGCGCCTACAGCGAGATCGGCAAGTGGCTGGGCCTGCCGACCCAGGCCTACATCAGCCTCAGCGACGCCAAGCAGCTGGACGCTCAAGCCGGTCTCGAGTCCGCCATGGGCGGAACCCTGGCGGCGCTTTCCGGCATCAACAGCATCTCCGGACCAGGCATGCTGGACTTCGAGAGCTGCCAGAGTCTGGAGAAACTGGTGGTCGACAACGAGATTGCCGGCTTCTGCCTGCGCCTGGTCAAGGGCGTCGAACCGCGCGAGGATTTCCCGGCCCGGCCCATCTTCGAGGAGCTGCTCAGGGAAAAGCACCTGCTCATCGCCGACCATACTCGCAAGTACCTGCGCGAGGAAATGAGCTTCCCGGGACCGGTGATCGAAAGAGCCAACCTGTCCCGCTGGCGCGCTGAGGGCGCCAGGACGCTGGGTGAGCGCGCCCACGCCGAGGTGGAGCGTCTCCTGGCCGCCCACACGCCGTCCCGGTTGCCAGCGGAAACAACGAAAGAGCTGATCCGCCTCATGGAAGACGAGGCCAGGCGTCACGGCATGGAAAGCCTTCCGGAGCGCACGGCATGAGCCAGAATCTGCCACCAGGTCAGGCCGACCGACCGGATCATCCGGAGGACACTTCGCGCACCCAGCCGGTCCTGTCCCGGCAGTGCATCCGGTTCGCCTATCCGGACATCGCTCCTGCACCGCGGTCCGTGCTGGTCGCCCAGGGCATTCCGCAGCAAGTCGAACCGGATGCACGTGTCGTCGGTCTGCTAGAGGAAGCCCTGTCCCAGTTGCGGGAACTGGTCGAGCCGCTGGGGGTGATGCAGGAGGTGACGCTGCCCGAGTTCGACCGGATCTATCCCGGCGAGGGTCTTAATGCCCCGGCCAGTCCCCTGGCGCAGATCTACCCGCAGGCCGAGGTGCTGGCCCTGTTCGCCGTCACTTTGGGCGCGCCGGTCTGCCGCCGCATCGCCGAGCTCTTCGACGTTCACGACTATGCCCTGGCCTCTCTGCTGGATGCGGCGGCGTCGGAGGCTGCCGACCTGACGGCGGCGGCGCTGGAAAAGATTTTTGCGGATACCTTTCGGATGTATGGCAAGCTGCGACCCGACGCGGTTGCTCTGCGCTACAGCCCCGGGTACTGTGGCTGGCATGTCAGCGGACAGAAGGCCCTTTTCGCCCGGCTGAATCCGTACGAGATCGAGGTGAGCTTGCGGGAGAGCTGTCTGATGGAACCGTTGAAATCGGTCTCCGGCGTGGTGGTCGGCGGCCCCCGCCAGATTCACGAGTTCGAACCCGGGTATCCATTCTGTGCGGACTGTTCCGATTTCGGTTGTCGAGAGCGGATCAGGAATATCTAACAAGAAGGGAAACCATGGAAATACTGCAGCAAATCGCCAGGGAACTCGAGCGGGGCGAGGACGGCAAGGTGGGCGAGCTGACCCGGCTAGCGGTCGCCGACGGACTGTCGGCCAAGCAGATCCTAGACGATGGCCTGATCGCCGGCATGAACGTGGTGGGTGAGAAGTTCCGGGTGCACGAGATCTTTCTGCCCGACGTCCTGCTGGCAGCCCGGGCCATGTACAGCGGGATGGACGTCATCAAGCCGCTCATGCTCGAGGAAGATGTGCCCGCGATCGGCAAGGCGGTCATCGGCACGGTTCAGGGCGACCTGCACGACATCGGCAAGAACCTGGTGGGCATCATGCTCAAGGGGGCGGGATTCGAGGTCATCGATCTGGGCAACGACGTGGCGCCCGAGGCGTTCATCGCGGCCGCCAGGGAAAATGACGCCCAGGTCATCGGCATGTCCGCGCTGTTGACGACGACCATGCCGGTGATGCGCAAGGTGGTGAGCATGCTCCGCGAGGCAGGTCTGAATGGCAAGATCAAGACCATCGTCGGCGGGGCGCCCCTGTCGGCCGACTTCGCCGCCGAGATCGGAGCCGACGCCTACGCCTACGACGGCGTGAACGCGGTGGACAGGGTCAAGGAGCTGGTCGCCGGATCGCACGACTGAAGCTGGAGGGTGAGGACATGAACCGCTCGTTCCTGGACCGCATCGTCGCCGGTGAGATCCTGGTCGCCGACGGCGCCATGGGCACCCAGCTCATGGAGCGTGGCCTGCCGGCCGGCGCCTGTCCCGAGGAGTGGAACCTGTCCCGCCCCCGGGACCTCGAGGAGATCGCCCGCCTTTACCTTGAAGCCGGCGCTCAGGTGATCCAGACCAACACGTTCGGTGGCTCGCCCCTGAAGCTGGCCAAGTACGATCTGGACTCCCGCTGCGAGGAGATCAACCGGGCCGCGGTGGCCGCCGTGCGCGCTGCCGTCGGCAAGGACGCCTTCGTGTCCGGTTCGTGCGGGCCCACCGGTTGCACCCTGAAACCGTATGGCGACACCGAACCGGCAGCGGTGGCGGACGGTTTCGCGCGGCAAAGCGGTGCGCTGATCGAGGCTGGCGTCGATGTGATCTGCGTGGAGACCATGACCGACCTGGTAGAGGCCACTCTGGCCGTCAAGGCGGCCAAGGCCATCTCGCGAGACCTGCCGGTCATGGCGACGATGACCTTCGACCGCACCCCCAGGGGTTTCTTCACCATCATGGGAGTGGACATTCCCAGCGCCGTGGCGGGTCTGGCAGCCGCCGGCGCCGACCTGGTGGGTAGCAACTGCGGTAACGGCAGCGGGAACATGGTGCTGATCGCGCGCGAGCTGCGGGCAGGGACGGACCTGCCCCTGGTCATCCAGGCCAACGCCGGTCTGCCAGAGCTGCAAGGCGACCGGGTGGTCTATGGCGAGTCGCCGGAGTTCATGGCGGAGAAGGCGCGGCAACTGGTTGCCAGTGGCGTGTCGGTCGTGGGTGGCTGCTGTGGCACCACGCCGGCCCACATCGCGGCCTTGCGGCAGGCGCTGCAGCCAGCACGCCAGTGAGAGTGCCTGGGATTGTGAAAGGGAGTCACGGCCGCAACACCGGTCAGGCGGAAGATCCGCTGACAATCAACCCACGAAATGGAACCGGCTGAAAGCTTCCTGGATAACCATGATGTCATCGTGATTAAGGTTCAGGAACTGCAGTCCCACCGCGTAGTAGCTGGGATTTCCATCCGGACGACACCAGCGTACCTGGACCTCGCAATCCAGGGAAGGCCGGTCGTGGATAAGCCGGGGCAGGATCAGGCGCGCCTGGTGGGCGCTCCCCTTCTCGTACGCTTTTTCCGTGACCAGTAGCATACCCTCCGTTGTAACGTTCACCAGCCGGCCAAAGGATTCATTGGTCTCCTGGTGCACGACCTTGACGAAATGCAGGGTCGGTTTCCTGAATCGTTTCCTGCGTTCGCTCATGGGTTGCGGTCCTCCAGATCCAGTGTCGCGATTGGTACGGGTAGAGATGGTCCGCGGGCAGAAACTCTGTCCTGTTCATTATCGGTTGCTTCCGTGGAGACTTGAGTGAGGGGCAGGCCGGTCAGAGGACAGGTGCTTTCAAATAGCAGGCGACGCTCCGCTTGCCTGCTGCGAGAGAAAAACGGCAGCTGTTCGGAAAAGAAAGGACGCCTCCAGGGGCGTCCTCTCCGGTTTGGCAGCGGCCGGTACAATCAGGTGCTGAACCTCTGCGCCACGAAGTCCCAGTTCACCAGGTTCCAGAAGGCATCGACGTATTTGGGCCGGGCGTTGCGATAGTCGACGTAATAAGCATGCTCCCAGACGTCACAGGTCAGCAGGGGGATATCGGGCGAGGTGAGGGGACAGCCGGCATTGCTGGTACTGGCCAGATCCAGGCTCCCGTCCGGTTTCTTGACCAGCCAGGCCCAGCCCGAGCCGAAGGTGCCCACCGCGCACTTGCTGAACTCCTCCTTGAAGGATTCGAAGCTGCCCCACTTGGCCTCGATGGCTTGCAGCATTTCTCCACGTGGCTTGCCGCCTCCGTCGGGACTGAGGCAATTCCAGTAGAAGGTGTGGTTCCAGACCTGGGCCGCATTGTTGAAAAGCCCCCCCTGTGGCGCCTGCATGATGATGTGCTCCAGGGGCATGTTCTCGAACTCGGTTCCTTCGATCAGCTTGTTCAGGTTGGTCACGTAGGCGGCGTGATGCTTGTCGTGATGGTAATCCAGGGTCTCGGCTGAAATCTGGGGTTCTAGAGCATTCTTGGCATAGGGAAGATCGGGCAGTTCATGTTTCATGGCGCCACTCCTTCACGGTCGCGTACGGTCAGCATGTTCGCATGAAAAAAGCCGGAGTCCCGGCAAGACCTCTCACCCGCGCAGCATAGCCCGCCCACAGCGGTTTTGGCAATGTGAATGTTGTGGTTATGCCACGGGTGTCATGGCACACGTGTCCAATTCACATGTGGACAATTTTAATAAATGTCATTTTGATTGATAATCTAGTAGTCGATCCCGGCGGCTTTCACGTGTGCGGCGTCGTAGGAATGACACGGCGTCACCCCGAAGACCATGCCACAACCCGGGCAGGTAAACTCGAAGTGGGTCATCTGGAAGGTGGAATGGCAAGTATCGCACTCGATCCTCAGAGGCATGGGCAGCGGCTGGTGACTGAATCCCATCTTCCGCAGCTTGTCCACCACCCCCTTGCCATCGGCGAAGGAGCCGCTGCATCCGTCGTGCATGACCTGTCTCCTGGTTGATGTCCGGGTCGTGCCGCCCGCCTGGCGGTGCTCCGACCGGGGTGCCACCAATGAGGATAAAATGACTCCTTCAAAAGCATCTGTCCAGTGTCTTGGGCGACAGCTCGTCTGGGTCGGGTGCCGGCCTCCCACCCCGGAACGCCGTGCCTAGGATGCCGGTCGCGCAATGGTTCGTCACCGCTGCTGTGTCAGGGCGACATGGGGTTGATGTCTGCACACCGCGGGATGGTCACCGTCTCGCCAATCGGCGGCGGGGAGATGGAAGCCAGGTGTCCGTCCCGGGTGATCAGGAAGCGCAGGTCCGCGCTGTCCAGGGGGCGGTCGAAGCTCAGGCGCACGCTGTGCAGCCCCTCCGCATCGCTTGCCATCACCTCCACCTTGAAAACCTCGGTCTCGAATCGAGTCTCCGGCAGGGGTGGCTCGCTGCTGGTCAGGTAGAGGCCCTCCAGGAAGTGCGTCAGGAACGGTTCGTCGAGGCTGCTCAGCAGACAGGTCGTCTCGCTGTCCCGGGTCCACTCCAGCCCCCGCTGCCCGAACTGGAAATGATGGTACCGCGCATCCGGCCGTCGGCCCGCGATCGCGTGCACGGCGTTGAAGCTGAGCACGGCCACCGCATTGCCCGGCTGCAGGACCACACAGTCGAGCCGGCCGCCGGTGGCAGGACCCGGATCGGCCGTCAGGACGTGCGTGCGAAGCGCACGCGAGATGTGCGCCAGGGTGAACTGCTGGAACAGGGTGAGCAGGCCCGAGAAGATGCCTGCCGAGACGATCACTGCCCAGGCCAGTGCACGCTGGCGCCGCGGCGCGGTGCGCTGGCTCAAGCTGGCATACACGAAGAGAGCCAGCAGGCCGGCACTGCCGACGGCCGCGTTGAACAGCAGCCGGTCCGACGACAGGACGCTCCCCTCCAGCAGCAGCGACAGAAAAATCCAGGCGGCCAAAAAGAGGGCGGCCGGATGAGGGGAGACTCGCCGCCAGACGTACCGGCCCACGATCAGCATGACGACGGCGGAGATGATCTGTGAAATGCTCTGCTGCAGCGTGGTGCTGATCAATCCACCCACCAGGGCGAGTTTCCACAGGATTTCCATCCCTCCATCGGAGCGGATGATCCTCGTGTGCACCAAGAACCAAGCGCCGCTGAAAAAAATCGTGCTGTGCATAAGATAGGTCAACACCCAGGCGCCGCCAACGAAGAAGAGCGTCATCTCATTTCCTGCCATGGCGCCCTCCCTCCTCGCGAGTCCTGGCGTCGATCAGGGCCTTCAGCTCCTTCATTTCCTCGGGGTCGATCTTGGCTTCCTGCAGGAGATGGTTGACCAGTGCGGCG
>Ga0209536_100017772_pt1 | contig 10049 bp, 7 predicted proteins | sample DeeMarSeWOR28_12_FD_187461 | JGI IMG/M metagenome (GOLD analysis project Ga0209536, IMG submission 187461) | Marine sediment microbial communities from White Oak River estuary, North Carolina - WOR-2-8_12 (SPAdes) (version 2) | ecosystem: Environmental > Aquatic > Marine > Intertidal zone >... | reverse complement strand
CGGCGTTTTCGATCTCCGCCTCGGTCGACGCAATGACCCGTCGGAGTGCTGCGCGGCTTTGAGACAGCTTGTTGCGGGAAGCCGATAGCCTTGCATTGGCGGATGCAACCTTGGCCCTGCTCTGTCGCGCGGCGAGCTCTGCAAGCTCGAGCTCTCGTTGCGATGCGAGACCATCGTTGAACAGGTTGCGCTGGCGCCGAAGGTTGAGCTCGTTGGTTTCGAGCTCCGCGGTGGCGGCGCCTACATCCTGCTCGGCTGCCTCGACGCCGCGCTGGGCGATCTGGATGTTCGACTCGGTCGCGGAGATCTCGGCCCGCTGCGAGCGGCGAATGGATTCGATTCGGCTGCTCAGCGACTCGGCGCGCTGGGCCTGCGCGATTCGTCGCACTTCGATCGCGGCCCGCTCCGCCCCAAGACGGTCGAGCATCGATTCGTCGTTGTCGACCAGCTTGACGATGGGGTCACCCTTCTTGACCTGCGTTCCCTCCTGCACGAACCACTCCTCGATGCGCCCGGAGATCGTCGCCTCGATGGGCTGCTGACGCTGGTCCGGCGCATAGGCGAGCACACGCCCGCTGCCACGGATGTTCTGCGTCCAAGGTGCGAGGAGCGCAGCAAGCGAAAACAGGAGAAAAACGGAAACCAAGACTTTGGCCACCACGACCGTCCGCTGGGGCGCGGGGACAGCCAAGGTCTCCGGAAGCGTATCCCGTTCGAAGCCAGACCAGTGATCGGCTTTGACCGATGTACCCTTCATGCTGCCTCTCCTTCCTGTCGGATCGTTTCGGAAATTTGGAAGTGCCGATCCATTCGCTCTCGAACCGCAGAGTCCTCGGAAACGATGAGCAGCGAGGTATCGCGCAATGTCGACAATCGCTCGGCAATGCGGACCCCGGCTACGGAGTCCATTCGATCCAAGGTGCGGTCCAGAATCAACAAGGAGGGTTTTCCAGCCACCGCTCTTGCGATCGTGAGGGCAATGCCCTGGCTCCGCGAAAGCGGCGCCCCATCTCGCAGGATCGGAGTTTGCAGACCCAGGGGGAGAGACTTCACGACCTCTGCCAGGCCTACGCGACCCAAGGCGTCCCATGCCTCCTCGGCGGTGAGGTCTGGATTGGCTGCCCGAAGATTGTCCAAGATGCAGCCCGGAAAGATCTCTGCGCCACGAACGAGCGAGACTCGGCTGCGAAGCTCGCGGAGCGCGAGGTCGCGAACGTCGTGGCCGTCCATCTCGATGACTCCGGCGCTCGGAACACGTAGCCCGAAGATGGAATCGACGAGCGCCACGGTATCCCGCTCCGTGCCAGCGATTGACACATGTTCGCCGGATTCAATCTTCAGCGAAACTTGGATCGGCTCCGCATCTGCTTCCGGGTTGAGCTCCACGTTCTTCAGCACCAGCCCGAGTGCGAGCCCACCATCGGGCGGAAGGATCTCGCCATCTGCTCGTTCCAAGGGTAGATCGAGGATTTCGCCAAGCTTGTCCACCGCGGCAACCAAGTCGTAGAACGTCTCCACTTTGCCTCCCAGCTTTGCGATCGAAGCAACGACCGCGGTCACGATGAGCTCCGCCGCGACGAGCTGGCCGATCGAAAGCTGACGCTCGATCACCAACAAACCGCCTACCGCAAGCAAGGCAACGCTAGCCACCACTTCGATCGTGAACGCGCCAAGCAGCTGACGAAAGACGATGCGGAAGTGTCGATCACGCTCATCCAAATACGACTTCGCCAGCGTTTCAACTTGAGTCCGCGCGAGTTGTTCGCCCCCTACGAGCTTGAAAGAGAGTGGATGACGTGCCATTTCTTCGAGCCATCCGGCCACCGCGTACTTCGCTTTGGACTCGGCGACACTGGTGCCGGTGCCCCCACGGCCAAGCGGAATCAAGACGAGCACCGCACCGACGATGAGCACCAGGTCGAACGCGAGCAGCACCGGGTGATAGAACGCCAGGACGATCAAGCCGACCAGCGCGATCAACACTGCGTCCACACCGCCGAGGAGCAATGAGGCCACGCTCTTCTGGATTGTGAACACGTCGAAGAAACGGTTCAGAAGCTCCGGCCCGTTGGCATCCCGAAGCGCCGTACCGCTCACGCGCGGGAGCCGAGCGCCGATCTCAGTGACGATGCGGACAAACAGCCGGCGCTGCAGCATTTCCGCGACGCGTACTTGGAGCGCGCGAAGAACTGCCGCCCCCGATAGAGCGACGGCAAGCAGGACCGTCAAGACGACCAGCGGCTGAATCAAGGAGCCGAAGGCGACCGTGTTGACGAGCGACTGGACCGCGACCGGCACCGCGAGCGACAAGAGGCCCAACGCCACGCCGTAGATGACGATGACGGCGATGTCCTGCCCGTCGAGCGCGAGGAGCTGTCGGGCCCGACGAAGCGGCGAGGGGCGCGAGAGCGCAGTGACAGAAGGCATCTGATTCATGAGATGTATACCATGATACGAAATACATGCTTGTCAATGCCTGTATTTGGCTTTATGAAAACGATATCGCATGAATAGCAAACAGAGCAAGCCCCCCCCTCCCCACTGGACTTTCCTAAGCAATCACGGACACGTGCTGGTTTGCATCGCACGGGACCAAAACGTTCGAGTCCGCGAGATCGCGCAAGCCGTCGGCCTGACCGAGCGCGCCGTACAGAGAATCCTGCGCGAGCTGGAGGAGGCCGGCGTGATGGTCCGAACGCGCCAAGGGCGTCGCACCCACTATGAGCTCAACGAGCGCCTCCCCCTACGCCACCCGATCGAGGCGCAGCACTCGGTCGGCGAGCTCGTTCGGGCCGTTCGGTCGTAGGGGATTGACGTCCCAGGCGTCCACCCCATCGAGGTAGTGCGGATAGCGTGATCATTCTTCTCTCTCAAGTCGCCACCACCTGGGCGATGACGGGCATCATCTGGTTCGTCCAACTGGTGCAATATCCGTCATTCGCGCACATCGACAGAGCGTCCTTCCCGGCGTTTCACAGCCATCATTCGACCGCGATTTCGTTCATCGTCGCGCCACTGATGCTCGTCGAAGCCGTTACGGCGCTTGCATTTCTCTGGTCGCCGCTTCGCGTTCAGACCTCATGGCAGATCTGGCTCGGAATTGGGTTGGTCGCAGTCGTCTGGGCGTCGACTTTTCTGCTTCAGGTGCCCGCGCACAGCCGACTGGGTTCTGGCTTCGACCAAGACAATTGGCGCATGCTGGTCAGCTCCAACTGGGTCAGAACGATCGCCTGGTCCGTACGAGCCGCGCTGGTGACTTACTGGCTTTACTTGACTCTCGACGCCGGGAAGCGAATGGGTGTTTAGCGCCGCACAGCGCGGAACTCCACGCCCAGGCTCACCGTGATGAAATGGAGCCAGTTCTTAGTGTAGCCGTCGCTCCCCGGGTCCGGGTTGCTGTTTGTTCCAACGGCGCCCCCACCCAAGTAGCGCAGGTTGAAGAAGCCCGCGACGCGGTCGGTGAAGTCGTAGCCCACCCGAAGGCTCGCATCGAGCAAGGCGCCGGTGATCTCCTCGCTGCTTCCATTGATGCCGCTGATCGGTGCATAGATCCCGTCGATTTCCGTCCCCCACCAGACACCGCTGTCAAAGCCCCAGCGGCCGCGAAATTTGAGTGCCGGCACCGGCCCAATGTTGCGCCGATCGGCACGCAGGGTTCCGTCCGCCGAGGTGAAGGTGATGGTGGAGTTTCTGATTTGAAGCGAAAAGCCGATCGACACCTCATCGCCTGAGCGCCGGAGGAAGTCGTAGAGGTAGCTGATTCGCCAGAACGGGAACAAGTAACTCGAGTTCAGCGGCGTTCCGGCCGGGAAGACCTCTTCGTCGAAGGTGGTTTCCTGACTCAGCACCGTCTCCCCGGTGAGCTTCAGTGGCTGATAGAGGAACACGATCGCGTGGCGACCTTTGAACTTCAAATCCGTGCTGAGCCGGAAGAAAGGAAAGAGCACATCCTGGCCGCCGTCATCGCGATAGTCGAACCGCGTCCCCTCGTTGCCGAGCTGCACGATATGACTGGCGACGGCGAGGAAGCCGAGCTCGGCTCCGAGGAACCACTCGACCTTGGGGGGCTTTTCGAGCGTCGCCTTGTACTTCGCGGCGATGTGGCTCTCGTCGACGGGGGCAATCTGGTAGATTGCCTGGTCGCTCCCGTTGTCCTGAGCAGGAGCGGACGGCGAAAGCAGGGAAGAAAGGAGCATGGCGGGCAACCAAGCTCGGGGGGGTCTTCGTTTTCCATTCATTTGCGGGCTAAGGTAACATGAGAAGCGCTGAGCCCCTGCCGTTGCTCGCTCGCGGCCCTAGAGCCACTGCGATGAGAAATCCCGACGTCGTCGTGATTGGGGCTGGCTTTGGAGGCCTTGCGGCCGCCCTGCGTCTTGCAGAGCGAGGTGCCGACGTCGTTCTCTGCGAGACCCTGCGCTATCCGGGAGGCTGCGCGAGCACCTTCACTCGGAGCGGCTACCAGTTTGAAGCAGGTGCGACTCTGTTTTCCGGCCTGGGCGAAGGGCAGCTTTTCTCGAGCTGGAACGACAAGTGGGACCTCGGCGTCCGCTTCGACCCGCTCGACCCGATCGTCGAGCTTCGAACCCAACAATGGTCGCTCGCCATCCCCCAGAACCCTGAGTCATTCGTGTGCCGGTTCGGCGAATTGCCCGGCGCCGACCGAGAGGCCGTGCGCGGATTCTTTGGCACGCAGCGCCGAGTGGCGGACGCACTCTGGAAGCTCTTCGAGGACCCGAGCCTTCTCCCGCCACTGAGCGGCAGCGCTGTCCTGCGACACCTCGGTCGATCGTTGTCCTACGGTCCGGTCGTCCGATGGATGGGCCGGCCTCTTTCCGACGTCGTTGCGAGTCACGATCTCGAAGGCTGGGAGCCGCTTCGCGTCTACCTAGACGCCGTCAGTCAAATCACGGTGCAGGCTAGCTCTGCGGAGGCCGAAGCGCCGTTTGCCATGGCCGCGGTTGACTACTTTTTTCGCGGAACCGGGCACGTGCGCGGCGGGATTGGAAGCCTCGCCTGGGGTTTGACCGAAGCGATCAGGCGCGCGGGCGGCAGGGTTTCACTGGCCAATCGGGTTCGGGGGCTGCGCCGCGACGGGACAGCTTGGCGCGTCGACACCCGAAACGGTGAGCTGCGCGCACGAACCGTCGTCGCCAACGTATTGCCCCATTCGCTTCCGGAAATGATCAGGCCCCAGCTAAACGGAGCACTCGACGACGTGGAAGCGGCGGTCGAGTCGGGCTGGGGTGCCGCGATGCTCTACCTCGCCGTCGAATCCGACGCGGTGTTCGGACCGGATGCCCAGCACTTGCAGCTCGTGGATGATGAAACCGCTCCGTTCATCGAGGGCAATCATGTCTTCTGCTCGATCAGCGCAGCGAACGAGCGTGAACGGGCACCTAGGGGAGAGCGAACCGCGACCATTTCCACGCACGTCCCGATGCAGAAGCTTCGCAAGCTTTTGGCAGAAGACCAAGGCGCCTACATTGCGGAGATCCAAAGCCGAATGCGAGAGACCATTCGCCGGCGCGCACCCGAGCTTCTCGACCACGCAACGTTCGAGATGACCGCGAGCCCTCGCACCTTCGCTCGGTTCACGGGCCGACACCTGGGTTACGTCGGAGGCGTGCCGCGGCGCGTTGGCTGGAAACACTATCGCCCACGTGCGCTCTGGCCTCGAGAGGCCGCGCCGGGCTTGTACCTCGTCGGTGACTCGGTGCTCCTCGGACAAAGCACGCTCGCCGTAGCACTCGGCGGTGTGCGCACAGCGGAGGCGATCTCGAGCTCCTAGAAGCGCGGTCGGCCCCTGGGACGGCTATACCTGCAACCAGACCGCGCGATGATGCTCCAAGACGAGGCCATCGACCAGAGCGAGCCCCTCCCCGCGTAGATGGTCAAAGGCTTGCCCTTCGGGGGCCCAGGGCAAGATGAATCTAGCGTCCAAGCGTTGGGTGGCTTCCGAGAAATTCGCCACGACCAGCAGGCGCTGCCCCGCATGCGATCGCAGGTAGCCGAAGAGATGAGAATTGCCGGTGTCGACGACCTCCATGCCACCGTCGTAGAGGGCCGGGAGCTGTTTTCGGAGCCGGAACAGCTTCGAGGTCTCGCGGAAGAATCGCCACTCGATGGTGTCGAGGTCTGCTAGATCCTCCTGGGCCTCCCATCGCTTTCGGCAGCGATGGACCCAACGGCTGTCGTTGACCTTCCGCGGGTCCTGGAGGTATGTATAGTCGTTGATCATTCCGTACTCGTCACCCGCATAGAGAAGCGGGAGGCCGCCGATGCTTACCTGGATCCCCATGAGCAGGGTGATTCGACGTACGGCGCGTTCGATCAGCTCGCTATCAGCGCGCTCGAGCGCTTCCTCGAGGCCCGCGAGCGAGGATAGCGTACCGGCGACGCGGACATCGCCGGTGAGGGCATTCTCCTGAAACTTCGTTCCTCGCGCGTAGGATCCGGGGAACTCGCCTGTGTAGAACCGGTTCAAGAAGCGACGATGCGCGGAGGGGTCGATTCCGACGCTGTGGGCGTCGTTGTCGTCGAAGGTCCATCCTATGTCGTCGTGGCAGCGCAAGTAGTTCACCCAGGCGCAACCGTCCGGAAGGCGGTAGCGAGTCCGCATCGAGTGCTCGAGGAGGCGCACATCCTGGGTCGCCAGTGCTTCCCAAAGTAGCGCCATGAGAAGCGGATTGTAGGAGAGCTGGCATTCCTCGGGGTGGACGTAGCGGATCACCTGGTTCGGGTGAACGATGGCCTCCGACTTGAAGAGCAACGCCGGCGCCGCGATTCGGGCGATGGCGTTGAACGCTCGGATGATCGTGTGCGCCTCTGGCTGGTTCTCGCAGTCGGTGCCAAGCCGCTTCCAGAGAAAAGCGACCGCGTCGAGCCGCAAGATTTCCACGCCGCGATTCGCGAGAAACAACATCTCCTCGGCCATCGCGCGAAAGACCTCTGCGTTGGCGTAATTCAAGTCCCATTGGTAGCTGTTGAACGTGGTCCACACCCAGCGCTCGAGCTGCTCGTTCCAGGTGAAGCTGCCCCTGCGCACTTCGGGAAAGATGTCTCGCAGGTAGCGCTGAAATTGATCGGGGAGCTCGCGGTCGGGGAAGGTGAAGTAGAATCCCATGAAGTCTGGATCACCGGACTTCGCCCGTAGCGCCCACTCGTGCTCGTCAGAGGTGTGGTTGAACACGAGGTCGAGCACGACGCTGATGCCCTGTTCACGCAGCACCGCCGTCGCTTCCTCGAGCTCGTCCATGGTGCCGAGGTCGGGATTGATCGAGCGGTAGTCACTGACGGCATAGCCCCCGTCGTTCTCGCCGTGGGGTGAAACGAAGAGCGGCATCAGGTGTAGATAGGTGAGCCCCAGCTTCTTGAAGTATGGGATGTGGTCCTTGAGCTTGGCCAACTGGTCGCTGAAGAGATCGACGTAAAGGACGATTCCGACCATCTCCTGCGACTGAAACCAGTTAGGATCGGCTTCGCGTGTCTCATCGAGGCGACGCAAGGGCTCGGAACGCTCCAACCAAGACAGAATCAGCGAGCGAAGAACGCGCTCCAGTGTGTAGTGGAAATCGTATTGCCAGCCATAAAGCTCGTGCAGATACGAAAACAAGCGCTCCCATTCGCGATCGAGGCGCTTTTTGAAGAGCTGCCAGTCGGGCGCCACTGGCTCCAGTCGCTTGGCAAAGGTCTCCTCGAGCTCGGGGAGCAAGCGTCGGAGCGACTTGCGGGCCTGCTCCGGCTTCCAGTCATGTCCCCCATTGCTCACCGGGCCGTCTCGGACACTGGCGCCAGCACCAAGGCCGTGCGCGACGGGAGGTAGAGGCTCAGGAAGTGGCGCTGGATTCTGTCCGGCAGCGCATGATGAGAGATGTCGGAGGCCTGTCGGCTGAATCCGCCGTACTCGGGCCGATCCGTGTCGAGGACGGTGCGGTAGGTACCTGGCGCCGCCGGGATCCTGTAGTCGGTGAAGGAGCGACTCGGATGAAAGTTCATCGCAAACACCAGCCCGCCGCGCAGCCAAGCGAGGACCTTGGTCTCGTCGTCGCTGTGAAGAAGAAACTCATCTTTTCCATCCGGGATGCCGTAGCTCCGCGCCAAGCCGATCAAGTCGTGGTCGAAGGCCGCAAGGTGGCGGTAGCGCAGCTTCTCGTCGTCCGCCAATGGCCACTGGCGCCGGGCATGTGCATAGGACCAATGGTTCCCTTCGCGGGGAAAGTCGATCCACTCGGGGTGCCCGAACTCGTTACCCATGAAGTTGAGATACCCGTGGCCCGCGGTTCCCAGAGTGGCCAGGCGAATCATCTTGTGCAAGGCGATACCGCGCTCGACCGCGAGGTCTTCGTTCGTGATCGACATGCCATCGTACATGCGTGGCCCGAGGAGGCGGAAGATCAGCGTCTGATCCCCGACCAAGGCCTGGTCGTGGGACTCCGCGTAGCTGATGGTGGGCTCACCGCGCCGGCGGTTGGTCAGCTCGTACCAGAGCTCTCCGATCGACCAACTCTCGTCGGGCACGTCCTTGGTGAGCTCGATCCATGTGTCGGCGATGCCCATGGCAAATCGGTAGTCGAAGCCTGCACCGCCTTCGGCGAACGGCAGTGCCAGCCCCGGGAACCCCGATACGTCCTCCGCTATCGTCACCGCATCCGGATGGAGCTCGTGAATCAGCTCATTGGCGAGGGTCAGGTAGGTCAGCGCGTCCTCGTCGACCCCCGGACCGAAATAATCGTCGTAGCTCGTGAAGACACGGCTCAAGCCGTGGTCCAGGTAGAGCATGCTCGTGACACCGTCGAATCGGAACCCGTCGACCCGAAACTCGTCCATCCAGAACCTGCAGTTCGAAAGCAGGAAGTGGAGCACTTGGGGCTTGGCGTAGTCGAAGCAACGCGAATTCCAGGCGGGGTGCTCGCCGCGCGGTCCTTCGTGAAAGTACAGGCTCGGGGAGCCGTCCTGAGACGAGATCCCTTCGACCTCGTTTCGGACGGCGTGCGAATGAACCAAGTCCATGAACACGCGAAGCCCCATCCCGTGCGCATCGTCGACCAAGGCTTTGAGCTCCTCCGGCGTTCCAAACCGCGACGAGCAGGCGAAGTAGCTCGAGACCTGATAGCCGAACGAGGCGTAGTAAGGGTGCTCGGCAAGCGCCATGATTTGCACCGACCGGTAGCCCGCATCGCGGATTCGGGGCAGGACCGTGGTTCGAAACTCGTCATAGGTGCCGACCTTGGGCTCTGCCTGCGCCATGCCGATGTGGGCTTCGTAGACGAGCAGGGGGGCCGATGGGCGCGGCGGCCGCGCATGGCACCATGCGTAGGGGTTCGGAGGGCGCCAAACCTGCGCATTGAAGCTCCCCGCCGTCTCATCTCGGACGACCCGGCGGGTCCAGGCCGGCAGGCGGTCACCTCCCCCCCCTGGCCAGCGCACCTCGAGCCGATACGGATCGCCGTGCGCCAGCATCGACTCAGGAAGCTCGATCTCCCAGACGCCCTCGCCTCCTACGCGCGAAAGCGCGTACTTGGGATCTGGCTTCCAGTCGGAAAAAGGTCCCTTCAAGTGAATGAAAATGGCATTCGGGGCCCATTCGCGAAGCACCCAACGGTCGTCCCTAAAGTGCAGGCCGAAGTACTCGTGCCCCGATGCAAACTCGGGAAGGTCGAGGCGCCCATCCGTGATGCGAAGCCGGGTCTCCTCCGCATTCCGCACGCGACGCAGGAGGTCAGAGGCGTAGCGACCCAAGAGTCCATCCCGCTCGATCATGCGGGCGACTCGTTGCTCGGGCGTCGGTGATTCGGTCGTCGCGTCGGTCATATGCGCTGGCCTGGCGGGCCCTCAGCCCTCGAGCATTTCCTTGGCGTTCAAGCGAGAGGAATGGAGATCCCGACTCATGCGGCCCACGGTCAGGCGCTCGGAAAGCTTTCCGCGCACTGCACCCGGAAGTATGTGCTCGACGTCAATCGTCAGCTTGGTGCCCACCAACTCGAGGGTCCGCTCGCATGGCTGTCCCTCCCTGGCACCGATCACGTTGCGAACTTCGACCAGACCCGCGA
>Ga0209536_100017771_pt1 | contig 10049 bp, 10 predicted proteins | sample DeeMarSeWOR28_12_FD_187461 | JGI IMG/M metagenome (GOLD analysis project Ga0209536, IMG submission 187461) | Marine sediment microbial communities from White Oak River estuary, North Carolina - WOR-2-8_12 (SPAdes) (version 2) | ecosystem: Environmental > Aquatic > Marine > Intertidal zone >... | reverse complement strand
GGCCTGGCCATATCATCATATGTGCATTGACGCTGAAAGTTAAGGCCATGGTACTGGAAAGGCTCTGTAACACCTTGAATTTGATTGACATATCCCCTGTCCTCTGATATGAAGAACCACGTGCAACGCCGTCATGCCTGGTCTTCCATCATTCTTCTGCTGCTGACGATTTCGTCCCTGTGTGCGGGCTTCCATGCCGAAGCCTACAGGAGCGATTCTTTACAAGGCCCTGCCGACGCATCATTTACGGCCCAGGTCCATCACTTCCTTGCCCAGCTTGTGAAGGCTCCGAGAGTCGAGGGTAGACGGGTCTTCGGCGAGTATGAGGCGACCATCAGTAAGCATATCGACACGGACAAACTTCACGTTGTTTCCTTTGAGGCAGTGGAGGCTCTTCTGAACCACGCTGTTGAGGAGTCACTGGATTCCCTCACCTTGTTTACTCTGGCGCCCCTGCAGGATCAGCACCGGTTTGCCCTCGTTTTGGACCAGCAGCTTCTGGAACAGGTCAACCGCTATTTCGATTTCCATGGCCTGTTCAGTATTGCCCTGCCATCAATAGACGAAGGGACTATGGTGAAAATGAAATTCCTGGTCATCGGTCAGGGAAAGTTTATCGCCGGGTATACGGCAAATGCGACGATCAAAAACCCGGACTATGGTTTTGCCACGGGCAAATATGATTACAATGAGCTTTTCATCATGGATGCAGGGCACGACAGGGAGGGGAATCCAGGTTTCTTCAATATCAAGGGGCTTTCTGCTCCAGGCGCGACTTCAGCCTGGATGAAGGGCCCCCTGGATGTGAATATTCATTCCATGACGCTTATCCCGAAGCCACCGAACGGGCCGGATATTTGCGTTCAGTATGAAATGTGGGGCCTGAAGCGAAAGACCATCGATTCCATCCCCATTGAAAGGCGGACCGCCATCCGATGATGCATGTGCGCTGCAAAACGATTTTCCGTGCCGGACACGGCCTGGAATTGTGGGGTTGGGTGTGACCTCGATTCCTGACGAAAAGGTCTACGCGATTTCAGATTCCTGGTGGAATCCGCGTTTTGAACATTTCGAAACCGACCAGGCGTTCAGGGTTCAGTCCAACCAGGCGGCTCTTCCCGCTGCCCGAACGATGCTTGGTATCATCCTGGTGTTTTGGTGCGGATTCATATGGTTTGACCAGTTTCTGAGTCCGGAATCCAGAACAGCGGTCCTCTTCTTCCGGTTCATGGTCATTCTGCCGGCCTTTCTTGTGGCCGGAGCGGTTCTTTTTTCGCGCATGGCCGGGTCGATTTATCAGGGCTTGATCGTTGCCATCGAATTGGCAATCTTTGCCGCACTGATTCGGGTTGTGTTCATCTATGATGATTTCACCTTTGTGGCCGATCGGGTCGGATTAAAGCTTTCCATGTCAGACCAGAACGCGAAGTACATCTTCACCTCTGTCTGGATCATGGTCATCTATGTGGCTTCCCTTGCCGCCCGGATTCGGACAGGGGCGGCCCTTTGGGTTTCGATTATCCTGATCCTGTCGTCCGCAATGACGGTATATGTATTTCAGCCTGAGCCCGTATTTGTGGCCCTGATGGGGCCGTTTGTCCTGGCTTGCATTCCCGCGGTGTTCATGGGCGCCCTGATGATGCAGCGTCATGCGGTTTCAGAATTTCGATCCGATCAACTGATGAGGAAGAGCGCTGCCGATCTCGAGAATTCACTGGAACTGTTGAAGAGGATGTTCGGGCGATACATTTCCACGGATGTGATGCGATCCCTGCTTTCGGACCCTTCGGCTCTGGAACTCGGCGGCGAGAGACGGAGGGTCTCCATCATGATGACCGACCTCAGGGGGTTCACTTCCCTGTCGGAAAGACTTGAACCGGAACAGGTTGTTCAGATGCTGAACGTCTATTTTGAAGTCATGGTAGACGTGGTTTTGAAGCATGAGGGCCTGATTAACGAGATCATCGGCGATGCCATGCTCGTGATCTTCGGTGCGCTTCACCCGATGCCGGACCGGGCGGAAAGGGCCGTAGCCTGTGCCCTCGATATGCAGAATGCCATCAAGGACGTCAATGTACGAAACAGCCAGTTGGGCCTGCCGGAACTCAAGATGGGAATTGGTCTGAACGACGCGGAAGTGATTGTGGGCAATATCGGTTCCAGTAAACGGACCAAGTACGCGGCCGTGGGTAGCGGCGTGAATATGGCGAGCCGTATCGAATCCTATACAGTGGGCGGACAGGTTCTTATATCCGAATCCCTGCGGGCGGCCGTGGGGGATCAACTCCGCATCGATGGTGAACTTGAGGTCTATCCCAAGGGCGCGGAAGCACCCATGCGCATCTATGAAGTGGGAGGCATCGCGGGAAACTACAACCTGGCGCTGGCCGGAAAAGAACCGGCTCTGTCCTGCCTGGCCCAGTCCATAGGGTTTTCTTACACCGAATTGAGCGGAGGGGAAGAGTCGGGCGATATCGCAGCACGCCGGGGCATTATCAGGCGTCTATCCCGGAAGAATGCGGAGGTTTCACTGGAAGCGTCGGTTGAACCGCACGTCAGTCTCAAGATGAACCTCGAGGATTCGGGGGAAGGGCTGAAGAACCGAAATTTCTATGGAAAGGTGATTGGGCGGTCCCCCGATAACCCGTCCGTCTGCGTCGTCTGTTTCACGGCCGTTCCGCCTGAAGTGGCCACGTATTTCCTGGCCTTTCGGAAACACGCGGAGTTAGCGGACTGATTCTCGTCCTCCCATTTCTCCGGTCACAGCGGCATGGTTGTAGACCGCCAGTTCGAGGGCTCTTCGCTCTGAATCAGAGTCCTTGTCCGAGGGTATCCCTTCAACCGCGCTTACGTAACTCTCCGGAAGATGATTCGCCCGGGCGCCGCGGAGTACGTGCTCTTTGTACCAGTCAAAGGGTCTAAGGTCCGGATCAATCTTCGTGGCCACGTAGGTCTGTGCTTCGAGAGTCCTGCCCGATATGTCGATCACCGCAACGCGCTTCCTCTCGTATCCGAAGCCCTTCCCTTCGAATCCATCAAGCACCTTCAGGTGTTCCTGCCTAATCGCGTAAAGAACGCCATAGGCCGTATCTTCTGCATGACCCGTATAAAACGCATCGCATTTCCCCGAGCCGTCTTTACTTACTTTGTGAAACCTGAGTTGGTGCCCGGGCAGGCGTGCAAGGCCGACTTTCTCCGCAGAGGAAACGCGGGCACGGAGGCGCGCGGCGGACATGTTTGAGCCGTATGCAAAGTAAAGCATACGGCTCTCTCCAGGGTTCGGTGCCGAGGGACCGGAATCTTCAGTATGCAAAGCGGTCACGGACGAATGAGTCCGCCGCCACCTCCCCGGCCGGGTCCTCCGATGCCACCTTTGGAGATAATATTGCTGGTCGCGGCGTCCGGAACCACGATCTGAGAGGCTGCCTCCCGCCTCATTTCCTGGAGTTCTCTCATGGTCTGCTCCACGGCTTCCTTGGCCTTGTCCCCGAAGTTCTCTGCAGCCTCGCCTATGGATGAGGCGGGAATCTCAAAGGAGATGGGAAGGGCACCCATGGGGGTGAGGATCTGCGTTTCCCCCGTAAAAATGACCGGCCTGGCCGGGTCCGTGTCGCCGGTTTTCGTAACCGGAGTCAGCTTCCGGATGGTCCCCACCTTCCGGTCGGTGAACACATCCTCCCGGTACAGGGCGGCAGTTTCCATCTTGATGTCATCCAGTCTGTCGTCAAAAGCCATCAGTCGTACATCCTCCTTGAACTGCGGAATTATTCAGGGAAATAGGTTAACAGATACGGGCCAGGCATCCCAAATGCGGATTTACGCGAAAGCCACGAGGATCAGGAAAGATTAACGGAAGAAGGTACTGGACCCCGGTTTCCACCGGCGTACCGGCGCGGTTGAGGAAGTCACTTCCAGACGTGTTTGGGATAGCGGCGGCTCAGCTCCCTCTTCAGAACCGGGTAGGTCTCCCGCCAGAAGGAGGCCAGATCCTCGGTCAGCTGGAGAGGCCGCCGGTGCGGCCCGAGAATTTCAATCACGAGACCGACCCTGCCCCCGGCAACGCTCGGGGCCTGTTCCAGGCCATAAAGATCCTGGATCGTTGCGGAGAGTTTTGGCGGGAAACCCTCCTGGTAGGTAACCCTCGCCTTTCGGCCGCTCGGGAGATCTATCCGCTCCGGCATGAACCGTTCAACCATATCGACCTGGGCCCGGGTGAGCCAGGACTTTACTGCCGGCATGACCTTCCTGCCCTTCAGTTCCTTTGCGGAACGGGCGCCCAGGCAGGCCTGCTCAAGGATGGTCTGCCGGGCCTCTGCCGTGATGGCGGGAATCTCCCAGTCAGGCCGCCACGAACTCAGGCAGTTAACCCGGGTTACCCAGCGTTCAACGCTTTCATTCCAGTCCGGAAGGGGCAAGCGGCCTGCCTGGACTTCGCAGGCGAGAACCGCAGCGGCAACTTCCGCTGGCACCTCCGTATCGATGGAGCTTTCGAGCACGAGGTCCCTGAACATCCGGCTCCGGCGGGTGACGACACGCTTCAGGTCCGCGGCATAAAGGGTTTCGGACCGGGTCTGGAAATCGTCGGGGAAATACTCCTGAAGCCATGCCTCTTCGATCGCTGTGGCCAGGCTCAGGATCACGTTCAGGTTTCGCTGCCCGGTTCTGCTCTTATCCAGCTCCAGGACCTCCGCGGCAACGAACAGGGGTGACTTCCTGACCACGCTTTCTCTGGATAACTCGCCGCTCCGGCCATGTACGAGGTGGCAGCGTAGGGTCCCTTCGTCTTTTCGGAGGGCCAGGTGGTCCGAGAAGCCCAGCAGAATGCATTTCTGGACCGCCTCTTCCGGCGCCTCCGTCTCGTTCAGTTGAAGCCCCTCGTGCTTGGCGATGGCCAGAAACTGTTCAAGGAGAACCCGGACCTGTCGCGCGGAGGCGGCATGGATCCCGATCTCGCGGGCCACGCCAATGTCGAAGCGTCGGGAGGCAAGGTACTTCCATGCATTCATGAGGAGAAAGAAGTCGGATTTCATCTCCGGCCCTATCCGGTCTTCCCGCTTGTCCTTTACGGCGGCCCCCGGCCGCTTGACTGCGATGGAGCGGCCCTGGGCCAGGGCCGCCACGAGCGCGGCCTCTGCCACGCAGCCGAGGCGGTCTGCCTCGATAAGCATCCTGGAAAATCTGGGATATACGGGAAAGGCAAGCATGCCTCTGCCGATATCCGTAATATGGCCATGCCGGTTCGTGGCGCCAAGGTCATGCAGGAGAGTCTCGGCACGTGCAAGGGCCTTCGGGTCAGGCATCTCAAACCACCGGAAGGTATCGAGGGTGCGGATGCCCAGATGCTTAAGGGTGAGTGCAACCTCGGCAAGGTCAAGCCGTTTTACCTCCGGAGCTTCAGAGGGTGGCCGCTGACCGTGTTCCCTCAGGGTCCATAGCCGGATGGCCCGGCCGGGAGCGGTACGGCCTGCACGACCGGCCCGCTGCTCGGCCGAGGCCTGGCTGATCCTGTTCAGCAGGAGGGTGTTAATCCCCCGGTGGGGGTCGTAGCGGGGAATGCGGGCAATTCCGGAATCAATCACAAGCCGTACTCCATCGATGGTGACAGAGGATTCGGCCACGTTGGTGGAGACAACGATACGAGGCATGCTGTGTTCCCCGACAGCCCTGTCCTGGTCCTCGACAGGCAGTTCTCCGTGCAGGGGAAGCACCTCCCAGTTCCGGAACTCGGCGTGTTTCCTGAACTCGTCAATGGTCCTGTAAATCTCGTACACGCCGGACATAAAGACCAGTACGTCGCCGGTATGCCCGTTCTGGAGCTGGCGGAGGAGGACGTCTGTGGCCACCTTCCATACGGACTGCCGGTCAAAATCAACGGGGTGGTTGAGGTACTCAACCGATACCGGGTGTAGACGGCCCTCGGAGACGAGAACCGTGCAGGGCTTAAGGAATGCTTCCACCTGACTGGTTTCCACTGTGGCGGACATGACGATTACGGCCAGGTCCGGTCGTTTCGTTTCCTGGAGTCCCAGGCAGTGTCCAAGGGTGACGTCTCCATAGATGTGGCGTTCGTGGAATTCATCGAAGACCACTGCCCCGACCCCGGGAAGCTCCGGGTTCAGCGCCAACTCCCTGAGCAGGATGCCCTCGGTGACATAGCGGATGCGTGTGGCGGGGCCGGCCATCTTCTCAAAGCGGACCTGGTACCCGACCTCATGGCCGACCCTGTCTCCCCGTTCAGAAGCCACCCGCCGGGCCAGCAACCGAGCGGCCACGCGGCGGGGTTCTAGGACCACGACCTCCCGGTCCGCGGGGAGAACCTGGTCGAGAATCATCTGGGGAACCTGGGTGGATTTACCGGACCCTGTCGGGGCTTTGACGAGGAGTCGGCGTCCGCCCCTGAGTTCACGGACGAGGGACTCCTGAAGTTCGTATACCGGCAGTTCCTTTGGATTCATGGGGGGCAAACCTGAGCGTAACACGGTAGGGGTGTTTCCAACCAATGGCGAGGGGCGTAGGGAAGAACGTGCGGCGTCTATTTCTTGCGGCCGAACATATCCTGGACGACCATCTTCAGGACCTCGGACGGACTTTTTCCAACGGTCTCCTTGCAGCGGCACGCCGGAGTATCATCCATCCGTTCACTACAGGTCGGACAGAGTCTGACGGGTTTTCCTTCTCTTTCTGTCCTTACGGTATTCTCTTTCTCTTCACCGCAGCCGTCACATTTCATTCAGCAGTCCTCTTTGAACCTGGGTTGGTTCTACTCCCAGAATCTCCACCATTTGCGACGGTGCTCTTCCCGGGATCTCTGCCCCTGATCCGAGCCCTGCCCCAGTTCCTTCATCTCTTGCTCTGTCTTCCGCTCTCGAAGTGTGTCCCGATGCTGTTGCCCGTCGTCCGGGTCATTCCCGACCCTTTCTTCATGGCGTTCACGTTCCCTTTCCTTTTCAAACTCCCGGGAAGATTCGCGCTCAAGCTGTCCGTAACCGGAACCTCGTTCACCTCCTCCCCGTTCTGCTGCGGAGAGAGCCGGAAGAAGCAGGAGTGCGGCACCAAGGAAAATGAGGAATAAAAGACGCTCAGATTTCACGGACGACCTCCGTCTTGTCATGCTTGAGAGGGCAAGGCCTCTCATGTCTGCAGCATACCCCCGATCGTCGGTACGGGCAAGGACGCGGGGGAGGGGAAGCTGAGGACAGGGCTCTGGTCGTGAAATGTACGCGGCCCCTCTGCCATTGCGGGCAGAAGGGCCGTTCAATTTGCAGGGGTTGTTTCAGGCTATGTCAACGAGCTGGATTTCGAATGTGAGGTCCTTCCCCGCCAGGGGAGGATTGCCGTCCAGCGTAATGCTTTCCGTGGTGACCTCGCTGATGGTGACAGGGAAGGTCCCGCCTGTAGGGGTCTCCACCTGTAACCTCATCCCGACCTCGGGAGCGATATCCGACGGTACATGTTCCCGGCCTACGGTCTGAACCAGTTCCTCGCGGGGATAGCCGTAGGCTTCATCCGGAGGAAGAGTGACGGTTTTGGTCTCGCCGGCAGTCATCCCGATGACGGCGCCCTCGAATCCGGCAATCACCGACTTCTGCCCAATCGTAAATTCCAGCGGGTCCCTTCCGTGTGATGTATCAAAAACGGTTCCGTCGTTCAGGGTGCCCTTGTAGTGAACCTTGACTGTGTTGCCCATTGCTGCTTGTGTCATAAAATTGCTCCTTACTTGAAGATGCCGCCAAAAGGAAGGTAACCGGTTGGCGGGTTGAGGGGTGCCGGTAGTGATGCCCGGAAAATTATCGCCAAAAGCCGGGAAGGAAACTTAGGGGGATAAAACGAGAAAGGCACCGAGAGTGAGGCTGTATTCGGGGTATATTAATGGGATGAGGCTTTCAAGTCAAACGTATCGATGGCGTCCCGGGGCTGAGCTCTTGAGGTCAATTGACCGGCTCAGGTACGAGGGGTGCTAGGCTATATCCGCGGAAAGACTGTTCGCGAACGCCCCGTGCCGTGCCTGGCCAAAAGCAGAAAGGAAGAACGGCAATAACCGGTGTGACAGACCCGCCAGCCTATCTCTTCTTGGCGACGGTCTTCTTCGCAGTCTTTTTGCCGGCAGGAGTGACCTTTGCCGCAGTCTTCTTTGCAGCTGCGGGCTTGCTGGCCGCAGGAGCAGCCTTCCTGGCTTTCTCAGTCTTTCCTTTAGCGCGGATGGCTGCGGCTTCCTGAGTGACTTCTGCCGAATGTCTGGTCAGAACGACCCGCTCGGCTTCCAGCCAGTCATCCATCGCGTATCCATCGTGACGCCCCCGCTGCTCATATCGCTCATACGCAACCTTGGCGACTTCTTCCAGAAACTTTTCCTTATCCATTCGATTGTCCCCCTCTCGCTGGGAAGATCCGACTAACAAACCCGCGGAGAGTGTATCACCAAGTCCATGGCGCTGCAAGTGAAATCGTAAGCCGGCCGGCGCGTAAGGTCCGGTTGTATCCGGACCGGGTGACGGGTCCAATCCGAATGCGTAGAAAAGGTCCGGCAGCCTAACTTGCGGACATCTCGGAAAAGACTTCCCTCACTTTTTGTGCCACTGTGCTTGAAGGTGTTACGACGACCTGTTTCTTCCCTACCTCTGCCACAAACCGGGGCTCCGAGACGGTTGCCTGATAGACGTCGCGCAGCTTGTCCGACAGCAGGGTGATATTGGTGGGCGGCATCCCTTCCACCAGACTCCTGAAATTCTTGACAGTGCCCTCTTCGATGAGGGCCACCCCGAATTTTTTGGGCGGATGCCCGATGAAAATGATTGCTGAATCTTCCTCGGGGACGACTTCCATGGGGTCGGATACCTGTTGTGCGAGCGAATTCAGTTGCGGTGCAATAGATTCAATCTTCTGCGCTGCCGGGTGGTCGGCGCCGAGGGGGGGGAAGTCCGGTTTCTTTTCGCCAAAGATTTTGTCGAGAAAGCCCATGTTCTGTCCTCCTTTCGATGAACGCCAAACGGTGGTAACTGTTATCCCCCCCAAGACGGATATCTGACCTCTCTTGAAATCGCCAAAGCAGGAACCGGTCGCCGATGATTTGACCGGTTGAACGGCTCCGGTCTGCCAGAAAAGGGTTAACAGAATGAACAACAGTAAGCTGATTGAATTACGATTTCAAGCTAACACAGCGCCAAGGTGATTGCAAATTCTTCCGAAGTCTTCACAAGGTTTTGGGGGTGAGCCTCTATCGGTGACTCCGGGATCTTCTGCAACAGGGTTACGTCCCGTTTTTCAGCATGCAAAGTTGAAAGAAACAGCGAATTCGTAATAGGGAGAGCCTGATTTCTTTTTCCTTGTTACGAAAATAAACGAGGCCTGCTTTGTCCTGTTCAACAACCTAAAGTTATTGGGCCTGGAGCCGACATGTGTAACATTATATAACTGGCCGGGGTAATAATTATTACTGTGTTCTGTTGCTGAATAATGCCGGCACGTGGGTCGGTATGGCAAAAAAAAAATCAGGCAGGAGTGGGTTACATGAAAGAAAGCATTCTCATTGTTGATGACGATGCACCGCTCAGAAACCTTCTGTGCGAATCGATCAGGGGGGCCGGTTATCAGACCACGGGGGTGGATACAGCGGAGGAAGCCCTCCGAATGATGGAACAGGAGCACTATGACCTGGCCATCATTGATATCATCCTGCCGGAAATGAATGGACTGCAACTCACCCATCTCATCCGCAGGACACGTGATACGGACGTGATGGTGATGACCGGGTACCTCGACGAATTCTCATACGAGGAGGCCATCAATCACGGGGCCACGGACTTCCTTTTCAAACCACTGCGCATACGGGAGATCATCCTGCGCGTCCGCCGGGTGCTCCGGGAGCGGCGACTGAACCACGAACGGGACGAGGTGCTGGAGACCCTGAAAGCGATGGCCGTGCGGGACGGCCTGACTAACCTGTACAATGCGCGGTATTTCCACGAACAGGCTCCCCGGGAGGCGGAGAAATCAGACCGGTACCACTACCCGCTTTCCCTTATTCTGGTGGACATTGACAACTTCAAGAG
>Ga0209536_100017770_pt1 | contig 10049 bp, 7 predicted proteins | sample DeeMarSeWOR28_12_FD_187461 | JGI IMG/M metagenome (GOLD analysis project Ga0209536, IMG submission 187461) | Marine sediment microbial communities from White Oak River estuary, North Carolina - WOR-2-8_12 (SPAdes) (version 2) | ecosystem: Environmental > Aquatic > Marine > Intertidal zone >... | reverse complement strand
CGTCATGGCAAGTATGTTCAGCAGCAGGGTTTTAGGGAAGATACTTATGAAGTCGGACCGGGTCGCCGAACCGGTCCCCTGATCAATGAATATGACCCCCGCATAGACCACCAGCATGAGCAGTGGAAGTATCCACCTGAGCGGTTTTTCCATTGCCATGGAAAAATCCGGATAGTTCTTCCGGATCCTGGTTCCCAGAAAGGCCGGAACGATGGTGATCAGGAAGACCTTCAGGATGGTCTCACCCACCTTGAGCCTTATGTCTGCCTCTTCATGGATAAAGGCTATCAGGGAGAAATGAACGATCAGGGGAATGGTGATCAGGGTGATCAGGCTGTTCAGGGCGGTCATGGAGATGGAAAGCGCCACGTTCCCCCGGAGCAGATAGGTGATCAGGTTCGAGGTGGCTCCTCCCGGGCAGGCTGCTATGATCATCAGTCCCACCTTGAAGACCGGTTCCATGGGGATGAAACTTACCAACAGAAAGGCAATGGAGGGTAAGAGGATCATCTGGCAGCAGAGTCCGATAATCACGGCCTTCGGCTTCACGAAGATATTCCTGAAATCCTTATCTGTAAGGGAAAGTCCCATTCCCATCGTTATGATGGCCAGGGCCACAGGCAGGAAGTAATCTGAAAACAGGGATTGCATCCTCCAAGATAGGATAAATTATTTATACGAATTACAAATAACGTATATCCTGTGAACAAGCGGCTTCTCTTCGCTTGGTTGTTGCTATTTTTCAGCGAAGGTTTTAAATTGCATAATCCACATAGTGAGCACAACATTTTAGGTATCACAACTCTAACCCGACTATATATGAGAAGAATCTCAACGCTGTCATTCTCTCTTGCCTTCCTGCTGATATTACTACACCCCGCGTCTCCTGTTAAAGGCGCAGATGAAGAACACGATGACCACCATTCGGCGGAAGAGTTGATGATCGGAGAGCGCCTCTTTTACGGATTGATCGACGGGAAATTTGAATCAAGGGCATGTGCCGATTGCCACAATACCATGGAGATTGACACCTTTAACTGGAATCCCACCGCCTGGGAGGTTGCCAGTAAATACAAGGAACGGAGCCTGGAAGAGTTCCAGACGGCCGTCCTGAATCCTGCGGGCCTTACCATGTCAAGGATGCACCAGACCTTCCATCTGGATGAAAGCGATGTGGCTTCCATAAAAGTCTTTCTGGATGACTTTGCGGATAAGGGTCTGACCAAGAAGAAGCCGATTATCAACAAGATATTCCTGTTTATTCTGCTGGGCGTGGTGCTCACCTGGGTGATCCTGGATATCTTTTTTATTAAGAAGGTAAAAAAACGCTGGATCCTGGGGATCGTCTTTATTGTGGCCCTGGGCTGGCAGATCAAGCTTCTCTATGAGGCCGGAACAGCGCTGGGCAGACAGGAGAATTACGAACCCGACCAACCCGTTAAATTCTCCCATGTGGTTCATGTCAGCGACAACAAGATCGACTGCCAGTATTGCCATACCACGGTGACCACCTCCAAACAGGCAGGTATTCCCGATGTAAGTATCTGCTGGAACTGCCATGCCATCGTAAGGGAAGGAACTTATTCGGGGAAGCACCAGATCAATAAAATAGTGGAGGCCTGGGAAAGCGGTACCCCCATTCAGTGGATCAGGGTGCATAACCTGCAGGACCATGTCTTCTTCAGTCATGCCCAGCACGTGGAGGTTGGAAAGATCGAATGCAGCACCTGTCACGGCGCCATCGAAGAGATGGACCGGGTGAAGCAGGTAAGCGACCTGAGCATGGGCTGGTGTGTGAACTGTCATCGCGACACCGAGGTCCAGTTTTTTGATAATGCATTCTATGCACAGTATAAGGAGCTCCATAAAAAGATGAAATCGGGTGAAATAGACCGGGTAACTGCCGAACTAACCGGGGGAACCGAATGCTCCAAGTGTCACTATTAAAAGCCAGCGAAATCCATGGAAAAACAATGGAGAAGTATTGAGGAATTTGAACAGGGCTCCATACCGGAGCAGGAGAATCCCAATGGGAAGATCGGTGCTTCGCGACGTGATTTCCTGAAACTGTTCGGATTCTCAGTGGCCTCTGCGGCAGTGCTCAACAGTTGCGAAAAGCCGGTACAGCGTGCCATACCTTACCTGATCAAACCCGAAGAGATCATACCCGGGAAGGCCTCCTATTATGCCTCCAGCTTTTATGACGGGACGGAATATTGCAGTGTGCTCGTGAAGGTACGTGACGGCCGGCCCATAAAGATCGAAGGAAACCAGATGTCGCCCGTTTCAAAGGGTGGTACAAGTGCCAGGGTGCAGGCCTCGGTGCTTAACCTCTACGATGAGGCCAGGTACAAGGAGCCCCGCTTAAACGGAGTGGAGAAAAGCTGGGATGAGGTGGACTCCCTGGTAAGCGGCAGGCTGGAGGAAGGAAGGAACACTGTGCTGATCACTCCTAGCATCATCAGTCCTTCCACCAGGGACGTGTTGAGTAAATTTATGCAGCGCCATCCCGATGCCAGGTGGATTCAGTATGATGAGGTTTCGGCATCGGGGATCAGGGAGGCGCACCTGGATCTGTTTGGAGCAGCCGTAATACCGGGATTTCATTTTGACCGGGCTGACTATATCCTGAGTTTTGATGCGGATTTCCTTGGCACATGGATTGCCCCCGTGGAGTTTGCACGCGCTTACGCTTCCACCCGGGAGCTAAGTAAGGAACATCCGCGGATGTCCAGGCATGTGCAGGTGGAATCTGCACTTAGCATGACCGGAAGCAATGCCGATAAGCGCATCCCGGTCACTCCCAGGGATTCGGTAATGATGCTGGGGACCATTTTCAACCGCGTTGCTGAGGCCACCGGCAATCCGCTCATATCCGCACCTCCTTCGGCGATCCCCGTGGATGCTCTTGTGGCCGAGTTGCTGGAACATGGCGAGAGATCGCTGCTTGTGAGCGGTTCCAACGATCCGGAAATCCAGAAGATGGTTGCGGGGATCAATTGGATGCTGGGTGCTTACGCCAATACCCTGGACCTGGAAAGGACCATTCAGCTTAAGCGGGGAGATGACAGGGAGCTTGAGGAACTTTCAGGGTCGCTGGACAGGGGCGAAGTGGATAACCTGATCCTGGTCAATGTTAATCCCTTCTACAGCCTGGGTGGTTTTGAAGCCATGAAAAAGGCGGATTTTAGGGCCTATCTGGGGTCTGCACTGAACGAAACCGCAGAAGTCTGCCAGTTAATCTGCCCCGATCACCATTACCTGGAAGCCTGGGGAGATGCCGAACCTATCCGGGGTTCCTTCAGCCTGCAGCAACCATGCATCCATCCCTTGTTTAACAGCAGGGCCTGGCAGGATTCACTGTTGAAATGGGCAGGAGAGGAAGGAAGCTATGAAGAAGTGCTCAGGGACCGGTGGATGAACAGCATTGCTCCCCGGGAGGAAAGGAACAATGAGCAGTGGTGGGTCACCACCCTTCAGGCCGGATTCTTTGTTTCCCCGGATGGTCCCTTGCCCGCCTCCACCAGCTATACAAGTCCGGATATCAGCCTGGATCCGCCTGAAACGGACCTCAGCCTGGTGCTTTATACTCCCGTGGGCCTGAATGACGGGCGCCATGCCAACAATCCCTGGCTCCAGGAGCTCCCGGATCCGGTATCCAAAGTCTGCTGGGACAACTACCTGGCAATATCACCTGCCGATGCAGAGGGAATGGGACTGCAGGACGAGATGGTGGTGAGTCTGGATGGGACAGAACTGCCTGTGCTCATTCAGCCGGGACAGGCCCCGGGGACGGTCTCGCTGGCACTTGGCTATGGCCGCGGGCAGGCCGGGAAAGTGGGAGATGGGATCGGGATCAATGCCTACAAATGGGTGGGCCGCAGGAACGGTCATCGCATTTATATACATACGGGGATCAAGCTGGAAACCATGGGCGGGACCTATCCCATTGCACGCACGCAGACCCATCATACCATGGAGGGCAGGCCCATTGTCCGGGAAACCACCCTTAAGGAATACCAGGCGGATCCATCGGCAGGGAACCACTTTCACCTGGAGGCCGAGGCCCATCACCAGACCCTTTACCCGGAAGTGGAATTTGACGGATATCACTGGGGTATGGTAGTGGACCAGAACAAGTGCACCGGGTGCAACAACTGTGTGGTATCCTGCATTGCGGAAAACAATGTGGCCGTGGTGGGCAAGGAAGAGGTAAAGAAGCGGAGGATCATGCACTGGATGCGAATTGACCGCTACTTCAGCGAGCAGCCCGATAACCCGAAAGTGTTCCACCAGCCGGTCATGTGCCAGCACTGCGACAATGCACCATGTGAGAATGTTTGTCCGGTTTCAGCCACCATGCACAGCAACGAGGGATTGAACCAGGTGGCCTATGTTCGGTGTATCGGGACCAAGTACTGCATTAATAACTGTCCCTACCGGGTAAGAAGGTTCAACTGGTTCAAGTACCTGAACAATGAGAAGTTCGATTTCAATCAGAACAGCGATCTTTCCCGGCTGGTGCTGAACCCGGATGTGACGGTACGTGAACGCGGTGTGGTGGAAAAATGCACCCTCTGTGTGCAGCGCATCCAGGAGAAGAAACTGGAAGCCAAACTGGAAGGCAGGCCACTGCAAGACGGTGAGATACAGCCGGCATGTGTGCAGTCCTGTCCATCCGGAGCCCTGGTATTCGGGAACCTGAACGATCCGGATTCCAGGGTAAGTAAGCTGATGAAGGAGGAACGAAACTATTATTTGCTGGAGCAGCTTCATACCCTTCCCTCGGTGGGTTACCTGACCAAGGTAAGGAACGCGGAACCCGCACCGGGCGAAAGCGATGCTCATGGAACAGGAGAATCTCCTGATCACGAACAACATGGATAATAATTAATACCGAATATATGTACAATACGGAAGTCAGGGGACCATTGATACTGGGAAATAAGTCCCTTTCACAGATCACGGCGGACATCACATCTCCCTTATATGCCCGGCCAAAATTCTGGTGGATCGTGGGACTTGGTATCAGTTCCGTGATGATGCTGCTGGGATTCTGGTCCATTTATGTGACCGTGGCCCAGGGTATCGGAACCTGGGGTGTGAACAATACGGTGGGCTGGGGCTGGGCCATCATCAATTTTGTCTGGTGGATCGGTATCGGACATGCAGGTACGGCTTTCTCCATCTTCCTGCTGATCCTCAGGCAGGAGTGGAGGTCCTCCATCAACCGTGCCGCCGAGGCCATGACAGTGGTTGCCGTGGGTTGCGCGGCCATATTCCCTGCCCTGCACATGGGCCGCATCTGGGATGCATTCTTCATCATTCCTTATCCCAACACGCGCGGACCCCTCTGGGTGAACTACAACTCGCCCCTGTTCTGGGATTTCATTGCCATATCGGCCTATTTGCTGATCTCGGCATCCTTCTGGTTCCTGGGGATGATCCCCGATTTTGCCACCATCCGCGACAACACCACCTCCAAAGTGAAGAAAGCGGTATACGGTTTCTTTGCCATGGGCTGGAGGGGTTCCAGCGGGGAATGGAAACGCTATGAGGGTCTGAGCTATATCCTGGGGGGTATTGCCGCGGTCCTTGTGGTATCGGTGCACTCCATTGTGTCCACCGACTTTGCCGTCAGCGTGGAACCTGGCTGGCATACCACCATCTTTCCGCCCTATTTCGTGGTGGGTGCCATCTTCTCCGGGTTTGCCATGGTGATGACCCTTATGATCATATTGCGGAAGATCTACAAGTTCGAGGAATACGTGACCGATGCCCACCTGGACAAGGTGGCCAAGATCCTGATCTTTGTTTCGCTGATCATGGGAACGGCATATCTCACCGAGATCTTTATGGCCTGGTATTCGGGTAATGAATATGAGATCTTTACCTTCTTCCATAACCGGATCACCGGCGAATTCACCAGGCAGTTCTGGATCATGTTTGTATTCAATGCCATTGTTCCCCAGCTGATGTGGTTCAAGAAGATCCGGAGCAACCTGGTCATTGTGTTTATCATCTCCATACTGATAAACATAGGCATGTGGTTTGAACGCTTTAACATTGTGGTCACTTCCCTGTCCAAGGATTATCTGCCTTCGGCATGGGCATCCTACTCCCCCACCTTTGTGGAGATCAGCATGTACCTGGGAACCCTGGGGATCTTTATCTTCGGCGTTCTGCTCTTCTTCAAGTATATCCCGATGATCGCCATCAGCGAGGTGAAGGCTGTAAACAAGTACCAGTTGAAAAAGAAATAAAAAGACAAAAATGGATTCGGCATATCTCATAGGTGTATTTGATCAGGAGGATACCATGCTAGCTGCCTTCCGAAAGTTGAAGGAACAGGAGATCGAAATAGAAGATGTCTTTACTCCCTATCCGGTGCATGAGATCCTGGAGAAACATGGCAGGAAATCACGCATTACCATTGTGGGATGGTTTTACGGTTTCTTTGCCAGTTTGGCCGTACTGGCCTTCCTGATTTATACGGCGGTGATTGACTGGCCCCTGAACTACGGGGGAAAACCCAGCAATGCATTCCCTTCCTTTATGGTGATTACCATTGTGCTTACCATTTTCAGCATAACCATCCTGAGCCTTTTCACCTTCTCGTGGAGGGCAAAACTCTGGCCATCCTTTGGTAAACCCATTTATCACCCGGAGGCCACCGATGATAAATTTGTGATCCTGGTAAACAAGGACAGTACAGATGCGAACAAGGCGGCCTCTGTAATGAAGGAAACCGGAGCCATTGAAGTACTAGAAAAGTAATAAACCATGATATACAGAAAGATCCTGATATGCTCCCTCACCCTGCTGGCACTGGCCTCTTGCGACCGGACCCGTTCCAGTACGGGCTGGGACTATATGCCCGACATGTACTACTCCAATGCCTTTGAATCCTATACAGCCAATCCCAATTTCGGTGATGGTATGACCATGCGGGAGCCGGTTGAGGGTACGATCCCACGGGGGATGGTACCCTTTGCCTGGGAGAAAACCGACGAGGACCGGCTGGCTGCAGGAGATGCCCTGAGCAATCCGCTGGCACCCGACCAGGAGAACCTTTCCAGGGGCCAGGAATACTATGAGATCTTTTGCCTCTCCTGCCACGGAGCAGAGGGGGACGGAAAGGGTTACCTCTTCACCAGCGGGCGTTATCCCTATCCTCCCGCCAGCCTGGTGAATGACAAAGTAAAAGCCCTTAGGGACGGGGAGATCTATCACTCCATCACCGTGGGCTATGGCATCATGGGTGCCCATGGGGCCATGATTGAGCCGGAGGACCGGTGGAGGATCATTTTACATATTCGCGAGAACCTGCAAAAGTAGTCGGCCTAAAACACGTACAATGGAAGAGAGAATCAAGTTATCCCGCATCTATATCATCGCCAGCCTTCTTATGGTAGCGGTAGGCATTGCTGCTCTGGCAATGGCCTTTTTGGGAGATCCGGTAAGGGGCTGGGCCAATTTCTTGCTCAATAATGTCTATTTCCTTTCCCTGTCAGCCGGTGCCCTCTTGTTTGTTTCCATTCAGCGGGTGACCCATTCAGGCTGGTCGGCGGGTTTTATCCGTGTCCCGGAAGCCATGGCGGGCTATCTCCCGGTGGCGGCTGTACTTTTTCTGATCATGATCTTCGGGGCACAATCCCTCTACCACTGGTCCCATGTGCATGAAGTGGAGCATGATGCGCTGCTGAGCCATAAGCAACCCTTTCTGAACCTGCCGTTCTGGATCATTCGCATGGTGGTTTATTTTGCACTCTGGATCCTGATGTTTGTGATCATACGCCGGTTATCCCTGAAGGAGGACCATGTGGGCGGACTGGATATCTTCAGGAAGCTGGAACACCGGTCCAAGGTCTATATCTTCATTGTGATCATCACCTTCACCTTTGCCATGATCGACTGGGTCATGTCCATCGATGCCCACTGGTACAGCACCATTTTTGCGATCAAGAACTTTGTGGCGGCCTTTCATCATGCTGCCATTGTAATTACCTTCATCGTCCTGCTGATGCACCTGCGGGGACACTTCCCTTTCCTCAATAAGAGCCACCTGGGCGATTTCTCCCGCTACATATTCATGCTTTGCATCATATGGGGATACTTCTGGTTTGCAGAGTTCATGCTCATATGGTATGCCAACATACCCGAGGAGACAGCCTACTTTATTCCCAGGGCCCAGGGCGAACAACAGTGGCGCTTCTTTTTCTTTGCCAATATTGCCATTAACTGGTTCCTTCCCTTCGTTCTGCTGATGCCCAAGGCCACGGCCCGAAACCGGACCTTCCTGAAGATCGTGATTCCCTTTTTAATTGTGGGGCAGTTTATAGACCTCTATATCCAGATCTTTCCGGGAACCGTGGGGGACCAGGTGCTGGGCTTCCAGGAGATCGGGAGCTTTGTGGGCTTTGCAGGTCTCTTTATGCTGGTGACCGGCTGGGTAATGAGCAGGGCCGGACTCTATCCATCCAATCATCCCTACCTGGTGGAGTGTAAAAACCATCACACCTGAGTTCCAGGAAGTTTTCTTATATTCGGTCCTTTCACCAGATCTCCTTTTCATGAAGGTTTACCGCTACCTGCATTATCTCAGTATTGACATTGTACTGGGTGCCCTGGCCTCCTCCTGTTTTGCCTCAAGGCTTCTTGCATCGGATCCGGGCTGGGTATGGTGGATCACGCTGGCCCTGACTGTCTGGTTGCTTTATACGGCCGATCATATGCTGGATGCCTGGAAGCAAAGGAAGAGGATCCAGCGGGATCTGCATTATTTCATGATGAAGAACCGGAAATCCCTGCTCTGGAGCATGATAATAATTGCTGCGGCAGACATACTGCTGATCTTCAACCTGCTCGACCTGGAGCTCATGAAATATGCCCTGGCACTGGCCGGGCTGGTACTCCTTTTCTATGCCATGCGCCATGTTTTCAGGAAAAACAGGATACTTATGATACCGGGGGAGATTTTTGTATTGCTGATCTACATGGCAGGCACCTGGCTGGGTCCCTTCGTTGCCAGTGAGTCGGTACCGGAGGCCGGGCACGGACTGGTCGCGCTTATCTTTGCCGGGACCCTCCTGATGAACCTGGGGGTAATTTCCATCTACGATATGAAACTTGACAAACGGATGGGGATTTCTTCAATGGCCAACCTGCTGGGGATCAAGGGTACTAAAAACCTGCTGCTGGGAACCGCCATTGGTATTTACCTGGTCACTATGCTGCAGTTCCTGGTCTTTGAAATGGATCGATATTTCCAGTATGCCCTTATCCTGACAGGGATGGCCACCATTCTGCTGCTGGTCCTGTATTATCCCTCCCGCTTCAGGAGAAACGATTATTTCCGGCTTGCGGCCGATGCGGTCCTCTTTATGGGCTTCCTCTCCCTGCTCATCAAGGTATAAGCGCCTTAGCATATTGCTTCCCTGGCCTCTGATACGCGCAATATAGACTTTTAATACAGCCCCTGCAGGCTCGGTCATCAATATGATTTCGGCCATTAGAATCATTGGAGATCATGGGGAATATCCTTAACTTACTGGGTCGTATCAGACTATTCACCAAAAAAATATGAGAAATGAGTCCTATGGTCAAGAAATCAGTAGTACTGGTTGCCTTGATGGCAATCTATTGTGCGCCTTCAGCAGGACAGGATGCAGTCACTGAATGGCAAACTCCTCCTGAAAACATCATGAAGGTGCTACATGCACCCCAACTCCCCTGGACATGGACAGCACCAACGGGTGAGTATTTATTTCTGGCTGAGCCCATGGATTATCCTACGCTGGCTGAAATGAGCGCACCCATGCACAAACTTGCCGGTATGCGGGTGAATCCGGCCAACAACGGTTATCATGGCGATCACGGGGGCACCTCACCCTATGTCATACGCATTGAGGACGGGACCCGGGTAGACCTGGAGCTGCCGGAAGGGTCTGAGGTTCTCACCGTGGCATGGAACGTGGATGGCAAACGTTTTGCCCTTATGCTGAGTTATCCGGACCGGATAGAACTTTGGACCGGATCGGTGGATGGAA
>Ga0209536_100017768_pt1 | contig 10049 bp, 6 predicted proteins | sample DeeMarSeWOR28_12_FD_187461 | JGI IMG/M metagenome (GOLD analysis project Ga0209536, IMG submission 187461) | Marine sediment microbial communities from White Oak River estuary, North Carolina - WOR-2-8_12 (SPAdes) (version 2) | ecosystem: Environmental > Aquatic > Marine > Intertidal zone >... | reverse complement strand
CACCAGCCGGTAAGAGCCTGGGGTCGTCCTGGCCGGGACGTTGCAGGTCACTTCCTTCGACCCAAAGGGGCCGGAGTCCACGTCTTGGCAAATCGAGAAGTAGCCCAACGACGCGCTGTACAAATAGATGTCGAAGCTCCGATTCTTTGGGTGATAGTCCAGCTTAACGTTCAAGGGGCTCCCGGCATCCACCGTCGAACCGTCGAGGGAGATAATGACGGGTTTATTGGTTTGACCAGGCGGTGGGGGAGGCTGGCCTTCGGGCACTTCAGGCGGTGCGATGCCCTCCGGCGGTATAGCACCCAGCGCCGTATCGATGCCTTCATTCTGCATCTGCACCTCGCCCCTCAAATGCACGTAGCCGTTGGGGATGATGGCGGCATACAGCGGGTCCAAGAGCCTCACGTTATAATACACCTGAACCAGCACGTTCAGCCCCTCTGTGCCGGCGTAGTCTACTCTGCTACCGCCCAAAGTCTCCTGACCCAGGACTCGCACCCCGTAGGTGCCGCCCTCATCCACATAGCCAGTAGCCGTGTAGACACCCGGAAAGATGGCGGACTGGTCTATCCCCAAGCCTTTGCCTCGTTCCAGAGCAACGCCGATGATGGCGTCCACCCGATCATTGGGTCCATCGCAGGCTTCGTACACCAGACGTCCCTGGTCAAATTCAGGATTACAACCAGAGTAACGATCTGGACGCAGCGTCCACGGGTTGCCCAAGTCATCATAGGGCTGACCGGTGACGGCATAGCGCGCCGCCTCACGCGCCGCGTTTTGCACGGTGATATAAGCCCAAATGATCCGGGCACCCTCAATGATCCCCAGAATCAACAGGAGAAGTATCGGCAAGATCAGTGCAAATTCGACCAGGGACTGGCCCTTCGTTTTGGTGTTCATCAACACAAACCCCCTTGCCCCCAGGCCCACGCGTCACAAGATGATGCTAGCTGATACACACGAGAGAAGAACGGAGTACAACGCGTGGGGCACCGACTGCAACACATCATCAGGCTTGATGACCTAAAGCCGGCCTACCGGGGCAATCCAAAAAACCTGCTACCCTTTCGGAAACCATCAGGATAGAGGCGATGATCAACTCCATTATAGCACCCCTGTAGGCAAATCGTCAATAAGATAATGGGACTAGCCACTTCGCACAACATCCATCGTGATGAAGAGCCCTATCCGTTCCGTCGCAGGACACACGCCGACGTGGCTAGGGCTCTTCGATAACAAGGTGATATTTAGATCCAGGCGAATGAAATAGAAAGTTGTTACAGGTTGCCAACGATGTTGCTGAAGACATTGCCGATTACCGGGCCGAGCAGCAACAAGATAGCAATCACGACGATGGCCACCAACACCAGAATCAACGCATATTCAACCAACCCCTGACCTTCTTCACGCGGCAAGAACAACATAATGCATGTCACCTCCTTTCTTCCTGAGATTCACGAGCGTACGCATGTGTCCCTCACCCTGAGTATAGACGAGTACATTCCTGTGGGCAATAGGATTAAGGTACTTATAATTATGACAAGTTAAATCGGGAGACTGAGATCCACCTTCGTACCCCGGCCAAGGCTGCTATCAAAACGGATTTCGCCGCCCAACATCTCCACCTGCTCAATGACAGTAATCAGGCCTATCGTCTTACGCTGACGGGCGGCGGCCATCACCTCAGACACATCGAAGCCACTACCATCGTCTTCAACCCTGGCCTTCAGTCCATCGGGGGCGAGATCCAGCGAGATTTCGACGTGGGTGGCGTTGGCGTGTTCGCGCACATTGTTGAGCAGGCTTTGGATCACACGGAAGACGGTGACCTCGGTATGAGGCGGGAGCCTCTGCTCCTTGCCGGTGATGACCAGATTGAAGGCCAGGCCACTCTTGGTTTCAAAGTCCTGAACATATCGCTTGAGGGTGGGGTTGAGCCCAAGATCGTCCAGCATCATCGGACGCAGGTCGAAAATGAACTCGCGCACCTTTTGAAAGGTAGCCGCTACCGCGTCTTTTAGATTGCTCAGCTCGGTACGGGCTCGCACCGGGTCGGTGTCGAAGAGCCGTTCGCAGATCTCAGCCTGCAAAATGAGGTTTGTAAGCGACTGGGCCGGCCCATCGTGCATCTGGCGAGCCAGACGCTGGCGCTCGTTCTCTTGGGCAGTGATGATACGCACGATAGGACTGCCCTCGCTGGCACCTCCCGCTTTGCCAAGTTCTGCTCCATCCCCACCCAGACCAGCCTTGCCTGCCAGATCCAGGACCTGACGCAAGGTATCAGCGTGACGCTCGAGATGCTGCTGTTTTGCCTGGAGCTGCTCTACCTGTCCGCGCATCATAAACAGCCGCATCTGTGCTTCCTGGGCAGCCGTATAAATCTCCTTTATGTCGTGGCGGGGTATGGTGTCGAGGTTGGCCTCCATCTGGCGCAGCTTGGTGGCAAGCTGCGCATTGCGCTGGGCAAGCTTTTCCACTTCGGTTGAACTTTGCCGAATGAGGACCTCGATCTCTTTTAATTCCTTTTGAGTCTGCTCGTAATCCTCTCCTATTTGCGCGAGCAGATCCCCAAAGGTAGGAGCCTCTTCCTCTTGCAGTGAACTGGTGTCCATTCTTAGCGCACCTCAAAGGCGCCAGGAATCCATAAGAACAAGCGCCGTGGTATCAATATTATCGGTCAATTTAGTCTTGACAGGGCACTAGCTCTCTGTATCTTGCAGACGAATCCAACCTCGCCGCACAGCGTAAAGCGCCGCTTGAGTCCGATCATTTACGGCCAGCTTGCGCAGGATGCTGGTCATATGATTCTTCACCGTCTGCCGGCTGATGCCCAACTCGTAGGCGACTTCTTTATTGCTTTGTCCCCGGGCGATATGCTGGAGTATCTCCATTTCCCGCGGCGAAAGTGGAGTAAACATCTCGTTGGGGATGCCGTCAATGTAAGCCACCTGGTCAAATTGCTGCAACAGCCAGCTAGCGACCTCGGGTTTGTCGAGCACCTCGTCATCTATGACGTAGTTGCCCTGCACAACCTGGTGAATGGCTTCGACCAACCGGCGCGGGGTGACATCTTTAGGGAAATAAGCTGCAGCACCCGCTCGAACCGCGTGGAAGATCTGCTCATCGTCGTGATAGGCGGTGAGCATAATGACCGCGATGTCAGGCATCACGCCTTTTAACTCACGAGTCACCTGGAGTCCATTCATGCCTGGCAGGTTGATGTCCATAATCACGACGTCGGGGGCCAATTGCTTGGCCATACGCAACGCCTCATCACCCTCGGCCACTTCAATGATGACCTCCATGTCCGGTTCAGCTTCCAAGACGCGTCTGAGACCCTGACGGAAAAGGGGATGGTCATCTACCAACATTAGACTGATCTTGCCCATGGCAACTGCCTCCGGCGGATTGCAACACACCTATGAAATGGGATAAGGTATCGAGAGGATTAATTGAGTCCCGTGTTCCATATCACTACGCACGCGTAAGTGACCCTTTAGTAACTCAGCCCGGTCGTGCATGCTGACCAGGCCCAGACTGCGTCCGCGGCTGCCAATAAGCCCCGGCCGCAAGCCAACGCCATCGTCCGTGACAGAAAAAACCAGGCATCCATCTTGCTCATAGATGCTCACCTCGACACGGCTGGCTTGTGCATGGCGCCGAACGTTTTCTAACGCTTCCTGGATGACCCGGAAGACAGCAATTTCAACAGTAGCTGGTAAACGCTCAGTGATCGTCCGCACGTGCATTACGGACTCCAGACCGGTGCGCGTCTCATAACGTTCCAGATAGCGCCGCAACCCAGCTACCAACCCGAAGCTGCCAAGGATAGACGGTGGATCCAGATCGGCAATCAAGTGACGGACGTCAGATAGTCCTTGTTCAAGCTCTGCCTGCAAGGCAGATAAGCCATCGTCCACGGCCGGACTGTTAGTGTCGAGCAAGTGCCGGCAGGAGGCCAGTTCGAACACCGCGTTGGCCAGAAGTTGACCTACGCCTTCTTCCAACTCTCGCGCCAGGCGTGATCGTTCCTCCTCCTGACTCTGGATGATACGGATGCGCGGCCAGATGTCATCGTCTTCCGGCGGGGCCTCCATTCCACTGGTTAGGTAACTAATGAGGGCTTCGGTGCGCTCCATCAGTTTCTCAAACTGCCTAGCTACTTGTACCAGACGTTCCGATCGGTAGTCAGACTCTGGACTGCCCTGGGCCACGACTGTTGCGCGCGTATAATAGGCCCGCTCAGCCAACTCGCGGAACTCGCGGCTGGCCTGTTCAAGGAAACGCACGGCCCCTCGCAGAAACTCTTCAATTGTCTGTTCGTAACCAGCCATCATTTGCCCTCAGCGACCTATTCGACGCTGGTCACACAAGGATTCCCAATAATCCACGCTTGCGCAGCCACATCAGCTATGTCTAGTATACCATAAATGATGACAAAGGCAATACCTTTGCTATGGGGTATCCCCAAATTCTCCCCTGGTCTCCCCAGAATCTAGACAGACCCGGAGGAGACGGTCAGGCAAGATACAATACAACCTATTATATCATGAATTTTGTATGAAAATCATAAAAATATCGTAAAAACTTTCAAAAGATTGGAAGGAGATCAGCTGCAAAACCGGGAGCACTAGTGCAAGCTTGAGGGCAGTGATGAAACCGAGCCAAAGGATTAGTACCCCAACACGGATTATGACGTGAGGAGGGTCATGCCCACGCGGGTCGAATGCAACATCTCGAAATCACTATGCGGGGGCGTTAGATGCCACCTGGGGTCGGCGAAGGCTCATCCGTGTTAGATGAAGTACCGGCCTGGTCCGGCTGTACAGTCGAGGGCTCAACAGTGGCGGGCGGTGTCGGTGTGGGAGGCGGTGCGACTCCCTCGATGAGCAGGAGGGTCGTCGTTTGATTGGTTACCGTGATAGGCCGCGTGTAGACTCGCCCGTCAAAATAGGTCTTGACTAGATAGCTGCCAACTGGCACATCGGCAAAAGTGAACGTTTCGCCCCACTCAGTGTCGGATTCCACCACGTTGTCGGGATAGGTGAAGGTCTCACGCCAGAAGCGATCGGGCTCTTCAGCGCGATGCAAGAAGATTGGCTGCTGCGGAACCATATACCCTTGGGCATCTATCACTCGCCCGGCGATAACGCCGTGGCCAGGATCTGGCCTTATCCAAAGATCCGGGTTTCGAGCGTCCCAATAAGTCATGTCTCCCACACGGACCTCCAGATGCAGATGTGGTCCCAAGGCTACCCCGCCCTGCCCTACCTCAGCTACTACATCGCCGCTTTTCACCACCTGTCCTTCGCGAGCCAACACCTTTGAAACATGTCCATAGAGGCTATATAGCGGCAACTCTTTCCATTCCTGGTCGTGGCGGATGAGCACCGCCTGTCCAAAGAAGTTCAGACTGGGACCGAAGGGAACCACGTCATCGGGGCCAGCCCGAACGACCGTACCGTCCCCTACGGCCAGTATAGGAACCCCCATAGGATTCTGGATGTCAATGCCGAAGTGCCACAAGTACTGTCCCCGGTTGTTGGTCCCGAAAGGGTAATAGGGGCTGCCCCAAGTAGCATAGGTATCACTGAAGGGCCGGGTGAACCAAAGGTGATCCTCGGCCTGAGTTGGATCAGGCAGGTCGAGGTCGCTGGCCAGGACAGTGCGTGGCACAGGTGTTGGAGTGGGCGTTGGCGTGAAGGTGGGAGTGGGCGTGCCAACAGGTGTAGCTGTCGCAGTAAAGGTAGCGGAGGCTGCCCCAACGCTCAGCGTAGCTGTCAGGCGCGGTGTAGGGCTGGCAGTTGCAGTATACGTCGGCGTGGGTGAATAGGTAGGGGTGGGCGTAGTTGTTTGCGTTGGGGTGGGCGTAAAGGTGGCAGTAGGGGTAACCGTGTTGGTGGGCGTGGACGTAGCGGTACCCAGCATGGAGACAGCGGTTGACCGGTTCTGGCCAATGACGGCTACCAATCCCACCACCAGAGCCATCCCAACAGCCACAGTGAAGAGACGTAGATTCTCCACCAGCGTGCCCCGAGGCAAAGCCTTAATACGGTTGACACTGGATAGCAAACGGTCGAGAGAGGACATAGAACGCATTACCGCCGCTGACGCCTGGGCGTTAGGGAATTAGCTCTACTGGGTCCAAAGGATACGCTCTTCCTGCCAGCCCCGGGAATTCTGCACATCAATTTGGACCTGCCCGTCTATTGATCCCTCAAGCTCGAAGAGAGGACGTTGATTTGTGCCATCGGCGTTCATTGCCCATATGGCCCATATGCCATCCCGGTTGGAGACGAAAGCAATCGCTTCTCCATCAGGTGCCCAAGCGGGGAGACCATCGTCAGCCGTATCAGTCGTCAACTGGGTCAGGCCAGTTCCATCGGTATTGACTTTGTACACATCCCAGTTTCCGCCACGAAAAGACATGAAGGCCACACTCTGCCCATCAGCAGAAACGACGGGGTTTGTGTCGCTGGGATCTTGAGTGATTTGAGATGGAAAACTGCCATCGAGATTACTCAAGATGAGGCCACAGTCTGAACCCAGACATCCCTTGTAAATGAACCGGCCATCGGGCGTCCAAGCAGGGGACTCACCCTGGATAGGGACTCCATCGCGTCGAAGTACCCGATATTCGGAGCCAGCAGTGAGATAGATAGCTGGCACCTCGCCTCCTTCCCGTGAGTGGAAAAGGAAGGACTGGTCATCAGGCGCAAAGGCGGGTCTGGCCGCCTCGAAAAAGGTATTGAAGCGCCAAATATCTCCACCGTCAACGCCCCGTTCGATCAGCCCCCGGTTGTCCGCCTTCCAGGAACGGAAAGCTATGCGCTTTCCGTCGGCGCTGACGTCTGGCTGACTTGCCTCTGCAACCACCAAAACGCGATCATCCCCGCCGGGCTCAGAAGAAAAGATATGATACGTTCCATCGCTCACAACGAAGACAGGGAAGATTAACCGGCCGGCTAGCTCCACCGCGTTACGGGCCGGCGGCAAATCGCGCGAGACATATTCAGGCAACGGTTCAGGCGTAGGTGTGACCGTCGGGACAGGAGATAGGCCAATCGTCGCTGTAGCCTTCGCTACTGCAGTAGCCGTCTGCTGGGGAAGTTCGACCGTCGCGGTCGACGGTATTTCAGCGACCAACGTCGCCTGACTCTCGGGTATTGGCGAAGCTTCAGGTGTCGTGACCGTGGGCGTCAGCGACGCAAAGCGGGTGGGAGTCACAGTAGGAATCACTGCCAGCGCCTCACCCTGGGGCGTCCAAAGAATGATGTCATCAAAGCTAATGGTCAGATTAGGCTCGCTAAAGGTACTGGCAAAAAAGCCAAAATTGCCCTCGGTGAAGGCATCGTCCTCCACCTCAGCCAATAGGGCATCGCTGGCATACACACGAATATCGCTACCGATGGCTTCAACAGTCAGGCGATTAGCGCCCTCACCCACGTTGATCGCGGATGAGGCAGTCCAAGGGATCAGGGTGACCCATTCCCCATCCTGGAACTTACTCAGCAGGAAGAATCCATCCCCAGAAATATCAAACCGATAAAAATTATCGCGATCCTGAAAGCGGAAGAGAATGCCATAGCCGTTGTTATTAGGCCCTGCTTCCTGGGCCGCGTCCACTTGCAGCCGAAAGTCAGCGACGTTCCGGTTGGCCAATCCCCAGGCTACCAGGTTACTGGTAGTGATCTCGATATAGTATTTGTTGTTACCGTATTGCTTGGTCGTGTAGCGGTCAAAGGCGTCATCCCATCCACTACTTGGATTACTGAAATCATCTTCGTAAGCCAGAATGAACTCTTCCCCAGCCCCTTCCAGGGCGACCGCAGTGGCCTCAGGCAGTCGTTCGCCCTCCTGGCCAGGTGCCAAAAAAGCAAGAAGGACAACTCCCAGTACGACAACCAGCAACACCACCCCGCCGGCAATCCAGATCTTTCCCCAACCAGGGGAAGCATCAGAAGGTGACTGCCTTGGGATTGGCTCCACAGACTCTGGCATGTGTGGCGGGGCACCAACGCTTGAACCAACTTGCGAGGGCTGATACACGAATTCTGTATCACCTACAGCAATCCCATCGCCCGGCGCGAGGGGATGCGCCTCGGTGATTCGCTGGCCGTTGACAAGGGTGCCATTGGCACTGCCCATGTCTCGGATGACCCATTGCCCCTCCACCAACTCGATCACTGCATGATAGCGTGAGACGCTTGGGTCGGTGAGAACCAAGTCATTATCCCGCTCACGTCCAATGCGAGTCTTCAGCTTGAGACGGACGGTCTTACCCTGCTCGTTGCCGCGTACGATTTCCAGGGTAGGTGCCACCGAAGGTCCCACCACTGTCGAATGGCCGTGATGATTGCGGTCGTCCATAAGGAAACTACACCTTTGTTAGTAAAGAGATGGTATGGTTCAGGCTTACTGCCCCCAAGATATGCGTTCGACGATCCATCCGCCATGGCTATCAATCCAACCGGGAATATCTATCGGCAAGCGCTGGGCGGTTCCGCCATTGACAGGCACAACCCACACGCCCCAGCGACCGTCCCGATTCGACACAAAAGCAAGCCACTTACCGTCAGGTGATATGGTGCCTAACCCATCGTCGCCGGGGTGGTCAGTGACGTTTGTCCCGCTCCCTCCATTGATAGAGGTCAAGTACACATCCCAGTTGCCGGAAGCCTGGCTCATATAAACCAGACTACTACCCTTCGTATCGGTAGGCACTGCATTATCGCCGACAATGAAGGCAGGCGGATTCTCCGGAGCGCCCCCCGCAAGTGTCATACCCGAGTCTGCTTTCCAGATGCCACACGTACCTCCGTCCCGCCAGTAGTTGCAGGCACGAAAGAGGATGCTGTAGTCTGAGGCCCAAACTGGAAACATCGGAGTGGACCCATCGAAGATGTCGCCTAACAACACAAAGTCGGTAGCTACGGTATTCGTATTGGGCACGTTCAAACCGTATTGAACGAAGATATGCCATTCTGTGCCGCTCAGCTTGGCGATGACCAATTGGGGATTATCATAGACGACGCTGTTGGCATCAGGGTTATAGAACGGATGCTGATCGCCAGGGGATGCGCTTATGGCCCCGATGGGGTTGCCCTGGGCATTATATTCCCAGATATTTTCGTTCGCACCACCCTCGCCATTGACGATTAACACGTCGCCATCGGGGCGGAAATGTGGCTGGCGCGAGCGGGGTATTCTACCCAGTACTTCGCCATCTGGCAACTGATAGACAACAACATCGTAGTGACCGCCCCCATCATCGATAGGAATAGCCAACTTGCCAGCAATCGGCGGAGCTTCAGGGGTGGGTGTGGCAGTCGGCGGCACGGGCGTGGCAGTTGGAACCACCAACGGCACTGATGTGGGTGTGGGCACAAGTGGTGTAGACGTCGGCGCAGGCGGAACCGGAGTCGGAGTCTCAACGGGTGGTACTGGGGTCAGGGTATTAGTAGGTGGAGCTGGCGCTGGTGTGTCGGTCACGGACAGAGGTGTGGCCGTGACAACAACGATGACCGGGGTGGGTGAGGAAGATGGTGGCAATTGGGTCTCGGTGGGCGTAGCAGTGGGAAGTGGGGTGGGAGTGTCATCACCCTGAGCGACCAGAATCTCAGCCTGTGTCGCTTGAGGGGCGTTGATCACCGCCTGCCTGCCTCCGATGTCATTAAAGAGACGAGTACCGATGATAGCCAACCCAATGAGGCAAACTATTAGAATCGCCCCAACCCCAAGGGCAAATGGCAGCACCGGCAGTCCCGCGATGGTGGCAGCCGTGACGGCCTGCGGCGCCCCACTGGTTGTCGGCGCCTCCGCAACTTGAGTGGGCGGAGGTGTGGGCGTTCGATCCAAGCCCGGTTCCACGGGCACCTCTTTGACACGCGGCGCTGGTGCGATGGTAGTGACGGGTATGGCAGCCAGGGTCTCACCAGCGGTTATGCCGGTAGCCTCTCTCAGTGCTTTGCCCATTTCACCGGCCGTCTGGTAGCGGTCATCGGGATCTTTGCTCATCGCCTTGAGAATGACCCGCTCCACGGCCTCTG
>Ga0209536_100017767_pt1 | contig 10049 bp, 6 predicted proteins | sample DeeMarSeWOR28_12_FD_187461 | JGI IMG/M metagenome (GOLD analysis project Ga0209536, IMG submission 187461) | Marine sediment microbial communities from White Oak River estuary, North Carolina - WOR-2-8_12 (SPAdes) (version 2) | ecosystem: Environmental > Aquatic > Marine > Intertidal zone >... | reverse complement strand
TCATTGCCAAAAATTATTATGTCATTTTTTAATGACGGTGAGCATCGTGTCGTTACCTCAGTTTCGGTTTGCCATATTGAATTTCCTGAAAGATCATACCTGTTTAACCTTCCGCTTTCGGTTAAAAATATTACTCCATCTTCAAGAGCAATCATTTCAGATAAAACACGGCTGTAAATTTCCTCGTAATATATTTCATTTCCAGTTCTATAGTTATAAATAATAAATTCACTCAAATTATATTTTTCTTCTGCTACGGCATACACAACAAGGTTTTTAAAAATAAGGGGTGCAGAATAGATTGCATCTTTACTTTTAAGCATTCCAACTTTAGTTCCGTCATGAATATCAAACACATAAATTCTACCTCCAAGATCACTCGTAAAAACATATTCATCATAAATAGTAACAGAAGAATTAGTAAAGCTTCCGTGAGCTTCGTTTTCCCATTTAAGAACCAATGAATCAGAAACTGTAACCGGAACATAGAAATTCCTGGCAGATGTTCTTCCAAACATTGGGTACGGATCATTATCTAACTTAGTAGTAATTTTAATGAGCGATTTTCCGCAACCAATAAGGAAAACCATCATAGATACTATGATTAATATTTTTTTAATCAGAAGTCCCATCCAAAGAAAAACTGATAAAACAAACCCGGTTGAAATTGAGTAAAATCATTTTCTATTTTTTTTCCGATATCATATCTTAAAGTAAACACTCCAAAAACATTCACTCTTATTCCTGCTCCTACTGCACCGAGAGTTTCTTTGTATTTGTTATCCCATGCACCGGCAGCATCAAAAAAGAATGCTCCTCTTATTCCGCCAAAACCTAAATTAAAAACAGGAAATTTTATTAATAATTGATCGATCAAAGGAAAACGAAATTCTACAGAGGTAAACCATATCTTCTCACCTCTTATTGAAAACCTTCGATAACCTCTTAGATCCCAGCTTCCGCCAATTACATATCTCCTCGATTCTTTTCCTTCATTATAAAACAAGGCAGCTCTAAAGGCGAACAAAGTTGTTAGGGCAATTCTAGCATAGTACCTATAATCTGCAACAACCGAAAAATAATTTACATTACTGTATTTAATATCGGAAGTATAACCAAGGAGCAGAAGTCCTCTGCTTCCTGCAATAGGCCCTGTCGGACCCCACAGCGAGTTATCGTGAATATAAGCGATGGTGTTTATCGACAGCAATGCTTTTCTTTCAATAACACCTGTAACAATTTCTTTATCCGAATTTGCAAGCGTAAAGCTCGTTTCCAGTCGTTGAAATTTTGAAACAGGATAGTTTAATACGAAAGAACCTCCGAAAGATCTTTCATAAAAGAATTCATCCGGATCTCTTAAATCATATCTTCGTCCGCTTAAGTGAAAAACACCATAACCATAGTTCACTCTTTTGCCAAGGTTTGCCCTTTGTAATATTATATTAAAACTTCTTATAAAATCGCTTTGCACGTTTGCTGAATTAAAAATTAAGAGATAATAGCGGTCATCACCTAGCAAATCGCTTAAGGATAAAACTGCCCCACCTCTTGTACCAAAAATAGGATCGGTTGTTACAACACTTTGAGCAAAATCAAGTGAATATTGTTTTTCATACTCAACTTTTTTTCTTTCGGAAGGAAGTTTTATTTGATTTGCCATCCATTTACCTTTTGCCGAATCCATTTCCATAGTTATTACTTCAGCAGAATCTAAAGCTGATTGATAATCGTTCATTACATAAAAATTAATTGAATAATTTTCAAAACCGGAAAATGCAATTGAAGAGGAATCTATATAAACCGGGGTAAAAACGCTGGTAATAAATCTAGTAATTCTTTTAATTTTTTTATCAAATTTGTTTCCATCAATTCTCATTTCCCAAATATTTCGTACACCATCTAACTCTGAGGTAAATAATAATTTCTTTTTATCTGAAGTAAGAATTGGAGAGTAGTTATGAGCTTCTAAATATGTTATATATTCAACTTCATAAGTATCTAAATTAATTGAGAAAAGATTATACTTATTTTCATACTTTCCGCCGGTTCTATCCGAGGTAAATATTATATGCCTGTCATTTAAACCAAATGACGGATCCCTGTCATCGTAGTAATCATTCGTTATCCGGTAAATTTTATCATCCAAAAGATCATAAATGTATAAATCCATAAAACCTTTTCTATCGACAGCATGGAAAACTACCCTGTTGCCGTTATCAGAAAACTTAGGTGATATTATATTTACCAAATCATGATCCTGTAAACTTTTAACAACCTCATTTTTGTATATTGAGAAGAAATGAATTGCATCGGTACCACCTTTTTTTGTAACAAATGCCAGAAGACCTTCAGATGAAACATCCACAGCAGATTGGAATAAATGAAATGCTTCATACTCTTCATCCTTCTCCCCCCGTAAAACAATTGTTGGATCATCCAGTGGTGTATTATCAGGAGAAAATGGAATCCTGTAAAGAGATGAATAGCCATCACGGTTTGAAACAAAATATATAAATTTAACACTATCGATTGTGAAACTAACAGGAGAAAAATTAAATCCTTCCTTTGTAATTTTAGTTGCACCAATTGAAGGCGGGAGATTTTTTTCTAACAAAGGATAATATTTTTGCTTTAAATAATATTGCCACTCAGCATCTAAATCTTCCAGATTTTTTCTAAACGTATATTCTAACACGCGACTAAATGTACTGTTTGTCCAAATATTTTCAAGAACATCCAGCACACGCTGCTTGCCATATTTTTCTCCGGCAAATTCCAGGAAACTTTGTCCTTCTTTATACATTAAAAAGGTACCAAAGATCCTGAATATATCCTGAAGGCCTACAAGATAATTATTAATAACGGCATCTCTAATCACCATCTCTGCCTGCGAATCCATATCAGTAGATAAATATTCTGCAATACCTTCAACAAACCATAAAGGAGGCATCCTGCTGGTTGGTAATTTATGATCGCGCAATACACGGTATACTTTGTTCGTCATAAAAACATGTACCAGTTCGTGTCTTATCACATGTTTAAAATCTTTAAGAGAACCTGTTGAGGGTAATACAACTCTTCCCTTCAGAAATTCAAAAAAACCGCCCACACCTTCGGGCAGTAATCCGGGAGTGGTATTTGTCTGCTGAAATTCTAATGATGTGTTATAAAAAATAAGCGGCACTCTGCGCGTAACAACATTATTCATTTCAACTTTCAATTCGTCATAAATCTGTTCGGCGTAATATGCCCCTATCTCAGCAATGCTTTGCATTTCACCATAATAGAAAATATCGAAGTGGTCGGTACGCATTACTTTCCAATCAAAGTCCTCGTAATGAACTTTGTTTCTCCCAAAAAAGAAATATTGAGCTGAGACTACCTGGGTATAGAGTAGAACGATTAAGAAAAGATATTTAGAAAAACGAGTAAAGATCACAATTATTTACGGGTGAATTATGACTTAAATATTTTGTGCGGCTAAAATTTTATTGATTAACAACTAACAAATTAAGCCAGGCGCTGTTTTAGCTCATCTATATAGTCTATTTCAGAAGGATCTAAACCCCTCAATACAGCCAGATAATAAGTTATCCAATCACCTAAAAAAATCAAATCCATTATTCGTACCTTAATATTTTTTTCATTGCTTTTTAGTACGATTATTTCAACACCCTTTTTTTGTGCGAGTTCTTTTGTTATCTTAAACCTTTTCACTATCTGCGAATGATAATCGTTATCAACAATAGTAATCAATTTTACATTTAACAGCTTTTCCTGAAATGTTTCCCAACCGATTATTTCATTGTGGTTTAATTCGGGAATAACATTATTAAATGCATGCAATTTCGAATTTTCATTGAACTGACATTTAAGACGGTAACCAATTGGTCCAAAGTTTGCAGAAGAGTATATCACAGGAATGAAGCCGGCTAATTCTTCTGCATGTTTTAGAGCAATATTTTCTTCACCTGAATATTCAATTCCTTTATCCTTCCACAATAAAGTTATTTCGTCAACTACCTCTTCCTGCGACGGGATTAATCCAAGTGACTGCAATATTTTTAACAACGAAAAGAAACTAACACCTAAGGCAAATCTTGGTTGAAAACCTTTTTTAAGATTTATGCACGGCAAATTATTCTCATCCGCAAAATTCTTAATCAACCCACCGGTTGATACCGCTATTATTTTACAACCTTTTTTTACAGCTTCTTTAAAGCAGGAAATTGATTCCTCTGTATTTCCCGAATAAGAAGAAATTATAACTAAAGTTTTTTCATCCGCATAATTTGGTAAGAAATAATCCCTGTTTACATATAGCGGAATTTGAACCTCATCACTTAAAAATGGTTTTAATAAATCACCACTAATTGCAGAACCACCCATTCCTGCTATAACTATATTATTTATATTTTTTTCAAAAGAAGAATCTATATTTAATTTATTATTCCAGGCATATTCAATCTGCTTGTAAGATTCAACCAATACTTTAAACTGATTTTGAGTATCGTGCTTCTTTATTAACTTTTTAATGCCCATAAATTTCTAAATTATATTTCTGGTTCTCGTAATATCATTGTCTTCAAAGAATTTTTGTATTGTTTTTTCAATCTCAGCTTCATAACAAACAGTAATACATTTATCTGCCATTTTTTTTGCATCTTTATAGCTAAAACTTTTAATTATTCTTTTAGAATAAGGAATTGTTGCAGGCGAAATACTCAATGACCTAAGACCTAAACCAACTAACAATGGCATTGCAAGAGTATCTGCAGCCATCTCTCCGCAGAGACTTACCGGTTTACCTGCAAGTTTGGCATCATCAACAATTTTCTTTATAGTTCTTAAAACCACGGGACTAAACTCCTGGTATAAATCAGACACAAGGTCATTTCCTCTGTCAACAGCCATTAAATATTGTATCAAATCGTTGGTCCCGATACTTAAAAAATCTATTTCCTCGGCAAATTCTTTTGTCATCACAGCAGCAGAAGGTACTTCAACCATAATGCCTATTTTCATATCTGCATCAAATGGTTTTTTTTCTTTTTTTAGTTCAGCCATGCATTTTTTTATTATTTTTTTTGATCTTTGAATTTCATCAATTGTGCTGATCATTGGAAGCATGAACTGAACATTTTTATTACTGCTTGAACGAAGTACTGCACGTATCTGTGATTTAAAGAGTTTAGGATTTTCAAGCAGCAATCGAATTCCCCTTAAGCCAAGAAATGGATTTGGTTCGTGATAATCGAACAGCCGAAACTTATCACCGCCTATATCAAAAGCCCGAATAGTTATTTTATCAGGGTATATTCTTGAAGCTAATCTAGAGTATATTATTACCTGCTCATCTTCAGTGGGAATGGTTCCTAACTCATCTAAAATCTGTTCGGAACGATAAAGACCAATTCCGTTAGCTCCGCTTGTTTTAACTATATCCATCTCGCCTGTTACATCAACATTAGCTAATATCTGAATTTCCCTTCCATCCTTTGTAAGAGCAGGTTTATCGGTTAGTTCTTCAAGATCTTTCTGGAGAGCAACAAGGTGCTCCTGCTTTTCTTTAAAGAAAGATATTTGTTCATCGGTAGGATCGTAGATAATATAGCCGTGAAAGCCATCAACTATAACTTTTTGCCCGTCCTTTAATTTTTGTGTTGCATTGTGAGTTCCACTAACCGCCGGTATATTAAGCGATCTTGATATAATTGCAGCATGTGAAGTTAAACCGCCGTGATCGGTTATGAAGCTTTTAACTTTATTCCTTGAAAGCAGCAACGTATCTGCAGGGGTTAAGGAATCACTAACTATCACTGCTTCGCTCTGAATTCGTGATTGCCATCTTTTCTTCCTCAGGTTCCGTACTATCCTGTTTTTTATATCTTCGATATCATTAGCACGTTCTTTCATGTAGGATTCGTGAGAAAGAATCATCAGTTGCTGGTATTTTGAAATTTCATCATCAACAATATACTCCGGCTGCTTTTTCTCATCTTTAATTCTTGTTAAAATGTTTTCTATAAGGACCGGGTCATCAAGAATCATCAACTGAGCTTCAAATATCGCTGCTCTTGCTTCCCCCATCCTATCTTTGGCTATTGCAAACACTTTCGTTAATTCTTTTTTCGATCGTTCTAATGCTTCATGAAAATTTATCTTAGCTTCTTCAACATCAGTAATATCAGCTTTACTTATCTCAAGTTTTTCTTTTGTAAATAAATACACTTCGCCGATAACAATTCCGGGAGCGGCGGCAATTCCGGCAATTTTATTATCAGAACCTTTATATATTTCTTTAAATGATTTCATTCTTCGCCAAATCCTACTTCAAAAAACCCTACAATTTCCTTTGCAGCTTCTTCCTCATCCGGTCCGTCAAATGTTAAGGTTAACTCAGCACCTTCTTCGGCGGCGAGAGTCATAACACCAATAATACTTTTACCATTAATATTCATTCCATCACGTGATATAAAAAATTCACATTTATATTTAGCTGCAAGCTTAACAATTGTAGCAGCAGGACGAGTGTGCAAGCCGGCTTTGTTTTTAATTGTAACAACTAATTCAATCATTATTTATTTCTTTTCAACATAATATCGGCCAGCCAGATTAAAATATTTCTATCATTTTCGTTTTTAATTACATAAAGAGGTTTTAAAGCTCTTTTAGTATAATAATTAATTGACTCTTTCGCATCATCTATAACATTTAACTTTTGATATAATGATTTATATTTATTTATCTGGTTTATTCTTATTCCTTTATTATCTATTACTTTTAACAATGCTTTTTTATCCTCACCCTCTGCTTTCTCGAGTGCTTTAATAAAAAGATAGGTTTTTTTACCTTCCAACAGATCTCCGCCAATCCGCTTTCCAAATTTTTCTTCATCTGCAGTTATATCCAGAAGATCATCCTGTATCTGAAAAGCAATTCCAAGATTCAATCCATAGAGAGTTATAGCTTTTATATTTTCATTATTGCCCCCGCCAAGGGATGAACCTATTTCACAGCACATCTTTATCATCGAAGCGGTTTTCATTTTTATCATTAACAGGTATTCATCAAGTGATACATTCCTCCGGTGTTCAAATTCGGTATCGAGTGCCTGTCCTTCACATACTTCGACCAATCCATTTGTAAAAGAAGTAAAAATATTTTTTGAATTGTCCTTGCAGTCTTTAAGAAGATATTCATACGCTATTGATAACAAACTATCACCAACTAATATTGCCGTACTTTCATCATATTTTTTATGAAGAGTTAACCTGCCCCGTCTTTTATCGGCGTTGTCCATTATATCGTCATGTACAAGAGTAAAATTATGCAGAAGTTCTACCGCTACGGCGGCATTATATGCTACATCAAATTTACCTCCAACCGACTTAGCCGTTAAAAGCACCAACAGAGGTCTTAGTCTTTTTCCACTACTGCTTATAATGTAAGATGATGGACCGTATAATGATCTTGGCTTCCGTTTTTTGAATACATTTTCCAAACGGGTGTTAATATTTTTTCTTTCTTTCTCATAAATATCAGAAAATATTTTTTGTTCCGATCGTTTCAATAAAGTAATCCCTTTTTAATAAGTTTGTTATTTCTCAGTTCCTTAAAATTATATGAGTTTGTTAAGTACATAATTTTACTAATCTCATCAAATATTTCTTTTATATATTTCACGGTGCCTTGCACTCCGGATTTATCAAGTGTTTGCAGGATGTTTCTTGCGGACGCAACAACATCAGCACCAAGTGCAAATGCTTTTGCGGCATCCAATCCGTTTTTAATTCCTCCTGAACCGATTAAAGTGAATTTATAATTTTTCTTAAGCTTAAAAACTTCTTTTATACAATATGAAGTCGGAAGACCCCAATCCCAAAAATCATTTTCACTTGAATCTTTGTTTCTTAAAATTTCCACTCCAGCCCAGCTTGTACCTCCGGCACCGGAAACATCAATTCCTCTAACACCTGCTTTCAATAAATTTTCTGCGGCTTCTTTCGAAATTCCTGAGCCAACTTCTTTTATGATAACAGGAACTCCTAATTTTTTAACTATCATTTTAATTTTTTTTAACAGGCCTGTAAAATTTGTTTCTCCTTCTTTTTGAAGTAATTCCTGAAGCGGATTAATATGTATAACCAGGACATTAGCTTCAATCATATCAACAAGTTTTTTTAACGGATCAACAGACTTAAATTTAACAACCTGCGCTGCTCCGATATTACCCAGAACGGGAATGTTTGGTGCGTTTTTCCTTACAGTTTTAAATGAATCAATAAAATCTTTTTGCTCAAGCGCTTGTCTTTGGCTGCCAACTCCAATTGGAATTTTTAATTCTTCTGCTGCAATTGCTAGCTGTGCATTTATATTTTCTGATTTGGAAGTACCTCCTGTCATACAAGAAATGAGAAAAGGAAAGTTAATTTTTTCGCCGAAAAACTTACTGCGAAAATTAATGCTAGTAATATCAACTTCGGTAATTGCATAATGCTTGAATTCATAATTTTCAAATCCGTTAGATTTTCTTTTAAAAGATACATCGTCTGTGAGGCACAGTTCAAGATGCTCTTTTTTTCGCTTTGATGTTTTACTTTTATAAGGATTCATAAATAATTGAAAAGAATGAAATTAACTGAGAAGAAAGATATTAAAATTAGTATTAAAATACTTTTTGATACAGCTATATTATGGTTATTGATGCAGCTGAGATATGACAATCTGAATTGATGAAAAGAATATTTTAGAAATAATTACATTCTGCTATTAATGTGATTAAGAAGATTTTGTCCGGCAGGATTAGATGGGAATTTTTCATTTATTTCTTGGGCATATAATGCAGCTTTTTTACTGTTTCCTCTTTTAATATAAAAATCTGCCAATGCATAAATTATATCAAAATCATTTGGAAGTATAGTATAAGCTTTTAATAATGAATTTTCCGCTTTTGTAAATTCATTTAAATACTGATAAAGTAAACCAAGATTGTAATAGATTCTTGCATTTGAAATTGATTTAGCAGCTGCGATTTCAAGATTTTCCGCGGCTTCTCTATAACGTTTTTGTTCTGCATATAATAATCCAAGGAAGTAATTGCCTTCAATATATTCTGGATGATTTTTTATCAGATCGATAAACAGATCTTCTGCTTCATTTAACTTACCGCTGTTATAATATAGCATAGCAAGATTAGATTTTGCCGGATAAAACAAGTTATCATATTCAATTGCTTTTTTGTAATTCTTTTCAGCATTTAAAACATCGCCCTGATTTGAATAGTAGTTGCCAAGATTGTATCTACCTGCTGGAAAATCTGCAGAGTATTTTAGCGTTTGCAAATATTCATCTAGTACTTTTGTGAGTAATTTGAATTGTGCTTCCGTAAATTCTTCTTTACGCAGCCTCGACAACTTATTTGCTGCCTGAATTCTTACCGCTTTTTGTGGATCATTTAAAAGAGGAGAAAGCATCCTATTCAAATGCTGTGGATCAGTTGCAATAAACGAATTAATCGCGCTTATTCTTACAATAGGTTCCGGATCATTTAACATCTCTTTTATAACATTATATGATCTTTCATTTTGATAGCCAACAAGATATTCAACAGCCGATGCTCTTACAATTTCAGGATAAAGATCGTCTTTGATGATTTTTATAAGATTAATATCTGCTCCTTCTTTCAAATCAATTGCATCAGCAAAAGTTGTAGCGTACTGATATTTTCTTTTTTCACCATAAAACTTTGTAATATATTGCTCTGCCCAAACCGCTGATTTATCAGCATGACAATCGTTGCAGGCATTGGGTGTACCTAATTTGATTGTTAGATCCGGACGGGGTATCCTGAAACTATGATCTCTTCTGAAATCAACACCCATATAATACCTGCCCGGCATATGGCAGGTTTTACACACTGCGCCTTCACCAACTTCTATCTTATCACCAAACTTATCGGTTACCGGCTGCCCTTCTTCATTTTTATATTTATGAAAATGATGATCGTAAGTATCATATTGATCTGCCCTATGGCACTGGGTGCA
>Ga0209536_100017766_pt1 | contig 10050 bp, 7 predicted proteins | sample DeeMarSeWOR28_12_FD_187461 | JGI IMG/M metagenome (GOLD analysis project Ga0209536, IMG submission 187461) | Marine sediment microbial communities from White Oak River estuary, North Carolina - WOR-2-8_12 (SPAdes) (version 2) | ecosystem: Environmental > Aquatic > Marine > Intertidal zone >... | reverse complement strand
TTCCAAGATCGGAATGCCAAAACCTTCCTGCCGGCTAGGAAAGAACATGGCGTCGGCAAGCTGATACAGGTTGGCCAATTCCGCATCATTCAGGAGTAACCTATCATCCCCCTTATTGGCGGCGTAGACAAAGTGAACAGCCCGGTTGACGCCCAACTCCTTTCGTATAGCTAATAGTTTATCTAAATAAGCCGCGTTGGTCGGATTGTGGGGACCGGGCGGACCGGTCACAATCAAACGGGCATCCCAACCGGACTCTGCCCGGACCGCGGCCAGCCATTCCAGACCCAATTCAATATTTTTACGCCGGGTGATCCGGGCCGGCAGCAAGAAGAGACAGTCCGCCTCCAGCAGTTTCCACCGATCTACCAAATAGGCCACCTTTTTCTTTGTGCGGTAGAAATCAAGCGGTTCTACGCCGGGGGGGATGACCGTGATGACCCGGCGAGGTAGATCGTAAAGGTGGGCCAGGTCTGCCTGTTGGGCCTCGGATACGGTGACGTGACGGATACCGGGCCACGGCCGGCGTAACAGTTCCCACGGTTCGCCGGGATGGAGGTCGGGTTGGTATTGCGGACGAAGCCAGGCAAAATCGTGGTGCCAGGCTAACCAGGGTGGACCCTTTCCGGCCTGGCTCAAATTGTAGACTGCCTCGGTCAGGATCAGATTTTTGTGCAGGGTAAACAGGTTATGGCCTATAATCACGTCACATTCGCCCAGGTGACTTAGCAGAGCCGCTTCGGTTTGGCTAACAAGAGACTCGAACGCGGTAGGGATTTCACCGGCAGCTAACTGCCTGTTGATCGAACCGATCAACTCACCCCGCGAACCGGCCAACGGTTCGGTCCGAAACGCCACCCCCGGCTGCACTGCCTTCCCCTGACCGGCGACCACGGTGACCTGGTGGCCCAGGTTGGTCAACACCCGGGCGTGGTGGAAGATGGTCAATTCCACGCCGCCTATCACAGGCGGCGCAGCATAGTGCAGGATGCCAACGTGCATAATTCCCTTAGAAATTCCCAATGACCGCTTTTAACTTTTTCTCCAATACTTCCAGTGAAAAATGTTCTTGCGCCAGTTCGTAATTCTTTTTGGCCATCATCGCAACTTGCTCAGGATCGTCCAGTAAGGCTTTGGTCCGGGTCACCGCGTCATCGTCAACAAACCCGTCCAACTCGATAAAGTCGAAGCCGAGCGGGCCGATATCGGCGTTGTAGACCGGATAGCGGTTGACTACAACCAGCCGCTTGAAATAGATCGCTTCCAGCAGGGCGTTGCCAAAACCTTCATAGGTGCTGGGATAAGTCACCAGGTCGGCAAAGGGATAGGCGTCCCACAGAGAGTATATTTTGTGGCCGTTTGACTTGGCTCGCTCCGTGCCGATCAGGTGGTCGATGAGACGCAGGTCGACCTGCATCATCCCGGCCTCACGCTTCAGCCAGTGCCAATATTCCAGCCCCTCGTCGTGGGCCCGGTGGGTAATGTAGAGGCGCGGGTTTGGACCTAAATCTAACCGGTGCACTAACTCAAGGGCCATTTCGATCCCTTTTCGCTGGATGACCCGGGTTGGCTGCAAAATAAAGGGTTCATTCTCAGTCAGTCCAAGCCGCTCCCGAAAGTCACGGCTGTAATTGTCGAGCTGGGGCGGCGGGGTGGCAAAGTCGTGGACGTTGGGAATGACGATCGAGTCGATCTTGCGCCGGTCTTTCAGGCGACGTTGGGCAATCGAATTGATGGCCACGTGTTGAATCGTCGGCAATTTGGCCGGGAAGGCCGTATCCAGCAAATCCAGGATGTTGTTGCTTTGATATCGTTGTCGTTCCCAAAAGAAGTCGTGATGGTGGGCGATGGTATTGAGCCCCAGTTCTGCAATCAAGCCGGTTAAGGTAATGCCCAGCGGCAGATTCATCGGTATGGTCAAAGCATTTTCGACCACGATCAACTCCAGACGATTGGCACGGATGAAGTGCCGGAGGGGGGTTCGAATTTCGTCGGCCGAGGCATAGATTTCGTCGGCCAGCTTCTCGCCATCCCGCTCCATTGATCCTTCGCCAAAGGCCCGCTGGCTGAAAGAGATAATGTTTTGATTGTCAAAATGTAGTTGGGGAATCAGGGCGCCCCCGGCCGCATAGCCCCCTAACTCCCCGGCACAGTAGAATAACTCGTGTCCCATCCGCCGCAGAACTTTGGCCCATTTTTCCACTTCCAGGGAGACGCCATCCGTTCCATTCAAACGGGTAGAAATAAAGCCAATATGCATCGACACGCTCCTTTGAAATTATGCAATTACGTGAACAATGTGAAATGGATTCTAATTTTCCCTCTACACTCTAACTATACGTAGAAAAACCGATTGTGACAATTCCTTTTTGAATTGGTTGACACCCAAAACGTTTTGGTTTATACTCAAGACACTCCCAAAACGTTTTGGAATAACTTTAGACCGGATCCGATTCAATGACTGTTACCCTCAAGAGTATTGCTGAGCGGGTCGGAAAATCAGTTACAACGGTCTCGCGGGCCCTGGCCGGCTACGACGATGTGAGCGAAGCCACCCGGGAACAGGTCAGACAGGTGGCTTTGGAGTTAGGTTATGAGCCAAACATCATTGCTCGCCAACTTCAAAAACAGCGCACCGATACTATCGCCCTCATTCTGCCCACCTTCGGTCCTCGCTTCTCAGACCCTTTTTTTAGCGAGTTTCTGGCCGGGGTTGGTAATGAAGCCGCCCGGCACGGGTTTGATTTACTCGTCTCTACCTGTGCCCCGGGCGATGAGGAAGAAGAGGCCTATTCAAAGCACATTCGCAGCCGCCGCGTCGACGGTTTTGTCATCGTTCGCACGCGTCGCCGCGATGGACGGATTGCCATCCTGCAAGCCCATAATTATCCCTTTGCGGTGTTTGGTCGGGTTGAAGGCGACAACAACTTCCCGCTGGTCGATGAGAATTCTGAGTTGGGTCTAAAGCTGGTGGTTGACCATTTGGTTGAACTGGGCCATACCCGGCTGGCCTGCATTGCCGCCCCGTCGATGTTGATGTTGGCCTATTATCGCTTACAGGGGTTTCTGTCAGGACTTGAAGAACATGGTTTGCCGGCGGACCCCGAGCTAATCATTGAGGGTGATTTGACTCAGAAATCTGGCCGTCTGGTGGGAGACCGGCTACTCGATTTGCCTGATCCACCTACGGCAATTGTGGCCTGTAATGATCTGATGGCCTTGGGCGCAATGAGCGCCGCTCAAAAAAGGGGCTTAACCGTGGGGCAGGATGTCAGCATCACCGGGTTTGATGATATCCCCCCGGCAGAACACGCCCACCCTCCTTTGACGACCGTCCACCAACCGATCTACCGAATCGGATCGATGGTTTGCCAAATGCTCATAAAAACAATCATTGGTGAAGAACTAACGGAACGCCAGATAATTCTGCAACCATCATTGGTTGTGCGGCAGTCAACTGGATGAGGACAAAAATGAAAATTCCCGCCAGGGTAGGACAGACTTAAGTTTGTCCGACAAATTCTGTTTTTAGAGGGAGGTGCCAGCTAAAGAAATCTCAATCCAAATCTTAAGATGGTAAGTTATACCGGCCAAATTCAAACGATAGTAGATCAAGGAGTGAAAGAGAGATGACCAAGAAAATCTTTATCCTTTTAGCGGTGCTAGTTGTATTTAGTTTGATGGCGGCTCAATGTGGCCCAACGCCGACCCCGGAGACGGTTACCGTGGTGGAGACCGTGGTAGTCGAGAAAGAGATCGAGAAACAAGTCACGGTGGTCGAGACCGTCGAGGTCGAAAAAGAAGTGCAGGTGGTTGAAACCGTGGAGGTGGTCAAAGAAGTAGAGGTAGAGGTGCCCGTCGAGCGCTCGGTGGTGGTCGAATTCTGGACGACCGATAACGAGGAAGAGCGGGTACAGGTTTACGAAGCCGTGGCCCAAGCCTATATGGACCAAAACCCCGACGTGGAAGTGCGGATTGTACCCATCGAGGAAGCGGGGGTGTCGCAACGTATCGCTACGGCCGTGGCCGCCAACCGCAAACCGGATATTGTCAGGATGGGGGTCGAACGGGTAGCCACCTTTGCTGCTGATGGCATCCTGGACGAGGACGCGGCCGAGGCCGTCATCAGCGACCTGGGTGAGGATGATTTTCGCCAGGGCCCCTTGAACATGGTCACCAACCCGTCTACCGGCAACTATTCGGCGGTGCCCTTTGATGGCTGGATTCAGGCCATCTGGTATCGAGAGGATCTGTTTGATGAACTTGGCCTGGAACCACCGGTCACCTGGGAGGCAATTAAGGCCGCATGTGAGGCCATTCCGGGCAGCGGTGATTTCTTATATGGGGTGACCCTGGGAACCGATCCGGGCCAGAACTACGGCCATCAAGTTTTTGAGCAGGTGGCGATTTCAAATGACGCTTGGCCCTTTGACGGCGAAGGCAACGTGACGATGAACACGCCGGAAATGATCGAAGCCCTGGAGTTTTACACCAGCCTGCAAGATTGCGCCACGCCCGGCCCGCAATATTGGCGCGGGGCTCGGGAAGCGTACGAATATGACCAAGCCGGGATGCTGTTCTATTCAACCTACATCATGGATGACCTGGTTGAAGGTTCCGGTCTGGAGGAGGGCGGTAACGTTGAGTTGCCCACCCCCGATCTGGCCGCCAAAACCGGCTTTGCCCCCCGGATGGAAGGTCCCAATGGCTCCGCCTCCTACGGCCAATTGGTCACCCTGGGGATCATCGATGGGGCTGACCCTGAAGCTCAAGACGTGGTTAAGTTCTTTATGACCGAAGGTTATCAGGATGTGTTGGCTCTGGCCCCCTTCGGCAAAGTGCCTGTGTTGAGTAGCGCAGTTGAAGCGTGGAAAGGCAGCAGCGAATATTTCCAGAATTATGATCCGGCAACCCTCGAGCAGATTGCCAACGGTTATGACAGTATGCAACGTTGGCTTTTCCGGCCAGACTATAATGCTACCCAACGAGCCGTCGTTGGAGATATCGAAGGCCGCTTGTTGATCCCCACCGTCATCAGCAACATTGCTCTGGAAGGCTCTATGACGCCCGAAACCGGGGCTGAGTTCCTGCAAGAGCAGGTCGAAGCCCTGCTGGCCGAACGACAGGCGGAAGATGAGCAGTAACTAACATAGCCCACTTTTTCTGATGAACTCCCGCTCCTTGGGGCGGGAGTTCATCTTAAGAATAGGGTATGTTTCAGTTGAAGCAATAGACCGAAGTGCAGACACGTGCGCTTGCGCGCAATGTAGATGATTTACGCTTTGCGTGTTACGGCCCCAAAAGGCGGAATGAATTCCGCACTCCAAGTGAAATGAAACACGCCCTTAAGCATAAAGGAGGTTGTATGACTACCTCTACCCAAACTACCGGAACGTCCCCACAGTCATCATCCCTGTTCCGGCGAATCTTCAGCGGCTCGATGCACGCCCGGGAGGTTCGTCTGGCGTACCTGCTGATTGCGCCCACGGCCATTATCGTTTTTGGTCTGGTCTTGTTCCCGGCTTTTTTCAGTATTTGGATCAGCTTTCGGAACATTGGGCTTGGTAATCTGGATAGTGTGTTTAGCGCTCCTTTTGTGGGATTCGATAATTACACGGCGGTTTTTAACGATTTCGCCTTTAAGTACAACAGTCTAACCAATATGGGGGCGTTTCTAACCAGCATTGTGTTTTCTTTTGCCGGTACGATTGTCACGATTTCATTGGGTCTGGCCGCGGCCTTATTACTCAACCAACCCTTTCGAGCCAGGGGCTTGTCCCGGGCTGTTTTTCTCTTTCCGTATGTGGCCCCGGTAGTTAGCATTGCCTTTGTCTGGCGTTGGATGCTGGACCCCAAGCCCTCTGGCATCATCAATTACGCCTTACTGGAGCTAAACCTCATTGATCGTCCCATTGCTTTTCTGGCCAAGGCCGGCTGGGCCTTATTGTTAGTCATTGTCTTTGAAGGCTGGCGGTATTTCGCCTTTGCCATGCTGATGATCCTGGCCCGGCTCCAGGCGGTCGACAGATCCCTGTATGAAGCCGCCGAGGTAGACGGCGCCAATATCGGGCAAAAGTTCTGGTATATCACCCTGCCGGAACTTCGCTATGTCATTGGCGCAATTTTCTTGCTGCGCTTGATCTGGACCTTCAACAAGTTTGACGATATCTTTCTGTTGACCGGCGGTGGGTTTGGCACCAAAGTATTGCCAATTTTAACGTATGAGTTCAGCTTTAAACTGTTCGACTTTGGCAAAGGGGCGGCCTCTTCGATGATCTTGTTGGTCTTCCTGGTAGTTTTCTTGATCTTCTATGCCCGCTTTGTGATGAGAAACGTGGAGGAGTAAGAAATGAGTGCTAAAACGAACGAACGCGCCACCTTTATTGACCATCTGGCCCGGCGGATGAGCTGGCCCCGAATTTTCTTTTTCCTGGGTCTCTTCATCTTTTGGGCGATGATCATTTTCCCCTTTTTTTGGATGGTCAGTTCATCGTTTAAATCTCAGGCTGAGATTGCGGCCAGAGTCCCGGCCCTGCTCCCCGGCGAGCTACGTCTGGACGCTTACCAGGAACTTTTCAACCCGACCTGGGATCATTTTCAGGACTTCCTGACCAACGTCATCAACAGTCTGATTGTGGCCATCCCCACCGCCCTCATCGCCGTTATCCTGTCCATGATGGGAGCCTATGCCATTGCCCGCTTGAGATTTAAAGGCAAAGATATGATGCTGAACTCTATTCTGCTGATCTATCTCTTTCCCGGCATCTTGCTGATTATTCCCCTGTTTGCGATGTTGTCCCAAATCAGTCGCTGGATTGGGCTCGAAGTACAGGATAATCTGGGGGTGCTGATATTCCTTTACCTGGCGCAAACCTTGCCCGTGGCCCTCTACATCCTGGCCAACTATTTCCGGACCATCCCGGATGAAATCGAGCAGGCCGCCCTGATCGACGGCTGTACCCGCTTTGGGGTGATCTGGCGGGTCACGATGCCCCTCTCCGTTCCGGCCCTGGTTTCGGTCGGCATTTACACCTTTATGATTGCCTGGAATGAGTTTCTGTATGCCCTGGTCTTTCTCAACGATCGCTCGATGTTCACCATGCCGATCAAAATCAACGCCATCTTTAACGACCCCAGCCCTCGTATCCCGGTGGTGATGGCTGCCTCCGTGGTCATGAGCTTGCCCATTATGATTCTTTTCCTGGCTATGGAGCGTTATTTGGCCGAAGGGTTATCCGCCGGCGGCGTCAAAGGTTAATCCTGATTGGGGGGGATTATGGTTCTAGAAGAACAACTGCGCGATCACCTGGATTTTATTTACGGTTCTGACCTGGCCGGGCCGGTTTACGCCCTGATCACGGACCGTCTGGCCGACTTTCGCCGGCGCCACCCCGAACTGGGCAGAGCGGTTGACTCGAATGAACGGGTCACCGCCGCGGATTCGATTCTGATTACTTACGGCGACCAGGTCCAGGAACCGGGCAAACCGACCCTGCAAAGCCTGGCCGAGGTGTTGGCGACCCGGCTCGAGGGCCTCATCAGCAGCGTGCATCTTCTGCCTTTCTACCCCTACTCTTCCGACGATGGCTTCTCCGTGATCGATTACACCACGGTCGATCCCAACATGGGAGATTGGCCCGACCTGGCCTTATTACGCCGCCATTTTCGCTTGATGTTCGACGCCGTGATCAACCATATTTCTGCCGAAAGCGCCTGGTTTCAGGGCTTCTTGCAGGGGGATGACAAATACGCCGACTACTTCATCACCGTCGATCCGTCTGTGGATTTGAGCGACGTCGTCCGCCCGCGGACCTCGCCCCTGCTGACGCCGGTGGAGACCCCCAGCGGCACCCAACACGTCTGGACCACCTTTACCGCTGACCAGATCGACCTGAACTACAAGAACCCGGTAGTCCTGCTGGAAATCATCGACGTCCTGTTATTTTATGTATCTCAAGGAGCTGAATTCATTCGGCTCGACGCGATTGCCTACCTGTGGAAAGAGATCGGTACCGGTTGTATCCATTTGCCCCAGACCCACCGGGTGGTCCAACTATTCCGGACCATTCTGGATTTGGCCGCCCCCCGAGTGATGATCATCACCGAAACAAACGTGCCCCACCAAGAAAATCTTTCTTACTTTGGGGATGGCCGCAACGAGGCCCAGCTGGTTTACCAATTTACCCTGGCCCCCTTGATCCTGCACACTTTCCACACCGGCAATGCTGAAGTATTGCAAACGTGGGCCGCCGGGTTGGAGAAACTACCCGACACCGCCACTTTCTTCAATTTCATCGCCTCACACGACGGCATTGGCGTCCGTCCGGCCGAAGGCATCCTCACCCCTGACCAAATTCAACATCTGGCCGACCGGACTCTGGCCCACGGTGGGCAGGTCAGCTATAAGACCAATCCCGACGGCGGCCAAAGTGCTTACGAATTGAACATCACCCTCTTTGACGCGCTCTCCGACCCGGAGGAGGGCGAACCGGAGTCGCTCAAAATCGACCGGTTTATCGCTTCCCAGGCTATCATGTTGGCGATGGTCGGGGTTCCGGGAATTTACGTCCATAGCCTGGTTGGCTCGCCTAACAATTACAGCGGCGTGGCTGAAACCGGCCGGGCCCGGACCATCAACCGGGAGAAGTGGCATCGGGTCGACCTGGAAGCGGTTTTGGATAATCCTAACGCCCGCGCCGCCCGGGTTTTTGGTCGGTATGCCACTTTGCTGAAAGCCAGAGCAGCCCAGCCGGCCTTTCACCCCAACGGCGACCAACAGGTCATCGCCGGAAATCCAGCGCTCTTCTGCCTATTGCGCACCTCGCCAGACGAACAAGAGCGGGTGCTGTGTCTCCACAATATCTCAGACCGGCTGGAGCAATTTGAAGTTGATCCCATCAGGCCGGCCTTAAGCGGAGCCTGGCGGGATATTTTGACAGAGTCGAATGAGGTAATGACAATCGACCGAGAGTCGGGCGTGTCTCTGTTACCTTACGAGGTGAAGTGGTTGGCAGTATTGTAACTTATCAGCTATCAACCTCATCAAGTTAAGTCAAAAGAGGTGTCATTTCGACGAGGAACGAGGAGAAATCTTCGCAGACCAGCGGATGTATAGAAGATTTCTGGTTGCGCTCGAAATGTCATAATCCTTTTCTTGATGACATTGTATTAGCTTTTGAATAACGCAATTGGCTTGCATACCCACTTTTTCTGCCCGGCCGCCCGGCCGCAATCCTTGCAGACGAACTCCGGCACTTTGACCAACTCTCGGTAGCTTTCCGACTCTTCGACAATCTCGGTTTTTTTCCAGTCACACAGATGTTTACGCTTCTTGCTCATTGTTTCCTCCGCTTTAAACCTGATTTGATCTCCGGTTGATGAGACTAATCCCCAGCACAATTAGAGCCGCCCCGACCACCATCCCGGGTGTGATTTGCTCGTCCAGAACCAGAGCTCCCCCCAAACCGGCGACCATTGGCGTCACGTACAGGCTCATAGCCTGAGTGGTCGCCCCAAAACGTTTGATCAGGTAAAAGGCCAGCAGCATGCCGGAGAAAGTGCCGGTCAGAGCCGCATAACAGAGGGCGAAATAGCCCTGTCCATCGACCGTCTCCAGGTTCAGACCCACGAATAGGAGTGAAAGCGGCATGACCGTCAGCGTGGCCGCAAACATGCGCACACTGGCCACGTCAAAGGCGTCCAGGTCCCGCATGTTACGGCGGGCATAAATGGCCATGCTGCTGGCGCTGACCATCGCTACCAGGACCAGGATGTACCCGATGGGACTGGCCTGGTCTACCTCGGGCAAGCCGCTCTCGCCCCGCAAAGTTAATAACAAGGCTCCACTCAAGGCCAGGGTCACCCCTATACTCTTGCGCCAGGTGAGGGACTCATCCGCCAGGAAGAAGTGGGCCATCGTCACGGTGATGGCCGGGCCGGCCGTCAACAGGACGCCGGTCAGGCCGGCCGACTGAAACTGTAACGAGGTGACGATGCTGGTCATCGGCACCGCCGTGCCAAAAATGCCCAGCAAGGCCGCATGTCGCCATA
>Ga0209536_100017765_pt1 | contig 10050 bp, 15 predicted proteins | sample DeeMarSeWOR28_12_FD_187461 | JGI IMG/M metagenome (GOLD analysis project Ga0209536, IMG submission 187461) | Marine sediment microbial communities from White Oak River estuary, North Carolina - WOR-2-8_12 (SPAdes) (version 2) | ecosystem: Environmental > Aquatic > Marine > Intertidal zone >... | reverse complement strand
TAACCGAATAAACAGTAAATATCAGTACAATACTTACTATTATTGTCGGTATATATAGAAATGATTTGTTGATATAAATATTCATAATCTGATGCCCTCCTGATTTTGTTGATTATGAACTAAGAAATAATGCATTTATTCAGGCATTATTATTGAATAGATTTGGTTTTAAATATTCAGATTATAAATTTTACCATAAGACTTATCTTATGTCAAAATACCCCGGATCCGATGCCGGATTTTGAAACCCTTGCACGCAAAGGTTTCAATAAATGCAGCCGGAGAGCTGGCAAAGCCGCAGCCGAATAAGGTCTTTAGTTTAAGAGCCAAACAGGTCGGCGACAATAAAGTTCGCCTTATCTGGTTCTATTGTCCGCTCGAACAAAAGTCGAAGCCGGCCTGTTTCAATGTTTATTATGATGGTCGGACAGGGCAAATTAATTATGAAAACCCTCTTGCCATGATTGGTTATAAGGGGCGAAAGTTTTACAGCTACCAAAGTGACACTCTTGAAGCAGGCGAATACTTATTTGCTGTAATAGCGGAAGATGCCTGTGGCGAAGAAAATAATTCTTTAGCGAAAGCCAAGAAAATCTCTGACAACCGCGGAACAAGTTTAGAAACTTTACAACAGAATTATAATATTAAACAAGAGTAATATATATAAATTATATATATAAAAATATAAGTTAAAGACATATCACTATCTTAAATTATAATATAGTCATATGGTAGAACAGATGATGAAACTCACTGACTTATTAGAGAAATCTAACACGCCTTACATTAAACTTACTATTAAGACCGTTAATGGTGAGAAATGCAAACAGTCTATTTTAGATGGAACTCCTACAGGCTGGAAACAGTGGAGTTATGATAAATGTATGGAGTATAACAAGACACGGACTTCCTGCAAACATTTACAAGTTAATTTATCTAAGTCGCCTTATATGGTGATTGATAATGATGAGGTGTCTGTGGATAATGAGTTTAGGAAAACTTTTGGAAATGAATGGATGACTTCCTCTGTATCTAAGGGATTATGCCATGTATGGATGAAGAAAGATGAGAACGATGGCAGTAAAGACCTGACTGATGCATATTCTAATGATAAAGAAATGCTTGATATGTGTCCTTATTTTGTTAAAACAGATTTACGATATTCTAACATATTCGAACGAGCTGATGCTATGATAAAAATTACGCCTGAGATGCCTGTTTTCCAGTTTGAAACAGAACATCCTAAACCTATCTGTAAAAATAAATCTGTAGAAAAGAAAACCGAGAAAACTTATGATAGTAGCAATAATGCGACAAATGTAGAAATGATGATTAAACTGGGACTATTAGATAATAAAATTAAGTCTTATAGTGATTGGTTTAATGTGTTGTGTGCATTTAAACGTAGTGGATTATCATACGAATTGTTTGATGTTTTAAGTAGTCGTGATATGACTGATTACGATGAAAATAAGAACCGAACTATATGGGACGAAACTGATGTATCTGTTCCTGGTTACAATATGGGTTCTATAATTAACTGGTGTAAGGAGAAAGATGAAGAATTGTATAATTTAAAGTTTGGCTGGTTTATTCCTATTACACTATTAGATAAAAACATATATGCTGTCGCACAACATACACATAAGAAGTTTAAGAACCTGATATTTTGTAATGAGAAATGGTATAAATATAATGAGTCTTTAAAAATCTGGCAATTATGGAAAGACCCTACTTCTTATGTTGCGAGTATTTTAAACAAATATCTAGATTTTACAATTGCCTACTATGCTAATAAAGTGGTAGACGAGGCAGATGAAGAGAAGAAGAAGGAATTACGTGGGATTTTAAAAGCGTGTAATTTACACAGGAAGGTTATGTGTGAGAGTAAATATACATCTCAGTTTATAAAGTTATTAAAAGAAATGCTATATGACAGAGATTTTGAAGATAAACTGGATAATCTTAAATATAAACTGGCATTTAGAAATGGAATGTATTATATTAAAACTGGCACTTTTAGAGAAGGATTACGATATGATGACTTTCTTACTGATTTTATTAATGTAGACTACTATGAGGATGTAGATGAGGACAAAGATACATTTATTTATAATGTATTCTATCACATATGTAATTGTGATGAAGAACAAGCAGACTACTATAAATCTGTTCTAGCATATTCCCTATGCGGTGACCCTGAAAAGGAAAAGGACATCTACTTTGTAATAGGACAGGGTGCTAATAACGGAAAGACTACTATTCTAGAAGCAATGAAAGATGCTATGCCGTCAGTTGTAGGTAGTATTAACAATCAGGCACTTCTTAACAATTATACGAAATCTCATAAGTTTCTGCCTGTGCTGGGACAGAAGAAAATCGTTTATGTGGAAGAACTTTTAAAAGGCAAGGAACTTAATACTGGACTACTTAAAGAGATTCGTGATGGAAAGAGTTTGTCTAACGAGGTTATGTATGGCACTAGCAAACAGATTAACGTATCTGCGAAAATGTTTATCCTGAGTAACCATCTGCCTGTGTTTAAAACAGATAATGGTATATCTACCTGTCTGCGACAGATACAGTGCAATACTAAGTTTTGCACCGAAAGTAATCCGGAATATCATAAAGTAGGTGTCGTTCCCGGCTATATGAAAGCGGATAAAACTCTCGCTGACAAACTAAGAAATGACTATTTAATACCATTAATACAACATCTGCTGAAATATGCACGTATGTATGTTGCTGATGAAAAACTGAAACCAATTCCTAAGTTCTTTCTAGAGAAAGCTCGTGAAACCTGTATGGCAAACGATGAGATGCAATCTTTTTGGGACGATGAAATTGTAGAAAATCCTGAATACAAACTTTCTAAGGCAGAATTAGAACATCATTTTAAGAAACTAGATATGAAAGAGGTGCAGGCATATTTTAAGACTAGAGGCTATGAGTATCAGCGAGATTTAAGAACTGGTGACTGGAAGCGAGGTGGCTGGAAAGGCATTACATTATCCCAAAACATAGAAACTGATGAAATGGATGAGTAAACGCAATTTTTTACTTACATAAACCTACATTCTTTTACAAATAATAATTTTGTAAAAGAAAATCACTTACATCATTGTAAGTAAAATAAGTTTGTCACGCTGTCACGCTTGTCACGCTATTTTACAAAGTATATTGACAATTAGAAATCTCATCTAGGAATAGTTTAAAACAGCGTGACAGGCGTGACATGTGACACACCCTACATATATGTAAGGGAAGGATTAGAAAGAAATTAAAAACGAGCGTGACATGTAGGCGTATGTAGGCAACACAACTAACGAAATATTCTCTCCACTAATTAAAATGAAAAGACTACTAGGCTACAGGAAATCTACTAGAAAGTTTAAGAAGTATGATGCTATACTAGAAGATAAGGAAACAGGTAAGAAATCATATGTTCCGTTTGGTGATACTAGATACGAATCATATCAGGATAAAACAGGTTTAGCATTATACAAAGTGCATAATGATAAAGAACGCCGACAGCAATATCGAGCGAGGTTTAAGACTGCTGGTGAGAAATATAGCCCTAATTGGTTCTCGTGGCATATTCTTTGGTGAAAACAACTTAAAGAACTACTCCATTTGCAGTCTGTTAGGAGCGACCTTTCTTACTCTACCCAACTCTATCTCTAGCCAGTTCCTGATAAGCTTTATTTTGGTTGCTACATCAGTTAAGCGATATGTGTCTAGAAAGTCCTTTAATGGGACTACAAACACCTTTGGCACGTCTTCGTATGGTTCTTTCTTTCCGTTAATATTCGTATAGGAAGGCATCTACTATATTATGAGATAAAAAATATGGATTTATAATGTTTGCTATTATTATAATTAGAAGATGAGCGATTTACAAAACCAGCAACCGGAAGAATTAGAAACCGTAGATGAAGAAGATGACGAAGTAGTAGAGAACTATTTAGAAGTGGATAAAGCGGATATTATTCCCACAGCAAAAGAGGTCAGGGAAAAAGAAAAGGCAGAGCGAAAAAGGACACCACGAGAACCGACCGAGAAACAATTAATAGCGCGAAAGAATGCAAGTGAAAGATTATCTAGAATACATAAACAGAAGGAAGAGGAACGCCAACGAGTTAAACTAGAAGAAGAGAAGAGAATCATAGACGAACTAAAGACAAAATGGTTAAAGGAATACGAGAAAGAGAAGAAAGCTACTGCTAAACAAGAACCAACTGAGAAAGTAAGACTTCCAGCAACACAACGATTAAGGGCAGTAAAGCCAAAATCTAAACCGAAACCAAAACCTACGGAAGAAACAGAAACAGAAGAAGATGAGGAGGAGGAGACAGAATTAGAAGATAAACCATTTCTTAAACGAGTTCATCAGCGAAAACGATTACCAAAATCAGCGAAACGATATGTAGAAAGTGACACAGAAGCAGACAGCACTGATACAGAAGCTATTAAAAAGAAAATAGAAAAGGTAAAACAAATAGACAGCATAATACAGCCACGAGTAGAAAATCCCTATGTTAGATTATTACAGCAATATTATAAATAAATGTGAAAAATGATACAATTTTTAATATAAGATTATTGTATAATGGGATTCTTTGATGACGTTTGGTCTACTATGAAGGATATTGGAAAGGGAGTTGGCGACGTTGTTACGACTGTTGCCCCTATTCTGCCGTTTATTCTTAAGAAAGGCGGAGATGTGAAACAGGAAGACACCCCTGCAAACAGAAGGAAACTACTTAATGCCTGGAACAAGGCTCATCCTGGACGGCAAATTACTATGCCACAGCTGACAAAGGCTTTGAAAGCTAGAGGAATGACAAAAGTGAAGCCACACCTAAGGGGAGCAAAGGCGAAGAAATAAACATATTAATCACGAAATACGATAGTTTAAAATTATACCATAAAAGCGTTACGAACATTTTTATTGTGTTAAGGACTACCATCATCTTCTGCTTCTTTATTTACACGACGAATCTCTTTCTTGAGTTTTTCCGGTATTAAATGTTTTAATTTTGCTGGGACTATGACTTCACCACCATGTAAAATAGCACGGACACCCTGATTGAGTTTAAAACCTCGTAGAGATGCACCGCCATATAGCAGGGGAGAAATTAGAAGTGTTTTATTGTTTAAACTCCAAAACTCTGGTCGTTGTATTAAGTTTTCGTATTTTACCATTTATTAAAACAGAGATAATTATCTTATTTGTTTATGTTATAAGATGTTTAGCAATCTAACTGACGCACATAATAAAATGCTAGAAGAACAGGCTAAATATGGCGATTTAGCTCGTGTCCCTACATATAAGAAAGGAGGTTCTATAAAGCACACATCTCCACTAGCAATGAAAGAACAAGGTCTTCCTAACCAAGCACTATATAATGCGGTTCAGCAAACTGGTTTCGGTATAAAATCTTATGTAAAAAATGTCTAATACTTATATAGATGCTTCGTTTACAACCGCAAGAAGAGATTTTAATGAAGAAAGGGGGAAAAATTAGACAAAAGCAAAAACAACGCCAATCTGTTAATATTAAGAATATAATAACAATAGATAAGAGAACGCCTACACGTAAGAAAGGCAAACCTGCACAGAAAAGACAATCAACATCGCCACCACAGCAACAATTCCAAGCGCCAGGCGTTCAATATCCATTTATTAATCTGCTAAGACCGCAATCTAACGAACCACGAGGAGTTTCTCTCACAGGAGCGACAGCAGGAGAGGCAAATAATAATGTGATGGCTACAATAAAAAAGACGCAAGAAATTACAGAAGGAAAACTAAATACTCGTATAGATGATATGCAGTCTAAACTCGTTAGTGATTTTAATCAATTAAGTCATGTTGTAGTTGGTATTCATCAATTTTTATCAGGATACGATAAAGACACGACACAACAGAAACAGAAACCAAAACCGCTAGAAGAACCGCAAGAAGAACAGAAAGGAGAACAGAAAGGCTATGTAGTAGACCCAACTTCAGCGGAAATGATGGAAAGGTATTATAAAAGAAAAAAGGAAAGACAGCAAAGACTCGCAGATAAAGAAGTAGAACAACCGCCAGAGATGTTTCTAGGATTTTCTTAAATGATTATCTCATACTCGTAAATTATTGTGTAATCGTGATTATGAGCTATTCTCGTATCGTTGTCTAGTTTTAGCATTTTATTTAATTTTACAATATACCAACCATTATGCTCGGCAATAACATTAGTAGATAAACCCATATCTAGCATATACTGCATAACATCAAACTCTGTATAATGTTCCGTATCAAAATGGATAGATAAAATGTTCGTTATGTTATTACTCATATATTATTATATTGTCTAATAATATACGATGTTTAAACCAATCAAGAATATTCTAGGACTTACAAGAGATAAACCACCAAAATGGAAAACAGAACAAGAGAAGAAACGCGAGGAGGAAGTAAAAGACCAAGAGGAAAAGGTAATCAAAGTAAAAGTTAAACACGTTTATCAAAGTAATCCGTTGCCATAATTCTCGCCATAAATATCCTGCATCTTCATTTGTCCGCTCACAACACCACCAGCCTTAAGAAAGTTCGATAATGAATGTGCTGATAATGGCGACTGAACGTAATCCGTAAGAGATGATGTGAGAGATTTTACACCATCACTACCTAGTGCGGAAACTGGGTCATTCTTAGTTTTAACGTGTTTAAGTTTATTACTGAGGTCATTCTTACTCAACGCAAACGTATTGTATGTTTGTCCGCCTGATACAAGGTTAGGATTATCCTGTGTAAACTTATTAGCAATCAAACCACCAAGCGAGTGAGCGTAAAGTTCTACAGGCTTCTGGTTCTTAAAAGAAACATCTTTTATAAACTTTTCGGTAGATTTATATCGGTCTGTTTGCCTTATATCGCTTCCTGTGATATGTTTTATATCTGTAAACGCATCGCCCACAGATGCAGTCCCTCTCACCCCAATCTGTATTCTTCCATCAGGAGTTCTATAAGCTTTAGCAAACTCATTCTCATCTATAAGAGTCCTACCACCTTCTAAGGTTTTATTAGCGTGAGCTTCATACGCTTCATTAGCAATCAAAGCCCCTTCTCGTGTTCCTAGCCTATTTTTAGTAGGAGAAAACATAATTTATATTATATTAGTAGATAATATAATGTCTTCTTTGTTAGAACATAAGCGATTAATCGGCGACAAGCGTGATAAAGGAGTGTTTCAGTTATTCTGTCAATCTACGGACACAGTTAGAACATATGCTACTGGATTATCAGGCACATTTAATATAAAACTGCTAGATATAAAGTTCGTTCATAGTGGTATGACTAACACCTCATTCGCCTTTCAAATCATCAGCGACACGCTACGTAGTTCATTCGGTAATGTAAATGATAATCTAAAGTTCGTGCACGGTGATACTGTAAGTATTTCAAACCCAATTCCATTACATCAGGTTAGTATCAATAACTACATAGCAGTAGATTTTGCTAGACTAGGAGCGGTAGGCGGAGACATCACAGCAGTAGCATATACTATTGTTCTTACTTTCGAATATGAGAAGCTTTAAAATCTTTCCATAATATATCACGGAGAGAATGTCAGTAATAAACACATATAACCTATTTCTAGACAGCCAACAGCGAGATTCATCATCTACAGGAACACCAGCAAGTTATGCCTTATTTCTATCTAAACCAATAGCTAAAACATCCAAATCGTCTTATTTTAGAGTAAAAATAATACAGGCATGTATTCCATTTTCATTTACAGAGATAAATAATTCCAACAATTTAATCTCATATATTTACAATAGTGTAGGATATACATTCACTATTCCAGTAGGGAGTTATAACATCAATTCTCTATTGCTCCTAATCAAACAATATCTAGAAGCTTCACACCCAGTTTTGTTACAATTTTCTTTTAATACATCTACCAATCTCGCAACATTAGCATTTACTCCTGCAAATACAGGAGTGCATAGCATAAGTTTTACAACTAGCGGTGCAAATGAACCAGTAATGAAGCAACTAGGATTTACAACTGGAACAGTTCTATTTTCCTTTAATGGAACATTCCCTGACAATATTGCTACTAGTAATCAGTCTGTGAATGTATCACCATCAAAGAACATCTATATACGAAGTAATAACCTATTACAACCTAACTCGCAGGAAGCAATTGTAACTAAATGCAAAACTAGCAATATATTAGGAATAGTTCCTATAAATGTAAGTTTTGGGAATTATATTAACTTTTACAATACGCAGACCTTTGGTGTAGATATAGGAAACGAGACGATAGATTCAATAGATATATATTTAAGCGATAGTAATAACAGCGATGTAATTGTAGGACTTCTATTAAACTGGACTATTAGCATTCAAATAGAAGAGATTTATATTAATCCAGAGATTTCTACGGAACATATATTAAAGAGTAATATTTCTCTCAACAATAATCAATCAATTAAGGAACTGGAAGATATAAAACAGAATACTATTAGCGATTTAGAAACTTATAAAGGGCAACTATTAAACGAGATAGGTGAGATACATACGAAAAAATCATTAAAAGAGAAAATGAAAGGCCAACAAATACCAGAGAAAATAGAATGATGTGAAAAAATTAGGAGATTATATTGTGTTGTAATATTATAATGTCCTTCGTGTCGCATAAAACAGAACCAACTCAACATCAAGGAGCTAGTGATAATGCTATTCCTGAAAGTCTTATGTCTTCTCGTGTTCCTAAGGCAATTCCGTCTATGAATCGTGTTATATCAATAGCATCGCAAAGCGGTAATGCTTCTCAAGGAGGTCAAATTGTTTTTCAAGTTCCCGGCGGTTCTAATGCTAATGGTTATTTACGCGCTGGGTCTGCCTATCTTCGGTTTATCTGCACGGTCACTAAGACGGCTGGTGGTAATGCTGATAATGTCCTCTTTTTCGCTAATCAAACTCGTTCGGCATCGTCGCTCGTCAATCGTCTGCAAATCTCGGCAAATGGGACTCAACTCGAAACTATAAATAGGTATGATAATTGGCACGCCTTAGTTCAAGCTCAGGGATGCAACGCTGGATATGTTAATAACGATAGTTCTATTGCTGAATATGCTGAAAGTGAGGTTACTGTAGGAACAGGAACGAGTGCGATTTTTAATGTTGCTCTTCCTCTCTTTTCAGGCGTTCTTAGTAATTCTAAGTCATTTCCTCTGTTTTTGTCAGGTCTTATGCTACAGGTGGATTTAAACTCTTCCGCTCTGTCGTTTAAGTCTGCCGGAACTGCACCTACTTTTGGTGTGACTTATGTTATTTCTCAAGCGGAACTCGTTTATGAGTGTATCAATCCGGATTACGCTCTTCTTGACGGAATGAGGGGAGCTATGGCTCAGTCTGGGCGATTGTTTGAGATGCCTCTTTCTACGCCGTTGGGTCTTACGACTGCTATAGCTGGGGCTCAGGCATCATTTTCTTACAACATCGGTCTTAATCTCGCATCTGTGTCAGGTGTGTTTATGGCTGAGGTCGCTCAATCTGTAGAAACTGCGAATACAGCTACGAATGCCTTTATTCGTAATTCTACAGAAGCTACAACGAACTCTCGTAGAATGTATTTGGATGGAAAACAGATTGTTAATTACGATGTATGGGCGGACTCGCAGAACTTTCTGGAATGCCAGAGAGCGTTGGGAACTCTTCTTAATCTGGAAAACACGACTATTGCTACTCGTGCGGATTATTGTGCTTCTGGTGAGAGTGCAGGTCAGTATTACGTTGTGGGTCAATCTTCTAAACGATTTAGTGAGAGCGATTTGTGTATGTCCGGTTCGCCGTGTTCTAATCTAGTCATTCAAGTAGCGAAAAGCGGAACGCCTGTGGCTACTAGTGTATATTTGTATGTGCTGTATGATGCAGTGTGCGTGATAGATGCGAACGGTTCAGTGGCCGTTGCGAAATAGATATTGCGAACATATTTTTGCGAATAGGTTTTGCGAACAGATTTTGCGAACAGGTAGTAAAGGAATGAG
>Ga0209536_100017764_pt1 | contig 10050 bp, 6 predicted proteins | sample DeeMarSeWOR28_12_FD_187461 | JGI IMG/M metagenome (GOLD analysis project Ga0209536, IMG submission 187461) | Marine sediment microbial communities from White Oak River estuary, North Carolina - WOR-2-8_12 (SPAdes) (version 2) | ecosystem: Environmental > Aquatic > Marine > Intertidal zone >... | reverse complement strand
CGAGGCCGCCGGCTCCAGGGGGAACGTCGAGGAAGTAGCGCACCGCCGCTCCCGGCGTGAGCATCCCGCGCACACTGAACGGTTCGTCGAGCGGGTGCGGAACCACCACCGTATTCGTCAACCCGAAGGACGGGCCGGCGGCGGTGTCCGTGGCGGGGCGCGCCCACACGGTACCCACGTACAAGCCCGGCTCGGTCAGCTGCGCAGCGTCATACCCCAGCCGCACCGTCAGCGCTCCCCCGCCAGGCTCGATCACGGGAGGGGCGTGGATCCACGGGACATCCGACTGCAGGAGGAGCCGGGCGGCCGGCTGTCCTCCCACCGAGGTCACCATGAAATGCTGCACGGTGTCTCGCGGCGAGGTGAGCCCGCGTCGCCGGTACGCCGCCGAGCCCAGCGAGCTGTTGCCGCCGTCGGCCAGCGCTTGAACGCGGTAGATACCGGTCTGGTGCGACGCCCGGAGCCAGCGGTAGGCCGCGCTCACGTTGGGCACGCCCGCCCCCTCGTCCAGGATCGTAGTGCCTGCGAGCGGGCGCGCCGTCGCCTTGAGGGCCTGCTTGAGATCGATGGCGCGGACCGCACCGTCGTTCTGATGGACGGCGGAGAGCAGCAACGCCGCCACGCCCGCGATCTGGGGCGCTGCCATCGAGGTCCCGCCGGAGATCTCCTCACCGGTTTGCCACGCGGGCACATTGGAGTACGCCACGCCGGGGGCGCAGACGTCGGGCTTCGCGATCTCTCCACCACGCGCGCTCCACCACCCCAGGATGTCGCTCGGGGGTGGTCTACCGGGCTCGGGCGGCGTAAACACGCCGGGGAACAGGGCGCAGACGGAAAGGGCATACTCGGCCGAGCCGGGGAAGCCGAGGCTCGAGAGCCCTGGTCCGTCGTTCCCAGCACTGATCACGAACAGCACGTCCGGGTGCTCCAGCGCGTACGCGTCGATCAGTGAGTCGATCGCCGCGGCCCCTTCGACTTCGTTGCCCACGCCGAAGCTCAGGTTCAGCACGAGCGGGAGACCGCGCTGCTCCGCGTAGTCAGCGGCGTAGCGCATGGCGCGGAGCATGCTCCCCGTCACCGAGATGCCCCCGCGTGAGTTGTTCGAGATCTTGAGTCCGAGGAGCTGGGCGCCGGGGGCGATGCCGTCGAAGCCCTCCACGCCGAACATGTTGTGACCCGCCGCGATCCCGGCGACGTGCGTGCCGTGTCCCGAGCCGTCCATGTAGAGATCGAGCACGGGCGCGCCATCGACTTCCGCGAAGTTCACCGCAACGGTCATGGGCCCCTCGTCTCCGCGCGGCGTGCGGAAGGTGAACGTCTCGCCCGCCACGGCGTAGTCGTGCACCGGCCGCTCGTCGTCGAGCTGCCCGTCTCCGTCGGTGTCGGTCACGACCACCCAGCCGTCGCTCGCCCGGGCCACCACCAGTGGAAACTCGTTGCGGATGGAGCCATCGGCGTTCATGTCAGCGGCGGGCGCCGCGCCCAGCCGAATCTCGCGGAACACCCCGCCGTAGTAGGGTCCGCTCGCGAGTCGTGCGACTCGACCGAAGCCCTCCAGCCGGTGCCCCAGGACGTCCACGACGCCGTCGCCGTCCGGCTCCACCGGCTGGAGCTCCACGCGGCCTTCCGCCGAAAAATCCCGCAGGTCGAGCACCTTGCGGCGGCCGGTGCTGGTCGTCGCCAGCCCCGGCACGGCCGGATCGAGGCCGCTGTCGAGAATCGCGATCAGCACGCCGCGCCCATCGTACGTCGGGTGCTCGGCCAGGAACTGATCGGCGCCGACGCTCCGCCGCGGCATGAGCCCCGCGAGCATCGCGAGCTGCGGCTGCAGCACCGGCTCGCGCGGCTCGACCCCCGTCTGGTCGGCCGGGGCCGCACCCTGCGTCGCCGCGGGCGGCCCGGACCGCTCCGGGTCGGTCTGTGCCGTGGCGGTGCGCGCGGCGCCGGTGCACAGCGTGACGGACAGCAGCGCCGCCGCCGTCCGGCTCCAACTGGGGAATGGTGTCACGATGTCACGTAGTCGATCGGTGGGAGAACGAAGGCTCCGAGATGTGGTCCCCGGTAGTACTGCACGGCGCCCAGCGCAAACGCCAGCATGGTGCGGATCTCCTCCGGCACCACGATGGCGTCGACGAACCCTCGCGCGGCCGCGTATTTGGCGTCGAGGTTGTGCTCGTAGTCGGCTCGCATCTTCTCGACCGCGCCGGCGACCTCGGGATCGCGCACCCGCTCGCCGAACACCGCGGTGATCGCCGACTCCCCCTCCATCACGCCCATGCGGCCCGTGGGAAGCGAGAAGATGAAGTCCGGATCGAATCCCTGCCCTGCCATGGCGTAGTAGCCGGCGCCGGAGGCGTGGTTGACCGTGAGCACCAGCTTGGGCCCGACCGCCGCCGCCATCGCCTCCACGAACATCGCACCGGCGCGGATGATACCGGAGTGCTCCGCCTCCGGACCCACCATGAACCCGCTCACGTCCTGTACGAACAGCAGTGGAATCCGCTCGCGGCTCGCCGTGTCGATGAAGTACGCTACTTTCTCGGCGCTCTCGGTGTACACGATGCCGCCAACGCGGGGAGTCTCGCCGGGCTTCCGGATCAGACCGCGCTGGTTGGCGATCACCGCCACCTGGAAGCCCTCGATCGTCCCGTGTCCGCAGAGCATCTCCTCGGCAATGTCGGGCTGAAACTCGTCGAAGTCTCCGCCGTCGAGCAGACACTGCAGGACGTCGTGCATGTCGTACGCCATGCGGTGATCGGGCGGCAGGAGATCGTACAGCTCCGCCGGGGGTCGCGCCGGAGGTCGCACGGCTCCGCGGTTTCCACCGCCCAGCCCGTGCACCGGACCGGGGAGCCGCTCCACGTACTTGCGAATCCGCTCGATGCAGTCCGGATCGTCATGGGCCCGGTAGTGCGCCACCGCGCTGACCGCGGTGTGGGTCACCGCGCCCCCGAGCATCTCGCCGTCGACCTTCTGCCCCGTCGCCCCCTTCACCAGGTTGGGGCCTCCGAGGCCCATGAAGGACGTTCCCTCGACCATGAAGATCACGTCAGACAGCGCCGGGAGGTACGCGCCGCCCGCGACGCAGGGTCCCATCACGGCACTGATTTGCGGCACGTGCAGGAAGCGCCGCATCAGCGAGTTGTAGTAGAAGATGCGTGCAGCACCGTACTGGCCCGGGAACACCCCTTCCTGGTAGGGCAGGTTCACACCGGCCGAGTCGACCAGGTAGATGATGGGAATGCGCTCCCGCATCGCCACTTCCTGAGCGCGCAGCATCTTCTTGATCGTCTCGGGCCACCAGGAGCCCGCCTTCACGGTCGCGTCATTGGCCACGATCACGACGTGCCGCCCACCCACCATCCCCACCCCGGTCACCACGCCAGCCCCCGGCGCCTGACCGTCGTAGCGGTCGTAGGCCACCAGCAGCCCGATCTCCAGCCACGGCGTGTCCGGATCGAGCAGCCGGCCGATCCGTTCCCGAGCCGTCAGCTTGCCCTGGTCGTGCTGCTTCTGGATCTTGGCCGGCCCGCCGCCCTGTTCGAGGCGAACGGCGAGCTCGCGGTACTCCTCGGTGAGCTCTCGAAGCCGCCCATGGCGCGTGGTGGGCTCGCCGGTGGTCACTCGGAGCGATTCTCCGACCACGAGACGATGTAGTCGATGATCTCTTGGGTTGGGGTCCCCGGTCCAAACAGCTTCGCGACACCCTGCCCCTCGAGCGACTCGATCTCCTCGCCGGGGATTATGCCGCCGCCGATCAGGAGCACGTCCCCGCGACCCGCTTCGTCGAGCAGGGCGCGCACTCGCGGGAAGAGCGTCATGTGGGCACCGGAGAGAATCGACAGGCCGACGACGTCGACGTCTTCCTGCACGGCCGCCGTCGCGATCATCTCGGGCGTCTGGTGCAGCCCGGTGTAGATCACCTCCATGCCCGCATCGCGCAGGGCGGCGGCGACGACCTTGGCGCCCCGATCGTGGCCGTCGAGACCCGGCTTGCCGACCAGGATGCGGATGGGACGAGAGACCTGCGCCTGTTGGCTCATGGTGCGCGCAACCTAGCGGGCAGTGAAACCCGAAACAAGCGGGAGCGAGTTCATCGGCTCACGACATCTTGAATCGCAACACGGCGGCGAGCCCGTCGACACGGTTCCGCGCCGCATCATCTTCGACGACCTCGACGGTGCTACCCTGCCGCAGCGCCTCTTCTATCGCCTCGTCCACGACGTCCGGCACCGCCTCGGGGTCCCCTTCCCCATCGCAGGCGTCCCCGTCCGTGGTGAGACGGCCGGAGCGCTCGCACCGGAAGCCAGCCTGCTCGACCGTCGGATCCACGAACAGCGTGCGCACCTGTCCGTGCGCCAGCGACTTGAGCACGGGCTCCACGCCGTTCACGGCCCACCCCGTGCCCAGCCGCTCGTGCAGCGCGTCGACGTATCCGGCTTCCAGCTGACGTTCCGACTGGCGGCGCACTGCCAGCACGGCCTTCATCACTTCCGCGGGCGTTGCGGTCTTCGGATTGAGCTTCGCCGTGCCGAGCACCTGCGTCGCGAGATACGGGTGCAAGTGCGGCTCCACGGCGTCGGCATCCGCGCCCATGCCCGCCAGGACCACGCCTCGGACCGCCTGCTCCCGCGCGGCATCGAACAGTCGCTGCGCGATGTGGGCGTAGTGCCGCTGCTTCTCCTCCCGGATCCGCTGGTGATAGCGGTGCTCACCCGCGGCGCCGAACCCGGGACCCGCCACGCCCGAGGGTCCGTGGAACCGACCGGACCTCGTCGTGTCGCTCGCGGTGAGGGTCGGAAGTTCCTCGACGCCGAACGCCGTCACGGCAAAGAGACGCGCCGTCGTTCGATCGTAGACCGCACAGAGCACGCGGCCGAACTCGTCATTCAGCGCTGCTGCCTCACGGATGAGCGGCGAGTGGTCGACAGAGAGGCGCGACCGGAACACCGACGGCAAAGGAATGGCCTCGAACAGGTTCAGCGGCTCGCACGCGAAGAGGGCAATCCCTTGCCCCTCACCCAGGTTGCCCGGGTGCTCGAGGTACTCGCGGATGCGCTCCAGGTCCCGCTCCACCGTGTCGCGCTCATTCCGCGTCACCCCTCGCTGCTCCAACCACCTGACTTGTTCCTTGATTCGGTTCTTGAGCTTGATCAGGTACTTGCCCCGGCTGCGGTCGCGAGGCTCGAGCTTGAGGTAGCACGACACCACCCAGTGCTCACTGATCCCGAGGTTGGTCAACCAGTCCACGATCGGCTGCAGCGCAGTGGCGTGGCCGACGGCGCTCGCCGCCGGGCCGCCTCGAGACACGGTCAGTCGCTTAGAAGAAGACGGGTTCGCGGTATGCACCGTATACCTCCTCAAGGGCGTGGCGAATCTCGAACAAAGTGCAGTACGCCCGGGCGCAATCGAGCATAGAGGGAATGAGATTGTCGTCCCGCACCGCTGCCGAACGCAGCTCCTGCAGCGCCGCATCAACGCGGCCGGCGTCACGGCGTTCACGCAACTGGGCCAGGCGCTGGCGTTGGAGCACCCCTGCCTCCTCACTGACCTGCAGGATCTCGAGCTCCTCACCGTCGCCGTCGACGTAGTCGTTCACGCCCACCACGACACGGCGCTTCTGGTCCACCTCGTGCTGGTATCGCAGCGCGCTGTGGTGGATCTGCCGCTGGAACCACCCGCCCTCGATACCCTTCACCACCCCGCCGATGCGGTCGATTTCCGCGAACAGCTCCTCCGCCTCGCGCTCCATGCGGTCCGTCAGCGCCTCGACGTAGTAGGAGCCCGCCAGCGGATCGATCACGTTCGCGACGCCGGTCTCGAACGCTAGGATCTGCTGCGTCCGGAGCGCGAGCTTGACCGACTCCTCGGTCGGCAGCGCCAGCGTCTCGTCGAGCGAGTTGGTGTGGAGGGATTGGGTGCCCCCCAGCGCCGCGGCCATCGCCTGGTACGCGACCCGCACGACGTTGTTCATGGGCTGCTGCGCCGTGAGCGACACGCCCGCCGTCTGGCAGTGAAACCGCATCTTCCAGGAACGAGGATCCTGGGCGCCGTAGCGCTCCCGCATGTGCCGTGCCCAGATGCGGCGCGCGGCGCGCATCTTGGCAATCTCTTCGAAGAAGTCGTTGTGGACGTCCCAGAAGAACGAGAGGCGCGGGGCGAATTCATCGACGTCGAGCTGCCGGGCCAGGCCACGCTCGACGTATTCGAAGCCGTTGGCGAGCGTGAACGCCATTTCCTGCACGGCGGTGGCGCCGGCCTCCCGGATGTGGTAGCCGCTGATCGAGATGGTGTTCCACAGCGGAGTATGCTGGGAAGCCCACTCGAACATGTCCACGATGATCTTGAGCGCCGGCTCCGCGGGGTAGATCCAGGCATGCTGCGCCATGTACTCCTTGAGCATGTCGTTCTGGACCGTGCCCCGCAGCTTGCTGATGTCCGCACCCTGGTTCTCGGCGGCAGCGATGTAGAAGCAGAACAGCATCGCCGCCGGACCGTTGATCGTCATGGAGGTCGAGACCTGCTCCATCGGGATGCCGTCGAACAGGGTCTCCATGTCGGCCAAAGACGAGATGGCGACGCCGCACTTGCCCACCTCACCCTCGGAGCGCGGGTGATCTGAGTCGTAACCCATGAGCGTCGGGAAGTCGAATGCCACGGACAGCCCCGTCTGGCCGCGCTCCAGCAGGAACTTGTAGCGCCGATTCGTATCCTCTGCGGTGCCGAAGCCGGAGAACTGCCGCATGGTCCAGAGGCGACCGCGGTACATCGTGGGATGGATGCCGCGGGTGTACGGATAGGACCCGGGGTAACCCAGGTCCCGCTCGTAGTCCATTCCCGCTCCATCATCGGCGGTGTAGAGCGGGTTGACCTCGGCCGAGCTCTGCGTCACGAAATCGATCGGCCGCTTCGGGTCCGCCTCGTAGGCCTCGCGCCAGCGATCGCGCGCGGGTTTGTCCGTCATCGACGACTACCCTCCTGCAGGTCTCTCACGATGTCGTGGGCCAGGCGGTAGGGACTCGTTCGCCCCTGCACCACGTCGTCCAGCCCAGCCGCCAGGCGCGCTTCACCATCCCGGTCGTGCCAGACGAGATTGCTCAGCGCGCGATCCACGACCTCGCGCGTGTGTCGCGCCAACCGCTCCCTGCGCATCGCCACCAGCTGCCCCGAGCGCTCGAGGTAGGCGTAGTGCGCGTCGAACCCAGTAATGAGCTGCTCGACCCCCTCGCCCTTCACCGCGACCGACGACAGTACCGGCGGCTCCCACGCGCCGCTTCCCGCCTCCCCTTCCCCCTTCGCCGTTCCGGGGGTGGGGTGGGCGGTGGGCCGATGATGCGGCGCCACGTGCCGAAACGCGTTCCCCCGCCGGATCCCCAGCATGATTTCGACCTCCTGCACCAGGCGGTCGGCGCCGGGCCGGTCGGCCTTGTTGACCAGATAGAGGTCCGCGATCTCCATCACGCCCGCCTTGAGCACCTGCACCCCATCGCCCGACTCCGGCACCAACACCAGCGCCGTCGTGTCGGCGCTTCCGGCAATGGCGAGCTCCGACTGGCCCACACCCACGGTCTCGATGATGATGCGCTGGAAGCCGAAGGCGTCGAGCACGTCGCACACTTCCCGCGTCGTGGTGGCGAGCCCTCCAACCCCTCCGCGCGACGCCATCGAGCGGATGTAGACACCAGGATCGAGCGTCAGCGCGTCCATTCGGATCCGGTCACCGAGCAGCGCGCCGCCGGTGAACGGGCTCGTGGGGTCCACCGCGACCACCGCGACCGTGACGTCGGCCGCCCGGTAGGCCTGGACCAGCCGCTCGATGAGCGTGGACTTCCCCGCGCCGGGCGGCCCAGTGATCCCGATGCGGTGCGCCCGGCCCACCGTGGGATGGAGGGCCGATAGGAGCTCTTCGTACCCGTTCCGCCCGTTTTCGACCAGCGAGATGGCGCGTGCCAGCGAGGGGATGTTCCGCTGCCGGATGCCTTCGACGAGGCCGTTGGCGTGCATGTCGTATGTAACTTCGCGCCTGCCCGGTCGGGCTCGCAACCCAGGCTCCTAGGTGCCGGGGAGCAGCAGTGTCGCGGCCAGCCCCAGCAGGATGAAGAAGCCGGCGATATCGGTCACCGCGGTCACGAATCCGGAGCTCGCCACCGCCGGATCCACACCCAGGCGCTGCAGCATGAGTGGAACGGCCGCGCCGACGGTCGCCGCGACGATGAGGCTGCCCCACATGGCCGCCATCACCACCAGTGCGAGCTCCCACGGTCGACCGGTCGCCACCGTCACCAGACCCACCGCAGCACCAATGGCGAGGCCGTTGATCAACCCGACCAGCATCTCCTTTCCCACCAGCGTGACGCCGCTTCGGGCGGGGATCAGTCCCAGGGCGATGCGCCGTACCGTCACGGCGAGCGCCTGCGTCCCCGCGCTGCCGCCCAAGCCGGCGACGATGGGCATGACGGCCGCCAGCGCCACGATCTGGCTGATCGTGTCCTCGAACGCGAGCACGACCGCCCCGGCGAAGAGCGCCGTGAACAGATTGAGATAGAGCCAGGGCAGCCGGCTGCGCACCGCATGCTGCCACGTACCGGCGAGCTGCTCGTCACCGGCCCCGCCGCCGAACTTGAGAAGGTCTTCCGTCTGCTCCGCCTCGACCACGTCAATCACGTCGTCGAACGTGACGCGCCCCAGGAGCTTGCCATCGGGTCCCACCACCGGCACGGCGGGCACGTTGTAGCGGCTCATCAGGCGGGCCACCTCCTCCTGATCGAGCTCCGGCGCCGCGGACACGGGCGGCGGCTCCATCAGATCCCGCACGAGGGTCGCAGGCTTCGCCACGACCATGCGCTGCAGCGGCAGGATCCCTACCAGGCGGTGCTCGTCGTCCACCACGAAGATCTGGTAGAACTCCTCCACATGCTCGGCCTGGCGCCGCACCTCGTCGATCGCCTGCCCCGCGGAGACGCGATCGGGCACCGCGACCACGTGGGCCGTCATCCGGCCTCCCGCGGTTTCCTCGTCGTACACGAGGAGCCGCTCGATGTCGGCCCGATCGGCCACGTGCGTCAGGATCCGTGCCGCCTGCTCGACCGGGAGCTCGGCGATCAGATCGACGGCGTCGTCGTCCTCCAGCTCCTCGACGATATCGGCCGCGTCCTCCGGGTGGAGCGCGGCGAGAAGCTCCTCCGGGTGCTCCTCTTCCTCCATCTCGGCGAGCGCTTCCGACACCACCTCCGGCGGGAGCGTCTGCACCACGCGGAGCTGCAGATCGGGCTCAAGCCCGGCGAGCACGTCCGACAGGTCCGCCGGCTGGAGCTCCCGCGCCACCGCCAGGAAGCGCGCCACCTCGCCCGACGCCGCCAGCTGTCGCAGCTCGTCCAGTACGTGCTCCTGCTGCTCGTTCATCCCTGAGTGTCCTTGAGCAGCGACTCCAGATCGAGCCCGCGTCGCTTGATCGAGGGTGGCCCACCCAGCGGACTTACGGCCCCGGCCGAGATGATGAGCTTGATCGCGTCGTCGATGCTGATGGGGGCGTCCCGCACCCGCCCCTTCGGTACCACCAGCATGAAGCCTGACGTGGGATTCGGTGTCGTGGGTACGAAGACGTTGACGCAAGGTTCACCGACCAGCGCCGACATCACCGGAGCGTCCTCGTTCGTCACGAAGGCCACCGCCCAGAGCCCCTCAGTGGGGTATGGGATGAGCACCGTGCGTTGGAAGAAGCTGCGCCGCTCGCCGACGACGGCCTGGACGATCTGACTGATCGCGTTGTAGATCCGACCCGTCAGCGGGAAGCGCGCCAGCGCCTCGTTCCAGAAATGCAGAAACTGGCGCCCCGCCGCCCGGTGCACCGCCCATCCCACAACCGTGACGGCGAGCACCAGGAGCACCAGTCCGAGGCCCGGGATGCGGAATCCCAGCATCGTCTGCAGGGGCGTGCCGAGAATGTTGTCGATCTGGCGAAACAGCCACACGAGCACGACGGCCGTGACGCCGACCGGCGCGATCACGACGAGGCCAGTGAAGAAATAGCGCCGCAGCCTCTTCGCCCTG
>Ga0209536_100017763_pt1 | contig 10051 bp, 4 predicted proteins | sample DeeMarSeWOR28_12_FD_187461 | JGI IMG/M metagenome (GOLD analysis project Ga0209536, IMG submission 187461) | Marine sediment microbial communities from White Oak River estuary, North Carolina - WOR-2-8_12 (SPAdes) (version 2) | ecosystem: Environmental > Aquatic > Marine > Intertidal zone >... | reverse complement strand
GAGCCATAGACTCATTGTCGCACAGATCTCTTCTCCAAGGTAAGGGCGGGAACCAACAAGCAATACGCTTGCACCGTCGGTGGCCGCCTCGGTAGCAGCAGCAACTGCGCCAACGGTGCTTCCCACGACCAGGACATCGACCTTGCGCACAACCGGAATCCGTCGCGAGCTTTGATAGACATACTCGACGCCGGAGGCTGGGTATACAAACAGAATCAATAGCAGGCACGCACGGACATAACGCATTTTGAATCTCCTTTCGCCCGGAGTCGTTGCCACGTATCTTTCCGGTAGCAAGATTTTCGCTCATCACAATACAGCGCGATCGCCTTTGAATCAAACAAATCCGGCAGCATGAAGGCTGGTGGTTAGCGGAATCCGTATTCACTTTCGCACGATATGCGGTGTTAAGGGCCTGTAAAGAAATAACTCATACTTGTGGATGCCCAATTGCACCCCATCTTTGACCGTTTGTCAATCGCGAAATCCGCGACGTAGAGCGGCTGCGCCTGTGGTTTCGCTCAATCGAAGCCAGCCAAATCTGGGGCACACTTGAGCCCCAAAAGGTACGACTTATTTCTTTGCAGGCCCCTAGTTGATGATTTGGAGGTGGTTGTGGTATAGTGTTCCCGACTTAGCATCCCCGTTCTTGCGCGGGTGAGTGGCATTACAATAACAGGTTATGGTTTTACTCGCGCAAATTTGTTACCCTGAAGGGTATAGACTGACAGCGATGTAAGGGGCGGGTGTTCTCTTGAGGCGGAGCGGATCTTCTACTTTGCCTTCGGCATTACTGTGGTTGAGTTGCTTGCTGAGCACGAAGGGTCGTTCCGCTTGGTTGCTCATCTGCGCTTGCCGGCGTAGCAGTGCGCCAGAGGATGACAGATCGGTCTTTGCTGGCGGAGGCCAGGATCGAACCGTCCGGAGAAAAGGCCACGCAGGTGATGGTATCTTCATGCCCTTTAAGTTCGGCTCTCTGCTGGCCCCACTGGACGTCCCAGATCCTTACCACTTGGTCTTCCCCCCCGGAGGCGAGAATTCTGTCATCCGGTGAAAAGTCGGCACTCATCACAATCCCCACATGACCGTTCAATGAGGCTCTCAGTCGGCCGGTGTCCCTATCCCAGAGTTTGATGGTTTTATCCACACTGGTCGTTGCAACCAACCTCCCATCCTGCGAAAAGGGTATGGACCATACTGCATTTCCTGAATTAAAACCTCGAAGTTTGATGAACTGCTTTTTTTCCTTAACATCCCATAAGGTGGGTTGATCGTCCGATGTATAGTGATGACCCGTAGATAACAGCGTACCCTCCGGCGAAAAGGCAATCGTGGCGACAGGATTGAGATCGAGGTATTCCAAATTGCCCTTCGGCTCTATCAAGACCTCCTTTTTTTGCCGAACTCTATCCCAGAGAACCACGCTTCGATCCCGACAACCAATGGCCAGAATCTTACCATCGGGTGAAAACGCAACCGAGAATACCTCATCCTTGAAGGTGGGTAGTGTGTTGATAAGGCGTCTCGACTGCATATCCCAGAGTCTTACCGTTCGATCAGCGCTGCCGGTGACTACCATCCGGCCATCGCGGGATACGTCGACGCTCCAAACCGGGCCTGCATGTCCTACAAATTCGCCTATATGGTGTTCTGTCTCTGAATCCCATAATCTGACATGACCGCTCTCGGAGCATGTCACCAATCGCGTCCCATCCGGAGAGAAGGCTAAATCGTACACCCCGGCATCATGCCTTAAACGATTGTTCCCCTTTTTCAGGATCTCCATATCCCAAAGTCTGATGGTGTTATCATTGCCCGAACTGGCCAATGTCTTGCCGTCCGGAGAAAATGTTATACTTTTGACTATATCCGTATGTCCCTTAAGGTGATACAAAGCCTTTAAGTTGGGATCCCGAATGATGATCGTAGAGTCTGCACTCGAAATGGCAATAGTCTGACCATTTGGGCTAAAGGCCGCGCCAAAGAGCGTTGCCTGGTGATCCTCGGCGATGGCCAGTTCCTGGGCAGAATGGGCATCCCAGAGTCTCACGGTTCTGTCGTAGCTGGTTGTTGCAACGGTCTTTCTATCGGGGGAGAAGGCAATATCCCTGATTTGATTGGTGTGCCCTTTTAGAGTGGCACGAATCCGCCGGGATTCTTTGTCCCACAGCACCACCTCCCCGGGTTTATGGTATTCACCACCACCAATGGCCAGGGTGCGGCCGTCCGGAGAGAAGGCAAGACTGTCCCATTGCAGGAATGGAGGTTGTTCGATAGTCAGCATGTCATTGAGTTCGAACTCAGCCCGGTTCCATAGTGTGACATGTCCATTAAAGCGAGCGGCGGCCAGGGTCCTGCCATCGGGTGAAAAAACAACGGATGATATAGGGTTATCAACTGACATGGTGACTGCTGCCTGTCCGGTGTGCATATCCCAAAGGCGAAGTGTGCCATCATAACAACCGGTTGCCAATGTCTTTCCATCCGGCGAGAATGATAGCGATCGGACCGGGTCTGTATGAGGTAGCGTGTACTTGAGTTGTCCGCTCGCAGGATTCCATAATTTGACCGTCTTGTCATAACTGGCGGAGGCCAGGAGTTCGCCCTTGGGCGAAAAGGAAACACATGCCACATAATCACTATGCGCGTGCAGAGTGCGGTGGTGTGCATTGGCCAGGCGCCAGAAGTAATACCACTCGAAGTGACGAAAGTCTTCCTGACCGGACTCCGGTCTCAGAGAATCCAACAGACTCATCATGTAGGCCATATTGCCGTTTTCCCAGGCCTGTTGCGTCAAACCAATGCGGGCAAAGTAGAGATTTCGGCGTGAAGACAACTCTTTGTTTTCTGCAATCCGCTGTTGCTTGTGCGCTTCTATGGCGAAGATCGTGGAGACGACGATACCGAGCGACAGTACGATGAGTACGGCGATCATCGCCACTGCAGCCGCCAGATGTCGTTGCATGAACTTTTTCAACTGATAGACGTGGGATTCCGGACCGGCAGATAATGGAGATCCCGCGAGATACTTCCGCACATCCGCGGCCAGTTCAGAGACCGTTTGATATCGACGATCCGGTTCCTTGCGTAATGCCATCAGGGGGATCCACTCAAGCTCTTTACGCAAAAGCCTTGTCAAGACGGCCAACTCCGTGCGCCGCCTTTCGGCCACTTTTCGGGCCTCATCCCCAAGACGAGACAGAAGCGTACTGGGACGTGGCGGGTCCGTATCACGGATGATTCTCTGAATCTCCGCAACGCCGGCCTGTTTAAGTTCCTCGCGAGTAAATGGAAGGGTACCCGTCAATAATTCATAAAGAAGGACTCCGAGCGCATAGACATCCGTTCGCGTATCGATATCCTTGGTAGCAATCCCGGCCTGCTCGGGACTCATATACTCCGGCGTTCCGATGAATTGGCCTTGTTCGGTATAGAGGGTTTGCTCGGTCAAAGGCTGATGGGTGGCTTTGGCAATGCCGAAGTCGATGATTTTGGGAATTGCCTTGTCTTGCTCTTCCAAAACCAAAATATTGGACGGTTTGATATCCCGGTGAATGATTCCCTTCTGATGGGCGTGCTGCACGGCTTCGCATACCTGCAGAAATACTTCAAGTCGTTCTTCTACACGAAGTTGATGCCGATCGCAATATTCAGTAACGGGCAGACCTCTGACAAGTTCCATGACGAAATAGGGCCTTCCTGATTCCGTAGTCCCGCCATCGAAGACGTGAGCGATATTAGGATGTTCTAATAGAGCTAAGGCTTGGCGCTCAGATTCGAAGCGAGCGATCACCTGTTTCGAATCCATGCCCGGCTTGATGACTTTTAGCGCTACCTGACGCTTGACGGGTTCAGATTGCTCGGCTCGGAAAACAATCCCGAATCCCCCTTCTCCAAGGATACTCAAAAGTTTATATTGGCCGATCCAGCCGCCAGGCTTTTCTGTGAAGAAATCCGACGTCGCCGTGACTTCACTCTCATCACCAGGTATCGAGCCTTCCAGACCAAGTGAAAGAAGCTGGTCAATACGTTCGGGTTCGGCTCCATATGTCGATTGGTTGTCCATCATGTGGTTGTAACGGCTTATTCATCGGTTGAAACGAATTTCGAAAACCTGAGCGAATGTCATAGAAAGCTTTCGCTACATGAATTAATCCGTAGTTCTTTTCGAATCCTGCGCTTTTTTCGGAAATAAGTTCAATATTTCTGATAATTCTTCATCAACCTGGTTCTCGGAAAGAACCGTGTTGCGAATATGCTTTCTTAATTCCGACTGAAATCGCCTCTTGGCCGTGATGATCATATTCGAGGCCACGGCCTCATCTTCCACGGCATACCGGGCACAGATCTCCGTCAGGGAGGGCACTTCGACATTCTCCAAAATGGGCCTAACGACTTTATCTCGGAAAACGTTCCAGTGGATTTCCATCCCCTGCCGGCGGCATCCCTCCTCGACTTCCGACAGAACCCGGTCCAGCAGCGCTGTTTTCCAGGCGTAATTGAAGGAATCCTCCGGCCCGACATGTGAAATGGTCTGAGGAACAGCCTCCGGATCCAGGCTATCCAGGGAAACGAGTCTATCCCTGGGGATACGCTTGAGCGCCTGGCGCTGCCGTGTTCGGTCGATCAGGAATTGATTGAGGGCGTGCAGCAGGAACGAGCGAAATCGTCCTTTGCACTGCTGAGCCCTTTGAACCATGTTCCGGTTCAGTACAACCTCGTGGAAAAAATCCTGCGTCAAATCTTTCGCCCGTTCGTTGTCATACCCTTTGTGTCGCAGGTAGCAATACACGGGTTTCCAGTATCTATCGAGCAAAAGGCCAATAAGAGCCTTATCTGTATCAGCTTTCGATTTGATACCTTCGATCAACGTCCAATGTGTCGTCAGAAAGTGCCGCCCCGGTCCGCCCATGTTTGTATAGTCGCCGTGCTTCATACGGCATATCCCCATTGCGTCTTTCTTAGACGGAACCACGAGATTTCCTGACCATCAGCATGCCCATAGTAGCGAATTTTGGGTAACTGAGCAAGCGACAAAGGGCCGTCAAAGTCACACCATCGCCCTGCTCGCAAAATTTCAGACTTCTTTAAAGATTTTGCGCAGGATGGAAATTTTCTTACGGATCGTATTGCAGAAGGCTTTGGCTGGAACCTGAGCCGCTCATTGGAAACGCAAAACAATCATGACAGAGCCCTAAGCTAAAGGGCAGAAAGGCAGGTACAACATGAAATCATTAAATGCCACCGAAAGAAATCATTCCATTTGCATTCTATCCGGCATGTTACTCGTCGGCTTGTTTGGCAGGGTAGGAACAAGCCCGGCGGCAGAGGGGACATGGACATACAAGGCCGACATGCCCACGGCAAGAACGTGGGTGAGTGGATGTGTCCTGGATGAGAAAATCTACGTAGTCGGTGGAGCCACGAGTACATCCTCTGTCACATCGGCTGTAGAAATGTATGATCCCATGGCGGATACTTGGACAAAGATGGCTGATATGCCTTCGGCACGATGCGCCCATGCCACCTGCGTATATGACGGCAAAATTTATGTCTTTGGAGGAATCAGCCCCGGTGTGTTTTCTACGGCCAAAAAGAATGTCTATGTATATGATCCCCAAACAGATACCTGGACCCAAAAGGCGGATATGCCCTATGCCAATGCCCATTGTGCTGTAGCTGTTGTGGACGGCATGATATATCTCATAGGCGGGATGCTCAGTGTATCAAATCCGCCAGTTCCAACCGTCATTGCCTATGATCCGATTACGGAATCGTGGACACAGAAAGCCGATATGCCGACGGCTCGAGGTCTCTTGTCAGCTTGTGTGGTTGATGGAAAGATCTATGCCATTGGAGGCGCGACGGAGAACTGGGGTGTCTTTTGTTATAAACATGTCGAAGTCTATGATCCGGCGACGAATACGTGGACGCGCAAATCAGACATGCCGACGGAACGCTTCAGTCTGGGGACGTGTGTCGTGGATGGAAGAATCTATGCCATTGGCGGTCATCTGAGAAACGACGCCTGTAGAGCGAATGAGGTATATGATCCCAGTACAGATACATGGACCGCGGAAATGCCGATGCAACACAAACGACTTGGACACTTTTTAGGCTTGGTCGGAGATCAGATCTATGCCATCGGCGGATCGTTTCCAAATCCTGCGCCTACGGTTCTTTCGACGGCAGAAGAACACGATACCGGGCTCGGCGTTTCTGCGCCCGACTTCAATAATGACGGCATCATTGATGTCCAGGACCTCCTGATACTGATAGAGTCCTGGGAACGGGATAATCCGTTGTGTGATATAGCGCCTGCGCCTTTCGGCGATGGTATCGTGGATGCCTTGGATTTGGAACTTTTCATGAGCTACTGGGGACAAGCTATTGATGATCCTACACTGATAGCCCACTGGGCGCTGGACGAGGTGGAGGGCGCTGTCGCCTATGACAGCGCGGGCTTGAACGATGCCTCTATTGTCGGCAATGCTGCATGGCAACCCGACGGCGGGCAAGTTAACGGGGCACTTCATTTCGATGGCGTTAGTGGTTGTGCCGTGGCTGGCGCAATCCTGAATCCAACGGTCGGTCCCTTCAGTGTTGTCGCCTGGATTAATGGTGGTCTGCCAGGACAAGTTGTTATATCACAACAGGGTGCGACGAATTGGCTGGCAGTCGATGATGGCGGCTACTTAATGACGGAATTGAGAGCGACCGGTCGCTCCGGGGGCCCTTTACATTCCCGGGCAATTATCACCGATGGCTTTTGGCATCGCGTCGGCTTCGTTTGGGATGGTACTCACCGTACTCTGTATGTGGATGACATTAAAGTAGCCGAAAACACGCAGAATGGCCTAGAAAGCTCAAATGGCGGTTTGTACATTGGCACAGGTAAAGCTGTGGAACCCGGTACTTTCTGGTCAGGTCTGATCGATGACGTCCGCATCTACAAGCGAGCAGTGACACCATAGCGCATTAATATTGTGACACGGAAGTTCCACGGGCTGGTAGCTCGAGAGATTTGCCAGCCCGTTAGTTTCTTGACGTAACGCACCTAATAAGAGCTCAAAACTAGAATTCCTGTTGCCAGAATTTTTCTGAGGCATCCACTTTGCCGCCCGTCAGTCAAGCCTCGTAGCTTAGCTGAACAGCATTCTGGCTTAGAGAGTGCCCCCGTTTGTCGTACAACTGGGAGTCTGGTACATGAGATCCAGGAATTTGAGAGGGCATGTCGTACGATATGAGCGTATGGTTGATGAGGTGAAGGTGATTATGGTATAGTGCTTCTGATTGAAAATTCCGGTTCTTGCGCGGGTAAGTGGCATTAGATTGACAGGTTAGGGTTTTGCTCGCGGGAATTTATTACCCTGAAGGGTATAGACTGATGGTCATGCGGCGGACAAATGTCCCGTTGAGGCGAATAAGTGACAACCACGCGCAAGCGCTGTCGAGGATATGAAGGTGAGTGAGAAAATCATGAAGCTGGCCGAAGTGGCAGTGCTCTTTGATCTGGTATGCCTGACTTTCTGCGCCGCCGCCGGTGGCAGTAAGGAATTGACCGGCACAACAAACATACGCGATATCGGGATTCCGGTGCGCTCCGTCAACTGGGTGCGCCTGCATCCGGGCCACACGGCTAAGGATTTGCCGTGTCTTTATGCCACGATGGGCCAAACAGCCAAGAGTCTATTTGTCTTGCAGATCGACCCTGAGACGGGCAGATGCCGCCAGTTTGTTGCTGATGTTCCGGGCTCGAATTTTCCAACTGCCACTCTGCTCAGTCGCAGCGGTAAACTCTATATCGGCGCTGCATATTCCGGGCATCTTCTCTGCTTCGATCCTGTCCGGGATGTTCTGGAGGATCTAGGTGCAATCCATCCTGGAAGGGCCACGTTTCCCTGTCGTCTGGACGAGGATGAGAAAGGCCGCATATGGATCGGCAGCTACGGAACAGCGGACTTGACCTGTTATGACTATCGTGAAGGCAAGTTCATCCGCTATGGACGGATGGACGAGGTCGATATGTACAACTATCCTCTGGTGAACAAGGACGGCAAGGTGGCCTGTCTGATTCGCATGACCCGGCCTCATGTCGTTGTGTTTGACCCCGAGACCACGAAGCAAGAAAGTGTCGGGCCGGTCATACCAAAAGGACAGGGAAATCTCGATCTGGTCAAGGGTCACGACGGATGGCTTTACATCGCATCCGACAAGGGCAATTTCCGTATCAATGGGCTTCGGGCAATTTCGGTGGAGGCGGTGCCGAAGCCTAAACCTGACCCGACACTGCCGGATGGAAGCACATTTGGCTTTGCCGATTCAGCCGAGCAAATCTACCGCAGGCTCAGAATATCTCGACACGATGGAGAGGTTCATACGTACGACCTTGAGTACGAGGCCAGTGGCAGTGACATTTTTTACCTGCACGCCGGGCCCGATGGTTGTATCTATGGCTCGAGCTATCTTCCCCTCCATCTGTTTCGCTTTAACCCTGAGAATGAAGAGCTTGTCGACTTGGGCAGATGCTCGGCCTCTGCGGGCGAGGCCTATTCAATGGCAAACTACCAGGGCAGGATCTATATCTCCTCCTATCCAGGCGCACGCATTTCCGTATATGATCCTGGCAAACCGTACGATTTTGGAGACCAAGTGGGAGATAATCCGCGCGACCTGGGACGCATTGATGATATATCGTATCGTCCACGGTCTACCTTGGCCGGCCCGCTGGGGCGAGTCTGGGTCGCCTCGCTGCCGGACTATGGGATGTGGGGCGGACCGCTTTCTTATTACGATCCTGAGACCGGCGAGAAGAAGGCATACTATCGAATCTTTGGGGATGGAAGCTGCTACACCCTCGCTCATCTGGAGGACCAGAAGTTGATAGCAGTTGGAACGAGCATCTCCGGGGGCTCGGGAACGCAGCCGAAGGTGGACGAGGCGACACTGCTGCTGTGGGACTATCACGCCGAGAAGAAGGTCTGGACGGGTACATTGGAAAACAAGGTGGCAGCGTTCAATGCCCTGCTTGTCGGATCGGATGGCAGGCTTTACGGCACGGTGAGAGGAAGAGGAAGTGGGCCGGAGCTCTTTGTCTTTGATCCCAAGTCCCTCGAGTTCGCAGCTCGAATCGCTGTCCCCCAAGGGAACCCTCTGGACTTGGGCTTGCAGAATGGGTCTGATGGCAGGATATACGGTTTTACGCGGTCGTGCATCTACCGGTTTGATCCCGATTCGCTGACGGTGAAAGTGATAATCCGTGACGACGAAGGGTTTAATGTAGCCGGGCCGATATTGAGCGGGGACATTTACTTCGCCACCGGCCATCGGCTGCGGGCAGCGAAGATTCTCGAATAGCAAAGTGCTCTGGTCGCATTGGCCTGAGATGTTGAGAAGGCCATAATGAGAACGATGAGAGGATACTCGATATTGTAAGTGTTATCGATTGGAGACGAACAATGCAGTCGGCCAATTGCAGAATCACGCGACGGGCGGCGCTGATCGGCGCAGCGCGGGCGGCTGTCGCGGCCTCCGTTACCTCTCGTTGCCAGCCGTCCCTTGCGGCAGAGTCACCGGCAGGCCTCCCCGGATACGTGGTCTGGGACGTGCACGGACATCTGAGCACACCCGGTGACACGCCCGGGGATAAAATTGACAACCTGCTGAAGTTCGCTGACCGCATGGGGGTTGAACGGGTGATCGTGTTCATGGGCTATCCGTGGGCCCACGACCCCTCACCAGAAGAGGTCCGACGTCAGAACGACCAGGTCCTTCAGGCACTCGAGCGTTCTCGCGGGCGGGCGCTTGGCTTCGTCTATCTGAATCCGAAACGCACCGAAGAGAGCCTCGACGAGCTGGATCGCTGCGTCCGTGACGGCCCGATGGTCGGTGTCAAGCTGTGGGTCGCCATACGCTGCCACGAGAAGTGTCTCGACCCAATCGTCCAAAGAGCTGCCCAGTTGAATGCCCCTGTCCTTCAGCACACCTGGTATAAGATCACCGGGAACCTTCCCGGCGAGTCGACGGCCGCCGATCTGGCCGCACTGGCGGG
>Ga0209536_100017762_pt1 | contig 10051 bp, 8 predicted proteins | sample DeeMarSeWOR28_12_FD_187461 | JGI IMG/M metagenome (GOLD analysis project Ga0209536, IMG submission 187461) | Marine sediment microbial communities from White Oak River estuary, North Carolina - WOR-2-8_12 (SPAdes) (version 2) | ecosystem: Environmental > Aquatic > Marine > Intertidal zone >... | reverse complement strand
CGCATGTGCCCGCCGTTCTCGCTTCGTGTCGGGCTGCCGCAGACTCCGCAGAAACGATGATGACGGTTCCAGAATACCAGCCCCCGCGCATAGGCAATCTGCGCGGCCTGCTGCGCGTCGAGGCGCCAGGCGACTTCGCGCAGGTCAACGAACTCGCTCTCGCCCAGGTAGGCCTGCAGGCTCTCCTCCTGGTGCCGGGAAACGTCCAGCGCAAACAGCGGGCCCTGCTGGTCCAGTCCCAGGAACACCAGGTGCTCGAAATGTTCGATCAGGTCGATCGCTTCGCTGCGGGGCAGATGGATGATTTCCGGGACGCGCGCATCTTCGCCGCGCCAGCGCATCAGGCTTTTATCGTTTCTCAGAATGACGACGCGGCTGTGACGCCGCGTCCATTGCTGCTTCAGCCAGCGGGGATTCTTGCGTGACTGGCTGGCTCGATCGAGGTTGAGTTCACGGTAATAAATCACCGCGAAATCTTATCATGAATTACTCGCGGACTGCTGGTAGCTGTCGATCATTTTCTTCAGCTTGGAATATTCCTTGCAGTCGAAGGAGCACAGGTTGTCGAGTATCTGCAGCTGCTCGACCGCCTTGTCCAGCCGGTTCGTCTCGAGATACAGCTCGCCGAGGTATTCGTTCGCGCCGCGGTGATCGGGATCCGCTCGGAGCGCCCACTCGTAGAATGTCAGCGCATCCGCGAACTGGCGCGTCTTGCGATAACTGTAGCCCAGCAGCGACATGATATCGGCGTTGTCGGGATGGACATCGAGCGCGTCGTGCAGGCGGTCTATTGCCGCGCCGAAGTCGCCCTGATCAATCAATTTGATGATCGGATCGAGATTGACATCGGAAGAGTAATTGCCGCCGGCCGCGAATCCGCCCGCACTGAAAGTCAGCAAAACCGCCGCCAACAGCGAACGGCAAGAGCTGGATGAAATAGTAATCTGCATGGTAAAAACCCCGTTGTTGCTGGGCGAATTATATTCGGCAGGCTATCGCAGCACTATGGCAAAATGCACTAAGTTACTGATTTGTGAACTTTTTACGCCAAAGGAGTGTGAATTATTTACATCTTCGAATCGCGATATTCGGCGATCGCCTGCTTGAGCTTGTCGTACTCGCGGCAACCGAAGAAGCAGGCATCATCCAGCACCTGCAGGCGTTCCTCAGCCTTTTCCGGCTGATCGAGTTGCAGGTAGAGCTCGCCGAGATATTCGTTTGCGCCGCGGTGCCGGGGCTCGAGCTTGAGGGCATGCTGATAGTTGACCATGGCCTCGTCGAAACGCCCGAGCTTGCGTTGACTGAACGCCAGCAGGTTTAGCAGGTCGGCATCATCTGCATCCTTTGCCAAAGCGGACTGCAGCTTTTCGATGGCCTGGGGGTATTTCCCGGCCTCGATTAACTCGTGATAGGGATCGAGGCGTGAGTTGCGATTGCCGTAGCCGCCATCCGCGAATGCCGTGGCCGTGACGACACTGGCGATAACAGCAGCCAGAACAACCGGGTATATTTTCTTCATAAGACTAATCCGCTACGGGTTAGCAAGATTACGCATTGATCCGCCTAAAGGATCACCTCGGCCGATCGCAGCTCGCCGAGCTCGTCGTCGTCGAGTCCGAGCAAACCCTGCAGCACATCGCGGTTGGCGCTGCCCAGGTCGGCGCCTGGCCAGCGCGTGGCTCCGGGAGTTCGCAGGAGCCGCGGCATTATCGCCGGGATCTTCAGCGGTTCGCCATCGATCTCGACCGTTTCGAACAAACCGCGAGCATTGAAGTGCGGGTCGGCGAGCATGTCCTCGACATTATAAATCGGGCCCGCGGGCACGCGCGCCTGTTCCAGTTTTTCCAGCAGGCTTGCCGAATCGTGCGCCGCACACCACTCGGACAAGGCACTATCGATTTCATCTTCGTGCTGGACACGCCCCTGGTTCGAGGCAAGGCGCGGATCGTCGGCCATCTGCGGCTTATCGGCGGCACGCATCAGCCGCTGAAAAATGGAATCGCCGTTACCGCCGATGACAATGTATTTACCGTCCCGGCAACGATAGGTGTTGGTCGGCACGATGCCGGTGACGGTGCTGCCCGACGGTTCGCGAATAACGCCGTTACCGTCGAATTCCGGCACAACGGCCTCCATCAGGTTGAACATTGACTCGACCAGCGCAACGTCGACCACCTGGCCTTCGCCGCTTTTCTGCTTTTCGAGCAGGGCCATGGCAATCCCCAGTGCCGCATGAATTCCGGAAATGGTATCGCCGATGCTCAGGTTCGGGCGCACCGGGGCCTCGCCGGGATGGCCGTTGACGTAGCGAAATCCGCTCATGCCTTCGCACACCGAGGCGAAACCCGGCCGTGATGCATACGGGCCGTCCTGGCCGTAACCGGAAATGCGTGCGTACACCAGGCCGGGATTGCTGTCCTTGAACTCATCCGGCCCGAGTCCCCAGCTCTCGACCACGCCAGGCCTGAAATTCTCGATGACTACGTCGGCCTTGTCGATCAATCGTCGCACCAGCTCGACGCCGCGCCGGTTTTTCAGATCGACGGTGACAGACTTCTTGTTGCGCGCCAGCGAGCGCCACCAGAGCGAGGTGCCGCCGCGCATTTCGCGCCAGTTTCGAATCGGGTCGCCTCCCCGCGGCGGCTCGATCTTGATGACCTCGGCACCGAAATAGCCGAGCATGCAGCCGGCAAAGGGACCGGCCAGCAACTGCCCTAGTTCAATGACGCGGTAGCCGGCAAGCGGACCTTTGGAATTCATGGCGATTCCCGCAGCTGGAAGATCGTCGAATGTTACGCAGGATTGCCGATAGTGGCCAGTCGAATTGCGCGGCGGGTGTTCTCAGCAAACAGACAAATCCGGTATACTGCGCCGTTTTGCAATGACTAACCGCGGAGAAAACATGCAGGCACCGGCCATGTCCGAACACGGACCCGAAATCCCAGACACCAGGCTGTCGGTACGCGAGGTTTTCGCCATCGACAGCAACCTGCAGGTGCCGGCATTTTCCGAACGCAGCGAGCTGGTGCCGGATATCGACCCTGGCTACCATTTCAACCCGGAAGCGACGCTCGCGATCCTCGCCGGTTTTACCCATAACCGCCGTGTACTCCTGCAGGGCCTGCACGGCACCGGCAAGTCGACGCACATCGAGCAGGTGGCCGCGCGCCTGAACTGGCCCTGTATTCGCGTCAACCTCGACGGCCACATCAGCCGTCTCGACCTGGTCGGCAAGGACAGCATCGTGATTCGCGACGACCGCCAGGTAACCGAGTTTCAGGAAGGCATAGTGCCCTGGTCGCTGCAGCGGCCGATCGCGTTGATCTTCGACGAATACGACGCCGGGCGTCCCGACGTCATGTTCGTCATCCAGCGCCTGTTGGAGCGCGACGGCAAGTTCACCCTGATCGATCAGAACCGCGTGCTGTCGCCGCATCCGAGCTTCCGCCTGTTCGCCACCGCAAACACGATCGGCCTCGGCAACAGCACCGGTCTCTACCACGGCACGCAATTGCTCAATCACGGGCAGATCGACCGCTGGAATATCGTTGCCACGCTCAACTATCTTTCCAGCGAAGAAGAGATGCAGATCGTCACCTCGAAGGTGCCGGAATTCGCCAGCGAGCAAAATCGGCGCCTGCTGCAATCGATGGTGGCGCTGGCGACGATGACGCGCGAGGGATTCGTGGTCGGCGACCTGTCGACGCTGATGTCGCCGCGCACCGTTATTTCCTGGGCGGAAAACACGCTGATCTTCGGTGACCACGTGCTCGCCTTCAAACTGTCTTTCCTGAACAAGTGCGAGGAAGACGAACATCCGATCATTGCAGAATACTTCCAGCGCTGTTTCGATACCGAGCTCGACGATTCCTATTTGCACGTGGTCGAACGTGGATCCGACTGACACGACCAGCGAAAAGCAGCGCCAGCAGGCGGCCGAGCTCTGTGGCGCGTCGGTGCGCGCGCTCACCGGGCTACGCGAGCTGCGCAATCGCGGGCGCTCCCTGTTTCTCGGCGGACAGCGGGTGCAAACCGGCGCGCCGCACAGCTCTCCCGATCCTGCCAGGGATGGATTCAGCGCGCAGCGCGGGGCCGCCGACGGCATCGCGCTACGCCTGCTGCACAGCGACTCCGACCTGCACCGCTCCCTGGCGCCAAAGGCACCGATACAGCGTCTGATTTTCGATTTGCTGGAACAACTGCGCGTCGAGACCCTGGTTTCGGCCGCGCACCACGGCATGCGCAATAACCTGCGGCGTCGATTCCGCGACTGGTCGCTGCGTTTCTGCGACGACGGCCACGCCGATACCGAGCTCGGTTTGCTGGTTTACACCATCGCGCAGATGGCCTGGTCGCGCCTCAGCGGTTACCCCACGCTGGAGGAGACCGACGACCTGATCGAAGTGACCCGCGGCCGGATCTCGTCTTTCATCGGCTCCGATCTCGCCGCTTTGCGGAACCATCGGCTGCACCAGGAAGCCTATGCCGCGCACGCGCTGGCAATTGCCCGCACCGTCGACGAATCACTGCTGGGCGATCAGGCGCTGGAGAGCAACACGACCCGTATCGACAACGAGAAGGCGCTGTCGCGTATTACCCTCGCGCTCGATTTTTCCGAGGAGGAAGAGGACGCGAATATCGCTACCGCCGTTTCCGGCAGCAGCCGGGTTTTCGACGAGCAGGAGCGCAATTACCGGGTTTACACGCGCGAGTTCGATAGAGAGCTGAAGGCGGCGTCGCAGGTGCGCGAGGCCGAGCTGCGCCAGTTTCGCGAACGCCTCGATGCGCTTGTCTTTCACCAGGGCATCAACGTGCCGCGGCTGGCGCGGCAGATTTCGCAGTTGCTGGCCACGCCGCGCCGCGATGGCTGGCTGTTCGGCGAAGAGGAAGGCCTGATCGACGGCCGCCGCCTGTCGCAGCTGATCGCCGCGCCCAGCGAACGGCGCCTGTTTCGCAAGGACCAGTATCGATTCAAGAACGATTGCGTGGTCAGTTTCCTGATCGACTGCTCCGGCTCGATGAAGAGCTCCATCGATTACATCGCCATGCTGGTCGACGTGTTCGCGCGCGCGCTCGACCAGGCCGACATCGCCAGCGAGATCCTGGGCTTCACCACCGGCGACTGGAACGGCGGCCGCGCCTACCGGCAATGGCTCGCCGATGGACGTGCGCACCATCCCGGCCGTCTGAACGAGCGCTGCCACCTGGTTTTCAAAAGCGCCGACGATAACTGGCGCAAATCACGGCGCGATATTGCCGCGCTGCTGAAGACACCCTACTTTCGCGAGGGTCTCGACGGCGAGGCGGTGGAGTGGGCCAGCACGCGGCTGCTGCAGCGCGACGCCGAGCGGCGCATCCTGCTGGTCATTTCCGACGGCAGCCCGATGGACAGCGCGACCAATCTCGCCAACGACGAGTTTTACCTCGACAACCACCTGAAATACATGGTCGAGAAATACGACCGGCCCGGCGCCGTCGAAATCTACGGCATCGGCGTCGGCCTCAGCCTGACGCCGTTTTATCGTCACTGCATGGCGATCGATCTGCATGAGTCGCTGAGCAATCATGTGTTCACGCAGATTTTGCAGATGATCTACCACGCCGCGCGCCGCTAGCAGCCCCGGGAGAATATAAATTTTTATAAAGCGGATGCGCGCGCGGACAGTTTAAATTACCATCCACCGATAGCAATCGAGTTAGCTGTATGTCACCCGTAGTACTCGCCGATTCCGGTAGCGACGCCAAGATTTTCGTGCTCGACACCAACGTGCTGATGCACGACCCTTCCGCCCTGTTCAAATTCCAGGAACACCATGTCTACCTGCCGATGACGGTGCTCGAGGAGCTCGACAACGCCAAGCTCGGTGTTTCGGAGGTGGCGCGCAACGTGCGCCAGACCAACCGCTTCATCGATGAATTGCTGAACGCGCAGAGCGAGCTGGTGATCGAGGAAGGCCTCAGACTCAACCAGTTCAGCGCCGCCGAGGAGCCCTTCAAGTGCAGCGGCCGGCTGTTCTTCCAGACCCAGGCCCATGATTCCAGCCTGCCGGCTTCGCTACCCGGCAAGAAGACCGACAACTCGATCCTGAATACCATTATCTCGCTGAAGAAAGAGGTGCCCGATCACGAAATCATCCTCGTCTCCAAGGACATAAACCTGCGCATCAAGGCCACTATTCTCGGCATCAGGGCCGAGGATTACGCCAACGACCGCGTCGTCGACGACCTCGACCTGCTGTTCAGCGGCACGCGCCAGCTGCCGCAGGATTTCTGGGAAGCAGAAGGCCGCCGCATCGAAAGCTGGCAGGAGGATGGCAGCGCCTACTACGAGGTACAGAGCCTGGACGGCGAGGAATGGTATCCAAACCAGTTCGTGCACATCGGCGACGAGTTCGAGGCCATCGTGCGCAGCCGCAAACAGTCTGGGTTCGTCATCGAGGTCTGCCAGAATTATTACGGCCAGCGCCACTCGGTCTGGGGCATTACCGCGCGCAACCGGGAGCAAAACTTCGCGCTCAACCTGCTGATGGATCCCGAGATCGACTTCGTCACACTCTCCGGCAATGCAGGCACCGGCAAGACCCTGCTGGCGCTCGCCGCCGGGCTCACGCAGACGCTCGACCAGGGCCTCTACAAGGAAATTATCATGACCCGCGTGACGATTCCGATCGGCGAGGATATCGGTTTCCTGCCGGGCAGCGAGGAGGAAAAGATGACGCCGTGGATGGGCGCGCTGATGGACAACATGGAAGTGCTCACCGGCAGCGATCAAAAGGATTCCTGGGAACAGGCCGCCACCAACGATCTGTTGCGCAACCGCATCAAGATCCGTTCGCTCAATTTCATGCGCGGACGTACATTTCAGAACAAGTACATCATCATCGACGAGGCGCAGAACCTCACTTCGAAACAGATGAAAACCCTGGTGACCCGCAGCGGCACCGGCACCAAGATCGTCTGCCTCGGCAACCTCAAGCAGATCGATACGCCCTACCTGACCGAGACCACATCGGGCATGACTTACGTGGTCGACCGCTTCAAGCACTGGCAGCACAGCGGTCACATTACGCTGATGAACGTCGAGCGCTCGCGTCTCGCCGATTACGCCTCGGAAATGCTTTGAATGATCGCGCCCGGCTCGGGCGGGCAGCGCCGGGCTATTCGTCCGCCATGGTGATGCCGGTGGTGTCCGGCGGCGGCGGCGGGGCTTTCTTCGGCGCGGTATCGAGATCGGCGCCGACCGGGGCTACGTCCAGGCCGCTGACGTCGATCTGGGGCTCTTCGGGTTCCTCGTAATCATCCTGCAGCTCGCTGCCGACCGGGGCGATGGTCACCTCAAGATCGTCGATCTGATCACCCGAGATGCCAAGCGGATCGGTTCGCGGCGGCGGCGGTGTTTCGCCGTCGTAACTGGTTTCGATCTGTACCGCCGGAGCCGCCGCGGCGGCGGGCTTTTGTGCCGGCTTTTCGGCCGCGGCAGCCTTTTCCGGCGCGGGTTCCGCCGCGACGGGCTCACCGCCCATCGGCCTGACTTCACACTCCGCACCGGCCCGATTCAGCGCGGTCTTGTACTTGGCGGCAGTCGCCTGATCGATATTCTTCTTGATGACGATTCGCTTGCCGGAAAACAGTTGCGCGAGCTTGGCATCATCCGCATTGAACATTTTCGCGACTCGGGCCCTGACTTCGTCCAGGCTCGCATCGGCGCTGATCTTGCCGGAAAATGCGACTTCGAATAATTGGTCACTCATGTCATGCTTCCGTTAACTGCTGAACTATACTATAGCCCAAATTCGAGCGCCCGATATCATGCCGAAGAAAACTGAAATCACCCGCCTGACGCCGCACGGCAGCATGGAAGTGCTCTCCCGCCTGGAGGTCAGCCAGCTCAAGCAGGGCAGCGAGGACGACGAACTCTACCAGACCTTCCGCCGCTGTGCGCTGGCGGTGCTGAACGTCGACAGCCACACCGACGACGCCCGCGAGGTGCTGCAGCAGCACCAGGACTTCGAGATCCGCGTGGTGCAGCAGGAACGTGGCGTCAAGCTCGAAATCGAAAACGCGCCGCACAGCGCCTTCGTCGACGGCAAGATCATGATCGGTATCCAGGAACAGCTGTTCGCCGTGCTGCGCGATGTTTCCTACGTCAAGAACAAGATCGCCTCGAACCAGATATTCGACACCGAAACCAGCGAAGGCATTACCAACGTCGTCTTCCACGTGCTGCGCAACGCGCGCGTGCTGGTGCCCGAAGTCGAGCCCGACCTCGTGGTCTGCTGGGGCGGCCACTCGATCAGCCGCGAGGAATACGATTACTCGAAGCAGGTCGGCTACCAGCTCGGTCTGCGCGGCCTGAATATCTGCACCGGCTGCGGCCCCGGCGCGATGAAAGGGCCGATGAAAGGCGCCGCCATCGGCCACAACAAGCAGCGCATCCGCCGTGGCCGTTACGTTGGCCTGACCGAACCCGGCATCATCGCCGCCGAGTCACCCAATCCCATGGTCAACGAGCTGGTCATTCTGCCGGATATCGAGAAACGGCTCGAGGCCTTCGTGCGCGCCGGCCACGGCATCGTCGTCTTTCCGGGCGGCGTCGGTACCGCCGAGGAAGTGCTGTATGTGCTCGGCGTCTTGATGAACCCGGCGAACCACCACATCCCGTTTCCGTTGATACTGAGCGGGCCGACCTGCGCCGCGGACTACCTGCAGGAGATCGACGCCTTCATCCGTTTCACCCTCGGCGAGCAGGCTCGCGAGTACTACACCATTATCATCGACGATCCCGTCAAGGTTGCGCGGGAAATGGCGGCCGGACTCGAGTCGGTGCGCAACTTTCGCCGCGAGCGGGCCGACGCCTACTACTTCAACTGGATTCTGAATATCGACCACCAGTTCCAGCAACCCTTCGAGCCCACCCACGACAACGTCGCGGCACTGGATCTCGGCCGGGAGCAGCCGCTGCATTTGCTCGCGGCCAATCTGCGTCGCGCCTTTTCCGCCATCGTTACCGGCAATGTCAAGGCCGACGGCATTCAGCGCATCGAGCAGCACGGCCCGTTCAAGATCTACGGCGATGCTGAAATCATGGCTGCACTGGACAAGCTGCTGCATTCTTTCGTCGAGCAGCTGCGCATGAAGGTGCCGGAGAAATCCTACACGCCCTGCTACACCCTGGAGAAGCGCTGACCGCCCCCTGTGAAACGGCGATCGGCGTTCAGACGGATTTCGTCTGCATCCGCAGCAGCCGACGCTCGTTGCGGATACCGCTGATGCAGTAACTGACCACGCAAACGAGCACGATAGCACTGCCGCAAAGGGTCAGCAGGCTCGGCCGCTCGCCAACGCCGATCCAGACCCAGATCGGGCCGAGGATGGATTCGGTGAGCGCGAACAGCGCCACCTCGGAGGCCAGGATATAGCGCGCGGCGACGGTAAAGCACCAGAAGCCGACGCCGAATTGCAGGCAGCCCATCAGCAGCGAAATGATCAGGTCCTGCCGCGACACCACGAATGAGTCCATGAACAGCGTCGCGACCGCCGCCATCACCAGTCCGCTGAGGCAGGTGGCCGGCAGCATGTCGATGCCGCGCTTGTCGCGCACGATCATCAGGAATACAACGAACGAGGCGACCACGCCGAGCGCGGCGACGTTACCGGTCCAGCGCCCCTCGAGCAAACCGTCGGCGAACATCAGGCCGATACCGATCAATGAAATCAGCATGGCGATGACACCCTGGCGCGGGGTCTTTTCGCGCAGCACCAGCCAGCCGACCGCGGCGGTTGCGAGCGGCGCCGCGCCGATGATGAAGACCGCGTTGGCAACCGTGGTCAGCAATATCGCGAAGATGTAGCAGATCGAACCGAGGCCGAGCACCAGCGCGGCCCACAGGCCGGGCTTGCCGACCGCGCGGTAAACTTCGAAAATCCTGCCGCGATAGCGAAACAGCAGCAGCAGGAAAAGTGTCAGCGAAAACGCAACGCCGCGGTAGAACAGGATTTGCCAGCCGCTGGCGGCCTCGATATTGCGCAGCAGGATACCCGAGGTGCTGAG
>Ga0209536_100017761_pt1 | contig 10052 bp, 9 predicted proteins | sample DeeMarSeWOR28_12_FD_187461 | JGI IMG/M metagenome (GOLD analysis project Ga0209536, IMG submission 187461) | Marine sediment microbial communities from White Oak River estuary, North Carolina - WOR-2-8_12 (SPAdes) (version 2) | ecosystem: Environmental > Aquatic > Marine > Intertidal zone >... | reverse complement strand
AGGAGGCAGGAGGCAGGAGGCAGGAGGCAGGAGGCAGGAGGCAGGAGGCAGGAGGCAGGAGGCAAGAGTGAGGAGTTAGGAGTGAGGAGTGCGGACTAGGGGTGGGAAGTGGCTCGCGCACCGATGGCTTCGGTTAGAGGAAGACCTCGTTGGTGGCCACGGTACCCACGGAATACACGGAAAAATGTTAACACTTGCTTTGATACCGGCGTTTGCCAGAACCGCCGGCGAATGCACGTTGGTGAGTGCACTTACCGCTGATTTCTGGTGAGGAAAGATGCCATTCCAGTATAGCTAACGGCGGCGCTCGCTACTCAGTGTCTGGCTGACCAGCTTCAGTCCGCTCGAGACTGTTTGTGCCAGGCAAATGGCGCCGGCGGCTTCGATTTTTTTCTGGTGTGAGGCCGCGGTTTTGCCACCGACGAATACCGGTATCCTGGCTTTACTGACCAGCTCAGGAAGCTCATTTTCGAGCACGCCGCGGGACGGCCTGGATGAACAAGCCAGGATAACAGCTGCACAGGCTCTTTTCTTGAGTACACCAGGAAGTTGTTCCAGTGGCGTATTGGCGCCAAGTACCAGAACGCGGTAACCAAAGTTGACACTGGACAGTGCAAAAAACAGCAGGCCTAGTTCATGAAACTCGCCCGGCAGGCAGGCAAGCAGTAACAGTGGGCCGCTGCTGCGCTGGTTGATGTGATGAATGCGCGTGCCAAGCTTGTTGCGCAGATAAACCGAAAAAAAATGTTCCTCTGCGATACCGGTGTCGACTTCCTTCCAGCGCTCACCCAGAATGCGTAACAGGGGCGCGGTCAGGTGTTGGTTGACGACATCAACAGGGTACAGTGACAGCGCGTCGTTATACACACCATCAAGGGCGTATTCATCAAAACTTTCTATCGCATTGAGCATCCTCTGTTGGTAGCTTCTCCACACCTCTCCCAATTCACCGACGGCCGCAGCCGCCCTTTGTCCCGGCGCCTGTTCCAGCAGTGGTTTGACCTGGCTGATAGAAATCCCCTGATCGAGCAAGTCGAGCACCTGCTTTATCAGATCGACATCACCTTCGGTGTAGAGCCGGTGTCCCTTCGGCGTGCGTTTCGGCGTAATCAGGTTGTAGCGCCGTTCCCAGGCCCTCAAGGTGACTGGGTTCACGCCGGTCAGGTTAGCAACCGTGCGTATCGGAAGTAGGCTGCCGGGTATCATGGGTTGTTCTGCGCGTTGGGGTCGAAGCATAGGGGGCTCTGTCTCGTGGGTTGTACAAGTATTGTACTGCATGGTCGGGAATTGTAACAGCCCTTAGCTTGTGTGGAACGAACCGGGTCTTTCAGTAAGCTGCTAAAAGGATGAAATATTCTGGTTGATCTCCCTGGATCTGATCCTGCTGCAACCCGTCCGACCGTCGCCGAACGACGACTTCAGGTGGCCATCGTGGATTGTTTGACAACAAAGCATCGATGCCCGGTGTCAACAGGAACCAGGCGAGTTGGGCAAATAGCGAAACATCTGCCCGGTCATGCGTCACCAAATCAGCAGCGAGTCGATCCAGTGGGTACTGTGTGAATCATGTTCTGGGCGTACTTTCTGTCCCAAGTTAGGGACTTTAACACCGCTTCAGGCGGAAAAGTTTCATTCAGGCGGTCGCGATCATCCAGTCCGGAGAAATAGCGCCTCCGGTGTTTTTGCGAATGACACAACCTTGCTAAGACCAATACGAAAAATGTACAAGAAAGCTTGACAACATTTGTACATCTCCTATACTTCGTCATGCCGCGCCTGGCCCGAGAGGTCTCGCTTCGGCGTTAGTTCAGGGTTGGGAAAATTCTCTACATGATTGGATTTCAATTAAATTTTCTCATCCTCTTCTTAGTCTCACCACCATGGAGGATTGACGCATGAAAGTAACAGACACCTTTTGCGGAGTGAACGCTCGAGCCGGCTCTTTCAGATCGATGCTCACCCTGCTGCTGCTGGCAACAGTGGCTGTGTTCTTGTCGTCAGCTGCTGATGCCGGCGATCGCTACCACAAGTCCTCGGAGGTTTCCGATGCGCTTGAAGCAGAAGGTTTTGAGACACTCAGGCTTGCGCTGGACCTGACAGGACTGCTCCCGGTGCTCGACAGCAATCGAGTGACACTGTTTGCGCCGACCAATGATGTTTTCGACGCCACGGCAGAGGCCCTCGGTTGCACTGACGCCTTGGATCTCGCCACGCGGCTCATTAATATACCAACGGGGGATGGCAGCAATGCCTTAGCGGACGTGCTGTCCTACCATGCGGTACTGCGCGTGATCAGAACCAATAAGAAGCTTCTGAAATCCAGCCCGCTTCACACCGCGAGCAGCGGTACAGTAACAACCGGCGTAAACAGCGAGGGGCTGTTCGTGAAAGGCGAGGCAAACGCGACGCCGAGCAGTATTACGGTTGAGGGTATTCGTGGACATCGTTGGGTAATCTATCCGATCGACAGCATATTGTTGCCGTTTGCGCCTCCCGCAGACCTTTGCACCAGTACCTAGGTGGTTCTGGATTCGTGTCAGCACCGGCTGGAGTGCGGCGCACTTCTGCCGGTGCTGACGCCCTCGGGCCGATGCGAAGTTGACCACATATAAGGCCAGCCGTTCGCGCGTCACGGCGTGTCTTCTGCGATGACCAGGCCCTCTGTCGTGCTGTCCCGCCAGCACCTCTGATCGTTCGCGGCGCACCCTGTGTGACTCACCCACCGTGCATCTATCGGGGAACTGCCTGGGTGGGTGCCATTCGGGCGAAAACACAGTTTCTGCTAAGATTAGTGTTGCGACTGTCACTGTGGCCATCCGGTCAAGGATGGCGCATATCAGATTTCAACGAGGGCTGGATCGTTCCGAAAAAACCCCGCTTCAATTTTGGCAGGTACTTCATGAGGTACATGCGCGACAGTGAGCTGAATCTGTTTCAGGCAGACAGGCGTGCACACCCCGCAGGTGAATGCTGGTCAAGCGCCGCCTCCGGAGCCACAGGTCGGATCAGCCCGCGCGTGAGCGCACAGGTGGCGTCTACGGGGCCAGTTGCCAGTACCGAACAGCGTCAACACGTGGGCCGCCAATTATTCCGGATGAACTCATGGGAGGCGGTGAGCCGCCGCGATCGCTATGCTATGTCAGCGACCCGTTTTGGCTTGCTGATCTTCGTTTGCCTCATCCTGGCGTCGTGTACGGGCATACCCTCCAACGTCCAGCCCGTCGACAATTTTGAGCTCAACAGGTATCTCGGTACCTGGTATGAAATCGCGCGGCTGGACCATTCCTTCGAGCGGGGGCTTTCGAATGTTTCCGCCAGCTATTCGTTACGAGACGATGGCGGCGTAACAGTCGTCAATAGAGGCTTCAAGGCGGATAACAAGGAGTGGAAAGAAGCGATCGGCAAGGCCTACTTTTTTTCCGACCCGGACGTAGGCCGGCTGAAGGTGTCTTTCTTTGGCCCATTTTATGGGGGCTACAACATCATCGAGCTGGATCATGAGAACTATCAATATGCCCTGATTTGTGGGCCGGACAGGTCCTATCTCTGGATCTTGTCGAGGACGAAGAAAATGGACCATGCTGTTCTCGACAGGCTCGTCAGCAGGGCAAGCAGTCTGGGTTTCGATACAGAGAAACTGATTCTTGTCAGCCAGGACTGAAAGCGGTACCGATGCGTTGTTGAATTACCCGGCGTCAGGCAACGTCGGTCAACTAGGGCGGCCGTGTGTGAAGGAAGAGCAAGGCGTCTAGCCCGCATTTCTCACCGGGATAGGCACGGCCTGATTGCACGCTGTTCCTTACCTCAGTGCATTATGTGACTCTATCGCCGCCCGGTGAGAAATGCGGGCTAGGCGGCGGACTCGTATGAAAGCTGGAACTGTGATCTGACGGCGGTTTCCAAGACAAGGCCCCAGGGCAGCACCCCGGGGCCTGTCGATCTTGCTTGAAAGCGCTTGCAGCCTTGGCCTACTGTACTTCTACGACCTCTGGCACACTGTCATCCCTTACGGCACCATCCTGAAAGATGCTGCAGTAAGGGTCCCGATCGATGTTCACCTTCTCGAGTTTCACCGGGAAACCCAGAATAACCGCGGTGAAGTTGCACTGCCAGTAATTCGGCGTCACGCTTGAAGTGTGTGTCGTGCAGTCAATCTCCAAAGGCAGACTCAGACCAGGAGCCGTGGCGTCCGCTTCGATTTGGATAGCGCTGATTTCACCCGACAGCCGGGCGCCGTTGGGGGAAGGATACTTTGCCCCCTTGGTGCTGATCGCAGATCCCGTAAACCCCTGCATGGTGTGCGGGCCAGCAACGTTGGTGACCTTTCCGTTTGCGTCGTAGACGGACTGCTCGCCATGTCCAAACTTGTTTCTGCGGTTAGTGAGTTTTCCAGTCTTCTTGGCACTGTACACCAGACGAACGGGGGGGCCATACTCGTTCATACCATCCCCATTAGGCGGCACCTCCATGTTTTTCATCATGGAATCCCCCAGCGACAGCGATATTCCTCCCGTGAGATTGTCGAGCGCACCATCCCGCATAAGGTACTCGATACCGTATTTCCAGTCGTCAGCAACCGGCTTGTAACAGACCGCTTTGTCGCCCGCATGGGCCGCACCGAACGGCAGCGCGGCGCCCAGGCTCAGGGCGACGGTAGCGCTCAGGCTGATCAAACGGGTCGTTTCGCATTTTTTTTCATCTATCTCAGGCTCCTAAGTTGTCATTGATTTTCATTTTCTGATTGTCTTGAGAAGCGGGGTGCAGCACAGCTCCCGCGGTTTGTCCGCAGGTGTAACCACACCTTCACCTCCTCGCCATGAGATCGCAGGATGCTCCCGGCATCGGGCGCCTGCGGCAAAGTGAAAAACCAGGACGGTCTCCGCCCCGAATCCCCCAAATGGCCGGTGCGCCCCGGGAGCCTGCCCCCTGGGTCTCTGACGGCTCTTGTGGTTGTTGATTGCTTCCTGGACCACGCGGAAACCTTGAGATTGGCTCGCCGCGCCGGATGGGCCGACATCTATCCCTGAAGCCCTCGCAAAGGGTAGAACATTTCGCCATGTGGTCACGTCGAAGCAAACGGCTGAGCCGGCAATCGTTCGTCTGGTTCCCGCGGCAGGACGCGGTATGACAAGGTTTGTGCCTCTGCAACAGAGGGTTTTCTCGCAATGCTCACCTATTCTGTTTAGACACGATCCAGTCCGGGAAACAGCCGTGTAGCGAACACTTCACCCGGTCGTCGCATCACACCAGCCACGTCGTCCGCCTACAGACCAGCGCGTCTACCCGAGTCGGTGAATACGCACGTTGATTTACGGTCCACTGAAACTGCCGCGCTCTGCGTGCACGGCGCGACTCGACGATGCTGCGTCTCGAGGTTCGGCAGCCACAACTTGTCGATACGTAAGACTACTGGCACCGGAACGCACTGCGTCCGGCGCTGGTCGGAAGCAGTTTGCGTATCAAAGCAGATTGACGGATAGACGTGGACTTGGCCACCGCGAAGGCTTTTCCCGGCAACGAGAGTCGACTTGCCCAGCGTGTGGGCGAGCGCGGTGAATACGAAGCGAACACTATCCGGCGTTCGAGCCGACGGCTGAGACCCACTATGGGTCGTCTATCTCCGTGGCCGGCGACCCAAGCTTTAATTTTTAGGAATTCGAGGATCCTGCATGAAAACAAATGGATATGGATGCCCATGTCCCGATGCAGAATTCATTCTGGTTTTCAGGTCAGGAATGGTATAAATGATGCCTCGTTCTTATGAGGATTCATGCAATGAAAAGGCACTGGTTTCTCTGGTTATATGCACTGGTGGCGCTGACCGGCACGGTTTTCGCCGCCGATGGGCAATGGCAGGCGCTACCTGAGACCGCTCCTGCGCCAGCCGACAACCCGACCACTGAGGCCCGGGTCACCCTGGGCAAGATGCTGTATTTCGATACCCGCTTCTCCTCCACCGGCACGGTGTCCTGCTTCTCCTGTCACAACGTCATGGAAGGCGGCGACGATCACAGGCCTACCTCTATTGGTGTACACGGGCAGATCGGCGGGCGTAATGCCCCGACCGTCTGGAACGCGGCCTTCCATTCGGTTCAGTTCTGGGACGGGCGTGCGCCCACGCTGGAGGAGCAGTCCAAGGGTCCGCCGACGAACCCCATCGAAATGGGCATGAAGGACCTGGATGCCACTATCGACCGCGTTCGCAGCATTCCGGGTTACCGGTCCTACTTCGAGGCCGCCTTCGGCGCAGGCGATGTCATCACCATCGACAACGCCGCGCGGGCCGTCGCCGCCTACGAGCGTACCCTGATCACGCCCAATAGTCCCTATGACCGCTACGTCAAGGGCGACAAGCAGGCTATGAGTGCCCAGCAGGTGCGGGGTATGGAAACCTTCGCCGCACTGGGCTGCACGGCTTGCCACTCAGGTCCTGCGTTCAACGGCGCCGCCAGTCTCCCGATCGGGCAGGGCCTGTTCATGAAATTCCCGACTTTCCCTGGCAGCGATTACGACACTCGCTACAAGCTGACGGAGGATCCGGGACGCTACAACGTCACCGAGAAGGATGCCGACAGAAACCTGTGGCGGGTGCCGACGTTGCGCAACCTCACCTATACCGCACCCTATTTCCACAACGGTTCGGTCGCTGGCCTCGCGGAGGCGGTGCGGGTGATGGGCAGGACCCAGCTCGGCAAGGACCTGAGCGATGCCCAGGTCAAGGATATCGTCGCCTTCCTCAGCGCACTGGATGGCGAATTTCCACAGCAAACCATGCCCAGGCTGCCGGCAACGCCCGGCGACTTGTTGACCGGTAACTAGGGAACTGATGGGGTCGGTGACAGATAAAAATGATGGCGGTTTGTTGCCGGCCCCTTTGTTGTCTTTTTCAGCTCGCTCGAAAAGAGGTGGCGACCGACTCGAACACCGGCCGGTCACGCTTGAAGTAGTGCAGGGTGGGTGCGCGGTAGGTCAGCAAATAGAAGCCGCGTTCGTCGACGAAGCCGCGAATCAGCAGCTCCATGCGCAGGCCCTCTTCGGTTTTGAACCGGAGATGCAGTGCAAAACCGGTCTGTCCGCCGATCTCGACGGGCGCATTACTGAGTACCTCCAGACTGGGTAATTTCTGCTCCGCGGTGGCCCTGATCTCGGCAATCGTCAGGTCGGCAAGTTCGGAGGGCAGCATGCCGGGTGACGACGTCCTCTTCAGGTTTTCGAAGCCCTTGTCGTGCGCCCGGTACTCGATGAGGATGCGCTGCAGGTCAGGGCCATCTCTGGACAGCAGGACGGTGTCGTCTTTCTCGAACCGTACCCAGCCGGCGGGCAGGCTGACATGGTAATGCGCGCCACGGTACTGCGTGTCGGCGCTGTCGATCCTGACCCAGTTGGCCGCGCAGCCAGCCAGCATGCCGACCAGCAGCATCATGAGCAGTTTGTATGGCATCGTGGTCACTCAGTTCTTTCTCAGGGAAGACCTGTACAGTTCGATGTAACCCTTGTCCGGCGCGTCAGGACGCAGCTCCAGATAGCGCCTGAAGAAGGATTCGGCCTGTTCCGGACGGTCGCTTTTCATGTAGTGTAAGCCCAGCGCGCGGTACGTGGGGGCAAATGCGGGCGCCAGCCGCAAGGCCGCCTGATAGGCGTTCGCGGCCCGTTCGCTGTCGCCCTCTTCACCGCGCAGGCGGTAGGCCTCGCCCAGGTAGAACCTCGCCGACGGCGGATAGCGGGTAAACGCATCGTCGCGTTCGAGTATCAGGAGCACGCTCTGGTACTGGCCGAGCTCGAGATAGTCCTGCAACAGCTCCAGCTGCAGCTTTTCCAGCTGCTCGCGGTAGGGCTGCTCACCCCGGTATCGATTCGCTCCCCCACTTTGGCGTACTAACTGGCTGAAGCTCTGGATACGTTCCTGCAGTCTGGGGTGGGTTGAGAAGAAGTAAGGCTCATCGATATCGAGTGCGTCCACCTCGGCCAGCAGGTACTCGAAGGTCACGGGCGCCTGGCTGACATCGTAGCCCGCCGCCCGCAGCCGCTCGAAGCCGTCCACGTCTGCCTCGCGCTCCAGGTCCTTGGAAAACCCGTACATCGAGGATATGGCGACCAGGTCGCCGAGCAGCGGTATGCCGGTCACCACCCCGAAGCCGGTCGAGAAAGCGGTGGAGCTCTTGACGTTGCGCTGCTGCTGCCAACTGTGCTTGCGCGTGAAATGCACACCCTCGTGAGCCAAAACGGTGGCCAGCTGGGCCTCGTTGTCGAGACGCGCGAGCATGCCGGTATTGATGTAGATACTGCCGTTGGGCAGGGCAAAGGCGTTCAGACTGGGTGAATCGAGGATCCTGACACGGATGGTGTCTGCGTATTCGGGATACAGCTTGCGCATGATGCCCGCGACGTAGGCCTGCAGCGCGGCATCCTCATACAGGTAATCCGCATTCACCATCTGCTGGTCCAGCTCCTGCGCCGAGTGCCACAGGCGGCGCTCCTCGGCCGTGAGGCCGGCGGCACCCTGGGCGCCCGTCATGGGCGCAATCGGCGCCGTCTGGCAGCCAGCCAGCCACAGAACACCAATCAGCACAGCCAAATGCCGCATCTGTCACTTGCCGGCTGGCGAGCCGTCGCCAACAGGGCGCAGGCCGGGGTAGCCCTGCATGAGTTCGCGGGCCAGCGCCAGGCAGGAGGCAGGGTCCCGCAGGTCCGTGTCCCCGCTCGCGACCTTGTAGTTCAGCCACAGCAGATCGCCGGTGTCAAAGTCCACGAGTCCGCCGAGCAGCACCGAGTGGCCCAGGGGTACCATGACACCAAACACCGCACCGACCACTGCCGTCGCCTTGCGTCCCGCCGAGGAAACGACGTCTTCGCCGACGATCACCAGACCGGCGTCGATGCCGTACTTGGTTTTCAGAAAACGCAGTTGATTGCCCAGCGTATAGTCGAAATGCTCAGCCTTGAAGTGCCAGGCCGAATTGGCCGGCAGGGTCGCCCACATCGCGTTATTCGCCACCAGGTTGAACAGTGCCAGGTGTTCCTTGATGATCTCGCGTTCCTCGGCGGTGAGCGCGGATGTATCGACCTCGCGCGTCACGCAGCACTTCCCCCGCGGATCCTTCGAGACCAGCATCGCCGCGCGGATATTGTCTTCGGCGCTGCGACTCCACTCGGGCACCTGTTCCTTCACACCACCCGCCGACATCTCGTAGACGTCCACGTCCACCGGGAGCAGCACAACCTGCTCGAGCGGTCGGGCAGCCGCATCGCGCTGCAGGCTGTGGTGCACCTTCGCCGTGGGTCCCGTGGTACAGCCCGCCACCGTCAGTGCCATCAGCAACAGCCACACAGCCCCGGCGTGGCAGTCCCTGCGCATGTCCCTGTCTCGCTTTACGCTCTTCACGGCAAGGCGATTGAAGCGCGAGCAACGCACGGTGTCAAACTGCATTCAGAGCTAACGAAACTCATGGGGTCGGTGACAAATGATAATGATTGCGATTTGTCACCGACCCCTTTTAAGCGTTTTAGGCGCTGTAAGTACGAGGAATCCATCGGGCGCCAGGCGGGTTGCCAGCATCACGTCGTTGATGTCGCGGTGCTCGAGCCAGGTGCGGGCGCGTCGATGCGCGGGGTCGCGCCAGAAGGACTCGATCTGCTCGCCAATGGGCACATAGGGCATGAGTGCCTGCAGCCGTGCCTGCGCGCCGGCACTGAACAGGGAGCGACCCCGGCCGTCTTGCGCCGCCTGCCACAGCTTTTCCACCGCGTGCAGCCCGATTGCCAGACCGAGTTCGCGAAAGGCGAGACGATACTCTGCCGGCAGCTGCAAGTCGCCGCTGCGTGCGTAGTGCTGCAGGCCCGCGAGCGAGGCCGCGAGCAAGGTCTCGACGAGATGCGGGTCCGCGGGGGCTCCTTGCTGAAGCAGCTGTTGCACACGGTAGGCATCTGTCAACAGGCCGCCGATGCCGAGCGGATCCGCGGTCGCCAGACCGTCGCCAGCGATCATCGCCAGGAACTGGCCGGTTTCGTGGGCGAGGTCGGGTTCGCCGGCGGCGTCGGGAAGCGCGGTCGCA
>Ga0209536_100017760_pt1 | contig 10052 bp, 4 predicted proteins | sample DeeMarSeWOR28_12_FD_187461 | JGI IMG/M metagenome (GOLD analysis project Ga0209536, IMG submission 187461) | Marine sediment microbial communities from White Oak River estuary, North Carolina - WOR-2-8_12 (SPAdes) (version 2) | ecosystem: Environmental > Aquatic > Marine > Intertidal zone >... | reverse complement strand
CTTTCAAAATCAATTAAGCCATTACCAATCGTAAAAGAAAAAGACGATACGGTTTATGATGCATTTTCTGATCCGGAGCAAAGATACCGGCAGCGATATGTAGATTTAATAGTCAATTCCGGTAAAAGGAAAATCTTTGAAAAGCGTGCTGCCATAATGAACTTTATGAGAGACTTCCTTAATAATAGGGGATATCTTGAAGTTGAAACTCCAATATTACAGCCTTTATATGGCGGAGCAGCTGCAAGACCTTTTATTACGCACCATAATGCTCTTGATATGACTCTTTATCTGCGTATTGCAAATGAATTATACTTGAAAAGACTAATTGTTGGAGGTTATGACGGTGTCTATGAATTCGCCAAAGATTTCAGAAATGAAGGGATGGATAGATTCCATAATCCTGAATTTACTCAATTGGAATTATATGTCGCTTATAAGGATTATTTATGGATGATGGACCTTTTTGAAGAAATGGTAGAGGGGCTGGTCAAAAAATTATATGGAACAACAGAAATAACTTATGGTGAACATAAAGTAAATTTTAACAGACCATGGAAAAGATTTACAATGTATGATGTAATTAAGGAATACACAGGGATTGATATTTCTGATATGGGTGAAGAAGAATTGATCAAAACAGCAAATAAATTAAATATAACGATTGATAAAACCATGGGCTCTGGCAAAATTATTGATGAAATTTTCGGTGAAATGTGTGAACCTAACCTGATTCAGCCAACTTTTATTACAGACTATCCTATTGAAATGTCTCCTTTGGCAAAGAAACATCGTGAAAAGCAAGGTCTTGTTGAAAGATTTGAACTAATATGCATTGGGAAAGAGCTTTGTAATGCATTTTCTGAACTTAATGATCCTATTGATCAGCGTGAGAGATTTGAAAAACAATTGGAATTAGGGAAACGAGGAGATGAAGAAGCAATGGTTCTAGATGAAGATTTCCTGAGGGCTTACCCGGATACGTGGTCAGCGCACTATAATATGGGAAGTTATTACCAGGGAAGAGGGATGCATACCCGGGCCGTCCAAAGTTATGAAAAAGCTGTCGAGCTTGAAGATGAAGCCATTATGCCACTGGTAAATGCAAGCCTCGCCTACAGCATTTTGGGCAATAACCTGGCTGCGGAAGAAAAACTAAAAAAAGCGATTGAACTGGATCCGTCAAATGCAGCTGCAAATCTAAATTATGGCCTTCTCCTCGCCCAGGTCCAACGATTCGATGAAGCAAAGCATCATTTGATTATGGCCCTTACAAGCGATTCTACGCTTGCTCCGGCGGCGTATAATTTGGCAGTTATATCAGCCCAAACCGATTTGAATGTGGCATTGAAGTACAGTACCCATGCATATCTTGTGGAACCTGATAATCCCAAATACGGCTATACCTATGCTTTCTACGCTTTTCAATCCGGCAATCGAAATCTGGCAGCTTCAACTTTGAGTAAATTGATAATTAGTCATCCGAATTACCTTGATGCCTACCTGTTTTTGGGAAACATTTACGAGGAAAGTGGAAATATGAAAGCAGCCATCGCCACTTATGAAAAAGCAACCAATCTAAAAGACATTCCTGAAGGCTATCGACAAAATATACAAATGAGGGTGAATATGCTTAAACAATAAAATAGTTTTCTCTTCACTCATTTATTGCAATAATTCAAACATATATCATAATGTCTAATGGATAAGGATACTACCCTTATTAATTAATTGTACTTACTTGAAAATTTCCTGTACAATCGCTTGTGTTTATTATCCAAATCAACTTTTCTTCCTTCGATAAAAGCTATTTGTACTTGATTACTTCGCATGTCCAATAAATCCCCATTGCTGACAACTAAAGTCGCATCTTTTCCTTGTTCTAAAGTGCCAACTCGATCATCAATTCCCAATATTTTTGCTGGATTTCGTGTTACTAATTGCAATGCCTCATCTTTAGACAATCCATAAGCAGATGCCGTACCTGCCAGAAATGGCAAGTTTTGCATGTGGGTTATTCCACCTCCTGCTTCCATATCTAAAGCTACCAGGATTCCTTTACTGGCAAGCAGGAAAGGTAATTTGTACGGATGAGCCACATCTTCTTCCGGCCTGGTAGGTAAATTATGTGGTAACCTTAAAATCACGGGGATTTCATATTCCCTAATAAATTCTTTTACATAATAAGCATCCGATGCTCCTACCAGCACAATTTTCTGCACATTGAATTGCTGTAAAAATTGGATCCCTTTGATGATTTCGGCAGCCTTATTTACGTGCAGATAAAGCGTTGTTTTTCCATTGAATAGACCTTTCATCGCTTCCATTTTGAGATTTTTAGTACCCGGATTGACATGTTGGGCATATGCATTGGCATCCCGTAGATTTTTCTCCAGCATTTGCATTGTTTTTTCATAGTTCTCATTGGGCATCATTTCGGTTTCTCCCATCATCCATATTGGAGGTCGAAATTTGGATGGCCAATGAACTTGAATACCCTCATCTACTTTAAATACAGCATCTTCCCAATTCCATGCATCAAGATTTACCACAGAAGATAATCCGGATACTGTGCCGCCTTGCGGTACTATTTGTGCCAAAAGAATCCCATTGCTCCTGCTTACAGGAATCCTTTCCGAATCAGTATTGTATGCTATGAGCGACCTTACACTTGGATTGAAATCGCCTGTTTCCTGAAAGTCTTTTGTAGCCTTGATAGCATCAACCTCGGATAATCCTAAAACAGAATTGCACATGATCATCCCCGGATATACTTCCTTTCCGGTAACATCATACTCTTTGAAGGTTTTGCCCTGAGGTCGATAATTGTCCGATGAGCCTACAAAAGTAATCTTACCATTGTCAAAGGAAATAATGCCATTTTCAATTACCTGGCCATTGCCCTGGTGGATCGTTCCGCCCCGGAGCAATATCGGTTCGTCCTGCAAGGGAGCCGGGATGGGTGTTTGAGCTAAAAGACAAACACCTAGGTTCATCAAAAATGCGACTGAAATGAGACTATGTCTTATCATTATTTTCAATGTTATTGGTTATCCATAAATAAATCATCGCAATGAAAACTGTGCAGGTAAGCGGGTGTAACGGATTCTGTTTTCTCCCCGTTCTCAGCGGCTTGCTTAATTTTATTCATCAACCTGGCCCGTTCCTTTTCGATCCATTGTTGCAGTTTGACATCCTCTTCAATGTCAAAATAAATGATGCCATCGATGATTGTTTTTTCTGGTCTGCTGTAGATGGATAAAGGATGGTTTGTCCATAAAACAACATCCGCATCTTTACCGACCTTTATACTACCCATCCTATCATCCAGATGCAATAATTTCGCTGGATACAGGGTGACCAATTTTAGTGCTTCCTCTTCCGATACACCTCCATATTTTACGGATTTGGCTGCTTCCTGATTTAGCCTCCTGGCCATTTCCGCATCATCGGAATTTATTGCAGTAATAATTCCCTGCGAAAGGAGGATGGCAGCATTATACGGGATGGCATCTACGACCTCCATTTTATAGTTATACCAATCCGAAAAGGATGATGCACCGGCGCCATGGGCTTTCATTTTGTCCGCCACTTTGTATCCTTCCAGGATATGAGTAAACGTATTAACCTTAAATCCAAATTGTTCGGCTACTTTGATGAGCATGTTAATCTCAGATTGGACGTAGGAATGACAAGTGATAAAGCGCTCTCCCCGGATAATTTCCAGGAGGGCCTCGAGGTCAAGCTCTCTTCTTGGCGGAATAGTTTTTGATTTTTCACCAACCAATAAATTATTATAGCTATCCCATTTCTCCCCATATTCCTTGGCCCTGGTAAAACAATCCATATATACCTGCTCGACTCCCATCCTGGATTGTGGGTACCTGATTGATACTGGATTTGATGCCCTTGTGACATTTTCGCCGAGGGCAAATTTGATATATTTATCAGCCCCTTTAATGAGCAATTCCTCTGCAGATCTGCCCCACCGAAGTTTTATAATGGCCGACTGACCTCCAATCGGATTGGCAGAGCCATGCAATAACTGAGATGTAGTAACCCCACCTGCCAGTTGCCGGTAAATATTAATCTGGTCCGGATCCAGCACATCCTTCATTCTTACCATGGAGGAGTTTGTGGCCCAATCATTAATTGATGATAAGGCAATATGCGAATGTTCATCTATTATCCCTGGTGTTAGATGTTTACCTGTACCATCAATTACTCTCGCACTGGAATTCTCCAGGTCTTTACCAATTTTCTTAATTTTCCCATCCTCAATCAAGACATCTGTGTTGTATAAAATACCGTCAGCCTCGTTTGACCAAACTGTAGTGTTTTTTATCAATATTGTTTCCTGTTCGGGAAGCTTTTCCCCTCCATAGGCTATAAAGGGATAGATTACATCGCCTAGTTCCTCATCTTGTTTTACACCATCACTGCTTTCTTTATTCTCTTTGGATTCATCTTTTTTAACACTCCCTGTATATTTAGCTGACCAATTCACCCAGGAACCATCTGCCAATTGCCCATTGCCTTTAAATTGTTTGCCCTCAATCCAACCGGATAACCGGATATTTCCTTCGGAAGGTTTTGGCTTAAAGCTCAAAATGATGAATTTATTTTCAATTTTTTTAGTGACCTTGATGGATACACTATCGTTTTGTACAATTTTGAATTCCAGTGATCCAGGTTTTCCAGTTACATCAAGTTGGTAGGTTGTATCCGCAATGGATAAATTATACTGGCCACTGTAATCTGCTGAATCAATAGCACTAATGATAAATCTTTTGCCCTGGATCCAGTTTTCATGTATGGTGGAACTATCAGAAAAAATGTTATTTGTACAAATGATGAAATTAGCCACAAGCCCGGGTTTTAGTTGCCCGACTTTATCATCTGCCCTGATCAATTTAGCTGGAGTTTCCGTAAGTGCTTTGAACGCCGCTTCTTCACTCAATCCATTTTTAATCGCTTTTTTGATATTGGGCCAAAATGTAGATTTCTCTTTTAAGTCTGTGGTAGAAATCGCAAAGGCCAGATCACCTTGTTCCAGCACACCCAAATTTATAGGTGCCAGTTCCCAGTGTTTCATTGTTTCCAAAGAGACATCCAATGCTTCAAGTGGATCGCTAACATCAGGAGCTGCAGGAAAATTTACAGGCACAATCAACGGGGCATTCATCGCTTTAACTTCCTTAATTTTTTGATATTCATCCCCATTACCCTTAATAATAAATTGCTCGCCTATTTCATCACCCAGATTATCCGCTCTGAGCAGATTGAGCAGGCTGGACGTTGAAAATATTTGAGGTAGGTCCGATGAACGAAGGTATGCCTCCAGTGATTCATCATAAAATTGTGTTTCCTTTTGATTGGCATACCATTGTGCGTCATAGTGGGTTTGCCGCAAAAGCGCATTGCTCCCCATTAGAGACATTGGGTACATCTGGGAAGATGAGCCTTTGCTAAATGAAAAGAGAGCAGCAGCCTTGTCCACAAGGATTACTTCATTTGCTTTTATATCTGATAAGGTAACCAGGGCGGAAGTACCTCTCGCTATTCCATCAGGCATAAAAGTTAAAACCGTTCCGAAACCAAGATCGCGCATGGTTTTGGCATCTTCGGATTTGATCTCAAAATTTTCAACGGCATGGTAATTTGATTTAATAGCTTCATTCGCGTTAAAGGGCCCATTATTGCCAGAACTAAGCTTCTCAGGAGCCATAAAATTTAAGTTGACTGGAGGGGGGGCGTCTGGTAATCCATAATGGGTATGGATATCTATAAAGGAAGGATAGATGATCCTGCCGGAGAGATCAAATACGATGGTACCTGGGGAAATATCAACATCACTACCGACTTTAATAATCTTTCCGCTCTTAATCAGCAAGGTGGCATTTTCAATTTTTGTCCTGCTATTTTGATAAATAGTGGCATTAGTAAAAGCGTAAAATACATCCCTCTGATCGTCAATGTCATTTTTAGGAAAGGTTTCCTGTGCAAACAGGTGAGTTATTGGTATAAATATTCCAATAAGAAAATAGATTGTTTTCAACATTAGTGTTTATATGATAATCGTTTAGTAGCTGTACAATTTAGGAATTTTATCAAAAACTCAATGGCGGATCATTGGTATAATCGAATTTTCAGGTAAGTACCTCAGATCATGTATTATAATTCAATCGTTACACTTTTTCCTGCATAGACCCCCTGGGGTAAATCAACCATGATCATGGTACTTTTTTGATCCTGGTTTGGGTGGGTTTCAAAATTATCACCACTCGAATTGTATTTTCCCGGAATAGTAAGAATTGCTCTTCTTATTTTACGCGAAGGATCAGCGATACTCATTTTTTCTATGCGATCCCCCTTCATTTTTAGCATGATCATGCCCTGGCTTTCCAGTTTAATCATCGATCCGGGTGATATGTCCAGGTCTCCGGCCTGATAAAATGCAATCTGGTACATACCTAGTTTTTTGTGTTTTACTGCCTGTATCTCAGATGTATTTGACAATATTTCAATCTCCCGGTTCGTATCGCTCGTCTCCACTAATTCTTCCTGACTTACGTCCGGGACGACAATGTATTCATAGGAGGAATTCCTTGGTCGTTTCCCATGATCAAACCATAACATAAATACCTCCTCATGTACCAACTCATCTGAAATATTCTTCTGATCTGTAATATCTGACCATCGCCCGGTTTCGGTTTTATTGGAAATATTCACAGTTGCCGGTTGAGGGAAGATATAACCTATTTTATCCTGGAATACCCATTTCACACTATCCAACGGTCGACTACCGTGCTCAAGTATTTCAATATTTCCATGTTGATTGACAGTCACTTCACTTCGCATCAATACCTGATTGATAGTTGTGACCACAGACAGGTTCTGATCTACTTTGATATCTGTGCCGAGACACACATATTCTTCATCAAAAAAGAACCAGGCTTTTTTAGCAGCTGTCAGGTCGTGCGGACTTCGGAAATCAAACGCCACGGCACCATAGAGTCCATCCGTAACAGCGCCGACAAAATCTGTCAGGCCATCCTTTTGAATTTGATCTGGAGGAGGAAGTTCAGGTTTTTGCATAATGGTGGTGCCTGATATTTTCTGCCAGTCATAGACCGGCCAGATGTTGTGGTATTCGTCTCCACGCAGCTGGATATAATTTGTGCCATCAGCTCGGTGATGGGTTGGTTTACCAGGGCCGTTATAAGGTTCTTCCATGTTCCTGTTTCGGGTAGAGAACATCCTCACCGTGGTGTAATAGTTCGGTCGCTGGATCACAAAGTGATCGGTTTGCCAGAAAAATTTACTGAATGATCTCGAAGGCTTTGTTTCCCCCTTTCTAAGTTTCATTTTTTCTTCCAATTCATTTTTGCGATAGTCTGTGCTAAAGATCAATCGTTCAATTTCCGCAAAACTGTGCGGTTCGAAGGTGGCCTTGTTTGTAATGCTCCTGTTCTTTACACTGATATCCGTATATATGCCATATACCAACTGTTTATAAATTCCATCGAGGTAGTAATCGACCAGCTGATTAATCTTTTCAACCGAGAAAGCATACCTGGTATTCGCAACGTAGTACGACCATTCACCAAATGCATTGGCATATTTACCGTATCCATAGGAAGTCGTGTTGTTCACCCGGTCAACACGATGGTGAAAACTGTAATCGTGCTGCATGCCACGTTGACCGGTGCTAAACTTAACCTCTCCCTCAATCAATTTTATGATTTCATCAAACTGTTCTTTATCTCCAATGAACAATAAATTCTTAGCAAGGATCCCGGCAATAACGATGCGATCACCACTAGGTCTTGCCCCGGAAGCATTCATATGCGCTCGCCCAATGATCGGTTGGGCTCCATCTACCAGGTCTTTCGGAAATTCGTCACCCATGATCAACATCAGCTCAACTAAATTAGTCGGTGTTGAAATCTGATTGTTGTGCCAGTTATCGCCAAAAAAATCATGATCCACCCAGTATTGAAGCGATATGGTAATTTTCTTCTTCAGGTCTTTGCTTTTATAATAGGCTGAAGATTTACTCTTATAGGCCTTTGAGAGGTATACCAGATTCGAAGTATGCCTTCGATGCGGAAAACCTGCCGTCCTGCTCAGGTCATCATAATTGATACCCTGAAAGCTTCCATCTTCATTCATGACTTCAAGAATGTCCGCTACCTGGCCGTCATTAACCGGCGTTTTCATCAACTCAGCGACCACTCTTTCCTTAACAATCTGGAAATCATCTTTTTTTATCGTAAACGATATGTTGAATAGGACAACAACTGCAAGAAGTAAAAATACATGTATAGACGTTTTCATAATCGCCTGTTTAGGTTATATCATTTTCGTATTTGAGGTTTTGCCTCAGGGTGCGTGGCCAATATAGCTTTTAAATCGTTCAGAACCTCCGGTCTTGCCTGAGCATAGTTTTTGGTTTCCAGGGGATCTTCAACATAATCATATAGTTCGTAGATATGTTCAGCATTTGGATCCTCCACACTTATCCATTCCACCATGCGATAACGCTCCGTCCTGATGGCGCAACCAATCAGCTGGTTACCTCTCCTTGGATAGGCGTGATAGGCATGGTCGCGGATTCTTATTTCAGGATTTTTAAGTACCGGGACAAGGCTCAATCCATCTATCGGTTGAGGACCATTTGGTTTGGGCAATCCAGCCAGCTCAGCAAGAGTCGGATAAATATCCACTGTTTCAACCAATTGGTTGGTAACACTTTTTGGATTGGTTACACCCGGTGCATAGATGAGTATGGGAATTCGATTAGCCTGCTCAAAGTTTGAATGTTTCGTCCAGGAACCGTGATCGCCCAAATGCCATCCATGATCTCCCCACAAAACAATAATGGTATTTTTATACAAATCCAAACGTTCAAGTTCATCCAACAGCCTGCCAATCTGAGCATCCATATATGAAATACTTGCATAATACCCATGGATCAGGGTGCGTTTCAACTCTTCCGAAAATGGCGTCCCATCGTCTGGCACCGGTTTAAACTGGTCAATTTCTCCTCTTTTCTTCACTGCCCAGGATGGCGTACCTACCGGATCATCTTCGTACTCAGGCATTGGTAACTTTTCCGGATCGTATAATTCCCAATATTTCTCTGGAGTGCTGAAGGGAAGATGTGGCCGAACAAAACCCACGGCCATAAAGAATGGTTTCCCCTTGGATTGGGTTAATTTTCTAAGTCGATCAATAGCATGTGTGGCTATTCTTCCATCAGCATAGGTTTCATCCAACACATTGACCTTTTCCCAGGCAGCTCCTCGCTCCAGCTCATGATGGGGAGGCAAGCCTTCGATATATTGACGGGCATTGGTAAAATATGCCTCTTCCCTCGTTAGTTTTCCATTGGTGCTTTCGGGCAAAATATATTCAATTACTTTATCCTTGTGATGTGGAATACTCCAGGAGACTTCATCGTTATCATTGCCATGGCCAATATGAAATACCTTTCCCATGGATTCGGCATGATAGCCATGATTCATAAAATACTGTGATAATGTTACGGCATCGGGATATACCTCCCTGAACTGTGTGCCAAAATTATAAAATCCCGTGCTTGTTGATCGTGAGCCAAGCAGCAGGTTGTACCTGGAAGCCATACACACCGCCTGGTTACAGTAAGCAAAATCAAATCTAATTCCAATATCTGCCAATCTATCAATGTTGGGACTGACAGCCACAGGATCACCATATACACCCAGGTTTGGTTTAAGGTCATCTACAAGAATTAGCAATACGTTGGGTTTTATTGGCTGACTATTTACAGGCGAATGAAATGTCGAAGAAAATAATAAGGCAATTATGATGTGCAGCCGTATTGATAATATTTTCGTTACAATGGAATGTATTAGTGGCCGGATATAGATAAAACAAATCCAATTTTTCATGCTTTCAATATAGCTTACTAAGCTAAAAACCAAAAATTCAATCGTTCTCTTTTTGTTTAATTTTTCTCATCCACTCATCAAATTGTGCCTTAAGCTCCCCCACTTTTTCCGGATAGG
>Ga0209536_100017759_pt1 | contig 10052 bp, 7 predicted proteins | sample DeeMarSeWOR28_12_FD_187461 | JGI IMG/M metagenome (GOLD analysis project Ga0209536, IMG submission 187461) | Marine sediment microbial communities from White Oak River estuary, North Carolina - WOR-2-8_12 (SPAdes) (version 2) | ecosystem: Environmental > Aquatic > Marine > Intertidal zone >... | reverse complement strand
GGTGACCGGTTCGATGATCGCGCTCCGGAGCACCGCGTCTTTTTCGCTGTCGTTCAGATCAGCGCGCGTGAGGCCGTTCTTGCGCGCGTAGGACCAGCCGGCGATGCCGATGAAGCCCGAGAGGGCGAGAGACAGGCTCTGTCCAACCGGCGAAGACAAGCTCGACAGCTCCGGGTCGGCGATCGCGAAGAAGAGAAAAAGGCAAACGAAAATCAGTTGCAGAAGTGCGAGCAGCGTGTGCCTTGGATCGGTCCGCTCCAGAGGTCCGAGGAGCTTGTGCGTCAAATTCCAGGAGATCAGTGTCAATCCTACCGCGATCACCAATCTCAAAAGGTCGACGTGATTCTCGATCAACAGCGACAGTAGCCCGTATGGAAGCTCAGTCCACGCCATGTCCTCGGTCTGAGGGAGGTACATGACAAAGTCCACGAACAACACGGCGTACGCGACGTCGAGAAACGTCTCGAGTCGCCCGAGTTGCCTGCGGCCCGTGACGAGGTCCGCGTCTTCGTCGGTCATGGCCCCTGCTCGCTGTTTCGGCTTGCCATTTCTTGGCGCATCGACAGACTTGCTCCAGCGAAGAGTGAAGTCAATGCGCCATTTCATTCTCCCACACTCGAGCGGCGCGCCAAATTACGCGGTGCTTCTGATCATGTTGGTGCTCTTGATCGTGGTAGCGCCATTCGCGACCCGGGCTGGGTCGGCGCTCGCCGTCGAGGCTCTTCTCGATTTGGTGCTGATCGCCGGGGCTTATTTCGCGGCCTCGCGAGCTGGACGAAGATGGCCTTTTCTCGCGCTCACCGCCTTGACTCTCCTCGGCCGCTGGGCGGCGTTGATTTCCGGTGACGGCGGGTTCGAGCTCGGCTCGTCGGCGATCACCGTGGCCTGGGTCGGGGCGGCGATTGCGATCGTAGGCACCGAGCTGTTTCGCCAGCGGTCGGTCACGACCAACATGATCTTCGGCGCCATCGTGGCGTATCTCTTGGGGGCGGTTGGATTCGCTTACTTGTTCGAAGTCCTCGAGCGACTGCAACCCGGCGCATTCTCGGGGATCCCAGAGGGAGCTAGCGCTCAGGCACTTGGCGACGCGCTGCTGTACTTCAGCCTGGTGACTCTCACGACCTTGGGGTACGGGGACATCGTGCCCGTGTCCGGCCTCGCACGTCCCATAGCGGTGCTCGAAGGGGTCTTTGGAACGCTCTATCTCGCGATCATGATCGCGAGGCTGGTTGGGTTGCACATCGCGGCTGGTCTGCGGGGAGAGGACGACGAACTATGAAACCACCGCGGAACCCAAATCTGGGCGGCCGCAAAAAGGACTGGCGCAGTTCCGAGCCACGAAGCATAACCAGCTCCGTGTTGATACGTCTCGCGATCGCAGCGCTTGTCGTGCTTTCGGCGACCGCGTGCAAGCACAATAAGCGCGCAAACACGACGGTGACTCGCCGCGCGGCCTTCGACTTGGCGTGCCCGGCGCAAGAGTTGAAGCTCAACGTCGTCGATGCCGAAGGCGCTCGGAAGATGGCCACGCAGATAGCGGTGCAGGGTTGCGGGCAGAAGGCGGTCTACGCGTACTTTCCCGATTCCGACACCTGGTTGATCGACGGCGCCGTGACGCCGCTGTCGGAGGACTACGAGGTGCCGCCCCCCATCAGCAAGGGTAGAGGCAAGCGCGGGGACAAGCAGATGCAGAAGGCGGAGAAGCGGGGGAAGATGGAGGTCGCGGTGCCAGCGCCCGCCGAGACGCCTCCGGTCGATCCCACGCCGGTTGAGCCTGCCCCCGAGCAGTAGCAGGCCGCTCCCGGCGAGACCTCAGCCCCAGGTCTCGAGCACGGCGCCGGTGACGCAGGCGATCCACACAACGGTTTGGCCCGCAACGTGGAGCGGCCGGCTCGCCGACGAGGCGAGCACCGGGCACGTCACGAGCACGATTGCGTCAATGACATTGTCCACAGTGAACCCCTTCGTCCAAACACCCGGCAGGCGTATGGTGGCCGCAACTCTCGGATCGACTTCTTCCACATCAGCTCGGGGCTGGCTGGCAGGTTCGGGACCAAGCGGAAGGAACACGTCCTCTTCGGCGGATCGTTCGACCTCGTGATCGCGACCTCGCGTGTCGACGATAGCTACTCGGTCTTGTACGGCGAGGGTCAGGCCGGGCAGATCAACTCGAGCCAGGTCGAGACCCCGACGGGCTTCGGCTTTCAGCTCAAGGCCGGTCTCCAATGGGTGCCCATCGAGCAGCTTCGCATTGGTCTCTCGGCGGCGGCTCCCACCTACGTCTTCGCGGTGCTTCAGAGATTCGCAAGCGGGCTCAGTCAAGCACCGCCCGCACCCCGGCACCTGGCATCATTTCGTCGCCATCCGTGCTGCCGAGCGCGATGCTCGTGCCATTCGCCTTCTGAAGAGCCGGCAGCGCGAACGCGACCGGTCCAGCGAGGAAAGGGAGTTGTGAGATTCCGCGAGGGAGTCGAGATCCACTTCGGCGATCCGAACGCGAGACGAGGTGCGCCGCAAGTCGACAGCCAGCGCTATCGCGCTCTGCGCCGTGGCTCTCTTGATCATCGCCGCGGTGGTTCTCCAACGTTTTCCGAATTCAGCCGACGAGTATGCCTATCTCTTCCAGGCTGAAACCTTCGCCCGTGGGCAACTTTGGAACGAGGCCACCCCCTTACCCGAACACTTCCGATTCATTCACATCGCCCAGCGCGACGGCAAGTGGGTTTCGCGGTTTCCGCCAGGCTGGCCCGCGATGCTTTCCGTGCTCGCCTGGGCGCGAATCCCGATGTGGCTGCTCAACCCCTTGATGGGGCTCGTCGTCCTCGGTCTGGCGGTCCTGCTGTTTGCTGAGCTCGGGTTGAAACGGGCCGCGCCAATCGCGGTTGCGGCCCTGGCGACGAGCCCTTTCTTTCTGTTCAATGCCGCCTCCTATTTCAACCACGTCGCGTGCCTCGTATTCTTGATGCCGGCAGCGTTGCTCGCCACGCGTTACCGAACGAACGGGGCGACTTCAGAAGCTTTGGGCGTCGGCCTTGCTCTCGGCCTCGCGTTCACCATTCGCTACTACATGGCCGCACTGGTTGCCGTCCCCTTGCTGATCTATCTCGTGTTCGCGCAACCGCATCGGCGACCGCGAGCCCTGGCATTCGTCTGCCTCGGCGGCGCGCTGCCCGTCGCGCTTCTGCTGGTGTACCAGGCCGCAATCACGGGCAGTCCATGGCTCATGGTCACGCGCTGGGTCGATCCGACCGAGGGGCTCGGCTTCGTCAAAGGACATACGCCCGCGAGAGCGGTGGAAGCACTGATTCTTCACCTCGGGAGGTTAGTCGTCTGGGCTTCGCCCGCGTTGCTGTTCCTCCTCGCCGGGATCGCGTGGTCGAGGAAAGCCAGCGCTTGGGTTTGGGCTGCCGCTGGGACCTTCGTCGCCTGCCTCCTCGGGCATGCATTTTACTACAACATCGGTGGGAATCAGTATGGCCCTCGCTTCTACTTCGAGGGATGGGCGCTCGCCACGCTCGGCGCGGTAGCGTGGGCGTTCCGGGATCCGTCAGCGACGGCGCAGAGGCTTCCGCGGTTCGCGGTGCTCTTTTCTGTGTTCGGGGGCTTGTTTACTCTCCCACTTCACGCCTACCACGAGCACCACGTCGTAGAGGAACGGTTAGACCTCGAACGGCTCGTCGAACGCGAAGAGCTCACAAACGCCATCGTCATCGTGTTGGACGGCACCGGTGTAGCTCGGCGCATGCCACCGTATGATCTCACCAGAAACGGCACTTCACTCGACGGCGAGATTCTCTACGTTCTCGATTTGGGCCCCGACACGCCACGGCAACTTCGTACCCATTTCCCGAAACGCCAGTTGTTTCGGTATCGCCGTGCGCCGCGTGAGGTCCACGGGACTTTGACGCAGGAGCCTTGACGTCGACGGCCTTGCGAACCGCCTCGGCGAGCTATTGACTGACCAGGCCTTGCGCGAACGCATGGGAGTGGCGGCACGCGCCAAAATGGAACGCGAATACGACGTTCAGAAGCAAGTCGTGGAGCTCGAGGGTTTGTACGACGAAGCGATCGAGCTCTTTCGCTGAGCCTTCGCGACTAGGACCGTGCGGTGCGGCCGTCGACGAACTGCCGCATCCAAAGCTCGAGCACCATCAGGTTCCACAACGGATATCCGTTGTCTGCGCGCCCGGCGACGTGGTCCTGATACAGGCACTCGATCTTCTCCTGCTGGAAGTGCCCGCGCGCACGAAGCTCGGCGCCGGTGACGACATCATCGAGCGCGGGGCGAAGCGGCCCGCGAAGCCACTCGTCGACCGGCAATGTCAGCCCGCGCTTCTTTCGTTGCAGAATCGGCGCCGGGATGTGCGGCGCGACGGCCTTCTTGTAGAGGATGCGCCCCTTGATCCCGCGCTGTTTGAGGGTGGTGGGGAGCCGCGCGGCAAATTCGACGAGACGATGATCGAGAAACGGGGCCCGCACCTCGAGCGAATGCATCATCGATGCGATGTCGACCTTGGTGTTGATCCCATCGGACAGGTAGCCGTCGAAATCGAACTGCATGTATTGATCGAGCGTCTCGACGGCGTCGGAATTCGATACCGAGGCATCAAACATTGCGGGCGTGTCGCTGCCATGGATCGACGCGCGAAAGTCGTCGGTATAGAGGTCCCAGCGAGCCGAAGGTACGAAGTGACACATCATCGAGACGTATCGTTCCGCGGGCGGCGCAAAGACGTGCTTGGCGTAGCCCGCCACTCGCTGCACGTTGGCAGGCGCCCAACCAGCGGCCGTCAGCGAGCGAGCGGCGGTCTGCATCGCCAGCCAGAGGGGCTTCGGCAAATGGTCGAGGAGCCCCGCGCCCCAGGCCCAGGCGTATCGGCTATAGCCACCGAACGACTCGTCTCCGCCGTCGCCCGAGAGCGCGACGGTGACATGACGTCGCGCCATCTCGGAGAGGTAGTACATCGGAATCATCGAGGGATCGGAAAACGGCTCGCCGTGGTGCTGGACTAGCTTCGGCAAGACGTCGACCGCATCCGGGCTGACGATGAGCTCCTCGTGATCGCAGCCGAGGAATTTGGCCGACATGGCGGCGTCTGCGAGCTCGTCGAAGGCGGCCTCTTTGAACCCGATGGTGAACGTTTTGACCGGGTCCTTCGTCACCAAGTTCATGGCGGCGACGATGGCGGGCGAGTCCTTGCCGCCCGAAAGAAAGGCGCCGAGCGGCACGTCACTCATCATGCGGAGCTCGGTCGCGCTGGCGATCAAGTCCCAGGCCTCTTCGGCGAGGTCATCCACCGACGCGGCATGCTTTGGCTCGAACGAAGGTCGCCAGTAGCGCTCGAGGGACGCCTCCCCGTCGCGAAGCGTGAGCGTGTGCGCGGGAGGCAGCTTCGAGATGCCGACGAAGGCGGTTTCCGGCGACGGCACGTAGTGCAGCGTCAGATAGTGGTGGATCGCCGTCGGATTGACCTCGACCGAGACGTCAGGGTCCTCGAGGAGCGCGGCGAGCTCGGAAGCAAACGAGAAGCCATCGGGCCGATGCGAGTAGTAGAGAGGCTTCTGCCCGATGCGGTCACGCGCGCAGAACAGCGTGCGTGTTCGTGGATCCCAAATCGCAAACGCGAACATGCCGACCAAATCGCGAACGCAATCCGGACCCCGATCTTCGTAGAGCGCGAGAAGCACCTCCGTGTCGGAGCTCGTGCGGAACTCTCGGCCCTTGTTCCGGAGCTCCTGACGGAGCGCCCTGTAGTTGTAGATTTCGCCGTTGAACGTGAGCACCATGCCCGTGGGCCCCACCATCGGCTGGTTGGCCCTCGTGGAGAGGTCGATGATCGACAGACGGCGATGGCCGAGGCCCGTCGCGCCGTCGATGTAAACACCGCGCGCGTCGGGGCCGCGATGCACGAGCCGATCGGTCATCGCATCCAAGACGGCGGGGCTGATCGGTCGCGCCGGGTCGAAATAAAGCTTTCCGGCAATCCCGCACATGAAGCGGCGTTTTAGTGCGCCTTCAGGTTGTGTCAATTATGCTCCGGCGGCGCTCAGTCGATGATGACCGGATTTCTAGAGAAGCTCGCCAACGTTCAGGCACGTCGGCCGTTCGTGATTCTCCTGATCGCGGCGGTGATCTCGGTCGTTTCGTTTTACTTTGCGCGGAACCTCGGCCTCGACAGCCGGTTCATCGCGTTGCTGCCCGAAAACCGACCGAGCGTGCAGGACCTAGAAAAGGTTCGCGATCGGGTTAGAGGGCTTTCATCGCTGACGGTCGCCGTTCAGTCGCCTTCGGGCGACGTCGAGGCGATGCGGAAGTTCGTGCGGGACTTGGCGGCCAAGCTCGAAGCCCTGCCCTCGGACGAAATCGGCATCGTGGACTGGAACGTCGGCGCCTACGACGACTTCGTTCGCGACCACAAGCACCTCTATGCTTCCCTCGACCTCCTCGAGCGCCTCCGCGACGCGCTCGAAGAAAGACGCGATCGAGAGGTCCTGAAGAACAATCCATTTTGGATCGACTTCGAGGAGGACGACGAAAGAGAGAGCATCGACGATGTGCTCGACGAGCTCGAGGCCGAGAGCAAGCGAGGGGAGGAGAAGTCCGACAAGTTCCCCGACGGGTACTACCAGCATTCGGAGGGCGACCTCGTCGCCATGTTCGTGCGTTCGGAGATCAGCAGCGACGCGAACGCCGCAGGCCGGGTCATCGACCGGACGCTTGCCGAAATCGACGCGCTCGATCCGAGCTCGTATGCGCCGGACCTCAAGATCACGTTCTCAGGCGACGTCATCATCGCCGAAGAGGAGCAGCAGGCCATCGCGCGCGAGCTCGTCTTGGCCACGACGCTCACGGTTACGATCGTCTTGCTGATTATCGTGGTGTTTTTCAGGCGTCCGCGCTCGGTCGTGCTTCTCGGCGCGGGGCTCGTCCCGCCCGTCCTGGCGAGCTTCGCCGTAGCCGATTTCACCGTCGACTCGCTGAACGCGTCCACTGCGTTCCTCGGCAGCATCATCATCGGAAACGGCGTCAACCCCAACATCATCTGGCTGTCGCGCTACTTCGAGGAGCGCCGCGGCGGCGCCAACGTGCGTGATGGCATCTTTGGAGCGCACACCAACACCTGGCTCGCGACGATGATTGCCTCGGGCGCAGCGGCCCTCGCCTACGGCTCGCTCATGATCACCGACTTCCGCGGATTTCGGGACTTCGGAATCATCGGCGGCGTCGGAATGGTGTTCTGCTGGATCTCGTCACTCACGATTCTGCCCGCAGCCGTCGCGGCGTACGAGCGTTTCCGTCCGCTCCCTGCCTCGAAGTCGAAGAAACGCGGCGGCGGCTTCGCCGATGGTTTCGCGGCCATCGCAAGCCGTGTGCCGCGAAGCGTCGTGACCAGCTCCGTGCTGCTCTCGGCCGCCTCGATCGCACTCGTGACCTACGCGTTCATCCAGGACCCATTCGAATACGACTTTCGCAACTTGAGGTCGGTGCGCGAAGAAGGGCACTCCGAGGCGCGTCTCGTCCAATGGCGCGTGAACGACATCCTCGCTTCTCATGAGCAAGGGCGCGGAATTGCCGTCCTGGTCGACAGCCTCGAAGACGTGCCCGTCATCGAAGCGCAGCTCGACGAGATGCCGGCGAGCATTCACGGCGGACATCACTCTTTGATGGGGTTCCTGCCCTCCGACACCGAAGTAAAGCTCGCGCTGCTCGAAGAGATCCGGGAGCTCGCGCTCGAGATCCGCGGGAAAGTCGAAAGCGAAGAAACCGTCCGGAAGATCGACGACAACCTGCCACCGGAGCACATCGACGTCCCGACGCTCGAGGACCTGCCCGATGACATCGCGCTTCGCTTCGCCGAAAAGGATGGCACACGCGGCCGCATCATGATCGTCCAAGAGTCGGACGACTATTCGACTTGGAACGGCCGGTACCTTGTGAAGTGGGCGGCTGCATTGCGTACGCTTCGCATGTCGAACGGCGAGCGCCCTCCTCTCGCTGGCCGCGCGCCCGTCTTCGCCGACATGGTGAGCGCCGTGTACGAGGACATGCCCAAGGCGATCGCAGCCGCGTTCTCCGCCACGGTCGTGCTCTTGCTGCTCGCGTTCCGCCGCCGGCAGGACAGCCTGCTGTGCATCATGGCGCTCTTGATGGGCATTTTGTGGATGGCCGGCACGATGGCCGCGCTCGGCATGAAGCTCAACTTCCTGAACTTCGTCGCGTTTCCAATCACGTTTGGCAACGGCGTCGACTATTCGATCAACGTGATGAGACGCTATCGCCTCGAAGCCGACGCGGGGAACGACAGTCCAATCTTGGCGGCTGTGCGTCGCTCCGGTGGCGCCGTTGTCCTTTGTTCGATGACCACGATCATCGGATACACCTCGCTCTACGTCAGCGCGAACCAAGCGATGAACTCGTTCGGCCTCGCGATGGCGATCAGCGAGGTGACGTGCTTACTCGCGGCGGTGCTGACGATGCCGGCCGTGATGATCCTGCTCAGCCGGCGACGCGCGGCGCGTGCCTAAAGTCAGCCTTGCGTTGTCGTGGTAAACCCCCGCCGTGCCGCGGCGCTTCCGGAGATCGGCGAACACGGCCCCGTCTTCCCTAACGCAGGGGCCCCGGCGCCGCGCCCGCCGCGAGCGCGCGCCGGTGCGCCCGGGCAAGCAGGGGGAGCAGCGGCAGGAAGACGACGTCCGAGGCCACGAAGTAGAGCAAGGCCCAGACCGGGGCCCCGGCAAACGAGGTCGCGATGAGGACGATCATCTGGGTGCCGCCGGCAAAGAACGACAGCACCTTGATGTACGGCTTGAGCGCCGCGCGGTAGCCCGGGACGGGGGAGGCGGGCGGCGGCGGGGCCGGCCGGGGGCTGCGCGCCGACAGGCGGAGCACGACGGGGACGACGGCCTTCTCCAGCCAGTAGCCGCGGCGGCCGCGGAGCGCCTCGTACTCCTCGCGCACGCGCCCGAGGTTGGGGTACGAGGGCTCGCTGAACCCCAGGGCGCACCGCCGGTAGATCTCGACCCAGTGGTTGCGCGCGTGCACCTGGGCGGCGAGGGACGCGCCGGCAAGGATGCAAAGCCCCCAGATGTGCGCGACCGGCGGGGCCGCGAAGGGGTAGGGGAGCGGCCCCCACGAATCGGTGCGCGTCATCCCGACCGCGATGCCGAGAAAGGAGAGCACGACCTTCGCGGGGTCGCAGATCACCTCGAAGACCTTGCCGGTCTCCGTCTTTTCGGGGCGCGTGCGGGCGAGCTCGCCGTCGATTCCGTCGATGAGGACCGAGAGGAAGAGGAAGGCGCCGCCTACGGCGATGCCGGTGCGGGTGAAGGTCGCGTAGCCGGCGAACGCGAGCACGCCGCAGAGGACCGTCGAGGCCGACAGCTGGTTCGGCCGCACCCGCGTCGGGACCAGGAGGCGCACGAGCGGCGGGTGCATCGGCCCGAAGATGAGCCGATCGATGATGGCGTACAGCTCCCAGTCGCGCCACGACTCGGCCACGAACGCCGCAGCGCGGGCGAGGGCGCCGCGAGGAGCCTGCGGCTCACTCATGCCGGGCTCCCCCGGCTGGCGCGCGATTTTCCCATGCTTCTCCAGATCGATCCGATGCCGTCGTGCTCCTCGCGCCGGGCATGCCGGCCGTGCGCCGATCCCGCCCCGAAGTGCTTGTTTCGCGGGGGAGTCTCGCGGCGTCGGGGGTCGAAGTCAAGGACCGGCGGCGCTCCCCGCGGCCTGTCCAGGGCGCGCACGAGATGGGTGTCGATGAAGCCGTTCGCTCCCGTGACGAAGACCGTCGACATGCGCGGGCCGTATGGTAAGGGCTATCCTTTGGAGGAATTCAAAGGCAGAGAGGTTGTGATAGTCGGGGGAGGCGTGGGCCTGGCTCCTTTGCGTTCGCTGGTCTTCAGCCTGCTCGCTGAGCTTAAACGATACAAAAAGGTCATCTTAAGGTACGGGGCAAGAACGCCGAATGATATATTATACCCTGCGCTGCTTTCCCAATGGTCAAAGAAAATCAATGTCGTGACAACCGTAGATGCTGCGCAGCCAGGCT
>Ga0209536_100017758_pt1 | contig 10052 bp, 7 predicted proteins | sample DeeMarSeWOR28_12_FD_187461 | JGI IMG/M metagenome (GOLD analysis project Ga0209536, IMG submission 187461) | Marine sediment microbial communities from White Oak River estuary, North Carolina - WOR-2-8_12 (SPAdes) (version 2) | ecosystem: Environmental > Aquatic > Marine > Intertidal zone >... | reverse complement strand
CTGGAGCGTTCAACTGCACCGCCTTGCTCCCAGCAGCTGGAGTCCTCCTCTGGAGTTAGTATCCGGGGGGATGATTATCTTTCTAGCCTATGAAGGTTTTGAACTAATCGCCAACACCAGTGGGGAGGTGAAAAACCCGGGCAAAATTTTGCCTCTGTCGTATTACTCTGCGGTTGTATTTGTCATCATCCTCTATGGTCTTATTTCACTGGTGACCGTGGGAAACCTTTCTGTCAGCGCTATCGTGGGCGCACGGGATTATGCCCTGGCTGAGAGCGCACGACCTTTTCTGGGAAGTTTCGGCTTTGTCCTGATTGCCGTTGCCGCATTGCTCTCCACCAGTTCGGCCATCAACGCTACCCTTTATGGGGCCGCCCGTATAAGTTATATCATCGCCAAAGAGGGTGAGCTTCCACAAATCCTTGAGAAAAAGGTGTGGCATCACCCGATTGAGGGATTGCTCATCACTGCTGCCGTCACCTTGATTATGGCAAACTGTCTTAATTTATCCAGTATATCAATGATGGGAAGTGCGGGATTCTTGCTCATTTTCGCTGCGGTCAATGGTTCTAATGTGATACTGTGCAGGCAGACTTCAAGCAAGATGTGGATCTCGGCTATTGGTGTGGTGGTTTGTATTGCCGCCCTAGGAGCTCTGGTGTGGCACACCGCTCAAACTGAGCCTGCCAAACTTTGGGTGTTGCTGATCATGACCGGACTTGCCTTTGGCGCTGAGGCCATTTATCGTCGGGCCACGGGAAGAGAGTTGAAGAAACTTTTGCCAGGCTCCTAGCCATTATTTAAACAGACCTGAATGTTAACCACTCGGATACAACCTAACTTCTTTGGGAGTCTTCGAATTCGCCTGATCTTTTTGATCCTCATGGCGGTGGTTCCGGCTCTGGCGGTGATGCTTTATACCGCCTGGGAACAGAGGCAGTTGGATGTAACCAATATTAGAGAGAAAGTGGCACATCTGACCAAGATTGAGGCTAGGGAGGAGAGGCAAATTCTGCAGAGCGGTCGGCAAATTCTAGAAGCCATGGCCCACTTCCTCCAGAGGTCTGGTGGCGATCCGCTGAGTTGCGCTTCCTTTTTTACCAGTCTTATAGAGCACTCCCAACGGTATGCCAACCTGGGCGCGGTGAAACCCGACGGCCAGGTTTTTTGCAGTGCAGTCCCTTTGTCTGGTCCCACTGATGCCAGTGATCGCATTTGGTTTCAGCGGACCATGGCGTCCAGAGAGTTTGCCTTTAGCGACTACCAGATTGGACGGATCACCAAAGAACCCGTCTTGGTTTTGTCCTATCCGGCCCTTAGCGCTGATGGCGAGATTCTGGCGGTGGTCTTTGCTGCACTTAAGCTGGAATGGCTTAACCGCCTTGAACTATATAAGGAAGCGGATTTACCTGCCGGAACAACCATCACCAAGATGGACGCTGGAGGAGTGGTGCTGGGCCATCAGCCTGGACCAGGGAGCTGGACCGGACAACAATTTCCACTAGAGGGAGTAAGGCAGGCGGTGCTCGAGCACGGTCATGGTCTGGTAGAAGCGACGGATCCTGAGGGTGTTTCCAGAATTTATGTGCACGAATCGCTCATGAGTGGTTGGCAACACAGGGAAGTTTATTTGATTCTCGGTGTTCCCAAAAAGATCGCCTTCGCAAATTCTAAGCGGATGATGCTTCGTAATATGACAGGTATGGGGATCATTGCCGTGGCTGCCTTACTGGCCGCCTGGTTTGGTGCTGAGAAATTGATCGTCAAGCCGGTCAATGCAATGGTCAAGGCGACCAGAGAATTTGCCGCCGGTAACTTGGGCGCCCGTACAGCAATGTCGGGTGGGCGAGACGAGCTTAACCAATTGGCTTCTGCCTTTGACCAGATGGCCGAAAAACTAGAACAACGTCAGGCAGAGCGTGATAGGGCAGAGAGGGAAATCAGAAATTCGAGGGAACAATTACGTAATCTTTCGGCCCACCTGCAATCTGTAAGGGAAGAAGAGCGAACGCGCATGGCCCGCGAAATTCACGATGAGTTGGGACAGGGTCTCACGGCTCTGAAAATGGATGTCTCCTGGCTGAACCGGCGACTCCTTGAGGAAGATGCAACCTTTAAGAACAAACTTACATCCATGGAAGAAGTTATTGACCGAACCATAGAGACTGTGCAGAAATTGTCAGGCGAGCTGCGACCGGGCATGCTGGACGATCTTGGACTTGCTGCCGCCATTGAATGGCAGGCCGAGGAATTTCAAAATCGCACAGGAATCAAGTGCGAAGTTTATCTAAGCCCTGAGGAAACTCTCCTCAACCGGGACCAATCCACCACAATGTTCCGCATATTTCAAGAGACCTTGACCAACGTTATTCGCCATGCCCGGGCTACTAAGGTCGAGGTACGGTTAGAAGAGCAAAATGGCAGTATAGTTCTGGAAGTTGCTGATAATGGTAGGGGAATTACTCAAGCAGAGATTAGCGACCCCAAATCCTTTGGCTTGATTGGGATGCGCGAGCGCGTCTACTTCCTAGACGGGGAGGTTACTATCGTCGGCTCCCCCGGTAAAGGAACGAGAATAAAGGTAACTCTGCCTTTGAAGGTTTAGCCTGGATATTTCATGAATCACTTGCTGCGACCGCGGATATAGCCGTCCTTCCTGGCGTCCTCAGGTGTCGGCTTCTGCGACGTACCCTACAGGTACGTTTCGAAACCAATCCCGCGGTACGGTTGCCAGGTGGCACGGCCATCTTCACGGTCTCGCCACAGCAATTCATAAAATATCCAGGCTAGGGAGGGTATTTCACATGATAAAGGTACTTGTGGCAGACGATCACCCGGTGGTGCGTGAGGGTCTCAAACAGATCCTTACCGAGGCCCAGGATATAAAGGTGACGGCTGAAGCAGAAAATGGCTATGAGATTCTGGACAAGGTGCGAAGCCAGGAGTTTGACGTGGTAGTCCTGGACATAACCATGCCCGGTCTGATGGGACTGGATGTGCTCAAACAACTGAAAAGTGAAAAACCTGAGCTTCCCGTACTGATATTAAGCATGCACCCGGAAGAGCAGTACGCCATTCGGGTTCTACGGGCGGGTGCATCCGGCTACCTCACAAAGGCCAGTGCTCCCAATAAATTGACAGAAGCCATCAGGAAGCTGTATGGCGGAGGGAAATATGTCAGTTCGACCCTTGCAGAGAGACTAGCCGATGAGTTGCGTGGAGATTTGACAAAATTGCCCCACGAGACCCTATCAGATCGGGAGTATCAGGTAATGTGTCTCATCGCCTCAGGAAAAACCGTGACTCAAATTGCCGATCAGTTGGCACTCAGTGTGAAGACTGTCAGCACCTATCGGACCCGCATCCTCGAAAAAATGAGGATGCAGTCCAACGCAGAGTTAACCCATTACGCCATGGAGAATAAGTTAGTGGATTAAGCCGTCCGCTCTAGGATCATTGGCCCCACCCTTGCCCCTCGTCCACCTGGACATTCCATTCTTTTGCCTCGCCGATTTTCCCTCTTTCCGAGCAGTCGCCAGATAGGCAACAGACTAGCCTTGTAGGACGTAAACCGACAAGAAAACTTTCCTGCGTCCTACAGCAAAATCAGACAAGGACCGATACCAGCCCCGGCCGCTGAACCCTATAGTGGAGACAATCAACTAATAGGTGGCAATCAATGAAGAGAGTGTATGTTGTCGATGACTCAGATTTTGTCAGGCAGAGACTGATAGAGATGCTTTCCGAACTGGAAGAAGTGGAGATAGTAGGGGGAACAGGAGACCCTCGGGAAGCTGTCGCTGCCATTCGCGAAATGCTTCCCGATGCAGTCATATTGGATATCAGACTACCGGGCAGAAGTGGTGTTGAAGTACTCCGCGATCTCAAGAGGGAAGAGCCTTCTCCAATTGTCATCATCTTGACGAGTTACCCCTACCCTCAGTACCGCAAGGAATGCACCGAGGCAGGCGCCGACTATTTTCTTAACAAATCGACGGAATTCAACAAGATCGCCGAGGTGCTGAAGGGTTTGACGAAGAATGCACAAGGTTGAGGTGTAAAAAATTTTTCGCAAGGATGAGTTGCAGGGAAAGGAGAGGAATCATGTTTAGTAACTTTTTCAAAGACTTTCGGGTGGCATTAGCCTTCGTTTTTGTAATGTTTGTTCTTGCTTTGGGACAATGCCAGGCCCAGCCTTCTGGGGAGAAGGCTGCCGGCGGCGGGGCGGTAGTTGCCAAGAAGTCGGCAGTTGGCAACCAGGCTGCTGTCGATCTGAGTACCGCAATAGCACGGGTAGCCAAGGAAACCATACCGGCTGTGGTGCATATCGAGGTGACCCAACGGCAAGAGGTGGCCAATCCTTTCTTGCCCTTCGAAAACGATCCCTTTTTTCACTATTTCTTTGACGTGCCCCAAATGGACCGCAAGTTCAAGCGCGAGTTCAAGGGGTTGGGAACCGGGATGATCATAGACAATCAAGGTCACATCCTCACCAATTACCACGTTGTTGGCGGTGCTGAGAAGATAGAGGTTTTGGTGACGGACGGCAGAAAATATCCGGCAAAAGTTGTCGGTACAGATCTGAAAACGGATCTGGCAGTGATTCAGATCTCTGCTGCCGGATCGCTCCCCTACGTGACCTTCGGCGATTCAGACAAGCTCGACGTGGGAGACTGGGTGGTGGCCATAGGGCATCCTCGCGGCCTGGACCAGACAGTCACCCAAGGGATCATCAGTGCCAAACATCGGCAAGGGATAATGGACCCCACCAGCTATCAAGACTATCTCCAGACCGATGCTGCCATTAATCCTGGTAACAGTGGTGGCCCCTTGTTGAACCTTCAAGGGCAAGTAGTCGGGGTTAACGCCGCAATTGCTTCGGAATCGGGAGGCTTTGAGGGCATCGGCTTTGCCATTCCAAGCAACATGGCCGTCCACATCGCCAATACCCTGATTGCCCATGGCAAGGTGGAGCGCGGCTGGCTGGGGGTGAGCATCCAGGAGCTTACTCCGGAATTAGCCAAATCTTTTGAACTGGGGAGTACCAAGGGTGCCCTCATCGCCCAGGTGATCAAGGGTGGCCCGGCAGACAAGGCCGGCTTAAAGCGGGGTGATGTGGTGATCTCCTACGACGGTAAGGAGATCACGGATACGGGCACCCTGCGCAACAAAGTAGCCGATACAGTCATGGGCAAGGAGGTAACGGTTACCGTTCTCCGAGAGGGAGAAAGGGTGGACCTTACCGTCAAGATCGGCAGTGAGCAAGAAGCAATCAATCTCCTGAGCGCTTCGCTCAGAGATCGGTTGGGAGTAGTGGTACGGCCTGTAACTGCCAAAGAGGCCGAGCAATACGGTCTCGATGCGCAAGAAGGTGTGGCAATCGACTCACTGGAAAGCGATGGCCTTCTGGCCAAAGCCGGTTTTGAGGTGGGGGATATCATTTTGGAAATCGACGGGAGGTCGGTAAACGGTGTGGAAGGCTTTGTGGCACTAGTGAATCAACTGCAGCACAACCAAAAAATTGTTTTGTTTGCTCTAGACCAACGTACAGGACAGACAGGCTATGTCCAAGTAAAGATTCACTAAGGCTTTGGCAGTTCGGTCAGTAGATTTTAACCTCTCGCTGACTTGTTGGCTGTGAATAATCTTTTGAGATGAACCTTGGAGAAAGAGAAATGATAAAGACGATCACCGCTGAAGAGGCCGAAAGAACGGAAGTGAACGGCCTGTTTGGTAGATTGGAATCGACCGAAAGCGGGCTGTCCACTTCAGAGGCTGAGCAACGTCTGAGCCAGTTCGGCTTTAACGAAATCTCTGAAAAAAAGGCCAGCCCGGTGGTGAAGTTCTTGAGTTACTTTTGGGGGCCCATTCCATGGATGATTGAGGTGGCTGCCATTCTATCCTTGCTGGTGCGACACTGGGTGGATTTCACCATCATCGTCGTTCTTTTGATCTTCAATGCGGTGGTGGGCTTCTGGCAGGAGTACCAGGCGGGCAATGCCGTGGAAGCCCTAAAGAAGAAGCTGGCGCTCAGGAGCCGGGTATTAAGGGACGAGACCTGGCAGGAAATTGATGCCAGAGAGCTGGTTCCTGGTGATGTCATTCGGATTCGCCTCGGCGACATTATTCCCGCCGATGCCAAGCTTATTGAAGGCGATTACCTGAGCGTGGACCAATCCGCCCTCACCGGCGAGTCGTTGCCCGTGAGCAAAAAGATCGGCGAAATTGTTTACTCCGGTTCGGCGGCCAAACAAGGGGAAATGGTAGGGTTGGTAACAGCCACCGGCAACAATACCTATTTCGGCAAGACAGCCAAGCTTGTAGCCAGTGCTAAGAAGGTCTCACATTTTCAGAAGGCGGTATTGCAGATTGGTGACTACCTGATCTATCTCAGTCTCGGGTTGGTTGCGGTGCTCATTCTCGTACAATTGTTCCGGGGAACACCCTTGCTGGAACTGGTTCAGTTCGCCCTCATCCTCACGGTGGCCTCAATCCCGGTGGCCATGCCAGCCGTGCTCTCCGTCACCATGGCAGTCGGCGCCCTGGCGCTTTCCAAGCTGCAGGCCATTGTTTCCCGCCTGGAATCAATCGAGGAGATGGCGGGTATGGACATCCTCTGCTCGGACAAGACCGGGACCTTGACCCAGAACAAGCTGACCCTTGGTGAGCCCATGGTCTTCGAGGCCAGAGATGCTGGAGATCTCATCCTGGCAGCTGCTCTGGCATCAAAGGCCGAGGATCGGGATGCCATCGACCTGGCGGTTCTCGCTGGCCTCGAGGATCAGGAGGTGCTGAAGCCATACCAGCAGCTCAGGTTCCTGCCCTTCGATCCGGTGAGCAAGCGCACCGAAGCTAGCATTAAAGGAGAGCACGACCAGACCTTCAAGGTCACCAAAGGCGCACCTCAGGTAATATTAGGGCTTTCTCAGCTCGACGAAGAGGACAAGGCCAAGGCTGACAAGGTAGTCAACGATTTCGCCACCAAGGGTTATCGTACTTTGGGGGTGGCCCGGGCTGAGAGCGACGGACTTTGGCAATTTCTGGGCATTTTGCCCCTATATGATCCGCCGCGGGAGGACTCAGCCGAGACCATTGCCCAGGCCAAGGCCCACGGTATCGACGTGAAAATGGTGACCGGAGATAACCTGGCCATCGGCCGCGAGATTTCAGGTCAGCTGGGACTCGGAAGGGCGATCTACGCTGCGGACAGGCTGCTAAAAACTGGAGAGAAAGCAGGAGGACTTACAGCCGATGCGGCGGAGCAGGTGGAAAAGGCTGATGGCTTCGCCCAGGTTTTTCCGGAGCACAAATACGGCATCGTCAAGGCCCTGCAGGCTCGTGGTCACATCGTCGGCATGACAGGTGATGGGGTAAACGACGCACCGGCTCTGAAGCAGGCCGATATGGGAGTAGCGGTCAGCGGCGCCACAGACGCGGCCCGCGCTGCTGCGGACCTGGTGCTGACAGCACCTGGACTGTCGGTGATTATCAATGCGGTGGAAGAGGCGCGCCGGATCTTCGAACGGATGAACAGCTATGCCATCTACCGTATCACCGAGACCATCCGCATCATGATCTTTGTGGTGCTAGCGATGATTGTCTTCAACTTCTATCCCATCACCGCCATCATGATCATTCTGCTTGCCTTTCTCAATGACGTGCCCATCATGACCATCGCCTACGACAGGACTTGGCTTGAACCAAATCCGGTGCGCTGGAACATGCATCGGGTCATTGCCGTTTCCACGGTGATGGGGTTGACCGGAGTCGCCGGCAGCTTCCTGATGCTTTACCTGGCAATTGATTGGCTCCACTTGAGCATTCCTGAGGTTCAGACATATATTTTTCTAAAAATGGCGGTGGCGGGGCACCTGACTCTGTTTGTTTCGCGCAGCAAGAAATTCTTTCTGAAAAAACCCCATCCTGCCCCTGTCATTATCTGGTCGGCCATTGGCACCAAGCTGCTGGGCACGGGTTTGGCTGCCTATGGCTTTGGCCTGATTACCCCGATCAGTTGGTCCGCAATCGGTTTGATCTGGGGCTATTCCGTCACCTGGGCATTTTTAACCGACCGGGCCAAGGTAATGGTTTATCGCCATTTTGGCATGGAGACTCGACGTCATCAGGCGTTTCTTAACAGGGTTAAGCAGTTTATTGCCCCCCATGTGGATCACGAGCCGCACGACTATATTGGGATAAATCTACATGGATAGAAGATTGTCCACATGGAGAAACACAGCCCCGATGTTTCATGAATGGCCTGCTGCGACCATGGATATGGCCGTCCTTCTCTCCGAGCCGGAAGCCGGGCGTCCCTCGGTTGTTGGCACCTGCGACGTACCATTCTGGTAGGGTTCGGAGCCAATCCCGCGGTACCGCGGGACGGTTCCCAGTGGCACGGTCATCTTCACGGTCTCGCGGCAACAATTCATGAAATATCCGGGCTAGGCAAAAAGCAAAACAGGGGAGGTTGTCATGGCAAAAAATAAAGACAATATGCCTCAGAAAGACGAGAGCAGCTTGAAAGTATCTCTCAGAGGCTGCTGGAAAAGGAAACAATTACAGGGTATGAGCTCCAGGAGTTGGTAGAGCAGAGATTTGCAGCAGGGGATGATACAGACTCAGAAGAGAGGAGGTTATACGGTGAAAGTTCCGTCGCCCATGCTTAGTGCCCAATATAATAGTCCGCCATGGAAAAGTTCGACAGGGTGGAGGTTAGAGGGCAAGGGAGTATTCCATTGAAATACCATCGGGTTACGCGCTGGCTCCACGCCGGTATCGCCCTAGCTGTGGTGATCCAATTAGGCTCCAGCCAGCTAATGGAAGTTCCCCAACCCGGACGACTGCTTAATGGGGCTGGGCGCACCTTTTTTGCAGTACACCGGTGGTCAGGACTGTGTGTTCTCACCCTGTTGGTCCTTCACTGGCTTTGGGACTTGGCAGGGCATGTGCCATACGGGTGGGGACATCTGTATCCTTGGTTTTCAGGGCCACGTCTCAGAAAGGTGCTCTCCGCGGTAAAAGCTTTGCGCCCGTGGATTCGTGGGCAGCTTCCGGCAGGGGGGGAAGAAACGGCTCCCCTGGCGGGCGCCGTCCATGGCCTCGGATTACTGGTAGCTACTGCCATGGCCCTGACCGGCTCGCTGATCTTTTTCGGCATGTCCGCCGATGGTTCCCTGAGCCCTTTCCTTGATTTGGTGAAAGCAATCCACGGTTTCATCGCCAATTTCATCTGGGCCTATTTCGTCGGTCACGTCGGCATGGCCATGCTCCATCAGTGGCGGGGCGAGCCTTTGATAGTCAGAATGTTCAACTTGCTGGCAAAATGATCCAGTGTCAAGTTTGATTAAATGGAGTTTTCGAGCAGTTAATCTCCCCCTCCCATAGGGTTGTAGGACGAAGACCGACAGGCTAACCCGCCAAGTTCCTACAACAAAATCCGACAAGCACTGATACCGGCAGGATACCTTCATGGGTATAGTATTACTCAGAGAAAAGAGAATTTACCTTTTCAGAGACATTTACAGCAAGATGAATGCCGTTGGAGTTCAACAGAGGAGGACAAACAAATGGACGACGTCGAACGCATTTTGGTGGTGAGCAGATCAACCAAGCACTGCAAAAAGGCGGTTGACTATGGCATTTCACTAGCTAAACAAAATGGAGCCAAGCTCTATGTTCTCCATGTTTTTAGTGATCCCTTTGGTTTGCAGGCCTGGTCCCTACCTGTAGTTTCTCTGAAAGAGATGCAAGAGGAATACAAGAGGATGCAGGACAGGGCACGCTCCGATCTTAATCGGATAATCGAAGCAGAGAATGACACAGGTATCTCCATTGAGGTCTCGATTACGGATGGGGATCCGGATGAGAAGATTTTACATTTTGTCAAAGACAAAAACATAGATCTTCTGATCATGCTTGCTCATGAAGAGGGTCACTTTGAACATCTCCTTTTCGGCCGGAGCATCGATCGGATTATTCGGAAACTCCCTTGCTCCGTTATGCTGGTGAAAAAGGAGCCGGGGCGCACCAAGTAGGCATACATATGAATA
>Ga0209536_100017757_pt1 | contig 10052 bp, 4 predicted proteins | sample DeeMarSeWOR28_12_FD_187461 | JGI IMG/M metagenome (GOLD analysis project Ga0209536, IMG submission 187461) | Marine sediment microbial communities from White Oak River estuary, North Carolina - WOR-2-8_12 (SPAdes) (version 2) | ecosystem: Environmental > Aquatic > Marine > Intertidal zone >... | reverse complement strand
CATGCCTGATATCTTCGGTCCCGGGATCTCCTTCCTTCAGAACCGGCCCTTCATGCCAGTCTGTTATCTGAAGTTCAATATCCGGTATTACCGGTTCAGAGATTGATTTATCATGCCGGGCCGGGTGGCTGATATAGATCTCCCCGGTTGGTGTTGGCATACCAGTGCTGTCAAACAAAGCAGCTCCCAGGTATGTCTCATGGGTGGTCCGGTTCGAATACCAGGCATATCTTTCAAGCCGCTTATAGGATTCCAGGACAGGGATGATCTTCTCAAGGAAGGCTGTATTGGTTGCCATGTCCTGTTTGTAGCACGACCATTCGGTCAGCCACATGGGCATTGCAAAGGCATCGTAATAATCCAGGAATTTGCGTAATCCTTCAGTATTACTACAATCCCCATACCAGTGAAGCGCAAGGAAATCAATACGATACCCTCTCTCCTTGGCTCCCTTCATAAATTCTATGGACCAATCGAGCCCTGATCTGCCGGTAGTTGCCGGACTGCCCAGCCTTAAACCGGTCTCTTCCAGCATCGGCCAGTATTCCAGCGCCGTTTCAACACTCATTTCCGCCTGTCCCTTCCAGTTGGGCTCGTTATAGCCCAGCAGGGCAGCATAATCCGAACCGATTAAAGGAACATATAACTTTTCATAGTTATCCCCTATCAGATATCCTTCACTCCATATCATTGGGATGAATTCTACGTCTTTAATTTCCGGACAATTCGGGACGGCATTCCAATTGTAATACCAGGAGACATTCAGTTTTTCAATGTCGGTGCACTCCTGGCCTTGTGGTTCAAGTTGGCGATAAGCGATGCCTTTCCATAATTGATCCGGTTGTTCTTGTTGGGTACAGGAAAGTATGAAAGGTAACAGGAATAATAAAAGAATAATGTATAGTTTCATAATAATATAATCTAAATATTAATAATCTTTGTGACCCTTTGTGTCTTTCTCATCATCCGAAGCTTTAGCGTAGGATGACTTTGTGATCCTTTGTGCTATTTTCATTTAAGAGTTGTTACACAAAGTTGCATAAAGTAGCCACAAAGATCATCAAGAAGATTTCATTTCATTGAATTCTGATTATTGAAGTCTGTATTCAACCACCGTAATACTCATCCCCTTCACTTCAAAATTCAATGGATCTGCAAATTCCTCACATTCCTGCCATACCGGATTAACATCATCGGGGTTTTCACCAAATAATTCCCATGCCTGGACTATGTTTTCAATGTCCATACCATTAAGTTTTACCGAAACAGCCTGTGGTTCTTCGAGCATGTTCATTACGTAGAAATACAGCCTTTTTTCGTCCGGCACAAAACTGGCAAAAGTTCTAAGATGAAGGGTCGAAGTTGTTTTCACCATATGGTCTCCCAGGAAATTCCCCCAGATCATTAAAGTGAATCCGTTGGGGTTAAAATTCCCATGTTTATCCAGGGCATCAAATACACTGTTCGGATCCTGGTCGTTATTTATCCATCTTGTATTCCAGAACAGGGAAAATTCATTTTCAGGGACCTGTAATTGCAAACCTGTCATTTCAAAATTACACAGGGCATGACCCATATCGTTGAGAAAGGGCCACATATGACCCCAGTCGAAAGGACCGTATTCGGCAACAATAATTTTCATTTTACCGGTCAGATCCGCATTATCTATCGCCTGCAAGGCATTATGAACCGGGTAGATAATTTTCTGAAGTGTATCACGATAGGTCCCATACCCTGCCTGGTACTCATAAATGGGATAATTACTTATACAGAGGAAATCAACATAATCACCGGCAATTTCCAGCACGGTCTGGCTGAATTCAATATCATTGCCGTTCGGTATGATATAAATTGAAGAATCAACTGCTTTCATGGCTTTTGAAAAATCAATCACATCCCTGGCATAGATCTCAGCAGTAGAATTTTCATTGTTCTTATGCCAGCATTCATTACCGATCATCCAGTATTTCACATCATATCCCTTCTTGACATTTGAATACCTGACCCATTCCACTGCATGTTCGATGAGTTCCTCCCGTGTTGACCAGGTACAGCCTTCCGGGTAATCCACGAGATATTCATCCGCAGCAACGGTAATGACCGGTTCGGCATCAACCTCCCTGCACATCTCGATGAATTCATCGAAATCGAGTACATCCACGGCAAATTCAGAATAATCCTTCAGCATCTTATGCCTGCCGCCGACTGCTTCCCTACCTGTCCGGGCCAGGGTGGGTTCGGATTTTTCCCAGGGTGGTTTTGAGAAGAAATAGAAATCGGATTTATTCCCCCCTGGATACCTGAGGTACTTAACACCCATAGCTTTAAGGGCATCGGCTGTCCTTCTCTCAGGGTTGAGATAGTTGTCGTCATCCATGAAATAATCTACATTAATCCCAACCGGGTGATGGGATACATCGGCCAGGACCGAATCGGGATATACATGGATTGTAATTCCGTTGCCAGGTTCCTGGCAACTAAATACCAGTGTTGAAACCGCAAGAATCAGTAACATTCTTGATACAAAATAGTTCATGTGTTTTATAATTTATCCTTTGTGGAACTTTGTGTCTTTCTCATCATCCGAAACTTTAGCGTAGGATGACTTTGTGAAGCTTAGTGCTATTTTCATTTAAGAGTTGTTCCTCAAAGTTTCACAAAGAATCTCAAAGTTGCACAAAGAAGATGAAGATTATATTTAATCAACAATCAAACTAAATTTAACTGCATCCGCCACAACTATCCCACCTGCCTTATCAGCAGAGATCGTTACTACTTCCCGGTATCCTTTTTCCAATTCATAGCTGCCCAAACTCACCCACTGGCCTCCCTGTTTTTTCTGGTTCATTAATTTTTCCTCCGTCCCTCCCTTATGTTCAATAATCACTTTAGCCTTGCCTGAATAGGTTTCTTTCGACGGATACCAAATGCTGATCTCGTATCTGCCAGCCTTCTCAATCCAGGGCCTGAAAGTAAACGTTCCTTTTTGCTTATCGTTTTGGGAATAATTCATCTGGTGCCTTCCGTTATGTTCCAGTTCATTCCCCCACCAGGATCCCGTTTTCCTGGTAAACCGTTTCATGTTATTGTCAATGATGATTTCATTGGTATATTGAAAAGCACCATAAGGATTATCTCTCAGGGAGAGTATTTGATTTTGCTTTTTCAGTTTGTCCTGCAGCATTGCGATATCAATTTTTTGGACCGGCCTATCCTGCTTAATTGCCATTGCTGCTGCGATACCTGCAGCATGCCCCATTATCATATACTGTGGTTCCATCCGTATTGAGGCATTGGCAACAAAACTGGCTGACATACATACCGGAACGATCAGGTTTGTACACTCATTGTATTTCGGGAGAAGAGAGCGGTATGGAATTTCATATGGGGCAACCGGTATGGAGATGTACCCCTCATTGTAGACCTCGTAATGCAGTTCCGGGAAACGGCTGACCGGAATGTACGTCCGCTGTACATGCCTGACATCGATGTTGTAAGATCCCATTCCAATGGCATCATATTTTATGGTATCGGTTTCCAGGTCATGCTGGGTCATAAAATATTCGCCTTTCATCCTGCGTGCCACACGGATGTAGAGCTGATGTGGCCAGTGATCATTCTCCACAAATTCATCTTTGCACAATCCCATCTTCCTGGTATCATTACGTATGCGCTCAGGTACAGATTGATCGTTGGAAAGAAAATACAAGAGCCCCAGGGTATAATCTTTCATGGCCCGCCATATTTCATCCCTTCTTTCATAACCGGCATCGGGGTATTCCCAGTTCAGGCCGTCAACCACGTTGGTTGAAATGGGACCGGAAGAGTTCATGTCGGTTTTGCCATTCGGCAGGGTTGGCCAGAGATGCACCATATTGCCGGCATCGGGGTGAACCTCGTAATATCTTTTTACAAGGGCAAATTGCCCTGGATCATATCCTTCCGGTTTCGGGAAAGGTACCCGGTTGTTTTCATCAGTAGTTACAATTAACCGGAATCCATATCCCTGTACTGCTTTATCCGCTTCGCCCTCACCGACCAGTGGAACCGGATGGATAAGAGGCAACAGGTTACCCTCTGCATCAAAGGGGGAAACACGGGGAAGCATCTGGTGCCCGTCCTGAAGTATAGCCCTCCGCCCGGCCCAGGATTCATTATATTCGTCGACTCCTTCCCGGCCCACAGTATAACTGATCCCTGCACGTGCCATCAGGTCGCCCTCATAGGTGGCATCAATAAATGCTTTTCCGGTAATTACTGATCCATCAGAAAGGATGATACCGGATATTTCCTGCTGAATCTTCTTCACCTCAATCACTCTTTGCCTGAATATTAATTCTACCCCTGCCTCGTTCAACCAATCCCGGAAAATCTGTTCACCCATATGGGGTTCAGGTCCACGCCAGTAATACAGAGGTACATCATAATGATCTGCGACCTTTTTGTAAAATTCAAGTGCCAATCCACCGATCACCGTCCTATCTCCATAATCATTATGCGACAAGCCTCCAGTAACCATGCCACCAACATTTCTTCCAGGTTCAATCAGCAATACTGTAACTCCTTCCTTGGCAGCAGCTATAGATGCAATGGTACCGCTGGCAGTAGCACCATAAACAACCAGGTCATAATCCTGACAATTAACATTTATTATCAGAAAACAAGATAACAGTACAGTAATTAATACTTTCATGATGGTTCTTATAAGCCTATAAATGATTTATGAGTCTCCAGACAATAAAATATTAACTGAATATAATAAATATGGTTATTGTCAAAGCGACTATAATTAATGAATGTATGACATCAATATAATTCCAGCTTTTGCGTGTAACTTCTTTGTTTTCTTTTGTTAATGAGCTGTATGTCAGCCCCTTTATTTTTTCTTCATCCGGTTTACGGGTACTCAGACTGATTATTACAATCAGAAATATACAAAAGAGGAAGAGATAAATGCAAAAGTGGAGCCAGTTGATGCTCACGAAATCCATGAAAACACTATCCGGATCTAGGTTTTTCTTTGCCATATCAAGGCTTAATCTGATCATACCGATTGTAAATCCTGTAACCAATCCGATAAATGCTCCTTTCTCAGTAATCCTCTTAAAGAATATCCCGAGTAGAAATACCGATGCGATGGCCGGTCCTATTAATGTCTGGACCTTCTGAAGGTATTCATACAGGGCATCGGCAATCAGTTTCATGGTCGGTATCCATGCTATACCCAGCACCACAACAATGGCTGTTGCAACCTGCCCCACTTTAACCAGGTGCTTTTCGCTTGATTCAGGTTTGAATTTTTTATAAAAATCAACTGTAAACAATACGGAACATGAATTGAATAGGGAAGACAGCGAACTCATCAAGGCTGCAAATAATCCACCCACAACTAATCCTTTTAAGCCTTTCGGTAATAATTCCCTTACAAGAGTTGGAAATGCCTGGTCGGCTTTACCAAATTCTATAATATCCTTTTCATTTAAAGCAAAAGCAATCAATCCAGGAATAATAAATATAAACAGGGGCAGCATTTTTAGATAAGCGGCGAAAATTGTTCCACGCCTTGCCTGTGTCTCATTCTTAGCAGAAAGGGTCCTCTGAACGATATATTGATCGGTGCACCAGTACCACAAACCTACGACAGGAACGCCAAAAACCATTCCTGTCCATGGAAAATCAGGATCTGAGACAGGTTTAAACATATCCAGCTTTTCCGGGCCTACTATCTCAGTCATATTATTCCATCCCCCCAATTTCACTAGTCCGATAATAGTGACCATAAGTGATCCAATGACCAATATGGGTGTCTGGATAACAGAAGTATACATCACCGCTTTCATCCCGCCGAATATGGTATACAGTCCGGTTGCAGCCACCACAATAATGGCACCTGTCCAGAAGTTAATTCCGAGAACTGCTTCGAGTACCACACCACCGGCATAAACTGTTACGGAAACTTTCGTGAGAACATAACTGATCAGTGATATCAGTGATAAGAACCACCTTGATGAGGGCGAAAATCTTTTCTCCAGGAATTCCGGCATGGTATATACCCTGCTTCTCAGGTAAAATGGAAGGAATACCCACCCAAGAAGAAGGATCATCCATCCGGTCAACTCAAAATGACCGAATACCACTCCCGATGAAGCTCCTGCCCCGGCCAGTCCAACCAGGTGTTCCGATCCAATATTGGATGCAAAAATGGATGCCCCAATGGCAAACCAACCCACATTTTTACCGGCCAGAAAATAATCGGCCGTATCTTCTTTCTTCTGTCTTACGATCCATACAATTACCCCAAACAACAGAATAAAAAATCCCCCGAGTACGATCCAGTCATAAATTGAGAATGTGGTCATATGAGATGAATAAAATGTCCAGGAATATATATACTAATCTCCTTTGCTGGTAATATTGAAATAGATATCACTCTCTTCAAATACCTTTTTCCCGTTCAGCTCAGATGTAAGAACAATATATAATTTTCTGCTTCCGGTCTCAGTTTCAGGCGATGCCAGGTGATAATTAATGGTCCTGTGAAAACCAGGATCAATCACAATATCCTGGATCATTCCAGAGTCAACCAGGATACCACCTGCAGAATCCCAGTGTGCTTCCCATCTGAGTGTAAAACGGTTCCCGTTAAGCCCATCGTTAAAGATCTCCAGCTCTCTTTCAATCTGTTCACCCTGAGTATAAGTTGATGTGTATTCCGGCCAGGTTGACAGATCCGAATCCGGTCCGTTCATTTCATGGATACACAGGTCCATGACCAGGTATGGATGGAAATATTTCTGCATCCACTTCACAACAGGTGAGTCCCAGCCATCGATGCCATCTTCCCTGTCTTTATGATAACATGATTGTTTCCATGCATGTTTTTCATGGCTCATCCCTTCCAGGAAATTAGGCCAGTAGTTGATGAAATCCCACCCGGCAAAATAGACAATATCCCATCTTCTCATGTCACCCCCGTAATAAATGAATTCCTCCATTCCCCCTTCTGCACCCGGTGCAACGGGTCCATACCCCGACCGGTCTGCCCAGTGCCATGCATATTCCCCCATACCTGTAATGATTTCTGCAGGCTTTGGATAATCAACATAATGCAACATGGCGTATGCATGACCTTCCGTACCATCTATCCTGACTGGATTATTTATCATATTATCCTCAAATACCAATGGACGGGTTGAATCGACTGTACGAATAGCATCAATCAATTCCGGGATATATTCAGTTGTTCCTTCATTCAATAAACTGTAGCGGCATATACTGGGATGGTTCCTGCCATATAAAGCCATCTCCTTAACAGATTGTAAATATGGCTCCAATTTGGCCCATTTCTGCTCCTGACAACCCCTTATGGGTGATTCCGCAATGAGAATAAATCCCAGTTCATCAGCCATATCCATCATGTATTCCGTTGGAGTTGATTGGTGGATCCGGTTGGCACAAATACCCAGCCTCATATACCTTTCCCAGGTTTCAGGACATCCGAGGGTATTGCCGGAAGCAGGAAGAAATGCCGGTGAATTAGAATAACAGTCGTATTCACTCATTGCCGGTTCAGGGGTTCCATCACTGATCATGTTGATGCGAACACCATTAACTGTAAAGTAATTCAATTCCTCTGACCATTCGACAAATCCAAATCGCTGATTCTTTTCATCGACAATCCTGTCTTTGTCCATCAACTGAATAACCAGGTTATGAAGAACAGCTTTGTAATCCTCCTGGAAAGGTTTGTTTGGCCACCAGTAACTTTCCGGTCCCAGGTTCCATGGCACCGGGCCGATCCTAATTTTACCCACTTCCCCGGCTGGAATAGAAGTTTCGAAAGGTTTGATATCCGGGTACTCCCATTGGATCTCATGTCGTCCTGAAATTTCTGAAAAGATGCTAAGCTCCTTATCTTCAGAGGTTTGGTTAGAGACCCAGAGGTCAAATGTTAATGAATTCCCACTCACAGAAGGTTGCACAAAAACCTCTTTGATAAAAATTGCAGGTTTTATCTGCAATCCAACATATCGTGTTATCCCATAGGAAAATTTCGTAGCCCATCCTGGTTCAGAAGCAAAATCGGGTTTCGAATCCGGATGATTTCTTGCTTCTGCATATATAAATGTATGTGGAACATTGTAATCATAATACCACTGTGGATGAGAAACCACTTTTAGCTCAAATGTCTTTCCCGGTTCCACATGCTTTGTGATATCCAGTTGGAAAGGCATCAGTGGTCCAATGTGTTCTCCGACCTGTATATCATTAATAAATACCTCGCAACCGTGATTCACGGCCCCAAATTCCAATATAATAACCTTTTCCTCTGTTATGCTTGGAATAGTAACAGACCTTCGATAAGTCACATGGGTTGTTACCTCTTCCTGGTCTATCAATGGTTCATCCTGAAGATCGGAATTATATCCACCACCAGGCACTTTAATATTGCGCCAGGGACCATCATCGATACTGAGTTCCCAGGCAGAATCAGAGGCAAGATCAATACATGAGGGTAGTTCAGATTTACACCCTGAAAAAAGAACGAGTGTGACAATGAAGATTATTAAAATCCGCATTTGGACATCTATCTTATTTATAATTGAGATAATGAAGTACGCTTAGTGGTCCTTTGTGATTCCTTTGTGGAACTTTGTGGAACAACTCTTAAATGAAAATAGCACAAAGAATCACAAAGTCATCTTATGCTAAAGCTTCGGATGATGAGAAAAACACAAAGGATCACAAAGGGTAATTCGTTATTCTACTGCTATTTTTATTTGGTCAGACTCAATTCCTTCCGACGAAGCTGTAAGAATAATCTCCCCTGGTTCTTTCCCGGCTTTTACAATAACCAGACACCTGCCCTGGTAGGCTTTGCGTTTTGGCTGCCTGAAGCTTTCCAGTCCGAATGGATTTGAACTCCCTACAGCAGCAATTGAACCCGGACCACTAATTTCAAATTCCACCAGGTTTTGTGCTTTGGGATGACGTACCCCGTTTTCGTCAAGCAGTTCTACAATTATATAGCTCAGGTCCTGACCATTGGATTTAACTAACGACCGGTCTGCACTCATGACTAACTTAACCGGATCACTGGCCGTCAGCAGTTCTGACTTAGCAACCTCTTCTCCATTTGCATACCCTACGGCTTTGAGATTTCCTTCCTGGTAAGGTATCTCCCAGCTTACAATAAATTCATTCTCGCGGGAACTGTTTTTCTTCCCTAATGATTCTTCATTAAAAAACAATTCCACTTCAGGACAGGATGAGTATACATCCACTTTCAGCACCGCACCCTCATGATCCGGCCAGTTCCAGTCGGCCACCACATCAAGCCAGTTCCATTTGCTCCATTCCTGGTGTTCGGGATTGGTCATTTCGAATGACGGGACCGGCGGATGTACAAATATCGACAGCTGATTTTCCATCCATAGAACATCGCGGTAATAAGATTGTGGCCGTTTGAAACCGCAGATGTCTATATCACCGCAGAAGGCATGGAGCCAGGGATAAAAGCTGCCCACGTGGGAGTATCCCATCCATCCGATGCTGGCCTCTCCAAGGTAATCAAATCCTGTCCAGACATAATCACCCAGTACCCATGGATAATCCAGTACTCCCATCCAGTATTCAAATGCTTCCAATGGGAAGGATTCTGATCCATACATAATACGATCCGGTAATCTTTTATGATCACTGTCATATTTATCCACAGCATAGTTGTAACCACTGATATCCAATTCAGCAAAAAACGGATCCTTATCGGGCACCACACTATTCACTGCTGAAGTAACGGGCCGTGTGGGATCCATCGACCTGACAAATTCAGCCTGGATGGCTGCCAGCTCTGCTCCTTCCGGCTCACCCCTTTCCGGTATCTCATTGCCAATGCTCCACATAATGATCGAAGGATGATTGCGGTCCCTCAGCATCATGCTCCCGAGATCTTTTTCCCACCAGTCATCGAAATAGAGATGATAATCCTGCGGATTCTTTTGCTTTCTCCACATATCAAACGATTCATCGATGACCATGACACCCAGCCGGTC
>Ga0209536_100017756_pt1 | contig 10053 bp, 6 predicted proteins | sample DeeMarSeWOR28_12_FD_187461 | JGI IMG/M metagenome (GOLD analysis project Ga0209536, IMG submission 187461) | Marine sediment microbial communities from White Oak River estuary, North Carolina - WOR-2-8_12 (SPAdes) (version 2) | ecosystem: Environmental > Aquatic > Marine > Intertidal zone >... | reverse complement strand
CGATGATATTGTCATCGCTGAGGACTGCAAAACTGTGAAACTGCTGGCGGAACGACAGGGAGGAAGTAATGGCCGGGTTTACACCATCAATCTCGCTGTAGCGGATGAGCATGGCAATATCGGAGTTGCTGTCATAAAGGCTGAAGTACCACATGATCAAGGGAAGAAAGGCGCTCCAATCGATGATGGCCCGGAATATGTTGTCAATGGTTGTGATCTGGAGGAAGAGGGTGATGGCATGGAAGGAGAAGAAAATGAAAATTCAAGGATAGTCAGCACGAACGTGGAGATTTTTGAGACTTTCCCGAATCCATTCAGCAGTTCATTTGAGATCGTTTTCAAGGCAGAATCGGACGACCATGTAACAGTTGACCTGTATAGCTTCACAGGCTCAAAAATAAAGATGCTCTACAGGGGGAATGTAAACGCCAATAAGGAATATTCCTGGACGTACGATTCCGGGAACCTGAATGATGAACTCTACCTGTTGATTGTGAACGGTAAAAAAACATACGCTTTCAAGCGTATTGTCCAAAAATAAAATTCTATATCGGCCACCAGCGGGCCGATATAATATCAAGCACATATTCTGATTCAGGAGGTTGCTAACATTTAAGTAGCAGCCTCCTTTTTTATGTAGATTTTTATATTAAAAATATACTAGAATATTCCTTTGAAAAATAATTCAAAAATCCATAAATTGACAGGTTGGTTTTGATCATGAGGAGTGAAATAATTCCTATTTGATAAATCAATAGATCTATTCTAATCTGATCTTGTCCATATTACCGAATTGCATGAAATAATTCTATAATAACTAAGCACCTAAAAACTTACAACCATGAAAAAAATTGCATCAAAAATTGTATTGGCATCGGTCTGCTTTGGCGTATTGGTTTTTACCGGATGTCAGGATAAAAGCCAGCAAAGTAACGATCAGGAATTACAAGCCAGCCTTGAAAGTACAACAGCTTACCACGGATTTAAAAGTCAGCTTGAGTGGGGAGAACATCTGGTCCTGATCGGCGGATGCCATGATTGTCATACTCCAAAAAAAATGAGCAGTCACGGCCCGGTGCTGGATACCGCTTTGTGGCTATCCGGACATCCGGCCAATATGCCAAGGATCGATATTGACCGGAAAGAGGTGGAGGCCAAAGGCCTGGCCGTTGCCATGGACCTTACCGAATGGGTGGGCCCCTGGGGTATTTCGTTCTCAGCCAACCTTACTCCGGACCCGACAGGTATAGGGAACTGGACGGAAGAACAGTTTATCCGTGCACTACGGGAAGGGGTGGCAAAGGGTATTCCCGGCTCAAGACCCATACTGCCACCTATGCCCTGGGAAATGATACGGAACATGACGGATGATGAAATGAAGGCTGTATTTGCCTACCTCAATTCCATAAAACCCATCGAAAATGTAGTTCCTGCACCGATTCCTCCAACGCATGTTGCGAGTCAATAAAGGGGAGATAACAGATTGAAGGGGATTATTTTGAATTCCGGGTGTCTACCCGGAAACATTCTCTGGTGTATCATGTTATATAACCAACAAATCATAATTCAATACACCAAACGACAAAAATCATGACATCAAAGAAGACAATAGTAGTATTCGGGGCAACCGGTGCTCAGGGTGGCGGACTCGCACGGGCCATTTTATCAGACAAAAATTCTGAATTTCAGGTTCGTGCCGTAACCAGGAATGCAGATTCAGACAAAGCCAGGGAACTCAGCGCACTTGGCGCAGAGGTTGTTGAAGCGGATATTGACGACAAACAAAGTATAGTAAATGCCCTGCAAGGAGCATATGGAGCCTTCTTTGTCACATTCTTCTGGGATCATTACTCCCCTGATAAAGAATATGCGCAGGCCAAATTCATGGCAGAGGCAGCAAGCGAGACAGGATTGAACCACGTCATCTGGTCTACCCTTGAAGACACCCGGAACTGGGTTCCCCTGGAGGACGATCGGTTACCGACCTTGCAAGGGAAATACAAAGTTCCTCATTTCGATGCGAAAGGCGAGGCGAACCAGTGTTTTATCGATGCAGGCGTTAATACAACCTTCCTCATAGCTTCATTTTACTGGGAAAATTTGATCTATTTTGGTATGGGGCCCCAAAAAGGACCTGATGGGAACTACACTATAACCTTTCCGATGGGTGATAAAAAACTTGCCGGCGTTGCGGCTGAAGATATTGGCAAATGCGCCTATGGCATATTCAAAAGAGGACCCGAGATGGTTGGAAAGACCGTAGGCGTTGCAGGCGATCATTTAAGCTGTTCTGACATGGCCAACAGTCTGTCCAAAGCGTTGGGCATACAGGTAGCCTATAACGAAGTTACGCCCGAACAGTACCGTGGATTTGGATTTCCGGGTGCCGATGACCTGGGCAATATGTTCCAGTTTTACAGGGATTTTGAAGAAGACGGCCTTAAGGTCCGGGATTTAACGGTATCAAGGTCATTAAATCCGGAATTAAAGTCCTTCGATGACTGGCTTGCTGCCTATGGCAAGAATATTCCTGTGGAATAGATCTCCCTTGGTGTGGCAGGACGAAGTCGATTATTCCGGTCTTGTGAACAGGTTACAAAATTGTCTTTAAGACAGCTGGCTGAACATTATCCGTTTGTATTCTTCACAAGGCAATACAGGGCGATCGGCTTCTTCTTACCCCTTAGCTTAACCTTGTCAATATAGGTCGACATATAGGCATTGCCAATTCTAAGCCTTTTTAAAAGTTTCCCGGATATGAGCAGCTTGCATTCATACTGATTACAGAGTTCCTGTATCCTGGCTGTGGTATTCATAACATCTCCGTTGTATACAATAACCCTTTTCAGATCGCCGATTTTTGCTGTCATGACATTGCCCGTATGCACCCCAGCCTTGAACTCAGGCAGCAATCCATACTTGTCGAGGTATTTCTCTTTTCTTTTATCCAGCCTTTTCATAATATCAAAGAAGATGTTTACACATCGAAGATCTTTTATGCCAACTTCAGTTTTCCAGGAAAACACCACTTCATCTCCCACATACTGATATATCTCCGCTTTATTGATCAAGACTGGCTTTGTGATCTCATGGTAGAATTCATCCAGGAGGGCATAGTATCTCTGGTGACCCAGTTTTTCTGCTACTGTTGTGGAAGATTTCATGTCCAGGAACATAAAAACCCGGTCCTCCTCGACCGGACTATAATAGCTGCCCCATAAAAATTTCAGCAATACGCCTTCACCTAGCATCCGGTTTATCTGCAGATAAAACACCAGCAGGGTATAGATCATCAGGGTATAAATGATCAGCGAGTAAAAGCCGGGAGAAAAAAGCCCAATCCAGAATCCTTCAATTTCTTTACCTTCCCTGACTTCCAGAACCAGATTCAGGGAGCCTGCCACGAGGCTTATGATAATCGTATACAAGATGGTTTTTATTACCAGGTGCCAGATAAAAGGTAACTTGTGAAAAAGATGCTGGTAACGGTCTATGATGAATAATTCCAGAAAACCAAAACTGAGCCCAAGGCTCACTCCCGTATAGATACTTCTGATATCCACAAACTCGATGTCAATATACTGATAAATTACCGCCGAGATTGTCGATATTATACAGATCGTGGCCAGTAATTTCAGTTTTCTTTTCAGTACCGGTTGCATAGCGCAATGATCTGAAGAAAAGGATTCTTTTCAAATATGTGAACTATATTTTTGATCGAATTCAGAATTAATAATATTGCATTAATATTAATACAATTGCTCCTTCCTGAACTGTCAATTGATTAAATATATGTGAATTCCCACACTAATTATTTACTTAATAATTCCAGGATCTTTATCCTTTTTTCGCGGAATGATTGAACGTGTATATCATAGTAATCAAACCGGTATACTACCTGCCTGGCCAGTTCAGCAGCCTCTTCCGGATATTTATCAGCCAGCATGCTTAACAGTTCATAATCTACGATTCCATCCCGCATGGCTTCAAGACGGATACTGCTTAATATCTTGTGATCTCCGGGATAGCAGATCCAGGCATCACCGCCCGGCAGTATGGTTCCGGACTCCAGTTGTATGGAAGTAGTTTCATCGAACGGATCCCCGCCTCTCCAGAAATTGAATCCCCAGTGAAGATAACCCGGGATATTGTAACGGTAATTGATCCAGTGTATGATCCTGGTTTTAATCAGGGGCAGTTCAACAAATCGGTTGGCATACTCGCCTTTGGGATTCAGACAGGTATAAAACCAGATCTCATCTCCCTTTTCTGCCCTTTCCTTATAGAAATCATAATCCAGGTGCATATAATCCAGTTGCGGCACCCATATGTCTACGGTATTGTTCACATCTTTTGAATGACAGGCCTCTACAATTTTCAGATCCGGTGCCAGTTTGCCGATATAGTTGGCCACGTCAATATAGGTGTCCACATTCTCCGGGATTGGTTCATCCATCAGATGTTGCATATAAATACCATCCCAGCCCTTTTCTTTCAGATGTTTGGTCAATGCCGGGATGAAGGTTGCATAGAAAGCGCGTGCCGTATCATTTTCAATAGAAAACTTCTTAAGATAGGTGGTATCCGGTTCAATTACCGGGGCAAAAACGACAAAATCACTCACCCATCCAGCTGCCCTCGTGCCTATATGTCCCCCTTCAATGCGCCCTATCACGCCTTCCTCAATGAAGATATCCACCGTTTTATCGAAATTTGAAAAATCCACGGTATAATTTCCTTCTGCATCCATCCCGAATTCGGATAATCTGAGTGGTGAAATGATAGAAACATTCTGCCGGTACGCTGCCATTTTTGCTGCCAGCATGCGCACAAAAGTCCAATAGGCTTCATTGTATGGTTCCACTTCCTCTCCCTTCATAACGTGCTGAATATTTTCCGGACTGGTATTGTACCAGTTTGTGACCCACAACCTGGTGTTCTCAACAGTGACGGGATACACCTCGACCCAGATTGACCGGAAAACTTCAAAGGTTTTTCCGTCCATCCTTCCGGATAACTTTACCTTTCCCTCATAGGTGCCGGGGCTGGCGTTAGTCGGTATGGGAATAGTGACCCAAATTGGCTGGGTTTCGTTGGCCATTAAGTCGATATGCTCCTTTTCAAGGATAGGATCAGGATATAATCCTGAAATTGGCCTGAGCCTGTCGCGGGAATGATTCGGAGTATTTCTCCCAACACTGACGTACCCAACATATCCCACTTTAATATCGGTCAATACATCGGTTCCATTTGACAGGTCCAGCACTTCCAATTTGAGGTCGGATACAAACTCTTCCTGGCTTCTTACTACCAGCTGAAAACTGGCATGCTCTCCCCTGGCTACATGGGCAACAGGATCTATATCCCTGAAGAATGCCGTTTCTTTGAATATTTTTTCCAGAGGATCAACCGCTTTGAATACCAATTCCTGTTCCAGGTCTTCTTCCGAGTATTGTGTACAACCGGTAATCAACAGGAATACTACCGAAAAAAGAAATATGAATAATAAGCGACCATTTCCGGGCTGTGTGGTTTTAATTGATGTGTCAGTTTTCATTGCAGAGGCATTTAGTTAAAAAGTACCTCAATTTACCATTTTTGAAATCCACACCAAAGCTATTGTTCAAGGTTTATGGTCAATAACAAGGGAATTTGTAAAACATCCCGACAGAAGGATAACCAACCCGGATGATGTGTACTGCTGCGGATTTTTAATCGACGACGTGGAGCTATGCCAGGAGATACAAATCAGGAATTTTTACAGGATCTATTTCAGTACAATCGACTCAACCTTGTCCTTAATCCGGACATATCCTTCCAGTTTAAGATCCGCATCCTCACTGAAATCTGCACTGATGCGAAGGTTGTGGGCTCCTTCCGAAAGCTCTATGCTTCCAATATCCAGTTCCTCTATACTTTTCAGTCTTCCCTTTTCATCGTATATCAGGATTTTATTATCTCCCCGGTAGGTAATTGCATAATTTGGCAGCAGGGCTACTTCCACACTGATCGTTTCAAAGCCGTCATACAGGATGGTCACCTGATCGATCGATCCGCGTTCCCCAACTGCTCCAATGACGAGGTAAAGGTCCTGCGGGTCCTTACAGTCAAATTCAACAAGAACATCGTTGGGTTGTCCCGGTTGCACCATTTCATTCAAAAGTTCGAATTTCTCTTTTTCATAGTATTGCAGTGCATAGGTCTCTTCATCCAGCTTGTTCAAGCTGAAATCATTGTTAACATTCCTCAGGGCCTTCAGCTGATCTTCATTAAAAATGTTTTTCAGGCGTGCTTCTTCCCAGGTATTGATGGCCTGTAAGATGTCTTCCAGTTCTTTGTTTTGCGCGAGGTGTATAAGCTTGGTGTACAGCGCATACCCGGCATCATACCCGGCTGACCGGGCCAGCATATATTCAAATTCCTGCAGGTTGGTTGTGGAATTCAGCAGGAACCAGCCCAGCATGTTGGGTGTGTAATTCCTTTTAAGCAATGCCTGATTCTGATACCGGTAGTGTCCCTGGCTCTTTGTAAATCCGCCATACCAGGGTTCGCCCCAGTTTAGATAGGAATTGACATGCCAATAGTAATGGTTCGAACGGGAGGAACCGTTCCTGAGTTCATGATCCACCAAGCCTGCCAGACGGTCACTGAAATAGTCCATGCCATAGTCTCCTTCACCGGTTCCCCAGCCTCCTTCATGACCATCAAAATCCAATTGCCCGACCCCGGTATAATTAAAAAATTCTGCCAGCCGTTCAATCATTTCCTTCTGCAATTCAAAATTCGGGAAGAAGGTCTTGTACCCATGATCGGCCAGCCTGGCCACCTTATCCCCGGCATTATGCGCACTGATGCTGGTGCCATATGCACCCCTTTTACACTTCAACAGAGCATAGGGTGGATCTTTGGATACTTGCCCGAACTGGATGATCTCATCCCCAATCCGTATAGCCTGACAGGCATTTTTTATGGCATACCCTGCAGGATCGTCGATATATATCTCCTGTGCATGCTCATCAATATCCTTACTTATGGTGGTCTGGCTGAATATCATCAAATCTTTATGTGGAACAGGCGTCACGTAAGGATCGTTGGTGGTGATGAAATTGGTCAGGGTATGCACACCAAGGCGGATGCCCCGGGCTTCGGCTTTTTCAACACATGCCTTCATCCCATCCCACCCATTCGGGAACTGAGCTTCAATCAATTCAAAGTGACCCCAGTTCTTGAAGGGATGTTCATGATACAGTGTATTGTACCCCAGTCTTTCACAATAATCGAGACATTGGTCTATGGATTCCTCGGTAAAGGTAGTTATCAGGTAGGGCTTGTTGGCTTCCGGACTGCGCTTCACCCATACTCCGTTGATGGTGGAGTGCGGAAGTCCTTCCTGCAATTCAATTTTCTCGAGGATGTCCAATACTTTTTGTGGGGCCACACCAAAGAGAGCGATGGCACTTCCAGTGAGCTTTCCCTCCGGATTGGCAGGGATCACAGCTTGTGGAATCTGATCATTCCATATATCATGGATACGCAGTTTATCCCTGTTGATGCAGTACCCTTGCAGCCTGGAGCCATGTGCTTCTTTTGTGGCGGTTGTTCCCCTGGCCTCATCGCTGCCATCCGGATTAAGTATTTTCCCCCCTGTAGTCTGAACATTCAGACTCTGGTATCCTAATGCATAATCATCATTCTTCACCACGCCGACATACTCTCCGATGGTCTTATCTATGGTGGTAGCAAAAGGGCCCCATAACAGAACATCTATTGGGTCAGGGTTTTTCACTTCAACAACCTCAAAGCGTAGGTAATCCTGTTTGGGGATGCCATGAACAGATATCATGATTCCCTTTGGAAAACGGAATTCTCCTACCTCCCCGCTCCAGTTTACTTCCTCAGGCAGGATTTCCTCCCCCTTGATCTTTATTCGAACCAGGTAACTTTCTGCATGCTCGGGCAGGTATTCCCTGTCCCCGTGAAAGCTAAGGATCTTTCCCCCGGGACCAATTCGGATACTCAATCCATCTGATTCAAACAATTTCTGAGCTGGGGCCGAATAGCTAATAAACAGGGTAACGCTAAAAAGGAACCACTTAAACAATAAAGGTCTCATAATCTGCAATTGTGTGCAATATCGAAAAAAATCCATTGGAATAATAAGGCATATTAACCTGGACACATTATCCACTACCAAATCTATACATATAGAAAGTAAAGGTTTTTAAAATGGTATAAAAACCACCATACAGGGATCAAAATTATTGCGGAAGATGCGGCTTCCTGTACGGTTGAATTTAAAGGGAAATATCTGGTGGCCAATGATCAGGAAATAATCCATAATGGATGCTGGACATTTGTTTTCAGCAGAATTGATAGTCAATGGAAAGTGGTCCACGAAAATGGGACGCATACGCAATAGGTATTTCGAACCACAATTTAATGTTACTTTTTTCGTAATAACAGAATACATAATACCACCGGGCAGATATTACATTGAATACGCCTGCAGGATAACGAAGGGTATTTAATTCATTTTTTGATACGTGCAGAAGGTGGCCGGTGGATGTTCAATCATCAATCAGTGTGCTATGAAAAAGATTTGTTTGTTTTTGCTATCCCTTACCTTGACGGCCAGCATCTATGGTCAGGAAAAAGCAGTCACAGAAACGGGTGATGAAGTTGTTCTCTATGCCGATGGGACGTGGACCTATTTGACTTCATCGACATCGGAAGTAAAAGAAATTCCCGTTAACAAGAAAAATTTCAAGAAACCGAAGAACGCATCTTTCTTATTGAAAAGTTCGAGGGTTAACCTGGGATTCTGGCTGGATCCAAAAAAATGGTCCTTCAAAAAGGCTTCCAATAATGAAGATGCTGAATACGAGCTCCAGTTGAAGAATGGGGATCTGTATGGCATGATCATTACTGAAAAGGTGGAAGTGCCTTTACATACGCTGAAGGATATCGCCATACAGAATGGTAAAGCTGTCGCTCCTGACCTGAAGATAGTCAAAGAGGAATACCGGAACGTAAATGGAACCGAGGTGCTGTTAATACAAATGAATGGTACTACGCAAGGTATAAAATTCTCCTACTTCGGATATTATTACTCCAATTCCAATGGGACAATTCAGTTCGTCACCTATACATCCCAGAACCTTCTGGAAGAATATGTTGACGATTGTGAGGAACTACTGAACGGATTTGTTGTTATCTGAGATTCCAGTCTGCATATATTAATACACAAAGTGTATAAATACTGACTTTTGACGGGCATATTAATGCCCGTTTTTTTTCAAATTGCCTTTCCGATAGCGAGATTTTGAGGGTAGAATTTGCCTTGCTGGTAATAGATTTGTATTATCAGCCAAGATTTTTTGATTATGATAAAGGTAGCCGTAGTAGGATTCGGGTTTATGGGCATGACACATACCCTCAATATATTTAGAAATCCAGATATTGAGCTGGTTGCTATAGTGGATAAGGATCTGGACAGTATCGAAGATAAGCTCCTGAATCCAGAAGGCAATTTCTCCACCAGTGCAATCGAGCCGGATGATATTCAGAAAGTTAAAAAATACCGAGAACTCTCCGCTTGCCTGGAGAATGAGCAACTGGACGCTGTCCATGTTTGTGTGCATACCGACCAACACTTTGCTGTAGCCCACGAGGTGCTGCTTGCCGGGAAACACGTTCTGCTGGAGAAGCCTTTCAGCCTTGATATCAAGGAATGCCGTACCTTGATCGATCTTGCCTCTACCAGGGATAAAATACTTATGGTGGCGCATGTAGTACGCTTCATGTCTCCATATCGGCAATTAAGATCCTGGATCCAGGATAAACAATATGGAGAACTGGAATTTCTTTCCATGACAAGACATTCCGGCGTTCCGCTCTGGGGACAGTGGAAGGAAAAACAGACTGCTTTCGGATCATCCGGCGGGGCCCTTTTCGATTTGATGATCCATGATATTGACTATGTCAATTCCGTTCTGGGCAAACCCTCAACAATCAGAAGCACAAACCTGCCAGGCAAGTTGAGTAATTATGATT
>Ga0209536_100017754_pt1 | contig 10055 bp, 11 predicted proteins | sample DeeMarSeWOR28_12_FD_187461 | JGI IMG/M metagenome (GOLD analysis project Ga0209536, IMG submission 187461) | Marine sediment microbial communities from White Oak River estuary, North Carolina - WOR-2-8_12 (SPAdes) (version 2) | ecosystem: Environmental > Aquatic > Marine > Intertidal zone >... | reverse complement strand
GGAATCAGCGTTCTTGTTCACAAAGACCTCGTAAGCATCTGATTTTGGTTGAGGATCTCGTTCTATTCCTAAGTACCAATAGTATGGTCTACCCATAGGATCTTTCCGTTCCTCGACCTCGTTATGCATTCGGACTTTTGTTGGAATCGTGACAACTACCTTCGCGCTATCAGACAAAGTGCTCGGGAAGTTTAGATTCAGCATATCAATTCCCGGTGGCATACCTTTCTTCAAAATTCTCAACACCAAATCCTTCGTTATCTCACACATTTTCTCGCAATCACCATCTGCTCCTTTTGCCTCAAACCAATCTTGAGGAGACGCTTGGCGAGATACTGCAATTGCCGGAAGTCCTCTGATTGCTGCTTCAAAAGCCGCTCCTACTGTCCCACTTGTTAGCATACTCTGATATCCAACATTTGCACCTGAATTGATTCCTGATATGAATAAATCAATATCCTTGAAAAAAGCATGAGCTAGAATCACAGAGTCTGCAGGAGCTCCATCGTGCGAAACGAATTTGTATCCATTCTTATCATGTTTCTCGGTGATCCTAATGGGTCTCTTCAAAGTCAGTGTCTTGCCTGTTGCACTACGTTGACCGTCTGGCACTACTACTACAAGATCAACTTCTTTACTCAAGACTTCTGCAAGCTTCAACATTCCTTCGCTGCGCGGTCCATCATCATTCGTGAGACACACTTTGTACATCAGGCATTTCACCTCAATAAAACAACATCATGTCACCTTATCATCTCTTGATAAGAGTGACGTTAGGAGGAAGAAAAAAGGTTGTGGAAGCAGCTAATAGCTTGCTCCCACTCCCGGCATCATCAGACTCGATTAAAGGTCGTAAGCCTTCAAGGTCTTACGCTTATTATCGGCTGTTCGCTTGGCAGCTTTATCAAGAAGCATTTCTACTTTCTTGTCTAGTGCTCCGTAGAAGTCTCCAGAAACCTGAACTTTCTTCTTCTTTGCATAGTCTTGTACTGCCTTCTTAACAATGAAAGTCATTTTTTTCATTACTCCTCCAAAAGGGTGGCTAAAACACCGTCTAGACCCTTATAAGGCTTAGCTTAGAGATGCCCTCTAGCGCGGTCTTTCCTATATTTCGGCCCATTTGCGCAAAAATTCATATAAAAGTTAGACTTGCCTAAAATATTGTCAAGAATCCAAGAAATCCTAACAAGACCTAAAAGACTCATCAATACCATTGAATTGGAAACGCCCGTTAAGGTGAGTTTGAGATATGAGATATGCTTATGGTATCTTCATAGGAGCACTCATCCCATTTGTCATCTTTCTAGGATCTGCAATCATCTTGTACTTAGGAATACCTTGGGATGTGTTTATCGTATGGTTCATCGTGTCACTAGCCGCAGCAATTTTGCCACCAATTCTCGTCTTCTTCGCCCAGAGAGATACATTTCGTGAGTTCTTAATCTTTGAGGCTGGAGGATTCGGTCTTTTCTCACCTCTATGGATAGTGCTCTTTGCAGACTTCACTGGAACCTCGTGGCTTTCTCTACTAACAGATGGAATTACCAACGGTATTCCTGTTCCTGGACTTGGTGCATCCATCATGGGTATCGATATTAGTGGACCAATCCTCACCATGATTTTCGCTGTTTGTTTCTTGGTTGGAATTGTCTTCCTGCGACCATCATTCATAGAGAAATATGGTACTGCTGGAGAGATTGCTGAACTTCGTGATCTTAAGGAGTCAGCTGAACCACCCAAGGTAACTCCTGCAGAGGCGCCTAGTCTGGACGAATTGGAGGAGGATCCCATTGAAGCTGAGATGCCTGAGGTTGCACCTCCGCAAGCAAGTGTCGATACAATGTCTGATCTCAGAGAACTTCTAATTGAACTTGGAACACCTGAGCCTACAATCAACCTCATCTTCAATGCTGGAATTGCCACAACAACAGATCTTGTTGCCACAAGCCCTGAACAACTCTCAAATCTTACAGGCATCGACAAGAGGACCTCTGAAGACCTACACATGGCAGTTCAGAAGAAAATGTTCTTTGGTGGAATCTAGATTACCTCTTGGACATGGTAATCGCATCTAGGGCAACAGTGATGAGGTCGTCAATTGGCGGTTTCCCCACTATCTTGGCCTCCTCTTCGACGTTCTCTCCTATGGCGACACATATCGCTCCTACTTTGACACCTCTCAAGTGGCCAATGACAAAGAGTGCTGCAGCTTCCATCTCGGTCGCCAATACACCTGCTTCCCTCATCATCTCCCACTTCTTCAGCGTTCCTTCAGGATCCGTGACATAACTTGAGTGCTCACTGTAGAAAGCATCCTTACTGTGTCCTATACCAACATGAAACTTGGCACCAAGTTCCTTAGCTGCGTTGCTCAAGGCGAGAACCATTTGTGGGTCTGCTACAGCTGGAAACTCTTTTGGGACATATTGTATAGAAGTTCCTTCGTCTCTCACTGCTCCAGTGAAGATTACGAGGTCTCCTGCATTCACAGAACGACTGATTGCACCAGAGGTGCCAACTCTGAGGAATGTTGTACACCCCACTCTCACAAGCTCTTCAATCGCTATTGCTGCTGATGGACAACCAATACCAGTTGAGCAGACTGCAACTGGAACTCCTTTCCATTTGCCCTTGAAACTCCAGTACTCTCTCTTCTTAGCAATCTCTTCAGGTTCATCAAAGAATTTCTTTGCTATCGCATGAGCTCTGTCTGGGTCTCCTGGTAATAATACAAGCTCCGGAATTTCTCCTGGAGCGATATTTATGTGGTACTCTCTGTCGTCTGTCATGCTACAACCTTCTGGCGAAGTTATCATCTGCAACAAAAGGGTTTCGTCGTGATTGGGTGGCAGACTAGAGATAGGCTTAAGAACCCAACACACTCGACTTTCATGGTTACAATGAGCGAGGACATCACCAAGCTTCAGCGAAAAATTCTTGGAATAATTCTTGCAGACGCACGTAGACCTAGTGCTATTACTTCAATTGTGAGTAAGAAGGTCAAATGCAATCAAAACGATGTCGTACAAGCTCTTCTAGATCTAGAGAAGAGAGGTCTTGCAGAGAAATTAAGCTCAAAGGCATGGACTGCTAAGGGCAAGGCTGAAGACTACGCAGAGTAATTTTCCTGATACATTACAAGTGCTTGAGCAGCGTCTTCACAATGTCATATGTAAGCTGTGGGTTCTGTTCTCCGAAGGTTTCTGTATGGATTGTATTTGTTGTAACAATCATACCTCGTGCTTTCTCTAGAAGTTCTTCTAGGAGTTCTTCCTCCCTCTCGATTAGAGGTAGGACATGTGCAACAGCCATACCAACATCAGCTGCTCCTTGGTTTCTCAATCTATCTGCAGCTTTCAGAAGAGTACTCCCACTCTTTGTCAGGTCGTCAACAACAATCACTTGTTTATCACGAACCTCGATGTTGCCATGTAAATCCACTTTGAACGAGTTCTCTCTGTTCTTGCTGAATCCCTTTATCTTGTATCTCTCTTGTGCCCCCTCATCAGGGGTTACAAGAATGCAGTCATTAAAACCAAACTGAGCTTGGGCGAAACCAATCAAGTCCGGAATGACATCGATTGTTTCGTAGAGGTTCTTTTCTTTGAGTGATTGTACCCAATCGAGACTATCTGGTGCATGTGGGTTGACAACCCAAATCTTGTTACACACCTTTGCTATTGATTCAATGGCCCATCTACCTGATACCGCTTCTCCTGTTCTGAATGCTTTGTCTTGTAATGCGAATGGCTGGAACGTTAAGGCCACCTCAACACTTGCAGGTGGTTCAATTGGCTTGCATTCGTAGCATTTGTGTCCTGTTTCTCTTACAGCAACAGGTCTGGATAGGAGGTCTAATAGAAGAAGGAGTTCTACAATGCGGTCCGATGTTGTGTATTGTTCATTCTCTGCTGGACCAGATCCTGTACAGCTTTGGATAATAACAACTCGTCTATTCGAGAGTTCAGAAACATCCTCGATTTTTGCATAGATGTCGGCGTTTGGAAAAAGCCGCCTACGGTCATAGTTCAGAGCGGATGTAAACACGCGGAAACCTTCTTCCTGGAAGCTCTCTTTCAAATGTTCTGCTCCACTTGCTAGAATGACATCATAATCTTTCATGGTAGACCGCCGTGTGTGGGCGGCAACTCTGCCTTTATGAGATTTGTCCCATAGCCATCTTTCTTCTAGTTTAACTACGGTAACCTAAAATGGTCGTCATGTAATTGTATCGTGCCACCATAGGTACGTGCTATGATTGAGTCTGACTGCTAGAGACCTATTGCAACAGCTAGCAAACGATGCTGGATTACCATACCCAAACATTGCGAGAAAGGTCAACAGAATGATGACCAAAGGAATGGGTCTCATAGAATCAGTCAGACACATCGCCAAAGAACAAGGTCTAGCTGAAACGAAATATCAAATCAATGCGAGTAAAATTGTCAAGGAAGCAGAGAAGATACTTCGTGAGGACTATACACAGACGTTGATGATATCTGCAGTTCTTGGTCAGATGGTAGAAGCTCGTGGGAGAGAACGTTTTCCTGCCCCTGCGTTCTTTGCTTTTACTGAAATGCTTTCGAAGATTCCCGAACCACCACGCGATAGCAAATCAGAAACATCGACAGAGATAGAGGATAGAACAACTCGAATCATTGAGTTGATGACAACTCTTGTTTCTGTTCTATGTGAGTGGTCAGAGAAAGGTGTTGTTGGCGTAGCTGATGATTGTCCTGACTCCTTGCGTGAAATGGCAAAAGCTGTATTCAGAAAGACCAAACTCCTTCAGGGTGGCCTCTGGACTTGTATATCATGTGGAGAGATTGTGAATGTCAGAGACACAAAAGCACTCATGTGTGCCAATTGTGATAGCAGCATCTCTCGAAGTGATATTCACGAACGATTTGATCAGATGGCAGGTAGAAACAGAACCAGCTATGGTCGAACGAGCTCTGATGATAACGAGTACTAGTGAGTCAGCTGAAAATCCAACCCTCTCTTGAGAAGCATATGCGCTTCATCTACATCTGCTTGAGTAACCGTGATCTCATCAATTTGTAGGATTATTTCCTGCCCTCGGGATTCTTCCAAGAACAAGACTATTGGGTCCAAACCAGCGGCACTTCCCGCACTAATCAGTGGAGCTGTCACTCCATCATAGAAATCAGACCTGCCCAAAGGAACATCCATACGTTGTAATAAGCGATCTCCTTTCTTTGACAAGACCTGTCCACAAGTAGGTCCGTCATGTGTCATTATTGATATCACAAATCGTGATGGTACATTTCCCCTGATATAGAACAAGAGGTCAGTCATCCAGTCGTATTCTTTGAACATGACATCTCCGAATATCAACATCAAATCTTCCGCAACCATTCCATGTACTGGAACAACCGGAGGTTTGAGATCTACAGGGTATCTGTTCCATGTGGAGAATGCAGGGGAATTGAAAAGCAACACAGTTTCAAATTCATTCTTCTCATACATATTTCTACAGAGCGCTTGTCCAACTGGATTCAAACCTAGAATAACTGTATACGTTTCTGTGATTTTACGCTTCTTGTAGACTTCAAGGATTGGACTAATCCATTCTTGTTCGAAAGTTGGCATCTTGTTCTGCTCGATATTTCTTAGAATTAGTTGGTTAATGACTCTTTGTCTTATAATCTACGGTTTACATGTTTGGAAAGTCAAGTTTTCGTGAGTTTTGATGACCTAGTCCGAATCCGATTGATTTATGTGGAAGTCATTCCGCGCCCCGTCCGCGTTTAACTAGTGGTGAGTGAGAACTCATGGACAAGTATATTGAAAGTGTCTACAACCGCGTCGTTGAGAAAGACCCTCATCAGAAGGTCTTCCATCAAGCGGTTTTGGAAGTATTGGAGTCTTTGGAACCCGCCATTCAGAAGTACTCTCAGTACAAGGAACACTCTATTCTCGAGAGGATTACAGAACCTGAGCGTTTAATCCAGTTCCGTATACCCTGGAAGGATAGAGATGGAAAGATTCAGGTCAACCGTGGTTTCAGAGTGCAGTTCAACTCAGCCCTTGGTCCCTACAAAGGTGGACTTCGATTCCATCCTACGGTAACACAAGGTGTACTGAAGTTTCTCGGTTTTGAACAGATTTTCAAGAACAGCCTTACAACTCTCCCAATGGGAGGTGGAAAAGGAGGTTCCGATTTTGACCCAAAGGGCAAGACAGATGCAGAGGTAGAGAACTTTTGTGAGAGCCTTATGTTCGAACTCTACCGACACATTGGTCAGTTTATTGACGTACCTGCAGGGGACATTGGTGTAGGTGGTCGTGAGATCGGTTACATGTACGGTGCCTACAGAAAGATTACAAATAACCATGGTACATGCGTTTTGACTGGAAAGGGAGCTGGTTGGGGTGGCTCATTGATTCGTCCTGAAGCAACCGGTTACGGCTGTGTCTACTTTGTCGAGGAGATGTTGAAGACTCGCGGTGAAGAGATGAAGGGTAAGACAGCTGTGGTTTCTGGTTCAGGCAACGTTGCTCAGTATGCCACTGAGAAATGTATAGACCTTGGTACTAAGGTCATCGCATTGAGTGACTCATCTGGTTGGATTCATGATCCCGACGGTATCGACAGAGAGAAACTCGCATGGGTTATGGACTTGAAGAACGTTCGAAGAGGTCGTATCAAAGAGTATGCTGAACACTTCAAGGTGGACTACACTGAGACCAAGAATGGTACTCCGTGGAGTTTGAAATGTGACATTGCACTTCCAAGCGCAACCCAAAACGAAGTTGACGCCAAGGAAGCTAAGATGCTCGTTGACAATGGTTGTATGGCTGTCGGTGAAGGAGCCAACATGCCAACAGTTCCTGAGGGTGTCGAAATCTTCATTGAGGGTGGTGTCCTCTTTGGACCTGGCAAAGCTGCAAACGCTGGTGGTGTATCAGTATCTGGTCTTGAGATGGCTCAGAACAGTCAACGCTTCTTCTGGACTCGTGAAGAGGTTGATGCTAAGCTGAAGCAGATCATGCAGGCTATTCATGAAAATGCCTACAAGACAGCTGAGAAGTTCGATGCTAAAAGCAACTATGTCATTGGTGCAAACATCGCAGGCTTCCTGAAAGTGGCTGATGCTATGGTTGCCCAAGGTCATCGCGTATAGACTATCATTTGCAGGACCCTCTATTGGGTTCTGCAATCATTCCTTTTTGAGAAGTTATTTACTTTCTGATGATTTCAAGCAACTCTGCAAGTCTTCGTTTAACATCCGACTCAACAGTACTAAGTTCAGCTAGTTGTCTGATATGTTCGATTCTTGTTTCTCTATACTCTGTGTCCGAGATACTACCATTGCGTCTCTTTACATCAAGCTTGTCAGACTCAACGTTAATCTCTTCTCTTCGAGCAGTAACCAAATCAAATCCTTGTTTTAGTGACATCCATTCAATCATCGCATGGCTTCTCTCTTCTTCCATCCGCTCTCTTCTACGACGTTCTTCCTCTGCCTTCTTCAACTGCTTATTGGCTTCACGAATTGCTCGTTGAATCTCGTAAAGACGATTTTCTACTTCTCTCTTAACCTGAACTAGCTGAGTAGATTCTGTCCACTTTTCCCTGTAGAGTATAATGTGCTCTCCTTCAGTAATATCCCCCATCTCTAATCGCCGATCAATACGAGTGAGTTCCTCTTGGACATCAAGAAGCTGTTTCTTCACCTCATCATATGATTTCCTGAGCGAGATCCACTCAACACTGTACTGTGAGAGCATTTCCTTTGGATCTACATAGTAATTGTCTTCCGGTGGCAGTCCTTCATGATGACTCATTGATGGCTACTCCTAAATTGTATTCATCTGATATTGGTAGACTTAACAACGTTTCTAAGACGCCCAAAATGGCACCTATGTAGAAAACGGTGAAACCTATCCGCTTAAGAGGTGGATTTGTAGTGTGTGGGATTGTTGTGCTTGAGAATGAATATCGACATCGATTTAGTTCCCAAGGATGAGAGGAAGGAAAAACCAAAAGATGTGTTGCAAGTGTCTTTTGGAACCGTTTTTTCCGACCACATGTTTTCTATGGCCTATAAGAACGGAACTTGGGGGGAAAAACGAATTCATCCCTATGGTCCTCTTTCCATTAGTCCAGCTGCTTTATGTCTACATTATGGCCAAGGTATCTTCGAAGGGATGAAGGCTTACCGACGAGGTTCGCGAGTTCTTCTATTCAGACCTGAGATGAACTTCAAACGACTGAATGCATCTGCAGAACGAATGGTGATGCCAACCATCGAGGTCGATTTCGCTCTGCATTCTTTGAAAGAACTTCTGAAGATTGATTCTGAATGGGTTCCTGATGTCCCAGGTAGTTCTCTCTACATTCGACCAACAATGATTGCAACAGAACCAAAACTAGGTGTTCGTCCCTCTCAGGAATATCTATACTATGTCATTCTCGGACCTGTAGGGCCCTACTTCAAAGAAGGATTCGCTCCAGTGAAGATATACGTTAGTGACAAGTATGTCCGCGCTGTACGAGGTGGGACCGGCGCTGCTAAGGCTAGTGGCAACTATGCAGCAAGCCTTCTCGCTGGAACTGATGCAACAAAGGTTGGATATTCACAGGTACTTTGGCTGGATGCTCTTGAACGAAAGTGGATTGAAGAAGTTGGGACAATGAACCTGTTTGTGAGATTTGATGATGAGGTCACCACACCTCCATTAGGAGGTTCAATACTTCCAGGAGTAACGCGTGATTCTGTTCTCACTCTTGTTAAGGACTATGGATTAGCTACAAAAGAACGAATGGTATCTATTGATGAGGTCATAGAAGGGATCTCTTCTGGTAAGGTAAGGGAAATATTCGGTTGTGGTACTGCAGCCATAATTGCTCCAGTAGGGTCTCTCTGGTACAAAGACACTCCATACAAAGTTGGAGACGGGAACACCGGTGAACTGACCCAACGCTTGTTTGATGACCTTATCGGTATCCAATCCGGAGAAATGGAAGATCCTCATGGTTGGGTTGTAGAGGTGGAATAGCCCACCTCCAACTACTCTATTCCTAACTCTTCACGTTCAGCATCCGAAACTTCTGGCTCTTCAGTTTCTAAACTGTCCCACTCAGGCGGGGGGTCAAGTGTGGCCTCTTCTTCCGCTGTAGGAGGTTCTGGAACTTCGGGTTCATAGAGAGGTTCCGAAGGACCAGAAGAAACCCATGGTTCCTCTTCTTCTTCTTCTTCCTCCTCTTCATCATCATCTTCAGGGTCTTGTAGCTTGAACTCAGCTACGAGTTTGCCCTCCTCGATCTTCTCAAGAAGCATTCTAAACATACGTTCAACGACAATACTTCGTCCCTTTGCTTCGAATTCGATATTGCCAATCTCAAACTCGACTTCACAATAGTCGGCCTTCTTTTTCTTTTTCCCCGTGTCAGCAACTTCAGCATTTTCTTCCTCTGACATTGTATTCCACCTACTCGTTCGTAAGACTTGATTCCTAATAAACCGTATAGATGGTCCGAAGCATTTTAGTGTAGAATTGTTGAACTGACAAGATAACGAGGTGGTCTTACTGCCATCACATTTAGTGGTTGATTTCACAAAATGCACAGGTTGTCGAATGTGTGAACTTGCATGCACAGCAAAGAAAGAAGGACGATTTCAACCCAGTCTTGCGAGACTGAAGATCGTCAAGTATGACGACCTAGGGATTGACATTCCAAACGTCTGTGGTCCATGCGAAACTGCTCCATGTGTGGATGTATGTCCAGTCTACGCAATCCGAAGAAACCCGACCACTAAAATGACCTTTTTAGATGAAGACAAATGCATTCTCTGCAAATCCTGTGTTGGGGCTTGTGTTAACGGTGTTATTCTTCTTGACACAGCAAGGATGAGGATTATCAAGTGTGACCATTGTGGTGGTGACCCCGAATGTGCGAAGGTCTGCCCGACTGGAGCAATAATCTATACTGATGTCGCTGTGGCACCATCTATTGACCGGCACGGTAAGATTGCGAGTTATCTCAAAGAGATAGAACGAACCGCTCAGGAGACCGGCGGAGCTGA
>Ga0209536_100017753_pt1 | contig 10055 bp, 8 predicted proteins | sample DeeMarSeWOR28_12_FD_187461 | JGI IMG/M metagenome (GOLD analysis project Ga0209536, IMG submission 187461) | Marine sediment microbial communities from White Oak River estuary, North Carolina - WOR-2-8_12 (SPAdes) (version 2) | ecosystem: Environmental > Aquatic > Marine > Intertidal zone >... | reverse complement strand
CGCTGGGCACGGAGGCAATCGTACTGCGCGACCGCGGCAACTGGCTGGAACAGCTGCAGGCAATACGGCAGGGGGAGGGCTTCGATGTCGTCGCCGACGTCGTCGGCGGCCCCCTGTTCAGGGACCTGATCAACCTGCTCAGGCCGGAGGGCCGCTACGTCACCGCGGGCGCCTTCGGCGGCGCGATGGTCGAACTCGATTTGCGCACGCTGTACCTGAAACACCTCGAAATTCACGGCTCGTCGCAGGGTACGCGCGCCGCGTTCGCGCGGCTGCTCGGCTACATCGAAAGCGGCAAGCTCAAGGCCAACCTGTACGCCACCTACCCGCTCAGCGAATTTCACCGTGCGCAGGGCGATTTCATTGCCAAGGGTTACGTCGGCAAGCTGGTAGTCATGCCGGATCGCTTCTACCGGCCGGTTTAGACTACTCCCGGCGCAGGCTAGCCCGGGTCGGCTTCGAGCTTCTGCTTGATGCGCGCGTTGATCTGCTGGAACTGCTCGACGAGTTGATCGCAGTCGAGCCGGCTGGAATGGCACAGCACCGCCATCGAGATGAACACCTCGCCCTCCTTCCGCATCACCTCGCGGCGCACCGCACTCGGATGCACGGGGTGGTCTTCGGGCGTAAATGACCAGAGTATGTATTTACCGTCGGCTTTTTGCGTGAACAGCGACCAGCCCTCGTATTCGCTTCTGCTGGCATCGGGATCGGCGCTGACCGCGTCGAAGGCCTGCTGCACCGAGGCATAACCGATCGGCGACGACGTCGAAGCACCCTCGGCGCCCGAATCCTGAGCCAGAGTCACGCACGGCCAGATCAACATGCCGAGCAAAAAGCCGATGAGTTTCATTCTTCCTCCTGCCAACCGGTTCCTTTGCCGATGACATTCTCGAGGATTTCGATTTCGCGCGCCAGTTCTCGCGCGAGATTAATCATGAAAAGGCCGAAATCGGCGGGGAAATCGACGTGCAGCCTGAAAAACTGCTGGCTGCCGATATCGAGCACCAGGCTTTCCTCGAGCGCGACATCGGTGCCGTCCTGGGTCATCAGGCCGATCATCTGGTCGAAGCCCATCTGTTCTCCCCGGCGAAAATGCCGGGTCAGCACGTCGCGTCCCTCGAAATGCCTGTAATAGGCGAAGCTTCCGCTCAAAAGTACCTGGAAATCACCCGCCACCTGGTTCTCGCGCGACACGTATTCGCCCTTCTGGTAACGCCTGATCACGCCATTTTCGAGCAGGTGCAGGATGACGTCATCCGACAATGCGCCGAAAGTCGACAATTCCTTCAGGTATTCCAGGCCGAGCGCATCCACTACCTCGCCGGCATCGACTATTTCCATTGATTCATTCTCCACAGAAGGGCATATCATATGGATTTGTCAGCAAACTTCATGTGAAGTTTGACACTAAAAATCAGAATTCAATCGATCCGCTCTCGCCGTTTGCGCAGATCAATCCGGGTAAAATCGGTAATCGGCCAGGGCGGGGCCGGTCAATGTTATGAGTGGAGCCCGCGGAATGTTAAAGTCGGTGGGGTCATGCCGGGCGCTATCGAGCCGGCGCGCAGGAAACGAGGAGGACGGCAAGTGCATTGCCTGGAACAATACCGCGGCAAGCTGCTGAGCAGCAGCAACCGCGAGCTGCGAGTGATTATCGCAAACCCGGACGAAACATCGATCCATCGCTTTCGAGTGGGCGTAAAGCGGCTCACCGCGCTTTACCGCTTTTTCGCGGCGGTCGACCCCGAAATCGACAGCAGGCAAATCCTGAGGCCGGCGCGCAAGCTGTCGAATGCGATCAGCAGGGTGCGCGACGTTCATATCACCCTTAACCTGTTCAGCGAGCTCGAGGGACTGGATGCCAACGACGTCATCTCGCTGAAGCGGGCACTGGATACGCGCTGCCGCGAGGAGTATCGCGCCTTCCAGAGCCTCGTCGCCGGCGGGGCGCCAATCCCTTTGCGCATGCCCACCGTGCGCTCGCTGGGATTATCGGAAACCACGCTGCTACGGCACAAGGCGGAAGTCCTGCAGCAATCTCGGCTTCAGATTTTCGACGACAAGCGACGGCTCGACACCCGCCGCTGGCACGACAAGCGAATCCTGCTGAAGCGTTATCACCACAGTCTCGACGCCTTCAGCGCCTGCCCCGGTCACAGCCAGGACGAGAAAGAATTGATGCAGATGAAAATGCTCGAGCAATTACTCGGCGACTGGCACGACCGGGTGATCGCGGTCGAGATCCTGCAATCGCTGCCGCGGTTGCAGACGCGGGCCGAAGGCGCGATCGCCGCGCTGAGGCGGCAGGAGCGCGCCCTGCTCGCCTCGTCGCGCATCTACCTGGCCAGATTTGCCCTCGGGCGGACATCCGACTGACCGAGCGAAGCACAATCGACCATCGCGGCGGGCCCTGCCCAGGGGTTCGCGGTAAAGTCAGGTCAGCCGAAGTTGATGCCCTGGGCGAGCGGCAATTCGCTCGAGTAGTTGACCGTATTAGTCGTCCGGCGCATGTAATTCTTCCAGGCGTCTGAACCCGTTTCACGGTCGCCACCGGTTTCCTTTTCGCCGCCGAAAGCGCCACCGATCTCGGCGCCGCTCGGCCCGATGTTGACGTTCACCATGCCGCAATCAGATCCGCTCATCGAAATGAACGCTTCCACCTCGCGCATATTGTCGGAAAAGATGCAGGATGACAGCCCCTGCGGCACGTCGTTGTGAATCTCGATCGCCTCGTCGATATCGCCATCGTAGGTCAGCACGTACAACAGCGGTGCGAAGCATTCCTGCCGGACGCATTCCTTCTGCCCGGGCATCTCGATGATCGCGGGGCTGACGTAGAAGGCATCTGGAAAGCTGTCCGCATGCACGCGCTCGCCGCCGGTCAACAGCTTGCCGCCCTCGGCCCGGGCTCGCTCGAGCGCGTCGGCAAACATGCGGTAGGAATCCTCATCGATCAGCGGCCCGACCAGCGTGCCCGACTCGAGCGGGTTGCCGATCTTCAGGCTCTCGTAGGCGCCGATGACCTTCTTCAGAAGCTCGTCCTTCACCGATGAGTGAACGATAATCCGGCGCAGCGTGGTGCAGCGCTGGCCGGCGGTTCCGACCGCGCCGAACAGGATTGCGCGCAGCGCCATATCGAGGTCGGCGTGCGGCGTCACCACCATGCCGTTGTTGCCGCCCAGCTCGAGAATTCGCCGGCCGAAGCGGGCCGCGACCGCCGGACCGACGGCCCTGCCCATGCGCGTGGAGCCGGTGGCCGACACCAGGGCGATGTCGGGGCTTTCGACCAGCGCCCGGCCCTGCGGCTCGGTGCCGAAGACGACCTGGGCCAGTCCTTTCGGCGCGTCGTCGCCGAAGCGCTCGATCGCGCGAAACAATGCCTTGATCGTTGCCAGGCCCGACAAGGGGGATTTTTCCGAAGATTTCAGAATGATCGGATCGCCGCAGATCAACGCGTTCGCCGCGTTCCAGGCGAACACCGCCGATGGAAAGTTGAAGGCGGTGATGATGGCGACCGGGCCGAGCGGGTGATACTGCTCCATGATGCGGTGGCCGGGCCGTTCGGAGACGATGGTCTTGCCGAACAACTGCCGCGACTGGCCGACCGCGAGATCGCAGATGTCGATCGCTTCCTGCACTTCGCCGAGACCTTCCTCGACGATCTTGCCCACCTCGATCGAAATGACACGGCCGATGTCGGCCTTGGCCGCGCGAAGTTCCTCGCCCCAGAGGCGGACCAGTTCGCCGCGGCGCGGCGCCGGCACCAGGCGCCACTGTCTGAAAGCCTGTTTCGCTGCCGCAATCGCGGCCCGCACATCCTCGAGCGGCGTCTCCGCGATACGGGCGATCTCGGAGCCATCTATCGGCGAATTGATCACCAGGTTTCCGGCGTTGAGTTCCGCTTCGCTGAAACCGCATTGCACAAGCATCTGCTGAAAATTCATTGTTTCCGCCTCCCGCTCGAAAGCGCTGTCGAAATGCTGAAGGCGGACTCTATCAGATCGAGCCAGCCGCGACGATGAGAATGAAACACCCGAACGGCTCGCGCCGGCGCCGTGCGGTCGATCAGATCACAACGGGCCAGGTATCCGATAACCGGTAGCCATCGGGCCACGGATCGCCCGGATCCAGCATCAGCTGCCTGGTCCCGGTAATCCAGGCCCTGCCGGTAATCGACGGCACGATCGCGGGCCTGCCGGCGATGCTGGTTTGTTCGACGATGCGGCAATCGAATCGAGACTCGATGATCGATCGGCCGATCATGCGATCGCCCGGCTTCATTTCTCCCTTCGCGGCCAGTACCGCCATCCTCGCCGAGCAGCCGGTGCCGCAGGGAGAACGATCGAGCTTGCCGGGCTGTATCACTACCGCGTTCCTGCTGACGGCAACGCCGTTGTCGTAAGACAGCGGAGCGGCAAACTGGGTGAAGGAGATATGCGACCAGTCGGGATTCTCCGGGTGCGAGAAGCCGATCTGTTCGTTCGCCGCCCTGCTGATTTTTCGGCCGGCTTCGACGATTTCGCGCGCGGCGTCCGGGACGATTTCGAGGCCGACATCGCGTGGGTCGACAATGACGAAGCTGTCGCCGCCATAAGCGGTGTCTACGGTCAGCGTGCCGATACCCTCGACTTCGAGCGCGGCGTCGAGCCTGTCCGCGAACGAAGGCACGTTGGTGGTGGTTACCCTGTAAGCCTTGCCGTCAACGCACTCCACCGAGAGCCGGATCAGGCCGGCCGGCGCCTCGAGCACAAGCTCGGTACAGGGTTCTGTCATCTCGACCATGCCGGTGTCGATCAGCACCGTGGCGACGCACATCGAATTGGAACCCGACATCGGCGGCGTGTCCTCCGGCTCCATGATGATCCAGCCAAAATCCGCTTCAGGGGAGACGGGCGGCAGCAACAGGTTGACGTGCCTGAAGACACCGCCTCTCGGTTCATTCAGCACGAAGTTGCGCAGCCGCTTGTCGCTGTCGATGTATCGCGACTTTGCCCAGATCGTGTCTCCGGGCGGCGGCGCGACACCGCCGACGATGACGTCACCGACCTCGCCCTCGGCGTGACAACCGACGATATGAATCACTTTTGTCGTTCGCATGAATAGCGCTCCTGTTCACGAGGTTAGGCCAGTATAAAGAAAACGGCCCGCGGACAAAAAATCACTCCGCTGCCGGCGCTTTTGTCGAAGCGGCGGTGAGGCGCAGGGATGTGCCGAATGCCGAAAATGCCTGGCGCAGTCTTCGGTCCAAAATGCTGGCGCATTTTGTCGAAACAGGGGTTCTCATCAATCCTCTCTCACCGCCAGCCCAAAAAAGGCCCCGCGTAGCGGGGCCCGTTTTTTTGGGCTGGCGGTGGATGCGGTCTCTGGCTAAAAAGTCTCAAATCTAACTTCCCTGATCATCGGGAAAAAAAGGGGATTTTGCTGAATCATTGCGCTTTATCCTGCGGTAAATGTTGCTTTTTCTTGGAGAATCGCAGAGTTAGATTGAGTGTTTTCCAGGACGCTATTCAATAACAGCGAATTATCAGCGAAACAGCAGGGCGCGGTGCTGACCTATTCCCCCTACATCGGCATCCTGCTGTCCGACGACCCCTTCAACTTCTCGCGAACCTGATAGCAGCATCCGATTCGACCCGACTTGTATAGCGGGAAATTCGGAACTGCACCCGATATCCACGATTTCCGCGCTTTTACACTCTAAATGAGACCGAATTCGCCTTATTCGGCGATTTTTGGCCTATATAGTGAACTTTCAAATACTTAAATCGGATACCTGATTCAAAGGTGAGGTTTGTCTCACATGCTGCACTGAAAAGGTGTATCGCGAGGTAACGAGATTCGGGGTCGTTTGTGAGCTTCGACTACAAAGAAATTCGCGCACAACAGCAGTCCGCGGGGACGCAATGGGCATCGTACAGCGACTTGTTCATGGTGCTCGCTTTCGTGTTCCTGTTGATGTACATGGTGTCGTCGCTGCGCACCGGAATGATTTCGGTCACGGCGCGTGCCGAGGTGAGGGAAGCGCGCCAGGAACTCGAGCTGTACCGGTCGATAAAAGAGCAGTACCTGACCGAAACCAGCAGCGAGCAGGAAAAGAAAATCTACGACAAGGTCATCCAGCAGATCGCGCTGCTCGAGAGTGAAGCTACGAATCAGAAGCAGCAATACCAGAAGAAGATGCAGCAACAGGCTCAGCGTGAATCTGCGCTCAACGAATATCAGCAAATGATCGTGTCGATGGTAAACGCCAACGCCGCCGCCCGTGCCGATGCCATCGAGCAGCTGCGTCAACGGCAACAGCAAAACGAACAGTTGCAGCAAACCGTGGCCGAACGCAGTGCCGACGTCGAGAAGCTGCAGCAACAACTGCAACAGGAAGTCGCCGAGATCGAGCAGATGCAGCAGCGACATGCCGCCGAGACGCAGCAACAAGAGCAGCAATTCGCGTCGCTCAGGGCAGAATACGAAGAAAACCAGGAGCAGCTGGAATCCCTGGAACAACAGATCCAGACCGAGTCCTCCGAACGTGATGCGCTGGAAAAGGCTCACGAGGTCGAGAGACAGAAACTCGATCTCAAGTACGCGGCACTCGAGGCCGAGCTCGAGCAAGGCCAGAGCCAGATCGCCTCGCTCAACGACATGCTGGAGGCAAAAGCGCGGGAGAAGGCGCGGCTAGAGCAGTCCCATCAGCAACAAACCGAAAGCCTCGAAGCGAAGTTCGACTCGCTCAAATCACTGTATAGCGAGAGCCAGAGCACCATGACCTCGCTGCAGGCGCAGATTGTCCGCGAAACCGACGAGAAGGCGCAACTGCAGCAGGTCCTCGCGGAACGCACCCGAAATCTCGAAGGCACCATCGAGGCCCTCAATCAGAAACAGGGGCAAAGCGAAAAGGAGCTCGCCGCGCTCGAAGCTGAACTGAGTCGCCAGGCCGAGGAAAAAGCCGCCATGCAGAATGCGAGCGCCGCCGAGGTCGCAATGCTTGAGGCGCAGTTCCAGGACCTGCAGGGTGAGTATCAGAACAAGTTGAGCGAGGTCGACCAACTGGCTGGAGAGATCAAGGCCGGCGAATCCGCGATGCAGGAACTGCAATCCGCGCTCCAGGACAACAGGGCCGAGATTGCAGAACTGCAATCCAACCTGGCCTCGACAGAAGAAGAACTGCAGAAGGCGCTCGAACTCGAAAAGGATCGCCGCCAGGTGGCGCAGACCATCAGGCAAGATTTCCAGCAAGCCGGGATCAAGGCTACGGTCGGGGAAGACGGCGAAGTCATCATCGATTTCGGCGGTGAATACTTCGACAAGGGCAGCTACGAGCTCAAGCCGGGCATGAAGGACAGGCTGCGCAAAGCCATTCCGGTTTATGCCAACAGCCTGTTCAATACCGCTACTCGTACGGGGAAGATTTCGGCCGTGGAGATTATCGGTTTTGCATCACCAACCTACGGCGGTCGGCCCATCAACCCGCGCTCGCTGTCCGAGGAAAACCGCGAGGCGGTCAACTACAACCTCGACCTGAGTTACGAACGGGCGCGTTCGATCTTCCACTACGCCTTCGATACCGGCACGCTCGAGTTCGATCACCAGGAAGAAATGCTGCCATTGATCAAGGTCATCGGGCGCAGTTTCTTCACCGAGGACGTCAACCCCGATGACACAGGTAATCTGACGCAGGCAGAGTTCTGCGAACTCTACGACTGCAATGCATCGCAGCGCGTCATCATCAAATTTGATTTGAAAGAGAAGGAGGCAGGCTGATGAATTCCGCCATTGTCGATTTAATTAACGCAGTCGTGACCTATGCGACCGACTACCTGATGCCGATCCTGGTACTCGGATTCCTGCTTGCGGCGACGCTGCGGTTGTTGATAACGGTCGCCGTGCACCGGCAGCGCAGTTTCGTCAGGGAATTCCATAAGCGCGTGCACAAGGACATCAATACGCATCCGGATGCGCGCGGGTCCTTCTACCACAACGTCAAGCGCCTGCTGACCAAGACCTATTTCGAGACCTTCGAATTGCGCGAACGCTACAAGCGCCGCAGCGGCGACCGCATCATGTCGGTCAACGACCGCATCTTCCTGGTGCAGGACGGTGTGATTCGCGTGATTGACGATTTCCTCAAACACACCCGTTATCTGCGCAAGGAACGTGGACAGCAACCCGACTTCAACGAAATCACCAACAGCGTGTTCTCGTCCAACCCGATTTTCAACCGGGTATGCGGGCTGATCTCGATGAGCCGGACCAACGACGTACTCAACATCCTGCCGAGCATTTTTATCGTCGGCGGTATCTTCGGCACCTTTCTCGGCATCATGAAGGCCCTGCCGGAATTGACCGCAATCGACATCTCCAATGCCGAGGCCAGCAAGGCTGTCATCGACGGTTTTCTGATCAAGATCTCGTTTGCGCTCAGTTCGTCGATTCTCGGTATCGTCATCTCGATCATACTGAGCTTCATGAACACGCTGATGTCACCGACCAGCACTTACGTCGAGATTGTCGACATGTTCAATTCGGCGGTCGAGATTCTGTGGAACAAGTCCGACAACAACGAGAGCGATAACCGCGACGTGATCCTGGACGAGGCCGAATCCGAAGCGGTGAATGTATTCGATCTCGCCATCGCCAATCTATACGTAAAACGCGCCTGACGTCGCCGCTTCGCCAGCGGCTCCATAACCAATCGGGAGAGTGACGGGACACACACTTCGATTCCAGCGACTGTTATCTGTATTCTCAAGCAATCGAAATTGCCGGGTAATCACTCAGAAAAAAATCGTCAGCAACCGGGCAAATGCCGTCGCGGACGGATTTCCAACATCGACGACGCCGTCGTCAACATCGACACCCGTCATGATTCGCCCCCAGCCCGCCTCGGAGTGCTCGCGCGCGAGCCATCCCGATACGGAGAGTGTTATCAGGGTATCGGGGTGAAGGTTTTCGATCGTGACCTCGCCCTTGCTTTGCCGGATTACCGGATCTCCTTCCCGTGGCGACGACGAGGACAGGTTTCTGACTCCGACCTCGACCAGAACCGGGGGCACCTTCGAGCCATCGGAAAAACGCCAGGTCGCGAATTTGACCCTGGTAACCGGGATAATCTCGTCACCGACGTGTCCCAATTCCATTGCGAAGCGGGAGCGGCAGGCGAGGCCATCCCATTGCTGCATCAATTCCTCTCTTTCCGCCTTGTTGAATTCAGTTATAAACAGATGGATCAGCATTCTCTCGTCCTGCTTCACCGAACCGAAATATTCATCCGGCCTGTGCAGGCAAACCGTTTTCGGGTCGAGAGTCTGGTAGATCAAATGCCTGTCCTGGGTGTAAAACGCGGTCGAAAGGATCAGGCCGGAGCCAAACACAGGGAGCAGCACGAACAGAATCGCGGTTTTCCATGCGTTGCCTTTTGCCCAGGTCAGGGTTGCCTGCAGGAAAGACTGCTGTAGTTTTTCCTTTGTCCTTGCCTTTTTATCCAGTCTTTCGCTGGCGACCTGCTGTTGCCTGGCAAGCGCGTTTGCGGCCACGCAGCTTTCACACTTGCCCGGTTTCGCCACCTCCAAGCCGCATTGCGAACACAGGAGTTGTGGAGGCTCTTCGGGTACTTTCTCCTCGGTCGGTTCGAGACTGAGTTCCAGTTTCTCCGGTTCGATTTCGCAGGTCGCACCGGCCCGTGTCAATACGCTCTTGTACTTGTCGCAGAGGGCCCGATCGACGCCTTTCTTGATCACCACAGGCGCCGTCGCAAGCAGTTTCTTGATGCGCTCTTCGGGCACTTTCAGCAACCTGGCGAGGTTCGAAATCTTTTCCGTCTCGCGGGCGCCATCCGGTACCAGCCCCGTAAGTATGATCCTGTAGTTGACCGACATCGCCGCTTTTATCTATTGATATTAACTTTAAGAATAGTCGTCTGGTTGAATTTTTGGACTTTCATCGGCTAACAAGAGGACAGACACCTGTCGCCCGAAGCAGCCCGACCGCTGCGCGGCGCCTGCGGCGGTGAGGCACAGGGATGTGCCGAATGCCGAAAACGCCTGGAGCGGTTTTCG
>Ga0209536_100017752_pt1 | contig 10056 bp, 8 predicted proteins | sample DeeMarSeWOR28_12_FD_187461 | JGI IMG/M metagenome (GOLD analysis project Ga0209536, IMG submission 187461) | Marine sediment microbial communities from White Oak River estuary, North Carolina - WOR-2-8_12 (SPAdes) (version 2) | ecosystem: Environmental > Aquatic > Marine > Intertidal zone >... | reverse complement strand
AGGGCGGAAAAGAGCAAAACCCGCAGGCACCTGACTGAGTTCTGGATGGTCGAGCCGGAAGTCGCATTTATCGAGCTGGATGGGCTGTTGGAGCTGGCCGAGAATTTCGTGTCCTCGATAGTCGCCCGGGTGCTGCAGGACAACAGAAGCCAGCTTGAAACACTTGGCGCCGATATCCCGGCATTGGAAAAAATCACGCCCCCCTTCTACCGGCTCACTTATACCGAAGCATCGGAGATTCTGACCAGTCAAAAGACAAAAGATTTTCTCGCCGGTCAGTTGGAGGAATTCAAGAACCAAAAGCAGCAAATAGAAAGCAGAATCGCCGAACTCGAAGAGCAGCAGAAAGGCCAGATAAAACAGTGGAAGCGGGATAAGAACGCCGCCCAGCTTATCGAGCTACGCTCTGAGCTTGCCGAAGTCGATACGAAGATCGAGAATAATCCCAAACACGCTCAACTGGCCGCCGATTTTCGCTGGGGCAAAGACCTGGGTGGCTCGGATGAAACCATCATCTCGCAAATGCATGACAAGCCCGTATTCGTCACGCATTATCCCAAGCAGGCCAAGGCCTTTTATATGAAAACCGACAGAAGCAACGAGGACGTAGTATTGAACTTCGATTGCCTCGCACCGGAAGGTTTCGGTGAAATCATTGGAGGCTCTGTCAGAGAAGACGACCACGACCGGCTGGTTGCGCGGATCAAGGAGCAGAATCTGAAGAAAGAAAACTACGACTGGTATCTTGACCTGCGAAAGTACGGCTCTGTCCCTCATGGCGGCTTCGGCCTCGGCGTAGAAAGGACCGTCGCATGGATTACCGGCCAGAAACACATCCGCCAGTGCATCCCATTCCCAAGAATGATGGATAAGGTATACATTTAAGTATAACGCGAGATTACATAATTTTATAAAGGTATGACAATCTGGACGATACAAAAGCTTTTAAACTGGACTACAGAATATCTTACTAACAAGAATGTAGATTCACCCAGATTGAGTGTTGAACTGCTTATATCCCATGTAGTAGGACTCAAACGGATCGAGTTATATACACAATTCAACAAGCAGGTACCTCAGCAACAACTGGATGTTCTGCACGATTTAGTAAAACGTGCCGGCCTGCATGAGCCAGTTGCGTACCTGACAGGAAAAACCGAGTTCTATTCGCTCGAGCTTGATATAACCGTCGACTGCATGATCCCCCGGCCGGAAACCGAACTGCTCGTCCAGCGGGCGATAGAATTTATGCGAACGCGCGACGGTATTCAATACATCTGCGATTTGTGTACCGGGAGCGGATGTATTGCTGTGGCAATAGCGAAAAATTTCCCGGATGCTCGCTTAACCGCAACAGATATATCAGCCGCTGCTCTCGAAGTTGCTGCCCGAAACATTGAGAAACATTATCTCAAGGAAAAAATCCGGCTGCTTTGCGGCGATTTATTCGAACCTATCATCCAGCAATTAGATGTAAGCCAATTCGATTTGATTGTCTGCAATCCCCCTTATGTAAGTACCTCCGAGTATGAAAAGCTTGATAAAAATGTAAAAGATTATGAGCCTGAATCGGCTCTGCTCGCCGGAGCTGATGGTATGGATGTCTATCACAGAATCATTGAGAAAGTCGATGAATTCTTAAAACCCGGCGCCTCGTTAATGCTCGAAATCGGTTACTCACAAGGCCCTGCTGTTAAAGAGCTGCTTGAACAAAAAGGAACCTTTGAACAAATCAACATTGAAAAAGACCTACACGATAACGACCGTATTATCATTGCAACAAAATCGTCATCCTGAATCTGTGGTTGAATCTCCTTTTTCAGTATCCTTCTGCTTTCTTACCTTTTCGATTTCTTCCGCAAGCTTTCCGACTTCTAGTCGTAGTTTAATGTTCTCATTTTTATTTCTCAAGAGTAATCGCAGAAATACAACGATAATGCTAATCGAAATGACGGCAAAGACTATGATGATAAGTATTTCAAAAGGCCCAGGTATCCAAAAACCTAAAATTTTATCTTCTATTATCAATTCCTTTCCCTTCTTTTATATATTCGCATTATAGTTAATTATCAGAACGGCAGACAATCAATTTCTTGGTTTCATCTCGTACCTTATTTATGGTAATTCCCAGATCGTTCAGTATTTGAAAGCCCATGCCTTTCTCTGCGATTAGAATACCTACGAGGAGGTGCTCGGCGCCTATGTATTCATGGCCCCATTCTGCGCCTTGTTCATAGGCGCAATTAACCACACTCTGAATATCCTCAGAAAGTTTTGCTTTACCAGCACCTTTTTGTCCTGATGGTTTGCATAGCTTCTCGTATAGCTCAACACACTTTGTTTCGTCCGCACCAAGATTCTTGAGAATTTTAGCACCAAGACAATCTTTCACAGAAACGATACCAATCAAAACGTGTTCAGTACCAACAAGGTCAAAACCATCTTTGATTGCACGCTTTTCAGCCGACTTTAATACGGCCTTTGCACGTGGTGTCCATGGAAGCTTAGTACTCTTGATTGCATTCTTGATCATTTCCTTTGCATTGTTAGCCATCGTAAGTTCACTCATTTCTTTACCTCCCAGTTCAGGATAAACCTTTTTAGATTCCAGCCAGGCATCTACATCCGCCCGGTCAAACTTTATATTTTTAGCGCTTATACGCATATATGGCGGACAATCCCCGCTTGCGATGTACTTATAAATCGTTCGTTTCGAATCGCCCAGATAAGCTGCTAAATCTTCTATAGACATTAATTGCATGTAATAAATCCTTAATAATATGAACTAATATATCACTATATGCATTGATATGCAACTATATTTTAAAATAATCTTTTTTTTTAAAATTTTTTTCATTTGTTTTTCACGTGTTGATATGCGACCTGTAGTAAAATTATTGCCTATTTTCTTTTTAAAAAGCAATAACATCCATACGTTAGGTTTTACATACTAATTGTATGTTTATTCCATTCCGACACGAAAAAAGAGTTGATATAGATGGCTTGTTTTGTAAGAATACAGCCTCCCTTATTACACATTATCCCCATATTAACTCATAGGAATATTTAACATTTCTCTATATTATATATATAGACAATAATAAAGCCAGATTCTAGAAAAACAGAATCTGGCTTCGGAGGAGGGTGATGAAAAGCTGATAATAGCAAGCCCCGAAAATCCTTTTATTTGGTTTTAATCTTCCCTAATTAAATTATCGATTAGATACCAAAGTTTTCTTTAAAGAAAAAGTGTAAAATTAAGTAAAACCTACACATTCTTGAACATTTATCAAGATATAAATTTAAAAAAACTGAATTTATTTTATTTTTTCTGTAAAATATTAAAATATTACAAAATAAATCATTTAAAATACGCATGCTGAACGAACATTGTTCCAATATTTTAACTATCCATCTGTGATATTTTTAGCATATATTATTCTGAAATAATGATTATGAATACCAGGATCACTATATCGGAATTGATTCAAGCCAAGCGCCAGAACCACAAAATCTCCGCAATAAGCTGTTATGATTACAACACAGCCAGTCTTATATCTCAGACTGGTATCCAGATGATACTCGTTGGCGACTCGGCTGCTCAGGCTGTCCTCGGATTCGATACAACCCTTCCAGCAACGATGGATTTTATGGTTACCATTACTGCCGCCGTCCGGCGAGGAGCACCCAACGTTTTTCTTGTCGCCGATATGCCTTTCTTGACTTGTCAGGTTGGAATAGCCGAAGCGATAAAAAACGCCGGCCGGTTCGTCAGCGAAGCAGGAGCACAAATGGTAAAAATCGAAGCGACCAGCCCGTATTTGGATGTGATTAAAGCAATTAGTGACGCGGGCATAGCCGTGATGGCACATATTGGCATAAGGCCGCAAAGCATCAGCAAAATCGGTCGATTCAAGGCTGAAGCAACCACGGCAGAAATGGCTGCCGAACTGATAAGTCTTGCCGAGCAAATGATAAACAACGGAGCAAGCTCATTGCTAATCGAAGGAACCGCCGCCGAGGTGGCCAAGATAATAACCAAACGCTTCGAAGTACCGGTTATAAGCTGCGGCTCGGGGCCGGACTGTGACGGGCAGATTCTTATAGCACCCGATATTTTAGGGTTGACTCAGGGGCCGTGTCCGAAATTCGCAAAGAAATACGATAATTTGGCTGAGAGGACAATTAATGCTTTTAAGGCCTATGCCGACGAGGTAGAAAAGGGCCGGTTTCCTGACTCAGAGCACAGTTACCATATGAAATCGGGAGAATTCAAAAAGCTGCAGAAATTACTTGACAGCGGACTTTAATCATACGGCAACAAGCGCATACTAAGTGAAATTAAATCTATGTTATTTAACAACGAAAATATGCTAAGAAAGTAAAATCACTTAACGACAACGCACCGCATTTGTTTCTGATCGCGAATCAGCAGCTTGCCATCAACCAGTGCAATCGGCCCCCAGCACTCATTCGTATCGAGCAGCTTGGCACTTGCCAGCTGCTTATAGCCCGCCGGATTCGGCTCGACAAGATATAGAATCCCTTCTCTGCCGTCGACGCTAAAGATCAATCCATCAGCTAAAAGAAAGCCACCCTTATCGAATACAGGCGAACGGCCTGTTTTCCACTTGACCGTGCCACTGAGGTCCATACACACCATCCCATCCCTCCTGGTGTTCGTCGTGCAGTGGGCGTACAAATGGCCTTCATGAAGAACCGCAGAATGACAGTGCGTGCCAAAATCGTCTGTTTTGTACAGTTCAGTAACAGTATAAGAATCGCCGTTCGCAGCAACCTCAATCATAACCGAGCCGGCCTCATACCCACCCGTAACAAAAAGTCGGCCATCACCAATTTGCGTGACATTTGGAATTGGAATCCGGCAGCTCCAGTTTTCATAAATCCAGAGGTTTTTACCTGTCTTTGGATTCATTCCTAATACTTCGCCGCCTGAGCCATCTCTTTCACCAGCCGTTATCATAACCAAATGGTCCTTGGCAGCTATTCTAACGATGGTCGGGCTCACATACCCAACGCCGCTTGGAAGTGCCGGCGAAGCCCATTTGACCTGCCCGGTCAATTTGTCATACGCAACTACACCAGCTTTCGATGTCTGTGATGCAACAGTCACTAAGTCTCCATATATCAGCGGATTCTGGCTTATAGCCCACCTCGGCAGACTACCACCATCATTATCCTTCCAGATATTCTTGTTCCATACCGGCTTGTGCGAGTTCCTGTCGAAGCAATACAAATCGCCGAAAGAACCGCAAGTATATATATAGTTACCGTCGATCGCAGGTGTGCTTCGCGAGCCCGGGTGGCTTACCCGACCCGGAGCATCATACGCGTACGACCATTGCTCTTCGCCTGTATTCAGGTCGAGGCATCGCAGCACATCCTGTTTGCTGCGAATACGATCCAGTACATAAACTTTGCCGTCACTGATGGCCGCTCCGCCGTAGCCCGGGCCAAGAGAAACCGTCCACAGCACTTTAGGACCGTTCTCGGGCCAGGAACGTAAAAGTCCTTTCTCCGGCGACGTCGCATTTCGATTCGGTCCAAGATACTGTGGCCAATCAGCCAAAGCACCGCCGGTAGTTATCATTATTATTGATGCTATCAACATTACTTTAGTCTTCATACTGTTCATTCCTAATAAAATATTGAATTTCTTACCGAACTGCAGGATTAGATGCACGAAAGCTGGTTAATGGGTATGCTGCTAAAATCTCCCATTTATAACAAATAACAAACTACTCAAACGACTCATATCGGTAGACTACACCATCCAGCCCGGATTTTCAACTGTTTTTCATCCTTTTTTCAGAACTCCAACTATGGTTTGCCCGTTTAAATGTAGAGTTAGACAGTTATCAGTATAATAAAAATAATCGTTACAAACAGAATAACCGTTACATTCGTACGATATGGTGGCACTTAATTATAGAATTATAGCTCTTTGATTATCTGGTTGAAGGAAGGAGGACGTATGGTGTATGAATTATACACTGTACCGAAAGCCCCTGTCTTGCTCATCCCTCTCCTCCAGACAGGGGCTTTTTTCTGCATCTCTTTCGCCGGAATAAATGATTGATTGATTGAATAAATATAAAACCATTCGTGATTAAAATCTGTGCCCTCGTCATCTCAAATGGAGGGCCACAGAGCAGTCTGAAGTGGAGATATCCGGCTGTGAAAAAAAAGCAGTCTCAGCCATAATCCAAATATCTCTTCGAGATTCTTGATTTAGCTTCGTGTCTCAATTGCCCTACTCTGAGATCTGTCTCCAGAAAGCATTTCAGGAGAAATGACACTTACAAAAGCATTGATTATACACAATCAGTATAAAAGCTACCCCAAGTCTTATGAAAAATGGAATCGTTATCAAGCACCTCAGTCTCTTCATCGAGAGCATCAATATTGGCTCGTTAGGATTTTTGTCTATTTTAACACTTCAATTTATACAGTACTTGAGTAAAGCGAAGAATGGCAATAGAAACCGCTCACATTACTAACCTGAACGTCGGCTGGCAGTTTGCTTCGCTGTCACTGTCGCTAACTATCCGCCGGTCATCTCTTTCTTGCGACTCTCTCGGATCTCCATTGTTTCGCTATGCTTGCATTCGGGGCAACGGTCGAATATATCGCTCGGAACGCTATCCCTGAAGAACACCGCGCCGCAAGACGGATTCACACATTTACAGGCTCGAAAAAGACTGTCTTTGCCGCATTTTTCGCAAGTCAACCCCGGTGTAGACCGCGTCATCATAGGATTGAAACGTTCTTGCATGGCTTCGAAAAATTGCCTCTCACCCATCTCGTACTCGGCCTTGCAACTCGGATTATTACACTTTACCCAGGTCATTTTATCGTCAGGTATGTCACCGATGCCGCCACTCCCGCCACCGCCACGCCTGGCAAACGTAATCAAGCCGGCTACAATCAGACAAAAAACGATAACACCGATCATAATCGGTTTTTTCTTGCTGTCTTCCATGCTGATATCTCCAAATTTCTCAACAATAAAATGGTCTTCAATTTATACTAATCTATTATTTGCAGTACTATTTGTCAAATGGTTATTAATATATAATTTACTGGATTGCTATTCACTTATCGCTTTATCGATACCGATCGATACCATCTGCAGAATTCTGCCCGGCTCCTCAGGAAAGCCGGTACGGGCAGAAAGATATGCCGATTCTATGACTGCCATATCCTTTAGATTTTCTCTGCCGCTGCTTCGAAGCTTGTTTTTTTCCGGCGACAATATGCTCGATGCAAAATCTCTCAACAGTTCCGTCATACAGGCAGGCTCGCTATCGTCGTATTTCAATTCCTTAATTGCCCTGCCGAGACCATCGCTAACAGTCAATTGCGCGTCGCAGACTGTCAGAATTTTGTCCTTGGCGTACAGTTTCAAAAATCCCTCTTTGAGGCCGGTTCCAGCCCGCCGGGTAGCGATAAAATTACCGATGAAAGTGTCGCTGAACTTCATAGTTACAACCGCTGTATCTTCCGTCAGGTACAATCGCTGCTGCTTGTCCTGTGCTTGATTGGTATTCAGCGAATAGACCTGTTGCGGCAAATCGAAATTCGATACTACCTGGTCGATCATCCGGTAGCAGTCGTGCAGCAGCACGCCGCCGCCGGCGAGCTTAGGATCGGTTCGCCAGCCAGGCTGCGGATGATCGCCGGGGTTACAGAAAGCGGTCATTAGAAAGACGTGTTCGATCTGACCTTCTTCAAGAAGTTTCCGCAACTCGACATTACTGCGGGCATACCGATTTGGATTAGCAATAGCAAATTGTATCTGTTGCTCTTCGGCCAGGCGGACAAATTCCGCCGCTTCCTCGAAATCCCTCGCCGCCGGTGCAAGCTTCAACACATTGAATTTTTTTTTCATCGCCATCCGCACATATTCATCGCAACTGTGTATCGGCGCTGCCACCAGCAGACAATCAAGCTGGTTCTGTATAATCAACTGTCGGTAATCATCAAAAGCAGCACATTTGTATTGGCCGGCGATTTTCTCGACAAGAATCGTATCCTTATCGGCTACTGCCCGAATCCGCAGGCAATCCACTACCTCAGATGCTTTGAGCAGAAGCTGCCCGTCCGAATTGAGACCGAGTACTGCCGTGTTCAATTTACTATCGCTCATGTTCGCAAATGCTCCTCATTCGCGCATTGTTAAAATCTTACGAAATAAATTTAATAAAGCATTAATTTTACTCTGATTATGCAAAAAAGAAACAATTAAAACCAGTTTCCCATCTTAGGCATGAAAATCAATGCCGTATCAAGTTCATAAGTAACAGAATTATATTCCCATAAGGATGTTGCCTTTCTCAGAATCGCATGTACTATAGTTTATGGTTTTAACGGTATTGCAATAATTTTATCAGGGCCTGTTATGAACAGGAATATATCTATAAAATCAACAATTATCATGCTTTGGTCATTGTTTCAATTCATGCCGGCGACGCGTTCTTTTGCACAGGAATCCAAATTGATAGATATCGGTTCTCGCCGGGAATTGTTTATTGATTCGTATCTGATCGATCATCTTGAGAGCGTCCGTCTGGTATTGCATCGTCCACGTGACGAAGGGCCGGTATTAAAATTCGACGAGCCATGGGAAGGGCCTTTCTGCGGCTACTGTACTGTGATTAAAGACGGAGACAGATTTCGCTTTTACTACCGAGGGCTCCCGGAAGCCGGCAGAGACGGCAGCGAACGGGAAGTCACCTGCTACGCCGAATCCTCGGATGGTATTCACATCTTTAAACCCAAACTTAATCTCTTCACCGTAAAAGGATCGAAATCAAACAACGTAATCCTCGCTGATGCCGCCCCGGTCCATCACAATTTCAGTCCGTTTCTCGATACAAAAGCAGGCGTCCCGGAAGAACAGCGTTACAAGGCCCTTGGGGGAACTGAAAAAAGCGGCCTTATCGCATATGGCTCGCCCGACGGTATTAACTGGAAAAAACTACGGGATGAGCCTGTCTTCAAAAAGGGATTGTTCGATTCTCAGAATGTTGCCTTCTGGTCTGAAAGCGAACAATGTTATCTCTGCTATTTTCGAACCTGGACGGGTAAAGGCTATTCCGGCTATCGAAGTGTCGGCCGAACGACATCCACAGATTTTCTAAACTGGACCGAGCCGGAGCAGATGAGTTTCGGCGATACGCCTCTTGAGCACATTTACACAAACCAGACACATCCCTATTTCCGGGCGATCCATATTTATATATCTATCGCCGCGAGGTTTCTGCCCGGCAGGCAGATCCTCAGCGACGAGCAGGCAAAACAGGTAAATGTAAACCCAAACTATTTCAAAGACTGCTCCGATGCCGTCTTAATGACGTCCCGCGGAGGCAACATTTATGACCGGACTTTCATGGAAGGATTTATCCGGCCGGGCATCGGTTTGCAAAACTGGGTCTCCCGCTCTAATTATCCCGCCCTGAACGTTGTCCAAACCGGACCTGATGAAATGTCGCTCTATGTCCAGCACGATTATGCCCAGCCGACCGCACACTTACGTCGCTACTCGCTTCGTCTTGATGGTTTTGCTTCAATTTATGCTCCATACGAAGGTGGCGGTTTTACTACCAAGCCATTCACCTTCACCGGAAAGAAATTATTGCTGAACTTTGCCACTTCCGCTCCTGGATTTGTAAAAGTAGAAATACAGGATGCTGATGGTCAACCAATTCCCCATTACTCCCTCCAAAATGCTAAGGAACTTATAGGAAATTATATAGAATATCCTGCCTCATGGCGGCATGGATCCGATGTCAGTTCACTCTCCGACCGACCGATACGACTTAAATTTGTTATCAAGGACGCTAACATTTATTCTTTGCAATTCCAGCCTTGAGGTCTATTTTCCGTCGAAAACCGGATCAGATGAGTTGTTATATTCGGTTTGTAATCTGTCAAGATCGACATCATTGACATCACCGCGATGGATAATCAGGCGATAATGTAAAATCAGCGGTTTTTCACGTGACAGCGATACCGGGTGATGACCAGGATAGA
>Ga0209536_100017751_pt1 | contig 10056 bp, 11 predicted proteins | sample DeeMarSeWOR28_12_FD_187461 | JGI IMG/M metagenome (GOLD analysis project Ga0209536, IMG submission 187461) | Marine sediment microbial communities from White Oak River estuary, North Carolina - WOR-2-8_12 (SPAdes) (version 2) | ecosystem: Environmental > Aquatic > Marine > Intertidal zone >... | reverse complement strand
CTTGACGAGATCCTTCTGGTTTTCGGGCGAACGACCGAAAACCAGAAGGATCTCGTCAAGCCCGCCGAGCCGGCCGTGGGGTATTGCCACACCGTGACCTATGCCCGTACTGCCGAGCACTTCCCGATCCAGAAGGATATTCACAAGCTCCTCTGGGTCCTCAATTTTACCGGTATCCTTGAGATGGGAGACCATCTCTTTGATAACACCCTCCCTCGATGAAGCGTGAAGGTGTGAGAGGATGTCATTTTCTGAAAGATAATCTATGATCTTCATATACTTCCGCCAAATTATCCCTGGATCTGGGGTTCTATCAATCCAAAATGACCGTCATCCCGAATATAAATAACGTTGAGGGATTGAGTCTGGGAGTTGTTGAAAAGGAGGAAATTCTTGTTCATAAGCTCCATCTGCATGATCGCCTCATCAACAGATATGGGTTTAAGAACGATCTCCTTACGCATGATGATTTCAGGTTCAAGCATGTCGGCAGGAACTTCGGGGAATACACTGTGGCTGGCCCTGAACTCCCGCACAGCTTCCCTGCTGCCATGACGCACGATCTTCTCCCTGTATTTTTTCACCTGCCTGTCGAGCTTGTCGAGAACGAGATCGATGGACGAATACATATCGTTGGTCTCTTCCTTGCCCTTGATAACGATCCCGTTTGCATGGACGGTAACTTTCGCAATGTGCCTGTATTTTTCCACATGGAGAACAGCCTGAGCATTTACCGGCTCAACAAGGGGTTTGAGCACCTTTTCAAGCTTATCGGTAACATAATCTCTCAGGGGATCACTTTGTTCCATATGTTTGAATGAAACTTCTATCTGCATGGTAATGGAACCTCCCTTCAAAAGTAATGGACGTAACCATAATAGAAATTCAAAGTCAACCCTGCGGGACGGCCAGGGAATCCTGGGCCCCCGCAGGGTATTTTACGACCTTAAAACTAAACAGGAAGGCATTGACTATCCAATAAGATTTTACCAGTCCTTTTTAAGATTGACAGCGGCTCTTCTGGTTTAATTTTACCACAACTCTCGGCAGCGATGATGAAATTATTCTATCAGGAGATCTTCCTTCTTCTGGAAGAAGGAAGTATCTTCATGGATTCCCTGTATTTGGCAACGGTTCTCCTCGCAATATCGATCCCTTCCAGTCCCAGCATCTGAGAAATAGCCTGATCACTCAATGGTTTACCTTGGTCTTCAGCCCCGATGATATCCCTGATCTTGGCCCTTACGCTCTCGGAGGCCATCATCTCACCTGAGAGTGTCTGGATGCCTGGGTTGAAAAAGAACTTGAGCTCGAACAGGCCGTGGGGACAATGAAGATATTTGTGCGTCGTGACCCGGCTCACCGTAGATTCATGAACTCCGATATCATCTGCCACATCACGCAGCACCATGGGCTTAAGATACCGGATACCCCGCTCAAAAAAGTCGAGCTGTTTTTCCAAGATGCTTTTGGTGACGCGGTAAATCGTGCGCTGGCGCTGATCTATACTTTTAATAAGCCATGATGCACTGCGGATTTTTTCGAGCAGGAATTCCCTGTCCTCAGCCTTCATGGACGACCCGTGTTTTAAAAGTTCCCTGTAAAAACCGTTGATTCTCAATTTGGGCATCCCGTCATCGTTGAGCATGATGGTCCATTCATCTCCCATCTTGAACAGAAACGCGTCGGGAGTCACGTAAATGGATTCTGTCCCACCAAAAGGCCTTCCTGGTTTGGGTTCCAGCTCACGAAGGAGATCCATGGCGCGCAGGACTTCCTCTCTCGATACGTCCACCTTGCGGACGATGGCGTCCACATCGCCTTTTGCCACCTCATCCAGATGCTTTCTTACAAGCTCGTCCAGAAGAGAATCCTCAAGGCCGAGCATCCCGATCTGGATGAGCAGGCACTCGACAAGATCCCGTGCGCCGACTCCCGGTGGGTCGAACTGCTGGATCACCTTGAGGACGTTTGGACCTGCAGCCTCAACATCAGGCCCCAGGGGGTGAAGGATCTCCTCAAGAGGTGTTTCCAGATAACCGTTGTCATCGAGGTTGCCAATGATCGCCTCACCAGCCCGGGCTTCCACATCGGTGAGCCGCGTCATCTGCAGCTGCCACATGAGATGTTCCTGAAGGGTGTCGGGACTCGTGATCATCGCCTCGAAGGCAGGACGATCCTGCTCTTCGCGAGCCTGGTAGGGCAGACTCTGGCTGGACTCCATATAGGATTCCCATTCACTCAGATCCTTGGGAATGGAAAGGGTATTGATCTCATCTTCCCTGTCGCTGCTGCTTTCAGCGGGAGCGTTGGGATCCTCAGGCTGGTCGATGGAGAATTCTGCCTCGCCCTCAGGGGGTGCATATTCATCAAGCACTGGATTTTCGAGGATTTCCTGGCGTACGATCTCTGTCAACTCGAGCCTTGAAAGCTGGAGCAGACGGATCGCCTGCTGCAGCTGGGGAGTCATCACCAGCTGCTGTTGCTGCCTCATCTGAAGCTGGGTCTTAAGATCCATCGCGATGTAATTTTCCTTTTCCCGCGTCAAATTGCGGATTGTCGATACCGGGTAGTGGATTATCGGCTCTTATAGACAGAATTCCCCACAAGATCCCGGTGCCCTCTGTGTTGATATCAATACGCCACATATTGCTGCTCTTTATCCTCGATCCGTAATTCTCAATCCTCAACCAAGTTTAAAGTCTGAACCCCTCTCCCAGATAGAATTTTCTGGCGCTCTCACTGTTTATCAGGATGTCGGGGGGACCCTCCTCGAGGATCTTTCCTGATGCCAGTATGTAGGCTCTATCGGTGATCCCGAGTGTTTCTCTGACGTTGTGATCCGTTATGAGCACTCCCAGTCCGTTCTCCTTCAGGTCTCTGATGAGCTTCTGGAGCTCCAGGACCGTTATGGGATCGATACCTGCGAATGGCTCATCGAGCAGAAGGTAGGCCGGCTCGGGCACGAGGGCCCTGGCTATTTCCGCCCTCCGCCTTTCACCTCCCGACAGGGAACCGCCCAGAGTACGTCCGAGGTGCGTGATACCCATGGACTCCTTCAGCTCCAGCAACCGTCCCTGTCTGTCCATTTTTTTGACACCGACAGACTCCATCACAGCCAGGAGGTTGTCGTCCACGGACATACCTCTGAAAATAGAGGATTCCTGGGGCAGATAGCCTATGCCGGCTCTGGCTCTGCGGTGGATGGGCCAGCCTGTAATATCCCTCCCGTCCAGCAGCACGGAACCTCCACTGGGCCGGACAAGGCCCGAGATGATATAAAAGGTCGTGGTCTTGCCCGCACCGTTGGGCCCCAGCAATCCAACGATCTCACCGGGCGAAAGGTGCACAGTGACATCGCTCACAACCGTTCTGCCGCGGTATGATTTCTCAAGATTTTCCGCCCTGAGCGAGGAATGCATGCGTTTCAATCCGCAGAGGACTTGAAAAAAGCCCTGACAGGCCCGACAAAAGAAGCTGCCCCTTCTTCTATGGAATAGACGATCCTTTCAGCTTCTATCGTTGTCTCTTCCCTGGACAGGCGAGGATTGCCTGTAAGCTCCACTTTTCCCGCTTCAAGATCGAACACAGCTTTCCTGGCCTGGACCGTGTCACTCCCCTTCGTCATGACAACGTTCCCGATCGCTTCACCTGACAGGATCCTGGAAGGGTCCTTATTGTCGGCGTGCACAGTGAGCAGGTCACAGCTCATGACAATTTCGTCCATATGGACTTTGACATTGCCCTCAAAGCGTATATCACCTTCCTTTTCCTGTATCTGAAGAGTATTCGAGTTAATGGTCACACCCGTATCCGCTCCGGCCCATACCGGTACCGCAAGACACATGGCCCAGACACCGACCCAACACACCAGAGATTTCAACGCTGGCCACTCCTTTCAACCCAGGTCGTCCGCACACCACCATCAATTATGGCCGTCCCGGTGTTTAATTTGTACTGGACCGACCTCCCCAGGACTTTCAACCCGCCCCGCTGGAGCTGGATCCCTTCCCCGGCCACCATAACCGCACCCGGACCGTCCCATTTCAAGCTGGGCGCTTCGAACCTTGATCCCATCGCGCTCGCAACAACGACATGCCCCTTCAGGTGCAGGACCAGGACGTCGGATTCATAACGGCCACTGTCGCTCACAACCCTGACACGTTCGCTGCCATTAGTGATCATCCTGGCAGAAACGTCCTGAAGGATCACGTCGCCTCCGACATCGTAGCTGGCCTTCCCGGCCTGGATCTCCCAACGGCCGTCTGCCGTTTCCTGGGTGATCCTGAATCCGGTCATTTCAACATCGGAAACGGCCCCTGCTGTTTGTGCAAACAGCAGGAAAAGACTAAGAACAGCTGCTGTCAGATTTCCTTTCAACAGCCGCCTCTTCGGTTCGAGGACCGCCATGACATGGGTTCAGATTAACACAGTACTGATGGAATGAAAAGAAGATGGCTTGATTGTTGCATAAACTGCAACACAATGCCTGAGACAGGATGTATAGGCGATTCATGCTGCCGCTTTATTCCGAATGGAGAAAGGATGGTTGAGCCTTAAGGACTCTTAATTCTCAACCCTCAACCCCGAATGATCAATACATATTGTCTAGGAGGAAATATAGCGGGCCATGAGCTCGTCCAGCAGCCCCTGGGCCTGGAGGATAAAAAACACCAGTTCCCGGGCTGCCCCGACGCCTCCAGGAGCATCCGTCACCAGGGCAGACCGTTGTCGTACCTCAGGGGAAGCGTCCGAGGGAGAGCAGCCTAGACCCACCGACAACATAACCGGGAGATCCACGACATCGTCCCCCATATAAGCGATCTCCCGGGCCGAACGTCCTGTGTGTGTCAAAATTTCATCCAGGGCGAGGCTCTTTTCCTTTACATTTTGAAAAACCAGCTTGATACCCAGTTCGTCGCATCGCCTTTGAACCATTGGGCTTTCCCGTCCGGTGATCACGGCAACATCCAAACCGGCTCTGAAGGCCATTTTAATGGCGTGTCCGTCCCTGACATGGAAGGATTTGATCTCCTCTCCCGAGGAAGTGTAGGTAATTTTGCCATCCGTGAGAACACCATCCACATCAAAGGCAATAAGCCTGATCTTCCTGGCTGCCTCGATGATTGCCGGACCTGGTTCTTTCACAGAAGGTTGACCCTTTCTCTTCTCCATTCTCCATTTTCCCATTGATTTTCCGAACACCGTACCACGCACATCACTCCCGGCTTCCTTACCGGCGCACCTCTGCCATCATGCGATCCCGGCCTTGAGGATGTCGTGCATGTGGAGGACTCCTGTAACGTGGTTTTCACCGGCTACGACAACCAGGTTCATGATCTTGTTGCTTTCCATCAACTGCAGTGCTTTTGCAGCAAGGGCGTCGGCATTGATGACCTTGGGCGATTTTGTCATGATCTCGCCTGCCGTGAGGGAAAGAGGATCGGACATCCTTGCCAGAGACCGTCTGAGATCCCCGTCGGTGATGATGCCGAGGAGTCTGTCGTCATCATCCTGGACTGTTGTAAAACCAAGCTGCTTGCTGGTGATCTCGAAAAGGGCCTCCCGCATGATCGTTCCAGGGCCGACCCTGGGGATCTCCTTACCTACATGCATGATCTCCGATACCGTCAGCAGGCGCCTGCCCAGCGCCCCGACCGGGTGAAAGAACGCAAAATCATCCTCTGTAAATCCCCGGGCCTCGAGGAGGGCTACAGCCAAGGCATCACCGAGGGCCATGGTCACCGTTGTGCTTGCTGTCGGGGCGAGATTTAACGGGCAGGCCTCCTCCGTCACCGAAATATCCAGGACCACATCCGCCCTCGCTGCGAGTGTGGAGGATGCTCCCCCTGTCATGCTTATGATGGGGATGCCCAGCCTTTTCACGGCCGGCAGAAGGCGAATGAGTTCCTGGGTTTCGCCGCTGTTGGAAACGGCGACCAATACATCCCCTTTTGCCAGCATACCCAGATCCCCGTGCCCCCCTTCTGCCGGATGCAGAAACAGTGACGGTGTCCCCGTGCTGGCAAATGTCGCAGCTATCTTCCTGCAAACGAGCCCTGATTTGCCCATTCCGGCGAATACCACCCTGCCGAGGCAGGTCTTGAGAAGATCAACCGCCAGGGCGAACTCTTCACCCAGTCTCGAGCGAAGAGCCTCTATGGATTCCCCTTCAATACGCAGCACTTTTCTTGCGCTTTCAAGGACCTTCTCATGGTCCAGATTCCGGGTCATGGCTCTTCTCCGGACAGGGCCCGATGGAGGGTAACGATCTGTTGTAAAAGTCCCTCGAGCTGATCAAGGGGCCACATATTAGGACCGTCACACGGCGCACGGTCGGGATCCGGATGCACCTCCATGAACAGTCCGTCCACGCCGCATGCCGCAGCCGCCCGGCAAAGATGGGGCACATATTGCCTCAGCCCCCCGGATGAGGAACCAAGGCCCCCCGGCAGCTGGAGACTGTGGGTGGCATCATAGATAACAGGTATGCCCAATTCCCTGATCATGGGGAAAGCCCTGAAATCAACCACAAGATTATTGTAACCGAAGGTCGTACCGCGCTCCGTTATGAGCATGTTCCTTCCATTGTTGACCTTGCCAACGATCCCTTTCACATCCCAGGGCGCTAAAAACTGCCCCTTCTTGATGTTGACCGGCTTGCCTGTACCGGCTGCCGCCGTAAGGAGATCGGTCTGTCTGCAAAGGAACGCAGGGATCTGGATCAGGTCCAGGACCTGGCTCGCCTGGGTCACCTGCCCGATATGGTGCACATCAGAGGTTACCGGAACACCGACTTCCCTCTTCACAGCTGCAAGGATTTCAAGGCCCCCCTCCAGGCCGGGCCCACGGAAGGAGTCCAGGGATGTCCTGTTGGCCTTGTCAAAAGAGGCCTTGAAGATGAATTCAACGCCTATTTTCGAACAGATCCCGGCAAGGTCTTGCGCGGCCTTGAGCGTGCTGCCCCTGTCCTCGATCACACAGGGTCCCGCTATGAGGACCGGAGGCGCTCCGCCGCCTATTTCAACATCTCCCACTCTCACCCTTGACATGGCACCATCCGTCACTTGCTGCTTTTCCTGCTGACCAGGCTCGCGGCTATGAACCCTGCAAAAAGAGGATGGGGCTGCCAGGGCCTTGATTTGAACTCGGGATGGAACTGGCAACCAACGAACCAGGGGTGGTCCGGGTGTTCAACCATCTCCACCAGGTGCCCGTCAGGCGAGGTCCCCGATATCCTCAATCCCTTTTCCTCCAGGGTTTTCTTATATGCCGGATTAAATTCATACCGGTGGCGGTGCCTCTCCGATATTTCCAGACACCCGTATTCATCAAACGCCCGGGTGCCCTCCTCAAGAACACAGGGATAGGCCCCCAGCCTCATGGTTCCTCCCTTGTCGACGATCTCCCTCTGTTCCGGAAGCAGGTCGATCACGGGATGAGGCGTATTTTCATCAAACTCCGAGCTGTTGGCTTTTTCAAGCCCGGCTATGGACCGCGCGAATTCAACGACAGCCAGCTGCATACCGAGACAGATCCCGAAATATGGGATCAGGTTCTCCCTGGCATAGCGGGCAGCCCTGATCTTCCCCTCTGTTCCGCGGTGTCCAAAACCTCCTGGAACGAGAATGCCATCCACATCTCCCAGGAGTTCGGAAGGGTCACGCTCTTCGAGCTCCTCGCTGTCGACGAACCTCAATGCTACACTGGCATGGTTTGCCATACCACCGTGGACCAGAGCCTCGTTGAGGCTCTTGTATGACTCCACAAGGCTCACGTACTTGCCCACAACAGCAATGACGACCTGTCCCTTCGGGTTTCGCGCTTTCTCCACGATGTCGCTCCAGACGGTCAGATCCGGCGCGCGTGTCCACATGCGCAAGTGCTCAATGATCTGCTGGTCCAGACCCTCCTCGTGATACACAAGGGGGACCTCGTAGATGCTGTCGACATCCCTTGCCGTGATCACCGCTTCAGATGTAACGTTGCAGAAAAGGGCTATCTTGCTCTTGATATCCTGGTCCAGGGCCCTGTCAGTGCGGCACAGAAGGATATCCGGCTGGATACCGATCTCCCGCAGCTTCTGTACTGAATGCTGGGTGGGTTTGGTTTTGAGTTCCCCAGCTGTCTTTATGAAGGGTACCAGGGTCAAATGGATATAGATCACATTATCCCGCCCGACATCCGTTTTGAACTGTCGTATGGCTTCCAGAAACGGCAGGCTCTCTATATCGCCCACGGTGCCGCCTACTTCGCAGATAAGAAGATCGACATCTTGGGCGGCCTGGCAGATCATCGATTTGATCTCGTCGGTTATATGTGGAATGACCTGGACCGTCCCTCCGAGATACTCGCCCTGCCTCTCCTTGTTAATCACCGAATCGTAAACCCTGCCGGTAGTGAAATTGCTCCTCCTGGACATGGGAGCGTGGGTGAACCTTTCGTAATGCCCGAGATCCAGATCGGTCTCTGCTCCATCGTCGGTTACAAAGACTTCACCGTGCTGATAAGGGCTCATGGTCCCCGGGTCCACGTTAATATAGGGATCCATTTTCTGCAGCGTCACCGTCAGTCCCCGTGATTCCATGAGAGCACCGATAGAGGCTGATGCAAGTCCTTTTCCCAGGGAAGACACAACACCGCCGGTTACGAAAATATATTTTGTCTTCATCGCCCCCCCTTGACTTCAAGGGGAGCGGGATCCTCCCCCCTTGCCTTTTTCTCCTTCATCAGTTCCTCCACCTTGGAAATATCTTCAGGAGTGTCCACGCCCACCCCTTTAAACTCATCGACTCTGACCACCAAAATGCTCATCCCGTTTTCAAGAGCCCTCAACTGTTCCAGATCCTCCGTCCGCTCGAGTTCCCCCACCGGCAGGGACACAAATCTGAGAAGAGCGGACCTGCTGTAACCGTAGATCCCGATATGTCTCAAGGCCTCACCCGACCCCGCTCTCCATCCGTGGGGGATTGCAGCTCGCGAAAAATATAGTGCATATCCTCTCTTGTCTGTGACGACCTTGACGATATGCCTGTCCGCATAGTCCCGATCCGAAAGGATGGGCACAGCCACCGTGACAACATCAGGCTTCTGACCGCCCGCATGACCCACAACGACCGCATCGATAACGCCTGGCTCGATGAGCGGTTCATCTCCCTGGACATTGACGATAACATCCGCGTCCAGACCGCCTGCGACCTCTCCGAGCCTGTCGGAGCCGCTGCGATGTCTGGAATGGGTCAGGACACAGTCACCTCCGAACTTCCTGACAGCCTCCATGATTCGCAGGTCGTCGGTTGCAACGATCACCCTGTCAACTTTTCTGGCTTCGCACGCCCTGGCATAAACATGCTGGATCAACGGTTTTCCCATCAACATGGCCAGAGGTTTCCCCGGAAACCTCGTCGAGGCATAGCGGGCCGGTATGACCACCACAGCTCTCAAACGGCACCTCAGGTGGCCAGCCTGCCAAGCTCTCTGATCCGGAGGCGCATGAGCTCACTCGATATAGGCACCGTACCGATCTCACCGACGACGACCCCGGCAGCCACATTGGCGAGGAAGGCTCCCTCTTCCATGGAAAGGCCAGCAGCCAGGGCTAGGGCAAGTGTCGAAATCACGGTATCACCGGCGCCGGTAACATCGTACACGTTCCGGCTATAAGCCTTTATGTGAACAAAATCCGTCTTGCCGGAGAAAAGGGTCATCCCCTGATCTCCTCTGGTAATGATCAGATATTCACACCCCAGTTTGTCGACAATGCGCCGTCCCGCTTCGACGAGGGCATCCATGCTGTCGATTACCAGCCCGGCCCCGGCTGCAGCTTCGAAAAGGTTAGGTGTCAGGACGGTCACTCCCTTGTAGATCGAAAACTGGCTGATCTTGGGATCCACGGCCACCGGTACGGAATATTCCCTGGCCAATTCTACAAGCTGGTGTATGAGCGTAGGCGTTATCACTCCCTTGGCGTAATCGCTGATTACGACACACCCGCATTCGTCTAGGAACGACTGGGCAGACCCGAGGATCAACTCTTCATCGGCCCGATCAAGGGGA
>Ga0209536_100017749_pt1 | contig 10058 bp, 6 predicted proteins | sample DeeMarSeWOR28_12_FD_187461 | JGI IMG/M metagenome (GOLD analysis project Ga0209536, IMG submission 187461) | Marine sediment microbial communities from White Oak River estuary, North Carolina - WOR-2-8_12 (SPAdes) (version 2) | ecosystem: Environmental > Aquatic > Marine > Intertidal zone >... | reverse complement strand
CAGGATATTCCCCAGTTGTTATATGCAGTTATCTCTTGCTGGTATGCTTCGTCCTGTAAGGCTTGCTCCATGGAGATAAATGAATATCCATGGTTTTTATATCGTTCGGCAAGTTCATCCAGGTAATCCGCATTAATGGCATTTGCATGTAGTAAAAGAATATGTTTGATATTTCTCCCAAGGAGCTTTTCAGATTGCCCTTCAAAATAAAGAAGTTTTTGCTCCATATAATTGAGGTAATCTTGGCCGATTTGTCTCATCAGTTCTTCGTTCTGGTCTCGCATGGCCTTACTGTAAGCATAGGCAAATATATAGTCATCATTATCTATGGAAACAGGAGCTTCCGTGTATCCATGGGAATGTAAAAAGGTTTTCAATGAATCATGCCGTGCTTTGGTTAATCCGACATGCAAAAATGGATGACGGAAATACACGAATTTCTGATCATATTCCTTTACAAGGTTTTTGCATACGTTCTCACCTTTCAGGATATCTTTCGTGAATTTGTCAAAGGATACTTTAAGATAATCCTTATGCGAATATGTATGGTTTCCCAATTCGTATCCGGCGTTCAACCAGGTTCTCAATAATTCCACCTTTTGTTCATCCAGTACCCCATTTTTATAAAGTTTGGATTCGTTTACAAATCCAATTGCAGGGATTTGATACGTATTAAAAGTTTGAATTAATTTATTTATCAGGTTTTGCTGGAACTCCACTGCTTTAAAATCATAGGAAACTACGGGGAGGTCATCCAGGGTGATGCAGATCTCTTTTTCCTGGGAAAAATTATCAAGGCTGATAAGAAATAATAAAATTAACAATATCACTTTTTTCATCAGAAAGGGAACAGTTTAAGCTTGCAAACTTAACAATATCCTGATGAATCCTTGAATAAATTTATCATTGTTTATGGTACAGATTCAGATATGCGACACCTAAAATTAAAAAGGCTGGAATTTTTGAAAATTCCAGCCTCTTATGGATTATTCTTCTAGAAATCCGATCTAGAAAGTGAAATTCATTGCTGCAATGAAATTTCTGCCAGGTTCGTTGATCCCTGAACCGTGAATTCTATAATCGGCATCTGTAATATTTTCAACACCCAGGGATAGGCTCAAATTTTCAGTGAAATTGATTCCACCACGTAAAGTAAACACCTGGTAACCTGGAGTACCTCCCGGAGGAATTCGCTGAGTATCACCTTCATCAGCAGTTGAAAGCTGATCCTGCTTCGCAGCAAAAGTTGAGATCACATTTGCCCAATATTTTTTATTCAGGCTTTTCCATCCAAGATCCAGGATGAAAGTAGTTGGCTGGAATTTACTCAAATTATCAGTAACCAGACCAGACTCAACGGACTCATAGGTATCTATCTGTCCATCAAGATAGGTGAATACAGGTCTTGCGGTGATGTTTTTCGACAAGTTAAAGGTAAAGTCAACTTCAACTCCTTGGACGTATCCATGACCACTGTTGATTTTTGTCAGCTCATAGCTGGTTCCAATCAAATTGCCAGTTGGTACACGGGTAACCAGGTCAGACATATTGGTACGGAAATAAGCAATCTGTCCGTTAACAATGTTTTCCAGTACTTTTACACCAATCTCATAATTCATATACTTTTCAGGATCAAGTTGGGAAACAGGGACTTCTATTTCATTACTTCGCGTACCTGCAAAAGCAGTTAAATCGCTAAGATTAGGAGCCCTGAAACTTTGTGAGACACTTCCAAAGAATTTGAAATGATCACTGACGGAATACCCGAGACTACCGCTACCGATAAATGTTCCCCAATCCGATGATAATGAATTTGGTTCGCCAGTTGATGGGTCTTCAAATTTCCGTGCATCAACCATAAAATGACTGTACCTGATCCCCAGGATAACATCTAATTTTGAAAATGGGGAGAATTCATTTTGTACATATGTTCCAAAAGTTCCATAATTGGCATCATCAGAAACTGGTCCCTGGATGCTTTCACCTCTCAACGTACCGTCTGCATTATAAGATGTTTTAAAGGATGAAACGTCATCGTAATAATATTCAGCACCATACACCCAGTTTCCAAACTTTGAATCGCTGTTCAACTGTAATCCAAAACCAAGTGTATTTACGCCCATACCTTCAATATCTACCCTGTCATTACTTCTTAATCGATGCATTTGCTCATCCATTGTCTGGTAAGATACAGTCGCTTCCAGGCCACTGATAAATCCTCCTAATCCGTCATTTTTGAATCGTAAATAGGAGAGATCACGATTCTGGGTATATAACCTGTGCTTGTCATCCCCTGTCTCGGTACCTTCCCATACAATACCATCCACTGTTTTATGTGCACGGTTAATTCCATCCTGGCTCACGCGCTGATAGGCAAAGATCAATTTCGAATTGGGTTTGAAGTTGTATTGCATTTTTGCATTTACTCCCCATTCATCGTAACCTGTATTATTTTGCGTGCCGATCTCTTTTCCGCCTTCAAGGTCACCAAAGTCTTTCAATGAACCTCCAATGAAAAATCCGAATTTATCACCGATATTTCCATCGATTTCTGCTCTTCCAATATTCCCTCTTTCAGCGCTTGCATATCGATAATACAGGTGTCTTTTCCAATTGAAACCGTCACCGTAGTTATTGATTTCATTTGATTTTACATTTAACGTTCCTCCAACAGCATCACTTCCATAAAGCACTGAACTAGGTCCTTTTACCAATTCTATCTGATCGGTCATTAGATAATCAACCGTACTCCAGTATTGATTTGGTCCGCTTCGGAATACCGAATTGTTCATACGAATGCCATCAACCATCAATAAATTGTGGTATCCGGTAAAACCTCTGATAAATGGGGATGACTGTCCTCTGGAAGTTTTTTGCACCATCACTGATGGTAATTCTTCAAGAGATTCGGGCATACCCTCTTTTAATGATCTTTTTCGTATTTCATTTCCGTTAATTACGTGGATCACCCGTGGAATATCAAATGCACTTCGCTCCAATCGGGTTGCAGTAGAAATCTTGATTGACATGAGTTCTTCCAGGGTCAAATCCCATAATTTATCATCCTGTTCATCTTCCTCTCCTTCTTTCCCGGTAACATTAAATCCGAGTAATAGAAAGGCTAGTAGTACAAGTAATTTACTCGAGAATATCCTCCTTATTCTCAAGTTCTCTGGGTTACATAATGTTTTAAACGTTTTCATTGGTAAATAATTAAATTTAGAAGTTAAGTTTTTACTAGTTTGAAATCATAACTGATTTCATGGTTGTATTCATTTTATTTTTCTGGATTTAGTGGAAATATTATACCACATCAGCAAGCGATAGCAATGAGCCACCTACCTTCAGGTTTTTGGCATCCATTGTCTGTTTATTCAGCTTAAAGCGGAGCTTAGTGCCCTCTAAATAGAAGCTGATGCCAGCACCCTTTTTTATAAATGATTCATTTTCGGTCACCAGGAGTATATCCTTGCCATCTATACCTAAATTGATTGATTCAAATTCACTATTTTTTGAATCCGCAAGGAATACGATCTGGCACTTTTGCGCGTCATTTACTGAGGATATATCCATCACCCCAATATTTTTCTTGCTCGCTGAATATTTCTTAAGTTCAGAAATAATATCCTGGCTTCCGTATACACCAATTACAATCTGGTCATTTGAATTTGGCCATTGAATGTAATCAGTGAATTTAGCCATGAAGAGCGCATAAAATTTTGCATTCTGCGCACTGGTCGTTTTAGGGGACCAGCCCAAACCGATCAGGAGCAGGAATACAGTGATAATTGGCTTTTTCATGATATTTGATAGTAAAAGGTTAATAATAATTTTTAGCGTAGTTAATAATTGATTCTAAATACTTTATTGAAAAAATTCTATTAAATGTTAAAATTTTGATATTTGATCGTGGATATGATTATCGTATGTGATGTAACCCATGCTAACATTTTATGTAAGTAATTTTATATTATTACTTGAAATATTACTATTCCAATTAATGAATAATGCATGCGTTAACATCAATTTATTCATGAAAAAGGTTTATTAAATCATTGAAAAAGAGTGCTTTAGGATAATAGCTCGCTAATGATTTAGACAATTCTGGAGTGAACGGTCTTAGTAATGAATTATTTTTGTTTATACCAAATGGTGATGATCATATCATTAAGTATTGCCTCCAAAATTTAAAAAAATGGTATATCCATCCTACTAATCAGAAAGAGAGAATCTGCCTTAATTATCGTTTTATGTGGGTTTTTCTTACTAAACATATAGCGAACGGTCATTGTAAGTGTCGGAAAAAAAATAAGATCGGAACGTATTTTTTCTTACATCAATAACCGTAAATCCTGCAAAATCATGACTAAAACATAAGGAGTATTTCTATATGGAAATATCAAATGTATAGGTCCCCGAGGTCATTTGAATTTGGATATTCCTGTCATTTGAAAATATAATTTTAGCATATTTGCTCTTTTCTATTTCCATATCCTCAAGTAAGATATCACGACCGGTAAGCCAAACGGTTGCTGTACAATTTGGAGGAATTGTAATTGTATAGAACACCTTATTTCCATCTTTTTCCCATGAAGAGATGATTCTACCATGAGGTCCTGTATATGCTGCGCGAAATGAGTCCAATCCCTGGACAAAGTGTGGCTTTAGCAAGACATTTTTAAAACCTGGCTGATCAGGATCTGGTTTCATACCTCCCAATGCCTTGTACATCCAGGCATTGATTTCACCAAACATGATATGGTTCAGCGACAGGTCACGTTTTGCGCCTATATCCCAGTTTTCATAAAAGGTTGTGGCACCATTGACGATCCACCATCCCCAGGAGGGGTAGGTTTCCTGTGAAGCCACCTTGTACGCAATATCTGCATATCCGTTTTCACTCAACGCATTTAATATGGCCTTGGATCCCAGCAAACCAACATCGATATGAAAATCTTCCTCCTCTACTTTTCTGGCCAGGTTGGCAGCAACTTTCCCAATGAGATTTTCCGGCACAATTCCCCAGAACAAAGGAACGCTTAGTTCTGTTTGTATGCCACTTCCATAGATCCCTGTTTCTTCATTCAGGTATTTCGCATTAATTGCACCTTTGATTTTTTCAGCAAGCTCCGCATATTTTTTTTCGTCATTTTTTTGTCCCAGGATACCTGCAGCTCTGGACAGGATCAAGGCATCAGTATAGTAATACACCGAAGAAGTAAGTTCTTTGGGAGCCCTGGATTTTACAGGTACCCAGTCACCCAATCCCCAGTCTGTAAGGCCGGTTGGATAAGTATCGTCAATATGATCGACATAACGTTTTATATGGTCGTAGTTATCCTCAAGGATTTTGGTATCCCCGTAAAAAAGGTAAACATTCCATGGGATGATGGCAATGGTACTTGTCCAATCGGGGCCATTGGCCCAGTGATACCCCCAACCATCTGTTGGGATTATGGCCGGGAGCACACCATTTGGTTGTTGTTCGTCCCGGTGATCTGCCAGCCATTTTTCGTAGATGGTGATCCCATCAAAACTATATAAACCTGTTTCAATGGCAATATGCGCATCACCTGTCCAGCCATTTTTTTCACGCTGTGGGCAATCTGTTGGGTACCCAAACAGATTGGATAAATATGAATTATTTCCTGCAAACCAGATCTTATTAAGTGTTGGATTGGAAGATTCGATCTTCCCTATGGGAGGCACATCGCTGTGCATGAAAAAACCGGTCAGGCTGTTTTGCGATAGGTCAACAGGCTTGTCACTTCTCACTTCCACATACTGGAAACCCTTGTAATTGAACCTGGGCATAAATATTTCTTCTCCTCCACCTTTTAGCATGAAAATATCTGTTTGAAATGGATCAGTATTATCCGTTGGCCGATAATGGACCTCAATATTGGATAAGTCAACTCTGCCATTTTTATCCAGTAATTCACCATGGATTAATTCAAGCCTGGTCCCTTTATCACCCTCAATGGTCAATTGGCTTACTCCTGAAATATTTCTTCCCAGATCAAAAACGTAGGTCCGATCATTGATTTTGCTCATGATGACTGGTGAAATCTTTTCTACGTTCCTGATGGGGTGGAGGGATTGTGCCACTATGTTTGTGGAGGGAGCAGGAGTAAGCATAGCACTTTCCCAATCAGCATCATCAAATTCCGGCTTATTCCATCCGTTTTGTTCTAGTCCTGCATCGTAATGTTCTGCCGTATAGATGCTGTTGAAAATTATGGGACTCAATGAAGTTTTCCAGCTGTTATCTGTGGTAATAGTACCAATGGAATCATCCTCATATTCAATTCTAATGTCCATGCAGAATTTTGGCCGTTCACGCCAAGGAGCTTCATGAAAATACCAGACCGCGGTGGATTGATGATTATACCACCCGTTGCCCAATAAAACACCAAACACATTTTCACCCTCATGTAAAGCCTCGGTAATGTTATGGGTTACATACAAATTTCTTCGGTCAAACCTGGTGTACATGGGATCTAAGCGGTGGTTACCAATTGGCTTTCCATTTATGGAGAGTTCAAATAGACCAGCTGCTGCAACATATGCCCTTGCAGATTTTATTTTTTTCTGAATGTTGACCTGCTTTCTGAAATACGGTGCAGGTTTCAAATCTATATCACGGGTATCCGTGATCCATGATCCCTTCCAGTTTGAAATATCAATCATGCCGGTTTCAAAGGAAGAAATGTTTGAACTGGATGCGAATCCTTGATTATCCCAAACCTCAACTCGCCAAAAATACTTGGTGAATGGTTGTAAAGGCGATCCTTTGTAAACGATCAGATTCTTATCTGAATAAATTTTACCTGTGTCCCAAATTTGGTCTTTTGAAGCAACAATTGAATCTGTTGAAATAGAAATGTGATATGCAATTTGTTGAATGTCTTTAGCCTCTGATTTAATTATCCAGGAGAATCGGGGATGATTGGTATCAATGCCTATTGGATTTTCCAAATGTTCACACCTAAGATTTTCTATTGTACTTTTACCGGTTTTCTCCTGGCATGCAAAAGAAAACACAAAAAATATGGAGGCAAGTAAAATTCGATTCATACCTAAAAAGTAAAGTCCAAATACATTTATCAATCTCATTGATTTACAAACTGAAAGAAACCACAGAAAGCGTGGTATGATAATTCTTTTGAAGATATAAAAATGAAATTATTTTATATTCGTTATTCTGGTTTTTAATCCTATTCCAGGAAAAAAGCAGTCAAATGAAAAGCTGTAATCCTCGTAAGGGGGAGCAGATATTGATCCCGAATGTTTTTAAAACAAAAGGTACCTGGAAGTGGTTTTTTTATGCATGGTGAAGCTTTACAAAATTCTAATTATTCTGTTGTCCATAATTTCTTGTGCGAACAAGGAGGATATTGTAACGTATCCTGATAAAACCATTCCGGCGAAGGATACCATACAGGAGGTTATAGAAGTAGAAGTTCCCGCAATAGATACGATTGACGTCCGTACAGATACGCTTACCTATTTAGCGCTTGGTGATAGCTACACTATTGGGTCTGGGGTCAAGGAGAATGAGAGATGGCCTGTACAGCTAGTTTCAGCTTTGAGAAGCATTCATTTTTCAGTGGAGAATCCGGAGATAGTTGCGACTTCTGGCTGGACTACCGGAAACTTACTGTCAGCATTGCAGACTCGTGATCTTGAGCCCGGATATAACCTGGTTTCGCTGCTCATCGGTGTGAATAATCAATACCAGGGATTGGATTTTAATGTATTTCAGCAGCAATTCATTGAATTATTGGAATTCAGTTTTACAAAGGTCAGAAGTCGTAGCGGTCTTTTTGTGCTTTCAATTCCGGATTACGGCGTTACTCCCTTTGGGAAATCCAATCAGACCATGATCACAGAGGAAATTAACATGTATAACACATGGATACAGGAAATTTGCCAGAAGAACAATATTAAATTTTACAATATCACGGAGATTTCACGCTTGGCTGAAAATGACGTTAGCTGGCTGGCTTCTGACTACTTACATCCTTCTGGTAAAATGTATGCCGAATGGGTAAAGTTACTCCTGGCTGATCCACCCAAATTATTACAGGAATAATTATTGACCAGTCCTGTGAAATAACCAATATTCAGTAATTCTTATTGGAATTGTCCCTGATAATTCATTATTCTACGTCAAAATGATTTTCTTTGAATTATGAGCATAACGCCCCTGTGCCGGTTTTCATTTATATTCAAAAAGTTGTATAATTTTGAATACTGGCCATATTGGGTCTTTTATTTCCCCACGTATTTCTATGGGATTTACCTTGCAATCAGGTCAAGGTCACCTATGTATTTTTCGACAGCCAATCCGGGAATGAAATACGGCGGGGTGATGGGCGAATCAAAATATAAGGTACTATGTTCTATCCCTGAAAAATATGTACCAAATACAATGTTCATATCCACTTCTACTTCATTCAGCCGGATTGTATCCATGATTCAGGAGTATGGATTCAGGTATCCGTTTATTATCAAACCAGATGTTGGGGAACGGGGTCGGAATGTGGAAATGATTAGTTCAGAGAATGAGTTAAAGGCATATTTGGAAGGAAAATCCGAAGACTTGATTGTGCAGGAATTCATCAATTATACGCTGGAGTTTGGAATTATGTATCATCGATTGCCTGGAGATACTCGGGGTAAAGTTACCTCCATGGTACAAAAAGGATTTTTATCCGTTTGTGGTGATGGTAAGCGTACGATACAACAATTAATAGAAGAGGAGATTCGTGCATCAAACAGGATAGATTACCTGAAAAATAAACATAAAAAAAACCTAAATACTGTAATGGATCCCGATGAACAAATGTACCTGGAACCTATTGGAAATCATTGCCGCGGAACTACCTTTTACAATGCCAATCATATGATCAATGAAAAACTGATCACTATTTTTGACCAAATAGCCCGACAGATCGATGGCTATTTTTATGGCCGTTTTGATATTAAGGTTCCTTCTTTAGACGATCTCTATGCGGGGGAGAATATTAAAATACTTGAACTGAATGGGGTTAGTTCGGAGGTGGCCCATGTGTACGATCCTGATTATAAGTTGATCCAGGCATACAAGGATATTTTCAGGCACATGAAATTCATTAATATAATTGCTAAAAAAAATCATGCGAAAGGCTATGCTTATGATTCACTTTGGATGTTTCTCAGGGATTTAAAGAATCATCTTCGAGCATGAAAAAGAGTAAATTCTCTTAATAATTTCATAAATTACCATAGCGTTTTTTTGCCGCCTGTAACTTTTTAGGCTTGAGTTTGTCTTACGGTAAATTCATCAAATCACGCATAGCTTAATCATGATTTCAGCTAAGGAATATAATGCCGCGGTTCGTGAATACACTAAAAACGTATTCCGATTCCTTATGAAATCCTTAAAGGACGAGCATGCAGCTAAGGATATACTTCAGGATTGTTTTCTTAAACTCTGGGAAAATCGAAATAAAGTAAGCCCTCGGAAAATTAAATCATGGTTGTTTTCTGTTGCGCATAATGACATGATTAATTTCTTAAAAAAAGAGTCAAGAAAAACACCTTTGCCGGATTCGGGTAACTTAAATGCAGCATATCAAAAACACAATTTTGATGTAAAAGGAGTGATTGATTATGAACTAAACAAACTTCCAGCTATTCAAAAATCAATCATTTTGCTTAGAGACCTGGAAGGGTACGAGTATAAAGAAATTGCCCAAATACTTGAAATAAATGAATCGCAAGTGAAGGTGTATTTGTTTAGGGCTCGTGTGAAAATTAAAAATTCTGTAAAGTCAATAATGAATGTGATATGAGGGTTTCAGAAGAACATATCGACATGATGCTATTTGATTACCTGGAAGGAAACCTTTCTGGTACTGAAATTAAGCAGGTTGAAAGCCAAATTGCGTCAGATCCATTGATCAAGGAAGAATTGAATATTTGGAGAAAATCATATATTCAAGAAGATTACTTCCCAACAGTAGCGCTGGAATCTCAGCTTTTGCAAAGTCCGGTCTCGTTTAGTTTTACCT
>Ga0209536_100017748_pt1 | contig 10058 bp, 8 predicted proteins | sample DeeMarSeWOR28_12_FD_187461 | JGI IMG/M metagenome (GOLD analysis project Ga0209536, IMG submission 187461) | Marine sediment microbial communities from White Oak River estuary, North Carolina - WOR-2-8_12 (SPAdes) (version 2) | ecosystem: Environmental > Aquatic > Marine > Intertidal zone >... | reverse complement strand
TTCTACTTTATATTTTCATATACTATACTAAGTTCGGAATTGCGCTCCGTGCAGTATCACAAGATGAAGAAGCAGCCGCTCTTGTTGGTGTTAATATTCGAAAGACTACTGCTATAGTTAGTGGAGTGGGTATGGGATTAGCAGGTTTTGCAGCTGTGTTAACATCATCTTTTTCTGCTAGACCCCTATGGAATCCCTTTATGGGTTGGCCAGTATTAATCTGGGCAATTGCAGTTGTAACTCTTGGTGGAATGGGAAGTCTTGGAGGTAGCATTATTGCCGCTTTCATTATAGGATACTCTGAAATCCTAGTGAGTACTCTCGATCCTAGTTACTCCGTCGCAATTCCTTTTCTAATCGTTATCCTTGTCATGTATTTCTATCCCAAGTTTCTAACCTCGGAAACTTCAGTCCGTACCTCAGAATTTAATCCCATACCCAACAATAAATCTATTGCCGTATTGCCCTTCAAAAATTTAAGCGGAAGTGACGACAACCTGTATTTTTCAGATGGTGTGATGGAAGCCATCCTGAACAACCTGTCCAGGATACGTGATCTAAAGGTTGTGTCACGTACCTCTGTTGAGAAATATCGAAATCAAAATATGAGCATTAAGGATATAGCCCAGGAACTTGAAGTGGCCAATATTCTTGAAGGGAGCGTACAACGGGTAGGGGATGATGTAAGAATTACAGCCCAGTTGATCTCGGCGGAAAACGATGAACATATCTGGGCCGACAATTATGATCGGCATTTAACGGACATATTCAGCATACAAAGTGAGATAGCGCAAACGATCGCAGAGAACCTGGAGGTGATTCTGACCATGGAAGAGCGGGAGCTGATAAAAAATGCGCCCACATCAAATTTAAGAGCCTATGAATTGTTTTTAAAAGCTATTTATAGTGAAACCGAAAAAGAAGAGGAGATTAAAAACATGATTGAAATGCTTGATGAGGTAATAATTCTTGATCCGGATTTTGGTTTGGCCTATGCCTATAAAGCGAGGGGCTGTGCCATATTATCGTTCTACGGATATCCTAAATCAATATGGTATGATTCTGCCATGGCCTTGCTGGATATGGCGATAATGAAAGACCCCTATGCTACGGACGCTTATTTTGGGAAAGCTATAATACATCGTGCTGTACATGAAGAAAAAGAGTCAATCAATAATCTAAGAAAAACTATTGAACTAAATCCGAATTTTGCCAGGGCTTATCAACTTTTAGGGGAATATGCATTAACACAAAAAGAATATGCTAAAGCCATTGATTATCTTTTAAAATCAGCCTCCCTGATTGGGATGGACGATGATCAAACCGATTTCTATGAACAGTATGGGTATTTTTTATTCGAATTGGATATAGAACAATCCTGTCTTAATTTTAAAAAGTCCTATGAGCGCAATCCCGAAAACTATAATATTATTCAACAGCTGGTGGATTGTTCCAGGTATTATCAGGATTATGAAGAGGCGTTGTATTACGCACTTGAATGGTATAAGCATCGACCTGACTATATCAATGCTAAAAACATTCTGGCCATGTCCTATTTAACAGTAAAACAATTCGATAACGCTGAAAAATATTACAGGGAAATGATGTCTACTGCCGATCAGTTTGAGAATGATTATATGATATATCCTTTTGCACACCGGCTGGGATACGCTATGATGATGAATGGTAAAAAAGAGGAAGGTATCTCTATTATGGAGGCGTATAAAGATACGTTAGTTGCACACATTAACAGGAAGGAAATAAAAACTTTCTCAATAGGTGAATATTATGACCTGGCTACTATTTATGCTGCTCTGAATCAAAAGCAGGAAGCATTAAAATGGCTTAATACAGCCAGGGAAAAAGTAACCGAAGGGGCATTTTTCAGGATTGATTATCTTATTTCTGATCCCATGCTTGACAATTTGAGGAAGGAACCGGAGTTTAAAGAGATGTTGAACGGTAAATTTCAGGAAAAGGAGGAGATTAGACAGCTCTTTTATGAAAAGCTGGCGTTATATCACGCCAATAACGAGTTGAAATGGCTTAAGAACAGGTGAAATTTATGGACCGGATCTGGATCCCGACATCATTTTGATCAACTTAGTTATGTTCCAAACTAGGGGCTGCCCGAATGATGCGGGTGATCTTTGCACCTACATGGGATCCTAATCCAAAGCTTAGCGCTTGCCGAGGTTGATCTGCACATACATGGCGCCCTAAGCAAGAGCCTGGCGCCTACTGAGATTGATGCTGGCCGGCTTGGCAAATATGTGGTAAATGTTCCCCGTTACTGCGTGGCGCTTTTTCCTACTTATTTTTTTCAAAATCTCTGATCTTCGATTTCAGAAAGTCATAGAAAGGATCGGAAAATTCTTTCCTTTTCAATCCATATTCCACAATGGTCTTCAGGTAATCCAGTTTATTACCGATATCATACCTTACTCCCTCGATGATCGAGGCCATGACCGCCTCCCGTTTTGTCTGATACATCAGAGCATCCGTGAGTTGAATCTCATTGTTTTTCCCCCGGGGTGTATTTTCCAGTGCTTTATATATATCGGGGGTGAGTATATATCTTCCGGCAATGGCCAGGTTGGATGGCGCCTCATCAATCCCGGGTTTTTCAACAAATTCACTGATATCCAGTATGGTATCACTGATCTTTTTCCCGCCGACGATACCATACCTTGAAACCTTGTCCTTCGGCACTCTTTCAACAGCAACGATAGAGCTCCTGTACTGGGCATAGGCATCGATCAGCTGATGTGTCACCGGCATAACCGAATCGATGATGGTATCCCCCAGAAGTACCGCAAATGGTTCATTCCCCGTATGAAACCGTGCATAGTAAATGGCATCACCAAGGCCGTTAATTTCCTTCTGCCTGATATAATGTATGTTGGCCATTTCGGCAAGGTGGCGGATCTCGTTGAACAGACCATTTTTATCATCCTCTTCCAGTCTTGCTTCCAGTTCAGGATTTCGATCGAAGTGGTCCTCAATAGCGCGTTTGCCCTTTCCTGAAATTATCAATATATCCTCGATTCCGGAATCTACCGCTTCCTGAACGACGTATTGAATGGTGGGTGTATCAATAATGGGAAGCATTTCCTTGGGTTGGGCCTTTGTAGCCGGAAGAAACCTCGTTCCTAAACCTGCGGCCGGTATTACTGCTTTTTTTATCATTTTAAAAAATATGTGGTTTAATTACCCTGGCGTTTATTGTTTTCAACTCTATTATAAGCTTTTTAAGCATATCGTCATTTTCATAAATTCCAATGATGGAACCTCCCGATCCTGTAAACTTTGCTGATGCACCGCACTGTCTTGCAGTTTCAACCAGTTCTCTGTTGCTGTCGCTGATATTCATAATTTTCGCACGCTCGTCGAAGTTATCGTTCATAAGCTTCGACAACTTATGATAATCCCTGTTCCTGATCACTTCCTTGCCTTGTTCTGCTAGTGAAGCAATACGGTTCAACGAATTGAGTACCCGTTCATCGCCTTTCTCATATCTTGATTTCAGATCGTTAAAGACGGTTCCGGAGACTTTACCCAAATTTGTTTTATAGGCGATGTATAATTTCGGTAGTAACCTCGGGTCGATCTTTTCATACCTGCCATGGCCTTCTTTCTCAAGGTACTTCCTTTCGAAATCCATGAATACACAGCCTTCATAGACCTGTATTACCCGGTCCTGCAGCCCGGCATTGATTCCCAATTCCTCGACTTCAGTGGCAAGTATGATACTGGGCAGCATTTCCTGTGGAATGGAGACATTATAAAATTTCATTAATGCACGGAAAGTGGCCGTGATAATAGCAGAGGACCCGGCCAATCCTACTTGTCTGGGAATGGATGAATGATACCTGATGGTAAAATTCTTACCATTGAATTTGATATGATTATTAATACAATATTCCGCAAACTTCTTTATGGCAGCCTTGACAAGTCTGGAAGCCCCGTAATAGCCCGTCATATTGACAGACTCGACAAGGTCATGAATATTTTTATAGATATTCAGGTCCTGATCCATCGGTTCTATGTGTAGTTCGGGGGTTTCGTACAAGGAGATATGTGCGCCAAAGTTACGAACAATGATTGAAATGGTCTTGCCGAAATATCCATCCGAGGGATTTCCCAGGAGTCCGGCACGCGCAAATGCCCTCGTTTCAATGATCATAACTGTGTATTAACTTATTTTTTCAATAAAACTTCAGCTTCCTTACTCAAATTTAAAGTAGTTTGAGGGAATGGTATGGTTATACCTTCCTTGTCAAAGGTGAGCTTGATTTTTTCCTGCAGTTCGAAATAAATATCCCAGTATTCAGAAGTCTTTACCCAAATCCTCAGTGAAATGATAACCGCGCTATCCGCCATGGAAAGCACAACAACCTGTGGTTGCGGGTCTTTTAATATTTGCTTATTGGATGCGATGATATCTGAAATAACTTTTTTCGCTTTTCCAATATCATCCTCATATCCTATAGACGCATCGATCACCAGTCGCCTGGTTTCTTCCTCAGAAAAATTAATAATTGTAGAGCCTGCCAGCTGACCATTCGGAATATATACGGTTTGATTGTCAGGTGTTTTTAATATAGTATTAAATATGTTGATCTTGTCAACGGTCCCCATTTCTCCCTGGGCCTTTATAAAATGTCCTTTACTGAAGGGCTTCAGGGTAAGTATGATCACACCCCCGGCAAAGTTGGCCAGACTGCCTTGTAACGCAAGGCCAATGGCCAGGCCGGCAGAACCAAGGATAGCCAGAAACGAGGAGGTCGCGATACCTAGAATGGAGATTACTGGAATGAGAACGATGACTTTAAGGGTGATGTTCAGAATTTTGACCAGGAAAGGCCGCAGGGATTCATCCACTTCCCTTTTTAACATCATATTATTCAGAAAGTTAGTGAATCTATTGATAATCCAGAATCCAACAATCAGTAAGATAATAGCCACAACGACCTTGCCGCCAAATTGAACCAGCATGTCCTGTGCAACCTCCCAGTATTTTTGTAATTTACTTAATTCTAGTTCTTCCATATCTTTATGATTCTATGATTCTAAAACAGTATGATTCAGGAATTAATGTAGCGAAAATAATGCCTTAATCCCAATCAAACAATTAATAAAACAGTTTACTGGATAGCGAGAAAATAATTATATTTAGGATTGATATTATCCTTTATGTCGTTATTTGACTATATTTCTGAACGGTTGTTCCCTTCCGGTAAAAAAGTAAGCATTCATGAGACCCTTCAGCGAACTCAGAGGTTCATGGATGGGTATAAAGTCTGGCTTAAAAATCCACAATTACTTTCCTTAAAAAAAGATCTTATAAAGTCATGGGCATATCAGCAAAGCAATATAAAGTCGCCCGTCGATATGGTGTTGTATACTTCGGAACATGCTAAAGGATTTTCAATTTACCCCGAATATCAGGGTGAGCTGATCCCTTTATCTTATTTTATGGAATATATTAAGGACCGGTTGTTACAAGAATCTTACCGGCTGGTACACGCAGACAGGATGACAGAAGGAAAAAACAATTATATAGAAGTCATAGAAAGATACTATCTCAAGCCCAGACTCCCGGATACGAATCCTATCGACCAGATGTATGGAAATATACACCTTGAATTGCTGAAACAGGATAAAAATGAGACAAGGTTAAAATTCCTGGTCACTGTGTATTCTGACCGAAACTATACCATACCGCGGGATTTTAGTGACCTGATGTCCTTATTATTTGATTATTAAATAATATTCATAATTTTTATGGCAAAAAATCGTATATATTTAAAAGGTTTAACACTTAAGCTATAAAACCCACATTTTAAACAGAGTTTAACACAAAGGCGGATGAATAAAATTCCGGTAATATACTTCGTAGAGCATTGCAACCGGAACATGTGGGTTCCCCGCCCGACTATTTCGCTCTGGCGGGTCCGTTCCGCCGGCTTGTCCGGATGGGCCCGTCTGACAGGTTTGTCCGGGCGGACATCCGACCTTTCAAAATAAATTTTATAAGGATGAAAAAATATTTTTTGTTTACCGGCCTAATCATTGCGCTTGTCCTGAATACATCTTATCAGGGCTTTTTAAAAACTTCTCTGGAAATTACCATTCGGGATCGTTTGGGTAACACTGTTGAAGGTGTGAAGGTGAAATTATATAAAACCTATGAGGATTTTAATAACGACACAGACTTTATAGCGGAACCCCTGCAGACTGATGGTAAAGGAAAGGTGCTTTTCAAGAATCTAGAGGCCATTCCCTATTATATAAGTGCGGTAAAAGGAGACAATAATAATTATGGCGATGGGGAAATGGTTGATACGCTGATCGAAAGTCGGCGGAATAAGGTGACCATTATTATTCGTTAAGCTACCCTTTTCCAACTTTTTCCTTTTCTGAGCAGGTCTTCCGTAAATCCCGCCGTTGACGGGATCAGGGAATAGCTGGTCTGTTTACCGGTGTGCAATCAAAAGCGGAATTCTACGATTCTCAATAATGCGCCGCGCCACACTTGGGATGATCAGGTTTGAGATAGTACTCCTGCCGTAGGCTCCCATAATCACCAGAGGTTCATCGACGTTGTCCGCAAAATTCAGTATCTCTTTTGACGTATTGTAGCCATTCAGTAATTGTAATCCCACATTCCGGAAATGTTCCTTTACCAGCTCCATGAGGAGCTTCTCATTCTTGATCTCCTCATCAGCAATGGGAGAAACCGTTAAAATAGTGGTGATCTTATCCTTTACTGCATAGTCAAACAAATTGCTGAAAGCCCTTATTGCAAATACCGAAGATTCTTTGCCGTCGTAGGTCAGGATGATATTTCTCACCGGCCGCATATTTTCCGGAACGATCAAAACGGGGCAGCGGCTGCCTTTCAGAATCTGGTATAACAGCGATGTGTCTTTTTTTCTGGTAACATGGTTAAAAAAGATTTCGTAACTGAGGATTAGCAGGTCCGCATAGGTTGTCTGCTTGATCAGCTCATGGGCCGTAATTTTAAAATCATTATATATCTGGTAACGGATCTTCGCGTTTTTGACCCCTTTCTCAAATGTCGAGATCACTTCCGTTTTCTGGCTGTCTTCCTCTGAAAGATGGTCAATATCGCCCGGATGTTTATCGACCATAGCGGCTTCTTTTACATAGGTGCTGATCGTGGAAGTATATGCAAGGTCCTTGACCACGAACGCGATGAACAGGTGTTCCGATAACTTTGGCAGAAAGTCGTTGGCCACAGTAACAATATCGTTAACAAATGAGGATTTTTCTTCTAAAGCAACTAAGATTTTCGCCATTTCCTTCAGCCTAAATTTTCAATCTGCAAGTCCAAACAGGCCTCTTGGCATGATTCACAATGTCTTCTGCTATACTTCCGCTCAACAAATGCATAAATCCTGTTCTGCCATGAGTGGCAAGTGCGATCATGTCCGCTTCTATGTCCTCACTGAAATACATAATGCCGTCCTCCTCTATGAAATCATTATAAATATTCAGGGAGTAGTTCTTGATCTTATATTTGTCAACAAAATCCTTCATCCCTTTTAAGATAGTCCGGTTGGATTCAAAATTATTGGGTGTATTTATCTTAACAAGATGGAGTCTGGCGTTAAAGATATCCTGTAATTTGAATAATTCATCAACAACATATGTCTGATCACCTTCAAAATTTGATGCGAAAGCTATATTGTGAATTTTAGTGAAGTCTCTTTTCTTTTTGATAGTAATTACCGGGCATTTGGCGTGTCGGACAACCCGTTCTGTATTGGAGCCGATGAGCACTTCCTCGAGACCGGTGGCACCCTTTGAGCCCATAATGACGAGGTTAACCTTTTCCTGCTCGATTTTTTCAGTAATAACAAAATATGGATTCCCGACCTCAACCATCTGGGTAATTTTCACATTTCCCAGATTCAATTTTTTTATCATGGAATTCATTTCATCTTTGGACCGGGTTAACAGGTTATTGATAAAAGATTCATCGAGATTGTCCAAAGGAGGTTCAGCACCTCCGATCACGTTCATGCCGCCTCCCCAAACGGAAGAAAGACCCGGATAATCGACAACGTTGACGAGAATAATCTCAGCGGTACTTTTTAAGGCAATCTGATATGCAAAATCCAATGCATAACCTGCCTGTTCGGAAAAATCAGTGGGTACTAAGATTTTTTTCACAGCAATAAATTGTTAAGAACCGGTAAAACATATCGGTCCTGTTAAGCTGCAAAATTCTGAAAATAGTAAAAAATTTGTAATGATAGCTATCAGCGAAAAATATGATTTATATCATATGGACCTGATGGGCTGGACTACTACATGCCATAAAAGTCGGCCTCCTTGACAAGTCCCTGAGGATCAAGAACTTTTATTTTTTTGCCCTGGAGTGAGATCAGTTCCTGGTTTTTAAATTCGGATAAAAGTCTGATCACAGTCTCGGTTGCCGTTCCTATAATATTTGCCAGATCTTCACGGGAGAGTGCGATGTCAATTAATGTACTGTTCTCTTCACCTTCCATCCCATATGACTCTTTAAGCATGAGTAATGTGGCGGCAAGCCTTTCCCGAACGGATTTTTGAGCTATGGTCACCAGCTTCTGTTCCATGATGCCGAGATCATCACAAAGTTTTTGCATCATGCGCTTGAAAAACTTGGGATTAGTGTTGAGGATATTCAGGAAATCAGCTTTTGGAATATAACAGATGGCCCCTTCCTCTATTACAGTGGCAGATGCATTATAAAACTCTTCAGATATCAGTGCGCGATAACCGATAAAATCGCCGGCTTTGGCAAGGTTCAGGATCTGTTCCTTACCGTCTGAAGTAATTTTATATACTTTGACCTTGCCGGAATTCAAACAAAATAATCCCATGGGCCGGGTGCCTTCATAATACAACGTCTGTCCCTTTTTGTATAATATACACGATTTGTGAATGTCGAGGGACTCAAGATCATCCCTGCTGAGGTCTGAGAAAAGGGAATCTTTCTTGCTTGCACAATATGCACAGCTTATTCTGATGTTCTTTTTTGTAGCCAAGTTTTTACTGATTTTCCGCAAATTTACTCACTATAAAACTAGTATCCAATAAGTTACGATAGCTTAATTCGAAATTTTAAAAAGTTTTTTATTAACCGTCAATTTACCTTTATTTTTCTTCCGTAATTTTTCCACAAACTTAATTTATTCAAATGATCAGGCGATTATATGAGATTATTGGTTTTAATATTTTATTGAGGAATAAATTTGATTTTATTTATATCAACAATCCGAAACCGAATAAAAGTACGAACAAAAGACTTGAAATTGCCATTTTCTTCAGGCTTGGATCCAATTCAGCTGCGGTCTGCTTGTGAAGTACATCCCACCCGTTTCTTATAAACAAGGGCAGAGTCAGTATAAAGAACCACTGGTACGGGCTTTCATAATGCCTGATAGTGAAGATTACTGCAAAAATAAACCCAGCTGACAATAAACTCCAGTGGTACCTAACGGCCTTAGCCCGTCCCAGGCGGACCGGGATGGACCTCTTCCCGGCCAAACTATCGGAATCAATGTCGCGGATATTATTGATGTTTAAGACGGCTGTTGCAAATAAGCCGGTTGATAAAGCGGGAAGTAAATAGATTACCTTCAAACTGCCGGTATACAAGTAACAGGTTCCCAGGACACCCACCAATCCAAAGAAAATGACTACAAACAGGTCGCCAAATCCTGCATAGCCATAGGGATACTTCCCCATTGTGTATCCCAGAGCTGCTAAGATGGCCCCAACACCTAGTAAGATAAAAACAAGAAAGATAACATCCAGTTCTTTGAGTGAAATGAACAACAAGAATATCCCGGAAATAAGTGAAAGAAGTGCTGTAATGATAATGGCCGTTTTCATGGAATTCGCTGAGATCGTGCCAGATTGAACACTCCGCACCGGGCCTTGTCGGTGCGTGCTGTCTGCACCATGCAGGGAGTCGCCAAAATCATTGGCCAGATTGGAGAGGACCTGCAGGAATATGGTGGTAAGAGAAGCCAGGATAA
>Ga0209536_100017747_pt1 | contig 10059 bp, 7 predicted proteins | sample DeeMarSeWOR28_12_FD_187461 | JGI IMG/M metagenome (GOLD analysis project Ga0209536, IMG submission 187461) | Marine sediment microbial communities from White Oak River estuary, North Carolina - WOR-2-8_12 (SPAdes) (version 2) | ecosystem: Environmental > Aquatic > Marine > Intertidal zone >... | reverse complement strand
GCCCACCACGCAGGTGGGTGGCATTCGGTGTACTCGGCATCCTTTCCTTCTCCGCCATTTCCATCCTGCCGTTCAGCCTGCCCGTCTACCCGCCGGAGCGGATGGTGGAGTATGACCTGAAACTGATGGATATGGGCCTTGAAGTGATGCTTAAATGGGAGGATGGCGAGGTACACGATCTGCCACAGGATTATGCCGATATGCTTGGCTGGGATGAACTGGCCGAAAAGGTATGGGGGTTCTACGCCTCGCTGGAGGATTCTGTGCAAAACCGGACCATGGTGTACGGCGAAAACTACGGAATAGCCGGATCGCTGCTCTACTACCGGCCCGATGATACCCATCCACTGGTTCACAGTTTCAACGATGCATTTATGGAATGGATCCCTGCCGGACCCGACTTCCGGCACCTGATTTACGTCGGCAACTCTGAACGCCTCCCGCTCTACTTTGAGAAACTGACCCTGGTGGGTAAGGTTGAGAATCCCTATTTCAGGGAGGCGGGGCTCCCCATCTATTTCGGGAGCGGGCCGACACCTCTGTTGTGGGAGGATTGGGAAGAAGCGTGGCGGGAGAGTGCGGGCCGCTTCACAAAAGAGCCGCGCCTATAGCTATTCCCCCTCCAGTTTGCGTACCGCCCTGAGAAATTGCCGGAAGTTCCCCGGACGTGCCAGAATGATGCGGTCATAATCGATCAGGAAGAGCGAAGGGGTGGCATACACATGATAGTCACCGGCAACCCTGCCGGTCCACCCGAGCGGATCACGTGCCGTAATCCAACCCGGATTCATGGTTTCGATGTAGCGTTCAAAATCGTGTTCCGAACTGTCGATGGAGATGGTCACCACCTCTATACCCAGTTGATTCTCCTCCAGGTACCATTGGCTGAGTTCAGGCAGCATTTCCCGGCAATGCTCGCAACTGCTGGCCCAGAACAGCACCGCCACATAGGGGTGTTCCATCCGCGAGAGCTGGTGACTCTTTCCATCCACATCCCTGATCACAAAGTCAGGTGCCAGTTTTCCGGGGATCATCCGTTCATAACCTTCTATACGCAGGCGGACCAGTTCAGCTATGTCGCTTTCACACGATTCCGCGAGGAAGTTTTCCGCCAGGTAGAGCTGCACCTGCTCCATTCCGAGCAGCTCGAATCCCTCCAGCAGGAAATTCACAGCAAAACTGTTCAGCTCGGGATCGGGTGAAACATGGTCCATGATACGGTCCACCGCCTCAATAAAAGCGTGCTCCTGTTCCTCCATGGTAAAGGTATCCACCTTGTAAAGAGAAAGATAATCCACAATCTTGAAATTGTACACTGGCGCATACAACAGCATCGGATCATCGATCCCGGCATGATCAAAGAAGCTGACTTTCAGGGTATCGATCCGTGCCGGGTGGGACATTGCTCCGGGTGTGTAAGGGGACCTGAATGCGCTCATGATGCGAACCGCATAGAGATCGGGATGCCGGGCGGCCAGGGAATCCATGAACCGGGTCCTGCTCACCTGCAGGGAATCATACAGCCCTATGGCATTCAGGCACCGTTCAGAGGAATCGGCAGGATAGAGGTTCCTGTAGACGGTCATGAGGCTGGATTCATATTCCAGTTCGAAGTCCATAAATGCACTGTAGACCAGATTCTCTGTGGTGTTGCTGAAACGGGGAACCGGTGCTCCGTTGTTGCTGGTGACCACCAGTTCGATGTTCTCCCTGTTGTATATGAATTCCACAAATCTGTTCTCGGTGAGCACCCCGTCGATCCGGTCGTCGTAAATAATCCGGTAAATCCCCGGTGGCTCATCACCTGTGAACATGAAATAGAAAAAGCCCGTGGCGCTTTCCATGCTGTCCACAATCCTGAACCGGTCCGCATAATAGGAGGCGAGGTATATCTGGCCCTCTGTGGCATCCTCGATGGTTCCCTGCACCATGTAGGTCTGCCCGGTCAGGATAACTGTCCGGGATAAGACAAACAGAATCAGCAATATGGCTCTTTTCATGATGGATGTTTCCACTGGCATGAAATTAGTAAATCGGATGGGTTTATTGATCCCGGTATGGCTATTTTTATCACTATTGTTCAGATTGGACAGAACTGCTGAGGGTTTCACGATTGGAACAGCTACCTTTACATTATGAAAGAGTGGATGGAGATTGTCCGAAGGTATAATGCTCCGGATCAGGGCAGAAGCGTCTGGCAAATCATCAATTCTGTAATTCCCTACACGGCCCTCTGGGTGCTGATGTATCTCTCTTTGTCACTCTCCTACTGGATCACACTGGGGCTTTCAGTCATTGCAGCCGGGTTCCTGGTCAGGATATTTATCATTTTTCACGATTGCGGACACGGTTCCTTCTTTAAGAGCTCCCGGGCAAACCGGATCACCGGAACCATCCTCGGAAGCCTGGTGTTCACTCCCTATGAATTCTGGACCAATGATCATGCGAAGCACCATAAGACCGTGGGCAACCTGGATCAAAGGGGAGACGGCGACGTCTGGACAGCCACAGCGGAGGAGTATACCGCCATGAGCCGATCGCGGCGACTGTTTTACCGCATGTACCGCCATCCGGTATTTCTCTTCCTGATCGGGCCTTTTTTCTTCTTCGTGATTTTCTACCGCATCCCCAGAAAAAAGATGACACACAGGGAACGCAGGGGGATCCACCTGACCAACCTGATCGTGGCCGCCTGGGTATCCGGCCTGATCCTGCTGATGGGATGGAAAGCCTACCTGATGATCCAGATCCCGGTGATCTATCTGGCCACCGCGGCAGGCGTCTGGTTGTTTTATGTCCAGCACCAGTTCGAAGGGGTGATCTGGACCAGGCAAAAGGATTGGGATTATGAGAAAATGGCCCTGGAAGGCAGCTCTTATCTGAAGTTGCCTAAACTGCTCCAGTGGTTTTCGGGCAACATCGGGTACCACCACATCCACCACCTCAGTCCGAGAATACCCAATTATAAACTGGAGCAGTGTTACATAGAGAATGCATTGCTCAGGCAGGTCCGGCCAGTCACCTTCCGGCCCAGCCTGCGAACCATGCGGTTGCGCCTCTGGGATGAGGCCGCAGGAAAACTGATCACTTTCAGACAGTTCCAAAGAACCTACCAGAACGGTTGATTCATTTTCTCATGATCTCCCGGAACATTTCTTACATTTATGGATCAATCTGTCCAACGTAAATCTAACCGAACCTCATTTTTAATGCCAAACGACAAGATAGGGTTCCTGCAGCGCAGTCACTGGTTAAAACTTTTGCTTGAGCTTATCGCCGTATTTGTGGGGATCACCGCTGGTTTCTTCTTCGAGAACTTCAGGGAGGAGCGGGCAAACCGGATCCAGGAAAGAAAATTCCTCTCCAGCCTCTACTCCAATGTGAAATCTGATTCTTCAGAGATCAGGGATTACCTGAATGGCTTTAAGGAAAACCTGGAGATTGCGGGACGGACCCTGACCATCATGGATTCCACCCGGGTGGAGATCGACTCCGCCCTTGCCCTGCTGGGAATCCTGGGATACTACAGCGATCTGCTGTTACAGGAAGCTACCTATGAATCCATTGTGAACAGCGGAAAGCTGGATCTGATCACAGATTATTCCATTCGAAATGATATTTTGAGCTATTACCAGAATGTCCGGTTTGTTCAGAACGTTGACCAGGTATACAACAACTACATTGATAATTTCGTGATGCCCTACCTTTTTGAACAACTCGATTTTCTGACAGGTGAGGTGTCCGACCAGTTTGATCCCAACGGGAAGGATTTCCGGAATGTTTCCATTGCTTATTATACCATGGTCGATGCAAAGGTGGACCTTGCCGGAAAACTGGATTCCCTGAATCATCAATTACTGACATCCCTGATGCCATACACACAATAACCCTTATTATATCAAAATGAAAACCACAAGATCATTACCCCTTTGGCTGCTGCTTGCAGCCCTGATGGTAAGCTGCAATCCGGCTTCCAGAGAAACAAACAACACTTCGGATAACCAGGAACCTGCCGAGGAATGGATCCAGCTCTTCAACGGCATAGACATGGAGGGATGGACCCTGAAGATGACGGGATATCCCCTGAATGAAAACTACAACAACACCTTCAGGGTGGAGGATGGAAAACTGATCACCCGTTATGACCAGTACGACCAGTTCAACGGCGAATTCGGCCACCTCTTTTACAACACCCCCTATTCCCACTATAAGCTGAGGGTGGAATACCGCATTGTCGGGGAACAGGTTCCGGGAGGTCCAGACTGGGCCTACAAAAACAGCGGGGTGATGTTCCATTCCCAATCTCCCGAATCGATTCCAATAGACCAGGACTTTCCGGTCTGCATCGAAGCCCAGTTCCTGGGCGGATGGGGCGAAGGGGAGGGAGAGCGTCCCACCGGGAACCTCTGTACCCCGGGAACAAATGTGGTGATCGAGGGAGAGCTGGTCACCCAGCATTGCATCAGCTCCACTTCCCGGACATACCATGGGGAGGAGTGGGTCACCTTTGAACTGGTGGTACACGGAGACAGAATCATCCACCACATCGTGGACGGGGATACCGTGCTGACCTACTCCCAACCGCAGATTGGGGGTGATAACGTTCCCGAGGGGTATCCCGATCCGGAAGGCACGCCTGTCAGGTCCGGTTACATTGCCCTCCAGGCCGAAAGCCACCCGTTTGAATTCAGAAAGGTGGAATTGCTGGATCTGAGTAAATAGAGGAATTCAGTTTCCGTAACGGCCGTAGGTCCTGGCTGTTTCCACCATGGCAAACAGGTTGGCATCGGGGGTATCCCTTCCGCATTGATCCCCGGTGGACAGAATGAATCCGCCCCCCTTCGCGGCATCATCAATGGCCCTTCTGGATGCCTCGATCACCACATTCACATCTTTGTGGAGCATCACACTGGTGGTATGCAGGTTTCCTTTCAAAACGATCTGATCACCGTACAGTTTTTTAAGCTCGGCCAGGTTGCAATCGCCCATGGGTGGGATCTCCAGCGGATCAATCACAGTCAGGCTGGTCTCTTCTGCCATCAGTTTCACCAGTTCCTTTTCCGGTCCGCAGGAGTGGATGTGGGTATGGAATCCGGCATCGGTTGCGAGTTCAATTCCCCGTTTTACAGCTGGATATGCCAGCTGTTTGAATATATCCATGGTCTGGAAGACCAGTGTCCCCGATCCGCCCACGCAGATGAAATCGGGTTTTACCTCCATGGCCATGATGTCACTGAAACGCCGTTCCACTATTTCCACCCTCTCCCGGGCCCACTGCTCATGAAGCTCCGGATGGTCATAATATTCATAGATGGCCTCAATGGTTGTGAGGGCGCGCGAAGAGATCAGTTCGATACCCACCACACCCTGGTCACCCATCAGTTCCTTCACCCTGCCCAGTCCACCGGGACCGGTATCCACCTCCCTTACTCCCTCCAGTGGTTCAAAGGTCCGTGGCACTTCCGGGAGGCCCACCGCTGAGGGCCTGACTCCTTCGGTGGGAGGGTCAGCCACATAATAGACATCCACTGTATCACTCCAGATCCTTTTCCCGTTCACCGTGTGGCAGTGCCGGATGATGATGCGGTCCGCCCCCCTGTATACGATGTATGGCTTCCATTCAGGCTGACCGGGATCGTGATCCGAAGGATAGCGAATCGGAAAGTAGCCATCCATTACCGCATCGATATCAAAATAGGTGGCTGTTTCGATATAGGCCTCCCAGATGGGTGGATCCTTGTAGAGATAGAGCTCCCAGAACGGTTTTCCAGTGCGGCGCGCAGGAATCATATTGGAAAAATCGGGCGCCACCGGCACACAGTCGGGGATCCCTCCGCTCAGCACTGTTTCCACTCTTTCCCTGGGGGTCATAGAACCGTCATTCATAGATGTCTCCCTTCCGGTCTTCAGCCAGGGACAAGGCGAATTCCAGCACTGCATCCCTGCCGCGGATGATATCGTCCTGGTTGGGTGATACCGGATAATCCGGAACAATCCCCCTGGTGGGGTCCATGTTCTCTACCGCAGCTGTATAGCGGCGATTCCGGGCGGTTCCCAGAATAATTCTGGTCTGTTCCAGGGTAGGATAGGTCACCGAACCGGTACAGGTATAGGTCGCCCCTGTTTCACTCCCGACAAATCTCCCGATTTTGTGATATTTTAATAATGCACAGAAATGACCCGTCGTTGAAAATCCCCTCCCGTCTGTCAGTGTGAAAAGTTCCCCTTTGTAATGATTGGCCGCCAGTGGAACCGGCAGAGCGAGTGTGTCATATTGCCCGTAATGATCCTCAAAATAGGGCACGGGATGTTGCGCAAGATAGGAGAATAGATAAGAGGCGCAGAAAGGATCACCTCCCGAGTTTCCACGGAGGTCGAGGATCAGGTTTTCAATACCGTGCTCTTTCACCTCCCGGAATACACTGTCTATAAATGACCTGAACATATCCACCCGGTTATAATAACCGAATGTGTTGATGGTTAGCAGACCGGTACGGGAGTCATCCATGATCCTGAACTCAAGCTTATTTGATGTGGCTGCCTGCCTGTCAATTTCACGGGAAGAGACACCGGCGATCGAATACAACCTGGGCTGGTTACTCCCGGGCTCGATCACGCTGAGCCTGAATTGACCAGGGAATCCGTATACAAGTGCATATTTCTTTGAAAAATTCTTCTGTACCATCGCCTTTTTGTATGCCCGGTTAAACCCATCGGCAGATGTAATGGCCTGCAACTGATCAATGACCTCTTCTAATGCAATCCCGTTGATAGAAAGCAGCCTGCTGCCTTCAGGAATTCCTCCCTCGCCGAGGTAAGATCCATTGATGAAGACTCCATTGTCATCCAGATGAAGCCTGAGGGGAAAAAGGGAATCAGGTACCGTATTCCAGTAATCGGATTGAATCCAGAGGCTGGTGTGTCCGCAGCCGATCTTTGCAACAAGCCGGGACAAAAGTGTATAGTAATCCCTGAATTCCAGCGGCCGGATCAACCGGTTGGCAACCCGTTCAAATTCCGTATCCAGTATCTCCTTCGGGGTATAATCATAGAGGGCCGGATGGATCCTTTCCAGCATGGCACGGATGGTGTCGAAGTCTGCCTGAAGCTTCCGCTGGTCAAATACCACGGGGTACTGGAAGTACTCGTCATACATAAATGAAGCAAGCGGAAGTGTCTGTTTGTCAGATGATATAACCAATCTCCTGTTGCCATATGCTCCGTTGGCAGGTTCCGGTATGTGTTCCCAGAAAATCCGGTCCCCCATCCTGGCGATTACAAATTTGTATTCCAGGGTATCCCCCGGTGTCGCATCAATCGCAAAGGTTCCTGAATAAAAGCCCCCCTCCTGTTTACCGTAAAGCTCATGACTGCTGCCGCTCCACTGGTTGAATTCCCCCCTGACGAAAACCCTGTCGCCCCTGGCAGAAATAAATAATTGTTTGCGGATCAATGGTTCCAGATCGAGGTTGAAGGTGACTTCAGATTGTGCCCTGGCATCTCCTCCGGCCATGGGCATCAGGCAGCATAGAATAATTCCGATGGATTCAGAAAACAAATTTCTCATTCAAGTGGACCTTTTCGGGACCTGCATCCTTTATCATTCTTCTTGGACAACCAGACCACATTGCATCCGCTATCTTCTTCTAGCACCTGATGAAGGTCTCGCAGCGCCCGATCTGGAGGGAGTGGAAGGGCGCGCTGAAGGCGATGGCTGTGTGGAAGGTGAGGGCCTGGAATACTGGTAATTCTGCCTGTTCTGATTATACTGCTGGGACCGCTGTGCACCCCGGTTCCTGGAGTTGTAGTCCTTGTTCAGATTGTTATTCGTTCCGGTGCCCGGACGGGTGGAAGGTTGCGAAGGCCTTGCCGATGGTTGGGAAGGTTGGGAAGGCCTCTCCGAGGGCCTTGTGGAAGGCTGTGAAGGTCTTTCCGAAGGCCTGGTGGATGGCTGGGATGGTCTTTCCCCAGGCCTGTCCGATGGTTGTGAAGGCCTGGCGGTGGACTGATCACGTGTTTGCGGCCGGTTGCTATTATCCACCCGGTTCCAGTTATCCCCGTCCCTCCTGTAGACGTTTCCGTCCCTGTCGGTATACACATTGTTTGCCCTGTTGGCCGGTTGTGCGGTGGGCCTGGCGGAGCGGTCCGCCGTGGACACCCTGTTGCCTGTCCGGGGATCATAGGTGGTGGTTCCGGTACGCCTCAAACCCTGGGTCCGGTTGTTGTAAATGTTGTTGGATGCCGTCTGCCTGGTTGTATAGGGTGTCGGCCTGCCTGCCGAAGCCCGCTGACCTGCATAGTAACCTGCCCTGTAACCGCTCCGGTAGCCGGAATGGTATCCGTGCCTGTAACCGTAATGATAACCGTGTCTGTATCCGGCCGGTCCCCACCATCCATAATAGGGGGATCTCCATCCGAAGGTCATCCACCCGTAGGAAACCCCGAAGGAGAAACCCCAGCCCGTATAGGGGTTCCAGTGTACACTGTAACCATAAGTGACAGGTCTGGGATAGTAATAGTATCCATACCACGGCCTGTAATAATACCCGGTCCCGTAATAGACACAACCACGGTAAACATAGGAATGGACATATCCCGGTGTATAGCCCACGTAAACCACATCAGGGGTGGAATCATAGATATAGACATATTTTACATTGTAGACAGGCGATTCGGGCGGGATCTCCTGAACGGTCTCAGGAATGGCTGTACTGACCACCCACGGGCCGCTGGGGGAATCCGATTCGAACCAGATGGCGTTGTCACAGCAATAATACCTGTTCTCAATGAGCAGCACCGATTTCTCGGTATTTACAGCATACTGCATCCGGGTTCCCTCAATGGGCTCAAATTTTGGATTTCCATCATAACTCACTTCCAGCCTGGCTTCATTGCGATCCACTTCGGCTGTCTGGGGAATCTGGTTCTCCAGCACTGCCTCTTTGGCTTCCTGTGTGCCGGCGATACTGGCCCTCACCGAGGCCATCTCCGATTCGGAGGGAATTGCTGTAAATGTTTCCGGGACCTCCTCGGGATTCACAAACTCCCAAGGCCCCTCATCCAGCGATCCCGACCTGTACCACCTTCCGGAAACCAGTATATAATACTCCTGGGTATCAATGTTCATCAGGATATCGTCTGCAGTATTGGTCATATAAAGGATGGAAGTCCCCTCAATGGGTGAAAATTCAGCTTCACCATCCGATTGAATCAGTTCTGCGGGGGAGGTTCGGAGTATAATTGCAGGGATGACCTCCTCCCCTTCCTCCGTATCGGCATTCTCCTCCGACTCCTCCACCTCATCTTCGCCCATGGCCTCTTCGGCCAGGTTTTCAAGTTTATTTGGAACCTTGGTAGTATGCTCCCAGTCGGCTGCATTCCCGGAGGTATACCAGTAATCACCCCCCTTGATGTAATAGATATCTTTTTTGGTATCTTTTACAATAAAGAAAGGGGTATTGACCACCCGCTCATAGTTTGTTTTCTCAATCGATTCAAAGATGGGATCCCCGTCCACCAGGATCAGGGCCGAAGGGGTGGTCCGGTATATGATCTCAGGGGGGGTATTGTTCAGCTCCTCTGATAGGCTAAGTGTGGTCTCATTCATGTCAAGATCGGCAAGCAGCTGGTCAAGAGAAAGTTCCAGTTCCCACCCTGGAATCTCATTTTCCAGAAAACTGCTCAGTCTTTCCACATCCCCCTCTTCCATCTCGGGAAATTTGGCTGCCGATACCTCCAGGTCCAGCAACCTGACGATCCGCTCATCCCGGTCGGTGGAGATCTGGCAATCAAACCACATGGCGCCGAATACGGGAGAGGTATATTCCTCGGTGGTTACCGAAACCGCGGCCCTTGCCTCAAGCTTATTTGCGGTGAGGGTTTCCACCTGAGGCTGATATATAATTACAGAGGCATTCCCTCTCTCAATTCTTTTGGGCCAGTCCAGCTCCTCATCTGCTGCATGCAGGGTGATTACACATCCTGTTATCATCGTCAGGGAGATGATCATGCTCCTGATACGCTTCATTTCCTTAGGTTTTTATTTGCTAAGCAAGTTAG
>Ga0209536_100017746_pt1 | contig 10059 bp, 7 predicted proteins | sample DeeMarSeWOR28_12_FD_187461 | JGI IMG/M metagenome (GOLD analysis project Ga0209536, IMG submission 187461) | Marine sediment microbial communities from White Oak River estuary, North Carolina - WOR-2-8_12 (SPAdes) (version 2) | ecosystem: Environmental > Aquatic > Marine > Intertidal zone >... | reverse complement strand
CGGTCGAACCACCCGACCGCGTCCGCCCACTGGTCCTGCATCATCGCGATCAGGCCCAGATTCAGCACCGCCGTGTTGTAGTTGTCGATCCTGCTGCTGTCCGCGGTGCCGATCTCGATGACCTTCTCGAAGAAGTACGCCGCGCTATCGAGCACGCCGTCGTTGCCGTAGATCTGACCGAGGTAGAACGGCGTGACGTTGTCGTCCTTATAGATGGCCCAAGCGGCCAGGAGCCGGCCTTTCGCCGTCTCGTAGTCACTGTTCTGCATCGACTCGATCGCGCTGTTGATGGTCGGCACCCACAGCGTCTGGCGATACCGGCTGATGTCTTCCGCGCATTCCGGCGCGAGCGCCTCGGCGCGCGTGAACACCGAATCGGCCCCGACGGGGTCGTTGCGCATCACGTAGTAGCGGCCGAGGAAGTACCACACGGCCGGATTGTCCTGCTGCCCGCGACCGAGCGCGTCGAGCAGGTTCCGCTGCGCATCGGTCAGCAGCCGATCCTTCTTGACGAGATCGCTCTCCTCGCTGGCCCCCTTGATGTACACGATCCCGCTGTTCACCAGGAAATGGCCGGCCTTCAAGCTGCAGTCGGGCGGGACGAATCCCTGCGCCCCGACCTGCGGCGCGACCGCCGCCATCATGGCCGCCACACCCACCACCAACACGGATTGTCTCATGCTCTCACTCCTTTACGCTTGCTCACCGTGAGAATCCCCCGCTTCGGCCAGCCTCGCGGAAGCCATGGATTCGGCCTCCCGTGCCACCTCCGATGCCGGGCGTCCCAGAGCTTCGGCGACCCTCACCACGTCTTCATACTCGGCCTTCCATCGCCGGCCTCCAGGGGCGTCCCACACCTTTACTCCTACCCGATGAACTCCGTCAAGCTCCACCTCCAACCGCCGCCGGTCCAGGGTGGACCGCCAGGCCGGCGAGCGCCGCACACCGGCCGTGCGGCCGTGCACGAACATCGCGTCCGATACCCGGTCCGCCGCCGCCGAGTCGACGAGGGCCTCCACCCGGAAGCTCACCCGCCCCTTCTTCCCCTGCGTGGGCCACACCTGGCAATCGAGGGCGCCGGCCTCGAACACCGCCCGCCGCAACGGCTCGACATACTCCGGCGAGAGGTCGTCGACATCCGTCGCGATCATCTCCACCGCACCGGCCTCGGCGGCCGCCTCCGCGAGGATCAGGCGCAAGGCTCCCGGATAGTGCTCAGGATCCCTCGTGCCGGCCCCCCACGATGTGCCGCGCACGCGCCACCGGGCTGGCGGAGCGCCACGGGACAGCACCCGCAGGAGCACCGCTCCGGTCGGCGTGGTCGCTTCGCCCACGATCGGGCTGCCGGTGGTGACCTCGAACCCCTCGAGGAGATCCAGCGTGGCTGGTGCGGGCACCGGAAGCTTGCCGTGCGCCGCGTCGACCCAGCCAGTGCCCAAGGCCACCGGGAGATTGTACACGGCGTCCACCCCGAGGCGCTCGAACCCCTCGATCGCTCCCACGATGTCGAGCACCGCATCGATGGCGCCGACCTCGTGCAGGTGCACATCCAGCGGCGCGCGCCCGTGCACACGGCCCTCCACGACGCCGAGCAGCTCGAACGCCTGCCGAGCGCGGACCTTCACCGCGTCGCTCACCCCGGCCGCCGACACGATCTGGAGGAGGTCGCGCACCGTCCGGCCATGGTGGTGCGTCCCGGATTCCGGGATGTCGAAATCGACCTTCACCGCGCGCACCGCCGCTCGCTCGACGGTCCGAATCTGGACTACGACATTCGGGAATCCGGCACGCGCTGGCAGTGCCTGCAGCCAGGAGTGATCAAGCCCCGCCCCAATGAGGGCGCCAAGCGTCATGTCCCCGCTGATCCCGGCGGCAGGATCCAGAATTGCTATGCGCATCGGCTCAAGGGATAAACTAATAAATATCTCGCATCATGACCGATATAGCCAGCCCGCCCCCGTGTTGAACAGCACTACGCGCTCATCCCGCCGCACCGCTCCCCGCTCCAGCAGCAGCTCGAGCGCCGCCAGGGTCGCTCCCCCCTCCGGCGCGGCATCGATGCCTTCGGCGCCAGCCATCCGCTGCGCGGCGTCGGACAGCGCCTCGTCGCTCACCGCGACCGCCCCGCCGGACGTCTCGCGGATCGCCCGCAGGACGATCGGGCCCCCGAGTGGGCCGGGGACCCGCAGGCCGGAGGCGACGGTCCACGGGTCGGGCCACGGTTCGGTGCGCGCCGAGCCCGACTCGAAGGCCCGTACCACCGGCGCGCATCCGGTGGACTGCACGCTGAACAGCCGGGGCGCTCGACCGGCGACCCAGCCCGCCTCGAGCAGAGCCGCGAAGGCGATCCACATGCCGATGAGGCCGGTGCCGCCGCCCGTGGGGTAGATACAGACGTCCGGCAGGGTCCAGCCGAGCTGCTCGGCGACCTCGAGGCCGAGCGTCTTCTTGCCTTCGATGCGGTACGGCTCCCGCAGGGTGGAGACATCGAACGCGCCGCGCTCGGCGGCGTACTGCCTCGCTACTTTCCCGCAGTCGCCGATGTGCCCATCGAGCAACTGCACGTTCGCCCCGAACAAACGCATCTGCTCCAGGATCCGCGGTGGCGTCGTCGTGGGCGCGAACACGGCGACCGGAATCCCCGCGCGCTGCGCGTAGGCGCTGAGCGCCACGCCTGCGTTGCCGGCGGTGGGGATGGTGAACGCTCGCGCGCCTCCCCCCTTCGCCCGGGTGACGGCGGCCGACAGCCCTCGCGCCTTGAACGAACCGGTCGGGTTGACCGATTCGTCCTTGATCCACAAGGCCTCGAGGCCGAGCGCCGCGGCGAGGCGCGGCGCCGGCAGCAATGGAGTTCCCCCTTCCCCGAGGGTCACCGGCTCCTCGTCTGCCGCGAGCGGCATCCACTCCCGGTAGCGCCACATCGTCCATGGGCGGGTCGCGAGCCGCGCCTTGGCGTCCGGAGCGGGCGGATGGGCGTACCGCACGAGCCACGGTGCCCCGCACAGGGGGCACACCTCCGGCAGGCCGGCCGGATCGTCGGTCCTGTCGCAGGCCGAGCAGGTCAGGGTCCACGCCAAGGTCATGCTCTCACGCTTTCGAGAATGCGATCGGCCAGTTTGAGCGAGATGCCCGGGAGTGCCGCGATTTCCTCTGGTGTTGCGGTTCGCACGCCGGCGAGACTTCCGAACCGCTCCAGCAGGAGCCGACGGCGCTTCTCGCCGATGCCCGGGACGTCGAGCAGTTCGGAGGTGATCGTCCTGTCGGCCCGGCGTGCACGGCTGTACGTCACCGCGAACCGATGCGCTTCATCTCTGGCCCGCTGCAGCAGGCGGAGGGACGGCGCGCGGGCCGGAAGCCGCACGCTCTCGCGGCGTCCCGGGATGAAGATCTCCTCGTCGCGCTTGGCGAGGCTCACGACGGGAAGATCGGGCGCGCCTCCCTCCCGGAGCGCCCGTACCGCCGCGGAGAGCTGCCCCTTCCCGCCGTCGATGACCATGAGGTCGGGCAGCGGCTTGCTCTCGGACACGCGTCGTGCAATGAAGCGGCTCACGACTTCGTGGACGGCGGCGTAGTCGTCGTTCAGGCGTCGGTCATCGGGCGCCACCTGCCCGTTCTCGGGGAGGCGGTCGGCTTCGCCGTCCAAGCTGTCGGCGCCTCCTCGGATGCGGTACCGCCGGTACTCGGTCTTCCGTGGACGTCCCGCCTCGAACCAGACCAGCGAGCCGACGGTGTCGCGGCCCTGATTGGTGGAGATATCGATGCACACGAAGCTCCGGGGGACCGCGGTCAACCCGAGGTCGCGTCCCAGTGCGTACACGGGATCTTCCGCGCGCTCGTCCGTCTCCAGCGACTCGATCTTGAAACTCTCCAACAGGTGACGGGCGTTCAAGTCGGCGAGCGCGACGAGCCGGTGGCTCACGCCGCGCTTGGGGATGGACCACTCGCCGCTCGACTCGAGTGCCCGCACCGCGTCGAAGTCCATGGGGGCGAACGGCAGGAGCGCCCGTCGCGTGCGCTGCTCGGCGCCGAGGTAATACTGTACCAGGAACCGGCTCAGGATCTCCTCGTCCGGCACCTCGGACAGGTTGGTGAAGAACCGGCTGTCGCGGGCCATGACCCGACCGCCGCGCACGCGCAGCACGACCCCGACGGCGTCGTCCCCATCCCTTGCGTACCCGATCGCATCCGCGTCTCGACCGCCCACGATCTCCACGGCCTGCGGCTGTTCGAGTTGTTCGAGCCATGCCAGGCCATCCCGGATCTCCGCCGCCCGCTCGAAGTCCAGGCGCTCGGCCGCGTCCTCCATCCGGGCGCGAAGGCGCTGTCGCACCGTTACCGTCTTCCCCTCCAGAAAGGCGACGACGTCGTCCATCATGCTTCGGTACCCGTCCCTGCCCTGATAGCCGACGCACGGCGCGAGGCACCGATGGATGTGATAGTCGAGGCACGGTCGATCGGGCGCGTCACCCGGGAGGCCGTAGTGGCAGGAGCGCACGGTGAAGATCCGCCGGATGATCCGGAGGGTCCGCCGGAGCACCCCGACGTCGGTGTACGGGCCGAAGTACCGTGCATCCGGAATGTCGAGGCGCCGCACGACGAGCACGCGCGGGAACGGCTCTCCGACCGTCACGGCGATCCGCGGATAGCTCTTGTCGTCCCGCAGCTGAATGTTGAAGCGGGGCCGGTACTCCTTGATGAGGGTGTTTTCCAGCAGCAGCGCCTGGCTTTCGGTCGGGACCACGATCGTTTCGAGGTCTCCGATCGACCGCAGGAGCATGCGGGTCTTCGGGCCGTGATCGCGGTCCGTCCCGAAGTACCCGCGGACGCGCGAGCGCAGGCGCTTGGCCTTTCCCACGTACAGGACGGTGCCCCCGGCGTCCTTCCAGAGATAGACACCGGGTTCGTCCGGCAGGGATGCCAACTGACGCTCGACCAGCGGCGGCGGCTTCATCTCGGCGATGACGGGAGTCGGCCACCCGGACCCGCGTCACGGCGGGTCGCGGGGCCTACGAGCCCTTCCCCTTCCTTCGGCTGCGCATCAGACGGCGGGCTTCGGGATGGCCCGCCACTCTCGTGATCACCCCGTAAGCTACACCGAAGACGGCGAGCGATGCCGCGGCCTGCACCGGCAGGCCGGCGGATACCCGATGCACCACCAGCGTCGCGGCTCCGGCCGCCGGCGCCGCGGCCACGGCCGAGAGGAGTACCCATCCCCGATCGACCCGGTCCAGGACCGGCCCGACGCGCCGTTCGAGCATCGCGTAGTTCAGGCCCGCGTTGAGGTAGGCGCCGATGCCTGCTCCGAGTGCGATCCCGGCGGGGCCGAAGCGCTGCATGAGCAGGTATGCCGATCCCGCCGACACGGCGACGGATGCCACCGCGATGCGCACCGGGGTCCGCGTGTCCCCGAACGCGTAGTGGCCCGACGCGAACAGCTTGACCGAGGCCTGCGCCGGGACGCCGATCGCGTAGGCGGCGAGGACCCCCGCGGCGAGGGCGGTCTGCCCAGCGCCGAACGCGCCGGTCTGAAACAGTCCACCGACGATCTCCGACGCCAGGGCCGCGAAGGCGACGGCCGAGGGGATCACGAAGAAGGCAATACGGCGGATGCCGTCCGAGAGGCGTCGCCGCAGGACGGTCGGATCCGCCCCGGCCACATTCCGACTCAACTCCGGGAGCGCGACGGCGGCGACGCTCACGCCGAACAGGGACACCGGAAGGATCGCGATGAGCTGCGCGTAGCCGAGGATCGCGACGGCACCCTGCGGGAGCAGGGTCGCGAGCTGCTGGTCCACCAGGCTCGAGATCTGATACACGCCAGCGCCGAACACGACCGGGAGCCAGGCACGCACCACCCGACGGACCCCCTCCACCTTGACGTCCAGGCCCCACGTGACTCGGCCCGCGAGGCGCAGGCTGCTCGGGAGCTGAATGGCGAGCTGGAGCACGCTCCCCGCCAGAGCGCCCCAGGCCAGCGCCGTCACCAGCGGAACGTCGAGCAGGACGCTGCCGAGGGTCACGAGCGTGGCGATCTGCGCGATGTTCCACGCCGCCGGCGCCGCGTAGGCGAGAAAGAACCGCCGGTGGGTGTTGAGGATCCCGAGGCACCATGCCGAGAGGATCAGGATGCCCGACATCGGGAACATGATCCGCACGAGGGATACCGTGAGGTCGCGGCGGGCGCCCTCGAAGCCCGGCGCGGCGAAGTCGGTAATGAGCGGTGCCAACAGGATCCCCAGCAGGGCGGCCGCGGCCGTGAGGAGCACGAGCAGGGACGCGATGACACCGGCGAGCTTGCGGGCACCGGCCTCGTCGCCGCGTTCGAGCAGGCCGGCGTAGACGGGAATGAAGGAGGCCGACAGCGTTCCCTCTCCCAGGAGATTCCGGATGATGTTCGGAATCTTGAGGGCGGCGCGGAACGCGTCGGCGGCTGGTCCGTCACCGAAGTAGTGGGCGAAGACGCGTTCCCGGACGAATCCCAGCGCCCGGGTGAGGAAGATGCCCGCGCTCACGCGAGCCGCGAGCCGGCCCTGGGACGCGGTCACGGCTCCATGGCACGGTGCACGTGTGCCCGCGCGGCGTCGAGGGCCGCGTCGAGCAACGACGTTCCGTAGCGGATCAGGTACGGCACGATGGTGAACATCCGCTCCTGCGGCTGACCGCCGGGATAGACGCTGTTCCGCGCCTTGCCGATCTGCTGGACCACGATCTCGTTCTGCTTCTTGAGATGCGCGACGATGCGCTTTTCGAGATCGGTCAGCTCGGCGAGCGCGGAGTTTCTGGTGGACTGTACGGATTTCTTCAGCGTGGGGTCGATCGCGGTGACCGCGTCCTGCAGCCGCTGATACTGTTGGCCCAGCGCCGTCCTGAGGCCGGCGAGCGGCGCGCGGACGTCGTCAGGCATGTCGTCGCGGATCAACACGGTCTCGAGATCGGCCCGTAGCAGGTCGTCGGCGGTGACGCCGTACTTGGCGAGTACTTTCGTCACCCGTTGCTCGACGAGGCGGGCAGACCAGCGCGGAAACGGGACCTGCGGTTCCAGGCCGAGCACCCGGTAGTTCGGGTCGGCCTGCGGCAGGTAGGCCAGCTCTCCCGGGCCGCCGACGTACGCAACGGTCGGCAGGAGGCCAGCCTCCACCGCGGGGCGCAGCAGGACGTTCGGGGAGAGGCGCTCCGGATCGTCCGCGGCGACGCGCTCGAGCTGGGCGAGCGACCACGCCTCGCCGGACCGGCGCGCCACGAGCGTGTCTCCCTCGAGGACGAGACGATCCCGTCCCAGGCGTCCTTCGACCATGACGCCCGTGGCTCCGTCTCCCACCGTCACCGGGGCGGGACGACCCGAAGCCTGCAGCTCGGCGGCCCGGGCGCCGAGGTCCCGGTCGAGCGCGGTTGCCGCGCGCAGGGTCTCGAGGAGGAGGGGCGCCATCGCCCGCTTCGCGGCGGGATGGGTGGGTTGGAAGACGACGAGTCCGAAGCGGCCGAGCAACTCGGCGAGAGCCCCCGCGAACGCCGTGGCGAAATCGGCGTCCCCCCGGTAGTGCCGTTCGAGCCAGCGCAGAACGTCGGCGCGAAACTCCGTGTCCGGTGCGTCCGCCGCCAGCTCGGCGATGACCGCGACCACCTCCGAGCCGAGCGGCTCGCGATAGAGCGGGGTGAGCGGCGCGTCCGGGGCGCGGTCGGGGAGCGATACCCGCCGCACGTCGTTCTCGCGCGTCAGGTAGTGGACGTGGTTGGCCTCCGCGAGGTCATGATCGTCGCCGGCCACCCAGAACACCGGCACGACCGGCTCGCCGAGACGTTCCGACAGCGACTCGGCGAGCGCGACGGCGGTCAGCGCCTTGTACACGGTGAACAGGGGCCCCGTGAGCAGGCCCGGCTGCTGACCGGTCGTGACGCAGAGAGCGCCACCGCGGAGTCGTTCCAGTTGTTCCTGGGCGGCCCCGTGTGCGAGCATCGCGTCGACGAGCTGGGGACGGAAGGCCACCCGGCGTCGCTCCGCGGCGGCGGCGGGATCGGGGAACGCCGGCACCGCAAGGGGCGTCGACTGAAAGTGCACGGTCACCGTTTCTCCGCGACGAGGATGACGCGATCGGCCGACGGCGTGATGGCGCCGCCGTCGTACCCCCCGAACCGATGGGTGACCGTGAGGCCGGCGCCGTCCAGCAGCCCCTCGAGCTCCTGCGGGTCGAACAGGCGCACCCGCTCGATGAAGCTCCTCCCGTCATTCACCAGGTGGATCTCCTTCACGACGAAGCGTCCTTCGTCAGTGATACTGCGGTCGATCGACACGCGCTGGGTTCCGACCTGCTGCTCCTCGTGGGCAACCAAGGTGGCGCGAACCGCATCGGCGTGCAGGTAATCGAGGACGAACGTCCCGCCGACGCGGAGCAACGTCGACGACTCCTGCAGCACGGACTGATGCTGCTGGTCGTCCGTAAAGTAGCCGAAACTCGTGAACAGGTTCACGATGAGGTCAAACGCGCCGCCGCGAAAGGGGAGGCGCCGCATGTCGCCACGCACGACCTGCAGCCCCGCGTCGCCGAGCCGGTGATGCGCGCGGCTGAGCAGAGGCATCGAACGGTCGAAGCCGATCACGCGTGCGCTCCGGCGGTGGAGCTGCGCCGCGTGGCGCCCAGGTCCGCATCCGAGGTCGAGCACCCGGACGCCTGCCAGGGGCAGGACCGTCTCGATCAGGCGCACGATGCGCTCGGCGTCGTGGTCGTCGCGGTGCGGGTAGAGGCGGAGGTATGCCTCCCCGAACCACTGCTCGAACCACTCGGTCATGCGTCGCGACCCTTGTGGTACGGCTCGCCGCGCAGGATCGTGCAGGCCCGATACACCTGTTCCAGGAGCACCAGCCGCGCAAGCTCGTGCGGCAGGGTGAAGGGGGACAGGGTCAGCGCGAGGTCGGCGTGCCGCAGCACGTCGTCGTCCAGACCGTGTGCGCCGCCGATGAGAAACGTCACATCGCGTCCTTCCGCCTGCCAGCGGCCGACGGCCTGCGCCATGGCCTCGCTCGACCACGCCGTCCCGTGGCGGCTCAGCGCCACCGTCCGGCTATCGGGCGGCACCGCGCCGAGCAAGGTCGCTCCCTCGATGCGACGTGCGGCGTCCGCGTCGCGTTCGGGCCGTCTGGCTTCCCTGACCTCGGTTACCTCGAGCCGCTGATACCGTCGGATCCGCGCCGCGTAGTCGTCACACGCTCCCCGAAGCGCAGGATCCTTCACCCTTCCCACGGCGACGAGGCGGATGCGCATCACGCATACAGCCCGCGGAGGCGATGCACGGCGGCCACCCGCTCGATCGCGAGCATGTACGCCGCGACCCGCAGGTTCACCGCGTGGCGCTCGGCAACGGACAGGACGTCGTGAAACGCGCGGGTCATCACTCCCTCCAGCCGCTCCACGACCGTGGCTTCGTCCCAGAAGTAGCCCATGCGGTCCTGGACCCACTCGAAGTAGCTCACCGTCACGCCACCCGAGTTGGCGAGGATGTCGGGAATCACGAAGACGCCTTTCTCCTCCAGGATCCGGTCCGCGCCCGCGGTCGTCGGACCGTTCGCGCCCTCGCAAATCACCTTCGCACGCACGCCGCCGGCGTTCGCGCGCGTGATCGCGTTCTCGACGGCGGCCGGCACCAGCACGTCCACGTCGAGCGTGACCAGCTCGTCGGGCGGGATCGGCTCGGCGCCGGGGTAGCCTTCGAGGTAGCGGTGCTCCCGCACCCAGTCGATGGCGCCCTCGACGTAGATGCCGTTCGGATTGTAGATCGCACCGGAGACGTCGCTCACCGCCACCACGGTGAGGCCCTCCCGCTCGAGCAGCTGCGCCGCGACGGACCCGACGTTGCCGAATCCCTGGACGGCGACCTTGGTGCCCCGCAACGGAAGTCCGAGGTACTTGAGCGCCTCCTTGGTCGCGATCATGCAGCCGCGGCCCGTCGCCTCGCGACGACCGAGCGAGCCGCCCATCTCCACCGGCTTGCCCGTCACGACGGCCGTCACCGGATGGCGCTGGTGCATGGAAAACGTGTCCATGATCCACGCCATCACCCGCTCGT